>ERZ1034876.184-NODE-184-length-41995-cov-79.173796_pt1 | contig 41995 bp, 72 predicted proteins | sample MGYA00520698_ERZ1034876 | MGnify/ENA primary metagenome ERZ1034876 (study PRJEB33766, sample SAMN09781723) | gut metagenome | biome: gut microbiome | host: Homo sapiens | place: Madagascar | study: EMG produced TPA metagenomics assembly of the PRJNA485056 data...
ATATCTATATCTATATCTGTGTTACACGATGTTTCTGGCGGGTTACTTTTCGATTCAAGCACGTTACCCATTGTTACATCATCGTTACATTGTAACGCTTTTTTGTTGCGAAAGGCCCTTACACGCTCGGCAGATTCGTTTTCAGAGCCGATGCCCTTCAGAGCCTCCGGAAGCAGATAGGTGCCGCTTCCGGATTCCTCTATCAGCCCCTGAGAGGCAAGATATGAGAGCGTAACCTCCACGTTTTCCGGCTCCTCATTGAGTTTGAGGGCGAGCTCCTCGCAAAAGGTGGGCTCGATGCCCTCATACTCGATAACTCCCTGATTTTTGATAGAGAGCAGTTGCATTTTGAGATAAATTACGGTGTATGTATCGCCTCCGGCAATCTTGCGGAGCTTTTTGATTCGCGGGCTATCAAAGTAATCCTCTTTGAGCTTCAGCCAAAAAAATCTTTTTGCCACCTCCTCGCCTCCTAAAACGGCAAATCTTCCTCATCGGAGGGTACCTCAGCAAAGTCGTTCATGCCCATCTGCTTGGGCGGTGGCGGCAACTGCGTGCTGTATGTGGCTGCCTGATATGCTGCCGGTGGCATCGCAAAGTTGCCCGAAAACTCCCCTTCCTCCGGCATCACATCCGCCGATGCGCGGCTTGATTTCTCCCCGGTAAAGTGCCCCTGTGATACCAGCACCTCGGTTATAGTGCGGTTATTACCGTTTTTGTCGGTGTATTTTCTGGTCCGCAGCGCTCCCTCTACCAATATCAGAGAACCTTTGCGAAACCACTGGGAGATAAACTTCGCAGTGCCCTCCCACGCCACGCAGTTGATAAAATCGGTTTCCTTCTTCTCACCGTATCCGCGATCAACCGCCAGGCAGAAGGAAAGCACATCCTTGCCGGACTGTGTGCGTCTGAGCTCTGGCTCCGCTGTCAATCTTCCCATCAAAATCGATATATTCATGTTACACTCTCCATTTCAGTATCTTGCATAGGTTTTCATCAAGCCTTATGTCGGTTATGTGGTACTTCTTATCAAAGGATTGCTGCCCAATCTGGTCTACCTCGCAATGGTGCTGCCGACACAATGGCTGTACCAGCTGCCCCAGATGGTGCATCTGCCGCCGGTCTCTGCCCATTCCAACCCGCTCCACCTCGTGGATATCCGCCTTTTTGCCGCAAATTGCACAACGCCGATTTGCTACGCAAGCATATAAATACCGCTCGATGTCCTCGCATCGGTTGAGCAGGCTGTCCCTGCATGGGATTTCATACTCTATCGCCAAATCAATCAGGTAGGAGATAAACTCTCTTGCTGTGCTTACATCGCAGTTTGAGAGGCTAAAAAGGTTGATATCCAGCAGCTCGCAGTAATGGTATTCCAGCTGGCGCCGCACTGCCTCGGTATCGGTGGTATCGATAAGATACAGTAGCTGAAGCTGCCGCAGCACATCCCGATATTGCCGCTTATCCTTTGCCCAGGTTGCCCAATCTGCGATGTCCCGCACCATGGCAAAAATTTTCCGTCTCTGTGCCGGGGTGATGGTGCGGCCATCGATAAGCCGCACCTCACACTCGGTAAGTTCCTGCCTCTGCAAGAGGCCAGAATCTGAAAACGGCGCTGTGATTGTGAGCGCTGCTCCATCGTATCCGCTGATGTACCCCTTAATCAGCACCGCCTACCACCCCTTGACTGCTGTGATTAATCGCTGTAGCTGTGATTTTGTGAGGTTCTCGGGTGTATTTCCCATGCTCTGATGCGCCCACTGCGCCATGATTGGCTTGTCCCTGCCCTTGTCAGCGCCGAGCTTGTAAAACTCTGCAATCAGTTTATCGTCCGCCTTCTCTCTGGGCGGCTCTGTGTCCTTTGTGTACTTCGTTCTGTCTGCTTGCCAGTAAACGTCCGCCGCAACACCCAAAGCCTTGCAGGCCACGCTCAGGGCGTCTGTGAGTGCCATCTTGTAGCACTCGTCGCTGGTATACATTCCACTTTTTTCTTTTGTCACAAAACTGTTGCCGCCGATTCCGGGGATTGGCTCGCTCCAATCCTCCCCAACCTTGTGATACAGGTTGATGAGTGCAAAAGCAGCAACCTCTCCGTTTGCGCCCTGCTCCGTCCAGAGTTTCTCGACGGTGTATTTCCAGCCGATTCCACATGGCCCAAACTGCTCGGTCAGAGCCTTGATTCTCCACATCGGATTGATATCGCTCTTCCCTTTCAGCCTGCCGGCTTCGATTTTCTTAATTGCTTCCGGCGGTGGTGTTCGTACCGCGTTATACAAAGTCATGTTGTCGCTCATTATTCCCCATCTCCTTCTATTCCTTCTATCAGCGGACACAGATGATCAATGGTAACGTCCGAAAAAGGCAGTACCTCTCCCGTAAGTCTGCAAATTTTCCTCGTTTTGTTTCTGAAGTCAGTTTCGCACCAAGGGCAATGCTCGCAAATCTGATCGTCTTTCGGAAAGGATATTTGCATGACAAGCACCTTTGTTATGTACTCATCGCAACCTCCGCGTTCTCTCAAATCAACCCCTCCTTCACATAGTCCAGAAATTCTCCCGAGTGTCGGCAGAACTCTGCCTTTTCCTCCTGAATAAGTTTGTTTTTTTCTGGGTCCAGCATTTCCGCCAGATACCCGGCAGTAATCACACGCAGTTTTTCCTCCTCGTCCGCGCCCTCAAACATCCAATCGAGCCAAAAGTCTGCCTCGTGCTCTGCAATATAGCCGGGCACAAAGTCCGCGCCCTGATTGCTGAGATAATCATACAAGCAATCGTTGCATACTCTGTCCCCGTTGCTAAAGGCGACCAGCTCATCATCCGGTACCCAGAGTTTGCAACAAGTGCATCTGTTGCACTCTATGTCTCGGCATTGCGGGTCGTGCCGCTCAGCACCTACAATCATGCCGTTTTCAAGCATTGCTTTTTCCTCCTTTTTGCTCTTTTGCCTCGAGGATAAGCACCAGCCGATGCAAAAACTGCTTGTTTGTTGGTGTTTTTGCTGGCAGTAGACTCGGGCTAAAATATCGTATCATCAGGGCAGTCGCGGGGTTTTTGTAAGCCTGCTTAATCGCCCTCCCGATAGCACTGCGCACTGTGTTCGGCTTCGCTCCGTGCTTTTCTCCGAGTGCAAGGTAAATATCCTGCAATTTTGCTTTTCCATGCGGGTCCATTATCATGGCTTCATGGATGTATTTTCTACCTATGCCCCGCTCTATTCCAAGTCCGCTGAGCAATCTGTCCAACTCGCATTCGTCCACTTGCTTTTCTCCTCTCTTTCTGATACTATGGAGGTGGATTTGTTTTGTGATAATCCACCCCTTGCCGCTTGCAGTCTGCTACACTGCTGGCGGCTTTTTTTATCTCCTTCTCCGCTTGGCGTCCCGAAGGTTGCAGGCATCCTTAAATTTCTCTCTCAGATGCCGAACCTCGCCCCAATATATCTTCGCGTTGCGCTCATCTGCACAATCATAGGCAATCCCGGCAAGGCAGCCATCACAGCCGCCGGGTAAGCCCTTGTAATGGCAGTGTTCGCAGGTCTCACGCTCCACCTTCTCCGGCCCGCCCATTTAATCCGCCTGCCTCTCAGTTTCGATTTTGGCACACCGTACCGCCTGTTTTACAGCACGCTTTTTCCGCTTCCAGTAGCGGTGCCGGTGGATTTCTTCAGCTACAATATAGAGCAGTGGCAACACCAGCATCCCGCCAAAGAGCATCAGCCCCAGCATGATAAGCTCAAACATTACTTGATATCCTCCCCTAAAAAGTATTTGTGCATCTCTGCAAGCTCGATGTCCAGCGCACGGCAGATGATGTAAGCCTGATCCAGTCTTGGGCTGACCTTGCCATTGCAGATAGCATAAACATAATTTTTTTCTCTGCCGATCATGGCAGCAATCTGGATGCCGGTGACGCCCTTTTCCATCATGCGCCCCTTTAGCTTTCTGAGTTCTGGCATGGCTTTTCCCTCCTTATGCCGCATCGTATTTAACTACCAACTCCCGGACTACCTTGATATAAATTTCAATCAGCTTTTTGTCCTCGGCAATCACATCCACCTTGCTCAGCCGGTCCCGTTTGGATTTGCAAACCCCTTCCTCCGCCATGCGCCTCCGCTTGTTGGTCAGCCGGGTTTCCAAACTTACCCCTGCGCGCTTGTCCACCAAACTGAATACTTCGTTGTTCACCTCTCTGATATACTCGTTTCCGCCCATGCTATAAGCAATTTTGACAATCAGCTTTCGGCAATCCTCCCGCCATCCGTTCGGATTGATACCCACAAGTTCGCGGATATTCTCCACCTTCTGCTCCACTTGATGCAGATGCCTTGCCTGCTCCTGCTGTGCAAGCTCGTTTTCTATCGCTTTATCGGTTAAGAGCTTGAGCATCTGCATTTCCGGAGACAGTCGGCTCAGGTCGCGTGAAGCGGAATAGCTTCCGGTTTTGCGGATAGAAGGGATGACCTCGCTTGTCACCCAGCGTTTGAACTTCTTTGCTGTTGGCAGCTTACTGGAAAGTACCAGGCTGTACAGGCCGGATTCGTTGATGATGGTTGTTTCCTTCTCTCCAAACTGGGTGGTAATTTGCCACCCAGTTTTATCTTCTGCGTCAACATGGGATTTTAAGGCATTGACGGTATCTTTATATCCCAGTGCTGTTGCTACATCTTTTCCGACAAACCACGGTTCGCCGTCCTTCTCGATGGTGCGGATTGCCCCAAACTCTGGGCTGTTGAAAATCTGTAAATCTGTCATAATAAGACTCCTTTTGATACTCTCCCGTAATATCTGGAAGAATTGAACGTCCCCACTTGTGGGGATGATGGATTTTCGCAGGAAGTTGCGAAAGACAGTTTTATCCCCCTATAATGGAGCAGGAAGGGAGGTGAATTGATATGCCAGTCTTTAATGTTTCTGCAACAGGATTTTGTCCTGTGTTTAAGGATCAGCGTCAGATTGTAATTACAGTAGAAAAGTCCAGTTTTCTTTCCTCCGGCGTCGAGTATGTGCCACGTCGCTACGATTGCCCATGCTCCGATTCCTGCACAGTGATTGATAGTGGCGAAGATTGCCCCATCTTTGCCAACTTCTCCTATCACTAATCCTTACATAAGGCCGCTTGCCAGCGGTCTTATTTTTTTGAATCAAAAACGTTTTCTGTGTTTATATTTACCTGACCAAGCCTCTCCCAAAAGCTATCACTCGGTATCAGATCGAACGGCGAGAATTTTGGAACGGCACAGGTTTCAATGTCCACATTCGCCATCAGATGCAGTATCACTTCCTGTGCTGGTACACGTTCGGCGTCCAGGCTGAAATCAATCCTGCGCACTCCGCGCACCTTCTGCCCGTCAATCCATACCTCACCATGAACCCCATCGGGAGATTTAATCTGAACTTTTGGCAAATTGCTGCTCTCTTTGAACTTAGATTCCATCTTCTTACCTTCCTCCCTTCCTTTTGATAAGCCGTCATTATGGCGGCTTATTTTTCTATCAAGTCCCACGGTGTAAACTTATCTGCCTCGTCATCTTTGTCCTTCTGGTCAGAGTGGTTTTGGTGAATCCTCTCATAAAGAAGAAGCGATAAGAAAACAGAAAACTCCACCAAATCCGCTGCAAGTTTCTTGATTTCATGTGTGCTGCTTATCGGAGATTTTGAAAACTGTTCGCAGAAATTACTTGTCAAACCGTCAATTTCTTCTCGAATTTCTTTGATTTCTTCGTTTGTAACTCCTAAAAGTCGAAAAGGATTCTGGGCGTTTATCATTTCTTTCGCCAGCTTTAATTTTTTCTCGATATAAAAACTCACCGTTTCCTCCTTTTTTTGTGCGAAATATAAAATTTGTCGATGATTGGTAAAAACTATATCATATTTAGCCCTCCAAGTGTTCCAAAATGTACTGGCAGAAATTTTCGCTGATGTCAACACCGATTGCGGATCTCCCGCTTTTTAACGCAACATTCATTGTTGTACCACTACCCGCAAATGGATCAAGCACAATCCCATCATCTGGGCATCCAATATCTAAACAACGTGAGACTAATTCGTCTGGATATGGTGCTGTTTCTATTTCTGTACCTGATGGACGCGGAGTAATTGTCCACACATCTTCATCTATCTGCTTATCTACAAGGGGCTGCCTATTGAAATAGTATTTTCTGTCTTTAGCAAACATAAATATATATTCATAGCTTCTGTGCGGGCGATCGCGGACTGATTCTGGAAGTGCCTTATCTCTGTGCCATATTATAGGCGCTCTGAGTACCCACTTCCTTGATGTCATTTTGATCGCGACTCTCCACGGTATACCGATTATGGATTTCCTTTCAATATTTTCTCCAAGCCCGCCGCTTTTATCAACCGGACGCAATCCGAAGCGACGCTTATGACTTTTTGAATCTTTTCCGTGGGATGCACCCTTTCCAGAATAATATGTATCGCCTAAATTCAAAAACAGCAACCCATCTTTACGAAGAACTCTATATAATTGATCCATTACACCGCATAAGGACATTACATACTCATTTACAGTATCTTCAAGTCCAATTTGTCCGTCCACACCATAATCCCGCAGACTGTAGTACGGTGGAGAGGTAATTATGCAGTGAACACTTTCATCTGGAATGTGGCTCAGTGCAGCCGCTGCATTTCCACAGAATAGAGTCCATGCTTTTCCGTCGATACTTCCACTCCATCTGTGAACCCCGTCATTTAAAATTTCATCTACAAGAATCTCCATTTCAATACTCCAAATCATATATTTTTCAACATATTTATATTTACAGATTTGTTAAAAATAATTGTTGATTATTCCTAATCCTTATCGTAAAATATCAATACATGCCCAAACGCGCTAAAACGGCATGATGTTTCACGAAAGGGGGAATTCTGTGTCGAAAAACACCAAGCAAACCAGCAAGTCTGTCGCCGGAAGTGCACTGGCGCAGACCCGAAAAGGGAAATAGTCCCAGCTGAGCGGAGCCGCAAGCTTCGCTCTTTTTTTATTCCGCTGTCAACCTTGCGTTCTCGAACGCTATCAGGTCTGATTCTCGAACCCTGAGTATCTTAGAGTTGACCTTGATTGCGTGAAGTTCTTTTCTTCGAATCCACTCTTTTACTGTTGCGGTGTTTACGGAATACCGCTCTGCAATTTCCTCGCAGGTATAGAGCTTCTCCACATTATCATTTCCTTTCTTCTACTGTCGTTTTGTTCTTCTCCTCGAATTCCTTAATCGCATCTTCTGAAATTCGATATTCTCTACCGACTTTGATTGCGGAAAGTTTTTTGTTCCGAATCCAAAACCATACTGTGTTAAGAGGAACTCGGTAATACTCAGAGATTTCCTCGCAAGTATACAATTACTCCTTCCTCATCCACAGCAGGCGGAAGGTTTCCCTACCTTTCGGCGTAACCAATGTTTGGGTGCCACTCCACTTGGTTTTCTCGTTGAAGCACTCTTTCACTTCAAACAAACCGTTGTTTTTGTCCGCGTATGGTTGCAGTTTGCCTTTCTTATCTCGGTAAAGATATTTCTTTTCGAGCAGAAAGCCAATCAGCTCCTTTTCCTTTACTTCAAGTTGCTTTGCAGTTTCCCGGAACGATGTCAACAGGTTGCGGTCCACCAGTTCGTCAAAGTAATCTGCCTTTGGCTGCATGATTTGTTTTTTCACTGTCAGCTCTGCATTTGCAACTTCCAGCGCCCTGATTCTCTTGTCGGCAATCTGCAACGCCCTCGCCATTACCTTTTCGGGGCTGTTCCAGTCCTTTTCCAGCTGGATAAAATATTGCCGTGCCTGTTTACCTCGCTCGTTGCGTTGCAGCATACAGATTTCTTTTGCCATCTCAATGGTGAGTTGGGCGTCCTGTTTTGGTTTCCCTGGAAGCCCGTCAGACCTATTCGCCAAAAATGACGAATAGTCTATATTCTCGGTAAATCCATATTCGCACATCCTTTTGAACCAATGGGAAAATTCGCTTCCCACTTCCAAAAACTCATGCAATTCCCTTGCCAGTACGGTCGGTCTGTCGTTCTCATAATTTACTTTGATGATTTCGTTCACACTTGTCCTCCTAATTCTTTTTTTATTTTAGTTTGCTTTTGTTGCGTATAGATTAGTTTTGTGGTATAATAGTTGTGCCAAAAGGCAAAACAAAAATGAGGTGATGCGTATGACCGAGTTTTTGAACTTGCCGGTTCCCGACGATTTTATCGGTGGATGCTAAGGCATAATATTGCGGAACCAAAACCGCAAAAGTGAAGCTTGTACTACAGAAGCGCTTTGTGGTCCGAGCGCATCAGCTGAAGCTGTTTGCAGATAAAGAAGTTTCTGCCAAACAACGCACCCTAACTTAAGGTAAATAGTGAACAGTGTGGGCAACAACTGATTGCAACACAATCGGGTAAACAAATTTGGAAAAAAGCCGTTCAAGAGGACCACCTTGAGCGGTCTTTTTTTATTGCTTTGTAGTTTTTCTCATTTCCTCGAATTGCTTAAGGTCGCTTTCCTGCACCATGTAGCTTTTACCAATCTTAAGTGCAGGCAGATTCTTTTTGCGAATCCAGTCGTATACAGTAGTGATTTGCACTTCGTATCTGTTGGCAATCTCTTCGCATCGGTAGAGTTTTTCCATTCTTATTCACCTCCTACTTAGGGACAAAATAGCCAAAAAACGACCCTTTCCCTTCTTGTTTGTATAAGATGACTATCAGACAACCTTATAAAAAAATATCTTTGTTGTTTATTTTAGTTGAGTTTACTTAAGTTTTGTTATATACTTAAGTTGCGATAAATAATAAACAAAGCTAAAGTAAACTTTATGCTTTTATAAGGTTTCTTAAGTACAGTCCTATAATACATCAGTTTTCTTAACTTGTCAAGGCTGTTTGCTTAAGATTTTTTAAGTATTTTGAGCTTTGTGAAAGGTTGACAAACTATGTATGAAATTTTTGCGCAACTTTGCAAACAACATGGAGTAACTCCATATAAAGTATCGAAGGAAACAGGAGTGTCCCAGCCAACCCTCAGCGAGTGGAAGAAGGGAACCTATACACCAAAGCAAGACAAACTGCAAAAGATTGCTGATTACTTTGGAGTAACTCTCGATTACCTGATGGGCAACACCCACCCTGATAGGGATATCGAGGAAATAGATATAGCGATTGAGTTAGAGGAGATGATGCAGAAGTTGGAAAGTGATGGGAGTTTGATGTTTGATGGGAATCCAGCGTCACCGGAGGCAATCAGGAGCATAAAAACAGCGCTGGAGATGGGATTGCGATATGCAAGAGATGCAGAAAAGGGGAAAAGCAAATAAAAAGGATGTGTATAGCGTGTTTAAAAAAGTGGGCAAATTGATCGCCGAGTATGATGATGCAGACCCTTTGTCACTTTTGCGGGCGATTGGGGTAAAAATATTCCTACTTCCAATGGAAGGAATCAGCGGAATATATAAGACAATTCATAAAATACCGATGGTATTCATCGATAACAACCTATCAGAAGATCAAATCTGTTTTGTGGCAGCCCACGAGCTTGGCCATGTTGTGCTACATAGGGAGCTGAACCGATTCTTTGTGGATAGGTACACTTTGATCAGATCCAGTACTTATGAACAGCAGGCAGATTTGTTTGCGGTATGCCTGTTACATCCTTCGCCTGATGATGTGATCGAAGATGGAGATAGCTTTGAGCGGCTATCTCACAAACTGGGGGTATCGGTAGAGCTTGCTAAGGCTTATTATTTCGAAACATTAAAATAAAGCAACAAAAAAGCCGCCCTCTGTGCTGGAACACAAAGAGCGGCAGGTTGTCTCCCACGATAGGAAACGTTATATAATGTCCAATGTTATTATAGCACTTCTTTTGTGGGCTGGCAACCGCATACCCAAAAAGGAGTGTATTTTTATGCCAAAAAAGAAACTCGCCCCACCTACATGGGACGAAAAAAACAACCGATGGAAGAAAACTGCGTACTGCAACGGCATGAGCAAGACCTTCTACTCGAACAAACGCGGTGCCACCAGCGCCGAGCGGGAGATCACCGCTGCCATCAATCAGTGGAAGGATAAAATAGAGGGGCTGACCGGCGCCGGACACCTGACGCCGATGTCACGGGTAAAGGACGTTTATCCTGATTTTCTGGCAGACTTGCGGGCGAGGACAAGCCAAGGCCATTGGGAGCCGATGGCAAGGCGGTTTAAAAACTGGATTCTTCCTGTTATAGGAACAAGGTCAATCATAGATTTGAACGATGCTGTACTTCAAAAAGTTATTAACCATGCTTTTAAAGATGGTGGAATATCCAAAAAAGGATTGATGAATCTTCGAGCGGACCTGTCCTCATTCGTGAAGTTTTGTCGAAAAAATCAGCTGACATCATACCGCCCCGAAGATATTGACATTCCAAAAAGCGCAGAGCGATCACAGAAAAGCATCCTGCAGCCAGAGGAATTAAAAGTGCTGTTCAGTGAAGATTATGTTTCGATGTATGGAAGATCTGTATTTGAAACATACATCTATGGATATCGGCTGCAAGTCCTGCACGCGTTACGCCCTGGAGAGATTGGAGGGCTTCGTAAATCTGACCGCGTTGGTGATGTTGTAAACATTCAGCGGTCCATCAATGTTTACGGTAAAGTAACGCAAGGAAAAAACGACAACGCCATCCGGTCAATTGTCCTGTCCGATCTTGCGAAAGAGTGTTGGGACAAACAAGCGGCCCTGTCAGATGATGAACAGATGTTTCCTAATTTCGACGAATCCAAATATCGAAAGCACTTGATCTCCTACTGCAAGCAACACAGCATATCTCAAGTGTCACCATACGAGCTGCGGCACACTTCCATATCCATCATGCAGACGCTTCCAGAAGGACTTGTAAAAGCCGTTGGTGGACACTCACGGAGCATGGATACTTTCGGAGTATACGGCCATGAAGTGCAAGGTGACAAAACCCTGACAGCTCAATTATTGCAGGAAAGATTCACAAACTTGTTGAGCAATTCCGAAAACCAAGGTCAAAACAAGGTCAAACCTGAAAAATAGCAAAAGAAAAACCTCAACAAACCGCATAAACAAGCCATTTGTTGAGGTTGTGTTATTGGTGGAGGCGAGGGGAATTGAACCCTGTCGCATAGTATGTTAAAAAATATAACAGTTAATTTTATGATGTGTTTATGCGGTTTATAAGTCATGTATAATATAATAAAGCATCAAATAAGATTTAAATAGTTTATGAAAACAAGGTCAAAAACAAGGTCAAAAATCAAGGCCCGTTGCCTTGCCTTTTGGGGTGTGGATAGAAAAAATTTATTTTGTTTTGTCGTGTCGCCCGCTCCGGCGGGCGTGGATATAAATAATTAATTGTAATTTAAGGCAACAAAAAGAGGGAGACGGCTTCTTGCCGCCTCCCCTTTTCTCTGCCCTATTTTACAACATACGCAAAATATTTTTCCAGCTTGTCTTTGCCCGCGTCCTTGTCATCCAAAAACGCTTTTGCCATATCAGCGTAAAATTCTACCGAATTTACATTGAGCTTTTTGGCTACAGGATAATAGTCAGAGTACATCATATTCATGGTAACGTAAAACTCGACCGGATCACATTGGATGCCACGCTGCTCCATTACCTGCTTGGTCTGCTCCATATTCCAGTGCGCACCCTTGCTGCCGTCCTCGTTGACCATCTTGCGGGTGATCTCCTCGGCCTTTGGAGCGGTCAGTTTGTCAACCTGGCCAACTTTGCCCATATCCAGCTTGCCGTCCATCCGAAACCGATATGCGCCTCCGTCCTCGTCATCATCGTCCTCATAGCGTGCACCGGCCTCTCTGCGCCGTCCCATGCGGTCGCGGCTCTCCTTGCCGTAGTCATCATAGTCCTTCGCCTCGCGGCCATACCGGCGGCCCATATTGCCGTATTGGCTCATATCATGGTCATCATATTCCCTTCGGCCATAGCCACCGCCCATGCGGTCATCATCGTAACCGCTGCTATTGCGGCCCATCCGGTTATAATCGCGGCTACCGTAGTCGCGATCCATGCGGTCATAGTCGCGGCCATAATCCTGATTGTTTTCTTTCTCTCTGCTGCCCTTGTTCTTCCCGCTGTTGGACAGTATCATCGCTTTGGTGATCCCTTTATTCATTTTTTTCCCTCCCTTATGCTGCAGGTGTGGTAGGTGCAGTGCCATCAATGCCAGGCAAATTGTTGCTTGGAGAGCAGCAAGGACGGCCAAGCATCTTAAAGCTGCCGCCGGTCTCGTTGGTGCTGACGCAGACAGCGTACCGGGTTCGGGTGCGGATACCGCAGGCAGTGACCTGCGCACAGTTGTGGGTAGTCAACGGGTACTGCTCGGTACCGGTGCCGATGGTGATGTATACCGGGGATGCAATGGTCGCGGTGGTTGGGATACTCTGCGCTACTACGATACAATATTTTTCGCCGTTGTTGTAAGTTCCTGCTGGCAAGTTAATCAGCACATTGCCGCCGCTTACGATGACAGCCTGGCTAATAACCAGATGCTTGCACAGCTGGCAAACTGGTTTGCAACTCATAATGATACCTCCATATAAGATAAGGCGACCGCCCGAATGGACAGCCGCCCTATAGTGTGATCGACGGCTCTATCTGCCGGATGATAATGGACTAGCAGCCACAACCGCAGCCACTGTTATACCCGTTATATCCATTGCCATAGCAGCAATTGGGGTTAGGTACAACGTATGCAGGTACCGGGCAATCCTTACCCAGTCTGCGGATCAGCTCGGCGGTCTGTGCAGCCTGATTTGCGGCAATGTAAGCGTTCTGCTCGCTCTGGCTTGCCGCAAATTTAAGCGCCTGATTCTCGGCCTGCAGGGAAGAAATCTTATCCTGGGTCAGGAAATCCAGAATAGCACGGGTGGATGCGTTCTGGCCGTCGATGATGTCGCGGGTGCTGGTCTGGATCAGGTTGCGGGTGTCGCAAATCTGGGTCGCCATGTCATAGCGCACGCCCTGGATTGCGTTGTTGATGCCGCTGGCCTGAGTGGCTACAGCATACTCAATATCTTTCTGGCCGCCCTTGATGTCGCAGCAGCAGGAAGCCATCTGAGATGCAAGGCTGTTGATGCCCTGCTGGGTCTGATATCCAAGCTGGCAAACTGCGTTATCAACACCGTGGAAGCCGGACATTAGCGAGTTATTGAGGGTGTAAGTGCTGTCGCACTGGCCTCTTTCCAGACCTCTGATACCGTTGTCAAGCTGGTTAAAATTAAAGGCGTCGGACACGTCGTAGGTGGTAGCGCACTGGCCACCGCAGCCGCCACGATTGCCGCCAAAACCAAAACCATTGCCGCCCCAACCAAACAGACCAAACAGAAGAATGATCCAAATCCATTCCCATCCGTTGCCAAAACAGCCGTCGTTATTGTTGTTGCCGCTGTCCTGTCCCAGCGCGTAACCGGCTAACATTTCGTTATCCATATTCGTTCTCCTTTATCAGTTATTTCAAGCGGTTTCCCGCATTGATTCAAGTTCCCGGTTTTTCTCAAGACCCGATAACTGATAAGGGAGATTTGTTTTATTTGGGCAGCTTCATCCCCATCTGCCGGGCAACCTCGTCAAGGGAGGTGCCCCGCTCTTTGGCCATATTGGCCGCGATGGTGTGCAGCTGCTCCGGGGTCTTGCCCTGAATTAGCTGCATCATCGCAGCCGCCTGTGGGTTTTGCCCCATCATATTCTGTAGATACTGCATCGGGTTTGCCCTGTTTTGCATCATCTGCATCATCATCTGCATTGGATTCATCATGCTTTTGCGCCTCCCCTAGTGGATGCCGGTTTCTCTTGCTTTTCGGTTATTGATTTCAGTTCGTCCAGCTCGTCTTTAAGCTCCTGCAATTGCTCAAGCGTTGCATACTGCGAAACAGGTAAAACAGGCTCCTGCGCTGTCTGCGGGGCGCTAGCGGGTATCTCTATCATGTATCTGCGGAAAATAGCAGAGCCATCCTGCATATTGAGTTGCTTGGAGTAGATTGCGCCGTGCGCCATGTCCGGCAGCAGCATAAGCGACCCGTCAAACTCTACCGGCACGCCCCGTGCCTCCTCCTCGGAAGCGACAGGGCGAACCTTGATAGAGGGCTGTTGAGGTTGCTGCATCGCAGGGACCGTCTGTTGCATTGGCTGCGCAGGCTGATTGTATCCCTGCATATACGGCAGGTAAGAGTAAGGTGGATAAGGGTAAGCCATATTTTTACACGTCCTTTTGTCCAGATCGGGGAAACCGGCCCGGCGACGTGTACCGCGCCGGTGGGATGCTCTCCCGTTTCCCCTGTCTCTATTATCCCTCTTTTGCCTCTTTTTTGAGCGGCGAAAAGGTGTGTCTGTGTGCGCTTGTGTGCGGTTTTGTGCGCAAAAAAAAAGCCGGGGTTTTATCCCCGGCCCGGTCTCGTTAGTATAGTCTTTTCGCGGTATCCTGCACCTTGGCGATGATGTACGGCAAGCGGCGCGAGATGGTGGAGCGGTCGCATCCGATTTCAGCGGCAACATCCACCTGCGGCAGCCTGTCCAGCAAATATTGCTGTGCAATCAGCGTGTCCTCAATGCCTAGACACGCCTGGTCGATTGACCTTGTCATCTCATCTTTGGTCAGATGCTCAAGGTCATCCGGCAGCCTTATCCTCGCTCTTGCCATCCGCTCACCTCCATGTCCTACAGTGCGGATAAATCTTGCTCGATGCCGTGCAGGTAGTCCCACACCGCGTCGCATAATAATTTTACCTGCTCAAAATCACTTTGCGTGATACTCTCTCTGGACAGATAATTGCTGTCCAGTTCGTCCATGATCGCCTGCGCCTTGCGGGTGCGGTGCAGGGCAGAATGATAGCGAAACAGATTCATTACCGCCCCTCCTTCCCGCCTTTAGGGAAAACAGGTCCTGTTTTGTAAACGCAAAGGATCATCTCGCTTAACAACAGCCAAATGGTATGTCTCAATGGATATGCAAACTCTTCTTCCCGGCAATGCGAAAATTCCTCGGTCAGAAGATCCAGCGTCTGATAAATCCGCATCATCCGTTCCTTTGCCTCATCCGGTGTAAAATGCGCCAGTGTCTTTGGCTGCGATTTTAGCTTCTTGCCGTCTGGAAACTCTCTTCCCATCTTGTGACATGCCTTGTGCGCAGCGGGTATTGTAACCACAAGAAGTTCCGGGATATAGGCAGGAAAGACAGGGTTCTCTTTCTTGAACTGCTTCATCGTTTCCCCTGACAGGTGGAAATATTCTTTGCCTTCTTCCAGCGTGGTTTGCACCTGATAATTAACAGACCCTTTTGAACGGCGTATCAGATTGGCAATTTGCAACAAGGTCAACACTGGCTGTCCCTGATACTGGAAGATAGTACTGCGAATATCTATTTTGGGGGTCTTATTTTCTTCTTGCCCTGCGTTTGGGGACTGATAGCCGCCGGTTTTGCGGATACTCGGAAGGACTTCACTTGTAACCCAACGTTTAAATTGTTTTGCGCTGGGGAGTTTGCTGGATAAAATTAGACTGTATAATCCCGATTCATTGATAATAACAGTGTTCGATTTGTAATTGGAACCACTCCCCTGAATCAGGGTAGTGGTTTTGTCCTCGCTATCCACATGAGTTGAAACAGCATTTTCCGGCTTAGCATATCCTAACGCTACTGCTACATCTTTTCCAATGAACCATACCTCACCATTTTTTATAATGGTACGGATTTTCAAATCATGGTAGTTAAATACTTTTAATTCCATTTGAATTACCTCTTTCAGAAAAATGTTGAAAGAGGTTTCCAAACATGATATAATAGATTTATCAGTAGGGAAACCTCTGGTGTTTTTGAAACAGTCGCTTGCTGTGAAGGGTGAAGCGGCTGTTTCATTTTTTTTGCGCCAAAAGCAAATCAATCCCTTGACGAATGGCTTCTGCCCGCGTCATATCGTGTTTAACACAATATTTATCAAGGCGTTCTGTTGTTTCATCGTCCAATCGTACCTTTACATCGTTCCTTTTGGGGTTGTCTACTTTCGGTCTGCCGGTTCGTGGAGACATTGTATCACCTCACTTTTTGAGTTCCACAAATTTATTATATAAAATGGAACTCAAAAAGTCAAGAGGTTTATCCGCAATATTTAAATTATTTTTCGGTTACTCGCGCCCGCTATCTGCCGTCTGTTTGCTCTTGTCCAGCACCGGCAGCTCGCGCAGATCCTCTACCAGCTTTGTGACAGTGCCGTTACCGCCAAGGCTGTGATATTCTGCATACATCTTTTCCACCGCTTCCAGCCCGTGCAGAGTGATCCAGCCGCGTTCGATGTAGTGATAATAGGAGCTGACCAACTGCCCACGCAGCAGCGCCTCGATGCCGTTTTCAATCGCTCTCTGTCTCCGCCACAGGCTTTTAGCCGCCCATACCATGATACCCAGGAGACCGCTGAACAGGGCCTCCAGCCAGTATTTTGTTACCCATTCCACCATACCCATCACCTCAAATTATCGTTTAAAATAGTTGGCTACAGATTCAGCCACCGCCGCCCCGATACTCTCAACATCTGGCACGCGCAGATAGATCATCGTGGATTCTCTGACGTTCCTTGCAGAGGGTTTCCTCAACCATATCGGACATTCCATCACTCTCCTTACTTTCTGTCTACTGCACCACGAATCTTAGACTTACAGCCACAATCTGAATCTTCTACCACAACTCTACGCTTGCCAACAGTCTTGAAGTAAGCCTGTGTAGCCGCAACTACAGCGCTTACAACAGCGTCAGACTTTGGCAGATACAGATGAATCATCGGTATATTGGATTCATAAAACCACGAAATATCCTGCACATCTTTGAAAGGAATTTCCTCCGCACCAATCATTCTGGGGTCAATGCCAATCATTCTAAGCTCGTGCTTGTAGTAATTCATGGCTTCTCTGCTTGTATCGGTCTTGCGGTTTGCAACATGACCCAGTTTGTCACCTACAATACCATTGACCTTAGTAACCTTTAACTGACAATGATTGGATTCATTGACGAACATCACATAGTCAGGTTTCATCTGTGCCAGTTTGTAGTAGGCAGCATAGCTGTCTGGTACTGGAAGAATAGTAGCGTTTTGCATACCTTGTGTTTTCATTTCTGCTACAATCTCTTTTGCAAGAGCGTTGTCACCGACAGACACAACAACGATTTTCTTCTTACCATAATAAGCGTTCATGGAATGACCTCCTATCTTTTGTCTGTAATGTTTTTATATGTGTTAGTGCGGTTCAACCCAAGTTGATTCCACGCATTTTCAATCGCTACTCGCACAGTGTCCATGTCAATCTTGATGCCATGAGCATTACACTGTGCTTCGATGTACTCTTTAGCCCATACGAACTTTTCATCACCTTTGCCGGCTCCGATGATGATTTCTGCCGCCTGCACCGCCGCTACGGCGTAATTATAGATGGTGTCCCACTGTTCAGCAGTGATTTTGGTTTGGATAAGCGGCACAATCACACTGGTAATCACCAAGCCAATCAGGCCAATCAACGCTACTACAATCTGTGTTAAATCCAACTGCATAATTCTACACTCCCCTGTTCAGCCCCGCTCGCTGGATGATGGCGGGATAATCTTTGTACGCGATATTTCGGTCTACATTTCCTGCGATGCCGTCCACCTTACCGGTACCGGTATACTGCCAGATGCCGTGCGGGTGCTTGCTGGTGCATTTACTTGCATACTGTGCAATCCACTTGTCATAGGCGGTCAGCTGGTCTGGGCAGAGGTAGCTGTCCAAGAAGTCTTTGGAGCAGTAGAGCATCGCATAGTAGCCAGCCCGTTCCACCTCCGCCAGAAAAGCCTTGCAGATGTCGGTGTTGACCTGTTTGCTTCCCCCGGTGTAGATGCGCTCATACTCGATGTCAAAGATCATCGGATAGCGAAGCCGGTACTGCTTCACCACCTTCATGACCTCCTGTGCCGCTCTCTTTGCCGCCTGCACCGTGGTAGCGTAGCTGTACAGATAGACACCAACATCCAGCCCCGCTGCCAGCGCGCCCTTGATGTGCTGGGTAAAGGCGGTGTCCAACTTCAGCGCACCGTTGTTGTAGCAGTAGCCGACCCGGATGATTGCAAAGTCGATTCCACCCGCCTTGACCTTCTCCCAGTCCACCTTCGGCTGGCAGTAAGATACATCAATTCCCTGTTTCATTCTCATCTTCCTTTCCGTCAAATCCCTTCTTTAAATTGCCAGCTCTGCTGTGCTGCTTGAGCAGCTGATTGAGGCAGATTGCCGCGGCCGCCAGCACATAGCCCTGCCCGATGCTCACCGCACCCAGAATCACCCACTGAATCCATGTTACAGGCTCGCAGGCAGCCACGCTCACCAGTGCCGACAGCAGCACCCCCACCAAACACAGGACGCTCGGTATCAGGGTGTCATCGATGCGGATGGATTTTTTAATAATACTTCCCAGCGCATACAGGCAGGGCACCAGCCACACCGTTTCCGGCGAGATGTACTCCTTGACCAGCGCCGAGATTTCTCCTAGCTCATTCATCCTTCCTCACCCCCTTTCACCTATACTCCAAAACCAAAAGAAAGTTGCCCCCAAAAGAGCAACTTTCCTGCATTTTTTATAAGTTTTTCGGATTTGCGCTATCGCCGATTAATTCTTTCAGCTCGGTGTACTGTTCCGGTGTGATGCGGTCGAACATCATAAATACATCCAGCTTTGCCTGCCAGTCCGACTGATTCAAATTGCCGGATGCCTTCTGTCTGATAATGGTCCGTTTCATCATTTCGTAAGTTGCCATAAATTATTTCTCCTTTTTAAGTGTTGAGGCTCTCAAGCATTAAGATTCTAAAATCTGTGTCGATGATACTTTCATCTAGTTTTGATTGTATCTCAGTGATTCGACCCCGTGCTTCTGCCGTTGGGTCAAAAGGCAAAAGTTCTTCTTCCTGCTGGGTTTCGGGGTCGGTGCGGTAAAAGCGCCCGTCTCGGTAGGCATCTCCGATTCCCACGCCCAGCCCATCCGGGATGGTGATAGCGTTGCCAAAATCAGAGGCGTTGCGCGGGTCGATTTCGATGATATTTACAACAATGTTGTTATCAATTACTGCGTGTCGCATGATTGTCCCTCCTATCTCGCGTTACGGATAATGCAGATGCCTTGAGCACCAGAGCCGCCACCATTGCCATAGTCTACTGCGTTCGCACTATCACCACCGCCACCGCCACCACCATACCCGCCACCAGCTTTTCCTCCAAAAAAGAAATCACTAATTGTTCCACCTGTATATCTACCTGTTGCGGCTAAGATGGGGGTTCCTCCTCCCCCAGCTCCGGCTGCTCCTGTTACTGAGCCACCACCTGAGTGTCTACACGAGCCACCACCTCCGCCAGAATATAAGTCTGCCCCTGAATCTCCAAACTCTCTCGTTGTTTTGCCTTGCCCGGACCCGCCGGGATACTCACGGTAATATGTTCCACTGCTGGTATATCCGCCACCAGAGCCTCCATCAGTGCCTCCTGCACCGGCGGTTTTGGTGAGCCCTGTAACCGACCCGCCACCTCCGGAACCACCGCTTCCGCCTCCGTTATGTGAGCTACTTCCGCCTCTGGCTGAAAAAGAATCAAAAGAGCTTGCACCTCCGCCATTACCTGAACTCCTATTGCCAGATGCGCCACCAGCCCCAACTTGAATTTGCACCCTTTGACTTTTGCTCATACTCACTTTTTTGTGGGTAGCTGTATAGCCACCACCTCCGCCACCAGATGAACTGCCAGAAGCTCCCCCTCCAACCAAAAACACATCAATCTCTGCATCTTCACTCAGCCAAGTCAGCACACCGGAGGAAAGAAATTTAATGCGCCACCAGCCCTGTTCCGTGTTGTCCTTGAGAAGCGTTGCATTTCCGGTATAGTCATACTTCGGCCAGATTTCTGGTATGTAGGTTTTCACGACAGGAGGCTTGTATTTGCCGTTCTTACCGATGGCAAACACCGCAAAATGGTAGTTGATGCTATCCTGAAGGCCCGACACAGTGACGGTGGTGTCGGTGCCGCTGTAAACTTCGGTGCCGTCGTTCGGGTTTTCGGGGTCGGAATCAATCTTCTGAATTACTTTTACCTTGTCAAAACTAAGCTGCGTAGGATTCACCCAACTGAGTACCGCGCTCCCCTTATTGCCTTCTAATTTTAACTCGCTGACCGGATTCGGCACATCAGAAGGTGTTGCGCTGGCAATCGCGCCGGTGGCGTCCATCTGGAATTTGTTCTGGCTGTTATACGCAAAGCCGCGCCCGTAGTAGGTGCGCTCCCACTGCACGCCCTCGGTATATGTAAAGGTGGTGCCGGTGCCCTTGTACACCTGTGTGCCGTCGGTCACGCTGTTGGGTGCGCTGCCCTCTTTGATGACCAGAATCATGCCGGCAAAGTTTTCGTCCGATGGGTTTGTCCAGGTAAAGACGATGCTTGGCGTTTCTCCTTCAGGTGTGCTCGCCTGCATATTGCTGACCTGCGCCGGTAAAGGTCTTGGCGCTCCGCCGCCGGCAGACGCCCAGCATCGACGGGAGGTCTTGTCAAAGTTGATGGTCACGACCTCGCCGGCCTTCCATGCCTCACTCAGCGCCGGGTCGGTGCCCTGATAGAGGTTATACACCACATCGTCCACCGTGATGGTGTCGCCCTCGGCAAAGGCGCGGGGCATCTTGAGGGTCAAGGCAAAAACATCCATGTCGCCGACCGGGAAAACAGGGGCCACCTGAAAATCTCCTGTTGATTCCAGCACGGTGCCGGAGTTCGAGAGGTTTGTCCATGCGGGCGCTCGTTCTTCGAGACGCTCAAAGTTCTCTACCAATTTCGCAATATCTGCGGCATCGGTATAATCGGGCAAATTAAGCCCTAAATATTTTCCAATCCTCATATGTTCCTCCCATTATATTGTTTTCGAGCCTAACAGGATATTATCCCAAGACAGCTCTTTTACGGATTTCCAATTACCAAAATCATCCAGCACCTCACCCCATGTCTGATACTTGTACAGCACTTTGATGATAAGATTTGCGGGTATCAGCTCGTACAGCATTTCATAAAGCGGCGCAAGGTCCGGGATTTTGGTGGTCCCCCGATAGTAGATATCGATTACATACGGTTCGCCATGTCGGTAAAAGTCACCCCATTTGCGGCGGGAGGCGTTGTGCCAGGTTTTATATTGCTCCTGCACCTGTCCCCATGTCAGTTCCTCGGCATCCCACCACATTTCAATGTCCACCGGCACACCCAAATATGTCTCCACCACACGCCGAAGGGTGCCAAGGTTGATTACACCTCTCGCCCGCAGCTTCGCAAGGCAGGCATTCCGCCGGGCCTCTAGCGTTCCGCCGATTGGCGGCGATACACCCAGAATCTTTTCCCAGCGGGCAATTCCTTCTGCGTCGGCATAAAGAACGTTTGCATTATCGGTGTACCGCTTGATGGTGGCATTGAGCCCATCAAGATACGGGTTGATGATCTTCGCAAGCTCTTCCATCTCCTTGATTCCGTGGAACACTTCCGGTAGGGACTTCATGTAATCGGCAGGCACTTCATAAAACTTAGACACGTCTTTCTGCCTCCCTCAGCTCTACCGTTCCCAACCGTGCGACCTCAAAATCACCGAACTGTTTGTTGAGTATCACATTTTGCACCGCTCCGTTTAAGGTAACGTCTGTCGCGTCCCGGATGGTGAGATCGGCGTCCAAAATTGCCGCAATCACCTTCGAGTAAAACAGGGTATCTTCCTCAAACGAAAGGGAAGAAATGTGCTGTTCCAGTGCCTTGGTCACCTTTTCTTGGATGATGTCAAACTGTGCGCTTTCTCTGAGCTTTAACACTGCCGCTACGTTGATTGTTTTCTCTTTCACCGTAGAGATAAATGCCTTGTGTCCGATCGGCGCGATACCGTCCCCATCTTCCTTCACAACGTCCGCTACCCGGCTGATAAGCTCCGATGTCGCCGGACCTCCTAGATCATCGGTGATAACGATACCCACCTGTCCCGGTCCCATGATGTTCGCACCAAACACTGCCACACTGCCTACTCCTGCAATCTCCATAACTTTTAGCTTGTAGTCGGACTTGTTGCCACCATAAGGGTAAGCACGAATCCATAAATAAACGCGCTCCCTCAAACTTTCGTCCGTTTCGAGGTCGCGCGCCGGTATTAAAGGATCGCTTTCAAGTTGTGCATAACCAAAGTTGCCGCCGATATTGTCAACTGGAAGCAGACTTTCCCTCGGCCAGTTTCCAACTGTTCCTCTTTGCAGACAGATTGCCTTGTATCTTCCTCGGTCAATGCGTTCGGTAAGCCGGAAGGTCACTTCGTCAATGGCAAATCGTGTGCCGATCGGCACATCGTATGGATTGTTTTTTGTGTCGAAGGTGTTGATCTGCCGAACTGCCTGCGTCGGCTGTTCACGGCTGCGCCCGAACATATCTGCGACACGGTCAAGCCATTCATCTGTCGCCGTATCAAGGAACAGCTGAAATCCCATCAGGATACTAAGCATATAATTTTGCCGGGCAATAAAATAAGCGGTCGGGGATGTTGTGTTAAACATAATCGACCCTTCCCGCTTATCAATATCATCCGGCACCTGTGACAGCATATCCTTTTCGATTTCTGCATAGCTCCACCCGTTTTGAATGTTATCTAATCTGGTTGTATCCAATCGTGAACCTCCTTTCTATCGGTACATCTCCGAAAATGGTAACTGCGGTGAATGTAACCTCAATATTTTCCCTGTCCATGGAAAAAGAAAAATCCTTGGTGCCTAAAATCCTGTCATCCTGCATCAGAGCTTCGTCCAGCCTGCGGCGGATGTCTGCTTCCACATAGCTGCGCCGCTTGCCGATCAACTCTTCCAGCTCTACGCCGTAATCGTAGGAATAAATTTTGTAATCAAAGCGTTCGATTGCAAGGATCAGGAAGATAGCCTGATTCATCGCTTCCACGTTTTCTGCTATCCTTCGCCCCAACCTCTTGTTTTCAAGGTCAAGCTGATATGTACGGGTAGTCGGTCTGCCGTTTTTTAATGTCCGGTATGTTTTTAATACGCTCATGATTTTTCCTCCGGTATCCGGTCAAGGATAACATATGTCTGCGATCCTGTTTTCTGCTGGACAAGATACCGTTGCCCTGGTTTCATTTCGTTGTATTCTACTTCGATGGGGATTTTGTCAAATTTAAGTCTGGACAATTCCACCCGTTCCCCTGATTTTTTGATAATCAAAACCTGATTATCAAGCTCTTCCTGCGTCAAATCAAAGGAAATTTTCAGCTTGTACTTCTTGAGGTGTTCCGGTATTTTGATAAAATCCATGTCCGTTTCAATCGGTTTGTCGTCTATCTTTAAACCTTTTCCGGTGTAGGTGGCATACATCACATCGGAAAGATTTTGACTTTTCAGCGTTTCCAAAGTCTTTGCCGTGATAATCTTTACCAGTTCCTGTGCAAAAGTGATATTGTCTATGTCCATTCACCCCATCTCATTGTCATGCTCATGGTGTGCTGGGAGCTTGTAAAGTTGTGTGTCACGCTCTCCACAAGCATCCATCCGTTTAGATTTTCCTGCGAAAGCTCTACCTTGATTCCGCTCCCGGCATGTACTCTGGTATCTCCGATTGCTTCCAGCTTTAACGCCTGCGCTTCCTTGTTTTTGAGCACAAGCAGCATCTGCGCCAGCTGCTGCATCTGCGCGTCGTTGCGGTCGGTGGTGATTTTCTCAAAGTGCATGATTTTTCCCCACTTCCCGATGTTTGCGCTGTCCTGTGCGATATAGATTTTCCGCACGCCTGCCTCTTCATCATCCTTTGCGAGTTTAATGAAGTTGGCTACATTGTCGTCGTCGATTGCCTTTTCATAGGTAAAATCGGTGCAAAGACTTTCTTCACCGATCACAAGCGGCAAACGCAAGTCCAGCGTGTCCACAAGGTCGAGCTGACCGAAGTTATCAAACAAGGTGTACCAGTAACCGTTTAATCCCAGATTCTCTTGAATCGCGTCATACAGCATATCTAAGTGGGATTGACTGTCAAACAGCTTCTTGCTGAGATTTGCCTCGGTGCCGTCTATGTTTCCCAAACGGATACGGTCGTTGTCGCTCACCTGAGATGCTACTACGTTTACCCATTCGGAAAGCGGCATTTCTTTGCGCAGAATGGTGTTTGTCGGCTTAAAGTATCTCAGCTGGTCGGTACAGGTGCATTTTAACCGCTCCCTGCTGCCGCTGGTACGCTGTAAGTATCCGTAGAAGATATTTGCTCCATCATACTTGAAAGTTACTGTAGAACCGTTGTCAAACCTCCTTCCACCCTGTCTGGGATAGTCAAAGGTAAAGATGCTCGCTCCGTTGTTCCAGCTCTGCTGCACTTTGCAGTTGCCGGCAATCGCGGACAGGTCATATACACCGGAGGAATCCATGATTAAGAGCTCATGCAATTACATTCCCTCCCATTGATTTCCATTTTTCATTTGCTCAATGAGTTTTTCGTTTTCTTTGCCTATCTTGTCCCGGTATTCATTGTAGGAGTTTACAATACCGCCCAGTGCGCTTTCCTCAAAATCTGGAAAAAATTTGTCCTTGATTCCACCCCATACATTTCCCCAGTTGATTCCCGGTGCTTCAACTGCTTCTCCTGTAATATTGTTGATGTAAGTATCTTTTTTGCTGTTGTCAATCCATCCATATTCTTTGTCTGGATCAGGATCGACCGGAATAATGGTCTCTTCTCCGGTTGCAGTATCAACAACTGTATTATTGATTGGGTCATGGATGGTTCCATGTCCCGGGTCGTGGATGGGATCTTTCCATGATTCTCCCGGTGCTTCTGTTTGGTCGTAAGAAGTTTCATCCTTTGGTACTGCGTGCGGCGGCGTTTCTGGCACCTTTCCCGGGCGTGGTATTTCCGGTATCTCCGTTGTCCGCACTGCCGCTTCCTTATATTCGGTGACATTTATGCTGACGCTGTAAACTCCTGCATACTGTTCTTTCCATTGATAGCTTTCCAGCAGCACCTGTTCGGACAGGCTGCTGTATTCGGATTTCATTACCAGTCTGACCGGTTCTTTTTTGGTAAGAATAGAATCCAACTTTGCTTTGATTTGAGTTGCCGGAGTAAATCCCTGCTTGTGGTAGTGCTCCGGGAACTCCTGAAGCGTACATTCCCACGACCATTTTTTTAAGTTAGGATCATCCGCTTTCGGGAAATATCCTGTCCCGATTCCGTTATATACAACCAGTTTTCTGTCATGAGGATACTGAAACGCTGTTACCCCATAAAAGGAAATGTTGTCTAAATAGACTTCGTACAAAGTATTCCCTCCTTACAGTGTCGGTGCGGTTTCAAGCACCGTTTGCAGGCTTTCAATGGTGGTCTGTGTAAATTCGTCAAAGTCTGCCGTTTCACGAATCACCGTATTGTTAAAGACATTCTGCGGCGCAAGGGTTGCCGTTGTGAATTTGGCAAGCCACTTCTGCCCCTGAATGTCCAGCATATACCGCAGGCTTTCTTCTTCGATCTCCACCTCGCCTTTGACCTTGATCGGTGCAGAGTTTGCAACCTCAACCGGTACATTTGCCTGCATGGCAGAAGGAAAATCATTCTCAAAGTTTGCAAGTGCCGCTTTTGCCGATGAAAGGTCAATATCGGTCTGCGCGTCTACCTTTTTGGATACCGCCGCGATTGCTGCCAGTCCTCCTGCTAAAGCAACTGCACCGGCGGCAGCTTTTACAAAGTTTCCGGTAGCTGCACCCGTAACGACGTTCATAATTGCGGTCGCTGCCGTTGCCGCTGTGGTCGCACCCTTCACAAGCAGTAAGGTTCCCTGGTATGCTATTGCCGCTGTGGTTACACCGACTATCGTTGGCGCAAGCCAGTTGAGGTTGTCCGCTACCCATGCGATACCGCTTCCTATCAGCTTCATGCCGTTTGACATGAGATTGATAAACGGCTGGTATTTTCCTACCGCCATTTCGGCATTTAATTTCTGCATGACCCCGGAAAGTGTTTCCATAGCAGGTGTTGCACTCTCTGCAATCGCTGTTTTCATATTGGATGCAAAGATATTGGTCTGAGTGATGAGGTTATCGTAGTTAGCGTCTACAACTTCCTGCGTCGCGCCGAACCGGTTAAACATCTGGTCAACATAGTCAAGCATTCCTTCAATATCGCCGGTATTTGCAAAGTTCCTGATTTTCTCGCCGGAAAATCCACTCATATTGAATCGGTCTTTGATGCTCATAGTGTCGCCGGACAAAAGCTCACGCATCGCAAACACTGCGCCCTCTGCGCCCTGTGTCGGGTCTTTTGCATATAACCGTTCGGTCAGCTTGATCATTCGTTCCAGCTGGTCGGTACTCTTTGCGTAGGTGATGTATGCCGTTGTCGCGTTTGCAAGCTCTTCTCTGCCGAAAGCAGACACACGGGCATAGGCAGAAACGTAGTCATACAGCGCGGAACCTGCCTCTTTGCTGTTTGTCAGTGCCTGAAAGGTTGTTTCTTGAACCTTCTGCATTGCCGATGCATTGATTGCCGACATTGCCGCATCCCACGCTTTTTTGACCGTGTAACCGGCTGCCGCAAAGCTCATGGCTCCTACTGTCCATGAGCGGAAGGGATTTCCGGCGGTGCCTGCTGCTCCCCCTACTCCTCCGGCTCCTCCCATCGGCAGGAATTTTCCTTTTTCATCTCTCAATCTGCCCTGAGCATCAATATATGTCTTTACATCCTCTGTTGCCTGCTGATAACCTTTTGACGTTTGTTTTAAGGTTTCGTTTGCCTGTTTTTGAGAATTGTTTGCTTTTTTTCCTGCATTCGCCGCTGTATTTCCGAAAGACTCTGTTTCTTTTTTCGCCTTTTTCGTTTCTTTCCCTATATTCCTTAACGTGGTAGTACCATTGTCATGAATTGTAAATCTGGCTTCTATATTTGTCGGCATCTAACCACGCTCCTTTATTGGGGTTTGCGCCTTTCGGCAGCATCTTCATCGGACGCCGCCAGAAACGCTTTTTCACGGGCAGGGAGTAAAAAATACTGGCTCGGTAAAATGTTGTGATTCTGGAAGGCTGCGTGAGCCAACCTCGCAAAGTAGTCATTGCCTTCCTGAATCAGTTTTTTGCTTCATCTACCAGTGTTCTGAAATCTTTTGTTACTCTGTTCTGCTGACCGTAAATATTCATCAGCTCTCCCAACTCCCCGTCTGTAACCAGTTCCATCAAGATTTCATGCGGCTGCATAATTTTTCCGTTGTGGCGTTCTGCAAAGGCGTCCACTATTTCCTTTGATTTTAAGTTTGGAGTTACCAGAGCGGCGGCGACATAATACGCCATAGTTTCTACGCCGTTTAAATCTGCTGTTTCTCTGGAAAGGTCAATTCCTTCCCTGCCGCTTAACTGGCGCATCTCCCATTCCAGTGGGTTTCCCTCATCGTCAATAAACGCATCGGAAAGAACAAATTTGATATTCTCTTTTCTGATTGGGTTTAAAAAGTTTTTTAAAGTGTCCATGCTGTTTCCTCCTATACCATTTCGCTGATTACGTCAAAATCATCAAAGGTTCCGTCCGTTGTGTGGACAATCGCCGCTACCGATTCATCATCCAGCATACCCATTTCAATATCATTGAGAATACATTCTCTGAGCTGATATTCTCCCCTGCCATGTACTGCGTTGATCTCGTTATAGTACTGAATGGTGATGCTTGGATAGATTCCCGTTTCGATCCACTGCTTTACCATCTTTACAAAGTAGGTGGTCGGGATGTAACTAATTGAGAATGTACCCTCTGCCCTTCTCATGGCGTGCTGGCTCATTCGTTCGCCGAGGAAGTTTCCCTTTTCCACCTCTCCGGTAAGCTTCGGAGAAATCTTCCTGATCTTAAACACATTGAGCATCTGCCCGTCTACAAGCGCATATCCGTTTCCGTCGTTGCCGGACGGGATATTTCTTAATCTTTCTTTTGCCATCTATATCCCTCCTATCTGGAAATAACCACAAGGTAAATCTTGTCCGCAGTATCCACAACTCGCACGCCAACGGTTACTTTGATAGAATCCCTTGCATCGTCGCCCATGCACTCTACCAACACATCATCTGGCACAAAGTCCTCGATGTATCCGTCGTCAAGGTAGTTTTCTGTAATCAGCTCAATGCACATTCCCTTAATCTGATTTCTGCCGTTCTTGCTGTTCCTGATTTTTCCGATTGCTTTTTCATCCAGCATTTTTTCAAGGTCTGCTGTGATTGCAAACAGAGTGCGGACAACAAGGTTTTTTCGCCAGTCCTCCGGGTGCTCTGTGTCAAATGCGGTCAACGTGTTAATATCATAGAGCACCTGCACCCTGCCCTTGTTTTCTACAAAAAGGATTTCTCCATCCGCTGTCCTTGTCTGCTGTTGCCATTTATCCAGCTTTGGAGAAACGTGCGTCCAGTGATCTACCGTCAGATGAGTTGCAGATTTTTCAATTCCGCAGCTTGCCTGAATCCCTGCCATTGTTGCACAGGCTTCCGCTGCGGTGAGTTCATACTGGGACGGACCTCCGCCTACCGTATTGTTAATAATATGGATGTCCTTCTGTTCCGGTGCGTTCATGACTACCTGAATGTTATTTCCGGCTGCTTCCAGTTTTTCTACAAACGCGATATATTTTCCTTTAACTGCCGCGTCTGTTCCGGTGTAGCACAGGATATTAAAATCCTGTTTCTGAAGCTCCACAAAGGCTGATTCATACCCTTCTGCCTGTGTCGCGTCACCATTGCTGCCGCCTGTCAAAGTGATGGTTTTGGCTTCCAGTGTTCCGGTGCCTTCCAGTTTGATAAAAGAGTTTGGTGTAAACTCTTCCGGCGTTCTGATTGCTTGCGCGTCCATCTCTCTTGTGCCTAAATAAGTCCGCACAACAAACAATTCCTTATTTGGGGTTACGGTCACCTTGATGTCATTTCCTCTTGCGCCGTTGTAAATTGCTTTCGCGGTAATTCCTGCCGCAAGGGTTCCCTGTGCCGGCTGACCGCTATTTGCATTTAACCGGTACAACAGCAGCTTTCCTGCGTTCTGCATAACTTCCCGAATCAGTTTGATTTTCGGATTGGTGAAATCATATCCAAACGGGGCTACGGTATCATTTCCGCGGAGAAATTCCGTAAACTCTGCACCCCAATCTAAATCAAGCGCCATTGCGACTGTGCCGCGTGCGGACAGCCCTGCTTCCCTTTCACCGGCGATGATCTGTGAATACACTCCGGGAAGAATTTGCTTCATTACAGCCATTCTTGTGTTCCTCCTCTTCTTTTATGTTTACAATTGTTTCTGCTTCCTGAATAAGTGGTGCATCATCCGGTCTGCGTTCCCATACGGTTACCGTTCCGGTAATGTTCACGATTCCGTCTACGGTCCTGCTGTCGGTTACATACATGGTATAAGGATATTGCATCCCTTCCAGCGGCGGAATGCTCTCCGCCATGTCCATGATTTTAATTGCTGCGTCCTGTTGCTCGCTTGTGGCGTTCGCGTCCTTGCTGATATAGGCGAAGTTCGCCGCCAAAGTCCACTCCATAAAGCCATCCAGGCGCTTGGCGCGCTGTATCCGGAACACCTGTACAAAGATAGCCGGTGGAGATTGCATAATGGGCATACTCTGCTGTTGTGGCACAAGTACCACCGGTAGCCCAGGGAATTCTTTGCACAGCTGTTCGGCGGCGCTCAGCTGAAAGCAGTCGATGCAGTTCAGCTTGTTTTGGTCAATTTGGTTTGCTAAGAATCGGTCAAATCGAATGTTTTTATGAATCTGCATCACCACCCACCCCCTTGCTTGATGTTCGCAATCTCCTCATCAAAATATTGTTTCAGGTGTTCCCTTGCAAACTCTTCTCCTGCCTCCAGCATAAAGAATCCGGTGCTGTATCCAACCGTTTTCCCGTTTCTCACAACGCGGTGTCCATAGTTTACATACAAGCCATACTCCACATTGTTGCTGTATCCGCTTTCCCAGCCAGAGGAGGTGCGCTTTGCTGGGTGTGGTTCCCACTGCCCTCGCAAATATCCGGTGTCAACAGGAGTCTCCTTCATCGTTTCGCCCATACCTTCCAGCGCCGCCCGGTTGAGCACATTCCTTGCAACTCGCTCGCAATCGGCTTCCAAAGCTTTGAGTTTTCGCAAAAAATCATCAAAGTTTTGGAAATAGATAGAATCGCTCATACAATCCCCCGCCTTCTACACTTGCACACCCGGTTGATCTCATAGAGGTGGACAGTGCCGACATCATATTCCGATGTCTCTCCCAGGTGGGTGATGGTGAGCCGGTCGCCCTCGCGGATGTCCTCATCCGGCAGGCAAAACACGGTGTAATCGCTGGGAGCGGTCGCGATCTGCTCCCCCTGATTGAGCACGGGGATACTGTCCGGGGACAAGTGGCAGGCGATGCCTGTGTGCACCGTCTGCCAGCCCACAACATTGCCCTCTTTGACGCTGCGGGCCACATCCGCACTGTCCACATACAGGGGCTTGAGCAGGTCGCGCGCCGCCGCATAAGCCTGTGTCAGATTCATGGCAGCACCACCCCCCGGCGAAAGCGGGACAAGTAGGCTTTGTTTTCCTCCAGCACTTGCTGGGGGCTGATCGCCACCTTGGAGCTATTGGCGGTGGATGCCGCGCTCTGCTGCTGCTCCCCGGTGGTGGAAAATGATACCGTCGTGCTGCCCTGGGTGATCGACTTGACACCCGCCTCGGTGGTCGAGCTACTGCCGCTCTCCGAGCTAGAGGAGCTTATTTCGCTCATTAGCCCGGACGCCACCTGCTGGGCGACCGCCAGCTGCGCCACGATGGGATAGAGCGGTTGCGGCATGTCCAGCCGTCCCAGATAGGTCAATAGCAGCTGGGCGGCGTATGGGACAAATCCGATTGCCGCCTCCTGCTGCTCCTCCGGCAGATTATACAGCGATATGATCTTTACAATTGCGTCCTTTTGCTCTGCCTGCATTTTTGTCCTCCTCCGGGGGCTCCGGATTTGCCTCCTCCTCCAGCTGGTAACCGTGCTCCGCAAACCACTGGATGAGCCACGGGGCATCGGTGTGCGCCACGCCGTCCTGAAATTGCAGCGAGACATGCAAGCCGGTGATCGGGTTTGGTGCCTTGATAATCACAATCTATACCTCCTTTACGCGGTCTTTTGGTAGATGGCATAGAGCTTGGTGTCTTTCTTTGGGGCAAAACTCGAGCTTGCAGCATGGTTAGCCCCTTTTCCGTCAGGGCTTTCGTTCCATTCCTTAAAACTATCATTGTCTCCCGGATAGGTCGTGATGGTCGGCGCGGCAGAAAGGGTGATGTTTGCTCCAAAATCACTTTGAATTTGGCTTGTCGGCACAGTCCCCACAGCACCGTTGAGATCGTAAAACACCTCAAAAAGCGGCTGCGGAGCGTTGGTGTCCTTGGCGTCCTGCATGATGGTGCCAAAGTGGGTTGTCTCATGCTCGGTATAGTAGGTGTCATCATTGGCCTCTGTTTCGTCTTTGCCCTGCATCGGGGTGCCTACCTGTTGGCCGGTATAGATGCCGTTGACAGACAGCTGTTCCCCATCAATCGGAGTGCCGCCAGTCCATTTTGTGTCTTTGTATTTCATGCGGCCGCCTCCTTTACTGAACTTTGATTTTGCGGAATACTGCCGCGCCCTTGGTCGCCTTGAGCGCAACCGCTGCGACCATCTCAACCTCGCCGCGCTTGACAGCGTAAGCGGTTGTAAAATCAGGCAGCCAGGTGCGGATGATCGGCTGACCGTTCATGGATACGCCATGGAAGCCGTCCATCAGGTCAAAGCGCGCTGCATACAGCGAGGTTTCACCGCTCTCATTGATGCCGACAACAGGGTCGTTGGTACCAGGCTTTGCGCCCAAGTCTACCAGCGGGATGCCGCCATAGGTCGTGATGGTCTGCCCCAGGTCGTTTTGGGTCATCTGGTACTGGCCCACACGGCGGGCAATTGCTCTTACTTTGGCAATTGCCTTGGTGTTGCCCGCAATAAAGGACGGGGTTCCATTGAGCAGCGAAAGAAATTCATCCATCATATCCACAAACGCCTTGTAATTGGTGTCGATGGTAGTGGATGTGGACAGGTCAATAGCGGTAGTCTTGTTAAATTCGGTGTCGCTACCGGTCAGAGCGACATCCAGACCATCAAACTCCTTGGCGTCGGTGGCGCTGTTACCGTTAATGACAGTGTCATTAAACAGTGCACCCGCCGCTTTGATTTTCTGTTCCATCTGGAGCTGTACCTCATCTACGATACCGCCCATCCCGGCGATGACGCGGTCAATCTCAAATGCGCCGCCGAAAATTTTCAGATCGACATTATAGCGCTGCTTTTTGACCTCGCTCGGAGTGTATTCTTCATTGACTGCGCGAAAATCTGCGGTTGGCTGAGTAATCAGGCGGGTATAACCGTAGGTCGGAGTTGCGCCGCCTCCGGTCGGGGAAACAGCGTCGTGGAAAGGCATATTGTCGAGCAGGAAGCTCGATTTTCTAAATTCGTCGATGACGTATGCGTCCAGATCGGTCTGGACATTCAGTTTTGCCTGTGCAAGCGTTACTGGCATAATATCTCTCCTTTATTTGTTCTGGTTCATCTGCTGCAAGATCGCTTCCCGGAGGCTGGTTGCGTGCGGTTCCCCTCGGTCGCCTGCTGGCGGCGGCGGGGTCCCTTTTGATTTGGTCGGTTCTGCCTTAAACTGGTTCGGATAGTCCGCCTTTGTCTTTTCAGAAAAGGCATCCTTGTCTTTCAGTTGCCCATCCTCATCAAATAGTTCAGAGGTGTCCCCCAGTTTGTAGAGCAGATAATCGACATCCTGCGCGCCCATCGCGGTCAGTTCCTGGCGGATGGTTGCTTCCTGCCGGTCTTTTTTGCGTCCTGCTTTTTCTTCTGTCAGCTCTGCTATGAGCTGATCCACTTTAGCCTGCAAGCCATCGTCCTTCATGGCTTTTAAGCTATCAAACTCCGCCTGTACTTCGGGGAGCTTTTCGGCATCGGCCTTGTATCTTTCCAGGTCGGCCTTTAGTCCGTTGGCAACCTCGGTGTGTGCCTCAATGATCTGGTCGGCCTTGTCGTCCTCAATTCCGAGCGCCTTCAAAAATTTGCGTGTGATACTCATTATTTCAGTCTCCTATCCTTCGGCCCCGGTCCTTTGGGGTTCGGCTGTTTATTTTAACCGCGGTCCTTTGCGGTTGTTAGCTATTTTCGATATATTTCTTGTACCATTCCCGGTAGGTCATATTAGCCGGGACGGTGATCGGATTGCCGTCCGCATCGCGGGCCGCGCGGGTCATCATGCTACGGTCAGTGTCCTCATAATAAGGGGTTGCCACTGTACGACAATTGACGTGGAATGGCGGGTAATTAACTCCCACAATCACCCGGTCTGTATCATAGGCGGCGCGCTCGTACTCGCTGTCAGCCCTTTTATATTGTTCCGGCACATCCCCGCCCCTGGTGGCCGAAAAGATGCAGCCATCCAGCGAGCGGCAGTTTGGGGTTGTCCTTGTGTCCATCGTCGCGGTGATCTCATAGTAAGGGACACCGGTCTCAAGATAGGTTTTTAAGCGTGCCTGTCCGGTGGCGTATGCGCTCTCATTGTAGAGCAGCCGGTAAGCCTCATACTTTTTGCCGCTTCCGGTGACGTTGCCGTCCTTGTCCACCTGCACTGCACCGATCATCTTGCCCAGCTCCTCCGCAAAATCCTGCGGTGGCCGTCCCTCGGTAAACATGCGATTAAGGGTCTGCCGGATTTTAAATCCAACGTCCGCATCCTGCCGCCACAGTCTGGACGAGATGCCTAATCCCTCCACAGGCTCGGCAAGCACCTGCTCAACAAATCCCTTTGGCAGCTGCGCAAAGGCAAAGACCCGCTCGGTGGATTTGGATATATCGTATTGGGTGCGGTAGTATTCTTCGACTGCCACGTCCTCCACCGCTTGGTTGATGCTCTCCCTCTGCTGCTGATATAGCTTCTGCAGCGTGGCGTTGACCTGTACCAGCAGCGCATCCAGCCGGGTCAATCGTACCTTGGTGGAGATGTTTTCCAGCTCAAGGTTAAATGTCCCGATGCTGTTGCGAGCCAGCTTCTCAAATTCTGCGAGATTGCCCTTAAATTCTGCTAACTCCTTGCGGCTCAGCGCCTTTTTGGCTTCTGTCAACGTGATGTCGTTGTTTTTGGCATACCGGCCATAAAAGGCATAGATTTGCGCAGTCAGATCCTTTTTAGCCTGCTCAAAGGCTGCCACCATTTCTTTGAGACGGTTATTGACTGCATTTTCGTAGCGTCTGACGCTCTCCGCCGCGCGCTGCTCCCAGTAGTTACTGCTCATTGTTTACCTCTTGCGGCTGGCTAAAGCTGTCCAGCATATTGCGCTGCGCCTCCTCCTGCTCCTTTTTCACAAGCTCGTCCTCTGCATCCGGGTCATCAATATCCGGGTGCTTGCGGCGCTTGGTGTAATCTGACATAACGGTGGATGGGGTGGAGTTAAGCCGCTCAACAATCTCATTGTCGACTTTGGGCTTGTTGCGGGTCCATGTCTGTTCGATTGTTAGGTCGTCAGACCTGCCAAGGTGTGCAAGGATGGCGCGCACTAACTTATTGAGCGCCACCTCAAAGCGTGCCTGCATCATGCCCGCTTTGAGTTCGAGCAGGCTGTACAGGTGATCCACATAGGCCCCGGTCGCCTGCCCGGTGCGTTCCGGGTTCGGGTCGACGCCCATGCCGGATATGTATATCTGTTTTTGCAGGATGGTCAGTGCCGCATTTCTGGCCTCGTGCGGGATTTCGACGGACAGCTTGTCCAGACCGCCATTTTCGTCCACGGTGACATATTTCTGTGCCTTGATCTGCTGCAACAAGTTGACCGGCTTGTTGACCTGCTTTAACAGCGGGTCCCCATCCTCGTCATAGAGGATATTGCCCGCATCGTCTCGCTGGGGGATGCTGATTGTCTGCTCATTTTCGCCTGTGTAATCCTTGAGCACCCAAACAATCTCCTGGATGTCGTCCAAGTCATTCGCAAAACCAGAGATGACCTTGTCATACATATCGATCAGCTCTTTGTATTTTGGCAGGTCGCCCTGTTCTTTTTCGTTGTTGCAAAACTCAATAAATGGGATCTCGCCAAAATCGTTTGGCAGGCCGGTCACCGGCTCGCCGTCGATCATCAACTCCTCCGCCTCCAGCTGCCCGCCTTTGAGGTAGAGCACGCCGTCTTTGTCCCACACCTGATAGTGCGGAATCTGCTGCCCCAGACTGTCCTCCAGCGTGTACCGGCGCACCAGTGCAATCATCGGTTGGGCAATGTCCATCGGGTCGGTAAATTTGACACATTCATCCGCCCGCAGCGCCGCCATCCGAAATTTTCCGCTGGTATCAATCCAATACTGCAGCCACGCCTTGCCGCCGTTGGTCGCATAGGTTGCAAGGTCGGTCATCACCTTTTTGTATTCGTCCCCCAACGCCTTTTTGACAGCTTTGGACAGCTCCTCGTCCTGACCTACCGCAAAAATCGGTGGATAGGTAAAGAGGTAGGCCACCTTTTGGACGGTCATAATCTCATGCCAATTGGTCGGGATGCGGTTGTCTGCCGATCGCAGAGGGTTGTTTCCAAGCTCTTTGAGATAACTGTTGACCGCGTCGATTGCTGCCGCACCTGTACGCCTAATATCGCTGTCGTTGGCGTAATATCGCTCACTCACCTCAACGCGCTTATGCCATTTGGCAAACTCCCGCTGCGCCTTGCGGATATACTCCCGCGCCTGCTCCAGTTCCATTTACATCCCTCCAATCCGCAAACCTTTATTTTTGTAAAGCACTGTCTGCACAAAATAGCGCATATCGTCCATCGCATGGTCGTACTGCTTGACCGGCTTGTCCTCCCCGCGCCCTGCCGCCTTTTGATCCCAGATATAGGACAAAAACTCGTCAAATATCTCGTGGCAACAATCGCAAAACAGCAGCCTGCCCGCGTTGAGCTCGGTGGAGACGTTCGCGATCCCGCTCAGGACGTCATTGTTTGCCTGCCGCACCCGATATTCTCCATGCCGCTTGATGCACTCGATAAAGCTCGCCGCCGACGGGTCCACAATCACGGCGACCGGCTTTTTGCCGCCGGTATTGTCGGCAATCAAGTTGTGCAGCTCTCTGTAATGCTCCTCGTCGGTGCGCTGCCGCATCTGCTTGACGCTGTCAAAGTAGCTGTCCGCCACCCGGTACCACTTGCGATTGTACAGACCCCAAAGGCCCATGCTCGTCGGGTTGTGGGTTCCGTAGTCGATGGAGACATAATACTTTGCATAATCGCGCGGCTTTGATTTGACAACGTGCTTTGCCTCGTCAAATTGCGGATAGATGATGCCGTCTGCCGCCACCCACTTACCCAAAATGTACCGGTCATAAAACACGCCGCTGTACATGGAGCGGTAGCGCGCCTTGATCTCCTCGGTGAGAGCTGGGTTGTCGTCCAGTTCGAAATGCAGGTGCAAGGCGTTGTGCTTGTCAGGATGCTTGACCCACTCCTCATAAAACCAGTGTTTTGGGCTTTCCGGGTTGCAGTTAAACCAAAACCGGCTCCCGTCTACGCTGCATCTTGCCAATGCCTGCTCTACAAAAGAGCGGGTTTGCAAGGCAACCTCATCAAACAGCACTCCTGCCAGAGTGCGGCCCTGAATCAAGGCAAAGGAGCTTTCGTCCTTGCCACCAAATACCTCAAAGATGTTTTGTTTCTTGCCCTGGGTCACAATCATCGTTTTGTCTGCCCTTCGCCAGCTGATGTGATACCTTTCCCGCACCAGTTTGATTCCCAGATACGGCTCGATGATGTTTTTGATTGCCGATTCCACTGTTTTCCCGCAGATGGCAAACCGCTGCCTGTCATATCTGCGCATAGCATCGTCCACAAAGGCAATCGACATAAACGATGTTTTACCGGAACGCACGGCGCCATCCGCAATCAAGGCATCGTAGGATGTAAATTGGAAGGCAAGAATCTGCTTTTGCTTTTTACTGATCGGCATCCTGCTCCATCCTTTCCGCCTCTTCTTTCAGCGCTTTTGTCAGCGGGTCTTCTGCCATTTGCTCTGAGGTTGTGTTTTTCTCAGAAACCGCGTATCGCTTCATTAAACTGTCTCCTGCTTTGAGCCTGTCCCCCAGAGCAGCATCCAACCCAAACTGGTCCTTCACCTCTCCACGCATTACGGCAGAATAAAAGCGCAGCACTTCGTCAGAATCCGCAATCAATGCCTTGTCCATCTCTGCGCGGCGACCGGCTATATACTCGGAAATGGCAGGTTTTGATAGGTTTTCGGTTCCGATTACTCTAGCTGTTTTATCGCTGTATCCTGCCAACCTTGCCGCCTCAGTCGCATTTCCTGTTTGCAAATAATACTCACAAAAATTCTTTTGCTTTGTGGTTAGCTTCACGAGCCATCACCCCGCAACAGTTCTGCCAGTTTCTGCACAACCTCAGACAGTCGGTAACTTTCCAGCAGTTTCTCATCTTTCACCTTTTCTCCCTGCTGCTGCGGTGTGGTCAGCACATACTTCGTTATCATCCGTTTGTTTTGCTCCGAATAAGATTGAAATTGATTGATTTTTACCTTCATGCCCTGCTGGAGAAGGGCTGTTTGCAGTTTGTATGCCAATCTTTTTAGGTTCATGCCCCTGCTCCTTTCCCCTCCTAAAAATTGCAAAACAAAAGCCACACCCGAAGGCATGGCTCTTGTTCTAAAAAGGAGGTCTTACATGAACTCGAATATGAGATTTTGTCTTTTTTATCTGCATTATAATGATATCACAGAATCTATGTGGCTTTCTATGGCGTGATCGTCCACCGCACTCAGCGCCCTGCCATGCAGCCGCAACGCCCAGCGATAATCATATCCCATCATCAATGCAATCTCCTCCCACTTTTTGCCGTTGATGTAGCGATACTCGAGCAAAGTTCTCAGGGTGCTATCCTCCACCGCGCGGATGACGCTCTCGATTTCCTTTCGTTTTTCCACCAGCTTATCAATCTCCGTATTGATTTCTGTTTCTAAGTCTACAATTTTGGAAATCACCCCCTGCGTACCTCCCCCTCCTCCCCCTCTGGGCATCCCGGAGAGATTGGGGCTTACTCTGGTCGCCAGTTCTCGCCATTGCTGTTGCTCGAGTAGCAGGTGATTGATATGCTGGTTGAGGCGTTGATAGCCTAAGAGGTATTCTTTTTTCTCCTGATTATTCATCCATCAATCCCGATTCCTTTCTGTTGTCCATCGCCGCCCGAAAGAGCGCATCATTTTCCCGCTGGAGCTCATTCAGCTTGTCCGCGGCCTCCCTGAGCACCCTGCATCCATGGATACCGCAGTTGTGCTCAAGCCCGCACCCAAGGCAATTCAGGGTGCCTGTGTTTACCGCCATCCGGCGCAGGGACTTGATGATGTTTTCGATTTGCATTTTTTATTTTTCCTCCTTAATCTATAACATCTCAACCCTTGCTTCGACTTTTTCTACAAATTCTTTCAAAATTTTTTCTAAGCTTGGGTAAAGTGGACTATTCCGGTCAATACACAGATGTGTGCCACCATTATAACGCGATATATCAATAACATATCCCTCGCTCATTATTTCCAAAATAGTTCTAGCAGCATCCATAGTCTCTACAAGTACCATAAATTCTTTGAATTTGAATTCTTCCATTATTTTTCCTCCTTTGGCTCAAAGTAACTGCAAAAATCGTTGGATTTTGTTAATTCCTGCCGATAACAATCTCCACCATTCCAGTTTCTACACTCCCCACACTTTCCAATCGGTGGGGCAGGGCGGGTGTTCCAATATTCTATTGCTTTTTGCTGTGTGCCGAAAGCACAACCAGCAGCTCCACAATAATGCTTTTTGCAAGATACAACATGAATCGGCTTACCACCAGTGTGTAATTCTTTTATTTCTGCTTCTTCTCCGCATCTCCAACACGGCAGCACAATCCTTTTTTCGGTGCAATCTTTCTGCGCCTGCTTATTTCCCAGCAGCGCGCGGCGGATGAGTTCTTTTTCGGTCATATCGAACAGCTCCTTTCATCAAATTGCCGCTATATTCAAGGCGGTTAAAAGCCGATCCGTTACTTGCTTTCGGTGCAACTGCTTCAAGATCGTTTCTTCGTTTGCGTTGAAATTCGACCGAAGTATTACAAAGTACCGCAATTCGGGATTTACCCGCTGGCGGATATCCAGCATAAACAAAAGCCGATCTGTTACTTCTGAATTAATTGAGTAGACGGCGATTTCGCCAGTCGACTTGTCTATTTCTCTGCACAAGCAAATTAATACTTCTGCCAATTTTATTCCTCCTGCTTTGTAAGTTCTGGGGCTGGCGGCAACGGCATCCATGCTAAAATCTCTAAATCCGTACACTCCGGGTACTCGCTCACAATCCATCCCTCATCCGGGATGTACTCTGCTATGCAGTAAACCCGATCCAGAGTGATATTGGGGTGCGGCTTGCCAGATACGATTGCCAGCACTCCAACATCTGGCTCCGGCAGCCTGTTTTTCGGGTTGTACCATCTTTGATTATTTTCCATGTTCATCCTCCATCCTCATTTCAGTAATTGAATTTTACATATTCCGCATCGGCATATCCGCTTGCAGCCTTTGATCGGTACAACCTTCTCATCGGATGCTCTTCCTCCACAATTACACCGCTGCCGTCAAACTCTTCCAGAATCTGTTTTTTGTGTTTCTCGTATTCTCTCTTCAGTTCTTTTTCACTTTTGCATTGCCGCAGGAACTGATAGCTTATGCTTTCTTTCCAGAACAGCATCCCCTGAAAGATTCCTACCTGCGCCCAAAGTGTTCCTCCATCTGGACAGAGCGGCGGATATTTCACAGTGATCCGCCTTTCCAGGTTTTTTGGTTCTATTGTTTCATACTGCCTGCGGTTCTCCTCCGCCTGTTGCCTGAGCCTTTCTAGATCATCCAGTCCCTCTTCGTACGAATAGCAGCCTCCGCTGTCTGTTCGGTAGAACGGATAAAAGGGAAGCCCCTCTACCTTGGTGACCGTCGCTGTTCTCAGCTCTCCTAAAACAACCTTGCCTACTGTATCTCCAACCTGACGCAGGCCTGGAAAACTCTTTTTCTTGGTAGCTTTTCTTTCCTGCATCAGATCATCGAATGTCAGCTGTTCAAAGTACATCTTCTTTCTCCTCTCTAATCTTAGCCCGGTATGTAAAAGTTGATAGTGGCAGTCCACAAGCCTTAGCGGCTACCGTTTTGGGGATTTGCCCACTGTTTTCCAAAGCACAAGCAAAGCCAAAGTTGTCCGGCAAGGGAGCGGGCGGTCTGCCGAAGCGGACTCCCCTCGCTCTGGCTGATGCTCTCCCTCTCTCTCAATGCAGCTTTGGCGACTTCTTCTTCCCCTATATAAAAATCTGCAAGCGCATACGGATATTTTTCTATTGGTGCAAAATCATACCCATCCTTTTCTTTTATTGGATAAAACTTTTCTTTTGTTCTTACCGTATACCCATTTTTATTCCAATTTACAGAGGTTACTTTATCTGATACACAATAAATTCCCCTGTCATCCTGGAACCTAAAAGCATTTATTGTATCTCCCGCTTTACACGGCAGCGCCACGCATCTCCCCTCCTTATCCGCTTTCACAAGCTCTTTCAGGTGTTCGAGGTCGTACTCGTTACCGAGGATATTTTCAATCTCGTTGAGCCTATAAACGGCATTGTATATTTCACCTGATGTGTTCCACACTGTCTTAGGTGATGTTATTCTTTTCATCTTTGTTCCTCCTTTTCCAACCACTGCATCATGCATCTTACGCAACGCTCACCTGGTATTTCTCTGTCGGATTCATTGTCTGCGTCACATTCTGGAAGGTTCTGGCAGTATTTTATCGTATCATCGGGTTCTGTCAGTTCTATTAAAAATCTGGCGAGTTCTTTCAAGTTCATGCCCTTGATTTTCTTGTAGTTGTTCGTTTTACTCCTTCCTGCACTTTCAAAATTTTCAAATTTCCGAAAACCGATAGAATCCACAAAATAAAAGATTCTTTCGCCGTCAAAATTAAGCTCCACAATATCGCCGACGGATAATCTGTGGCCCCTGAAATCTTCAGGGATGCGGAGGTTGAATTTTTCGTACAGTTTTTCCAATATGTTGTCACTTCGAGCGTCCTCAAGCTCTGTAAGCGTACCCCGATAAACCTCTTGGTATCGGTCAATCGTGGGCGTTACTCCCATTTTTTCAAGGGAGCTGTAGTTCGCAAATCGTATCTGGATGTTATCCTCCATATCCTCCCGAAGCTGGAAGATAGCGTAATCGATGCGCTTCATCGTGATTCACTCCTCTCGCAAATCTTATAGCACCTCAGCGCTTCTTCTTTGGCATACTTCTTGATTCGGGATTCCAGCTTTTTGATTGCCCACTCTGGGAAATCCTCCTGATAGCACTGATTTTGCCACACAATCTCCTGAGCAACGGCCGGGAAAGCGAGCATCAGCACATCCAGATCGCAGGCCTTCCAGATTACTTTATCGATGATTGCATCCGCTACCAGCCGGAGTTCTTTTTTTATTTTGCACTCCACCCAGTAACGCTGCCTCTCAATATCCTCTTTGTAGGTGTATCTGCTAGCCATGGTACCCCCCTCCATGCAAGTAAGCCTCCATCGCTTCAAAGTCCAGCGAGCCCGTTACCGAACTCTGCACCTTCTGCGTGGTGCTGTATCCGTTTTTCTCCCAGTTCCGAATTGCCGCTTTCCAATCCTTCATCGGATTCTTGCCCACCTTCCAGCCGTTTGCCTCATAGTAGTCCACAAAGCGGTTAGCATCCACTCCGTTCCCTCTCTCCCGGCAGTAGGCTTGTATCTCCTCAAGTGTCGGCTTTGTAAAGCGAGCGCGGGCGGGCTTGCCCGCCTTTTTCTTTTTCTCTATCTCTCTATCTTTATCTATATCTAT
>ERZ1034876.194-NODE-194-length-41161-cov-9.805016_pt1 | contig 41161 bp, 67 predicted proteins | sample MGYA00520698_ERZ1034876 | MGnify/ENA primary metagenome ERZ1034876 (study PRJEB33766, sample SAMN09781723) | gut metagenome | biome: gut microbiome | host: Homo sapiens | place: Madagascar | study: EMG produced TPA metagenomics assembly of the PRJNA485056 data set...
CTGGTAGCCCGTGGCGGATGCTGCGCCCAAGTCGCCCGTGGCGGATGCTGCGCCCTGGTAGCCCGTGGCGGATGCTGCGCCCTGGTAGCCCGTGGCGGATGCTGCGCCCAAGTCGCCCGTGGCGTGATTTTCCTTTTCTTTGTTCGCCCGCCTGATTGCTTCATCGAAACCGATTTTCTTCTTTACATACTCGATCTGCGCCTTGACGATTCCAGGGATGCCGATTTCCGCCTTGATCTTCAGCGTTCGTGCGGCAAGCTTCGTGTCATCCCCGCCGTGATTGATGTCTCCCAATGCTTCGATCTCAAAATATCGGCTGGATGCCGGTGGATAGTACGAAAAAACATCCAATGGCGCTTCACAGGCGTGCAGACCGTTTTGGCAGCAGGAAACATCCCCGTCCGCAGTGTATTCCTTGCCGACCTCGTACTGCATCCCGCGGCACTTGCCGTTTAAGTCCGTTCCTTTGTATGCGATCATCTCTCAGTATCCTTTCTTGTTGCACTGATCCCGTGCAAAATTGCTTCCCTGCGGATGAGCATTTCGCACAAACTCTGCACCGTGGCGACGTTCATCGCCTCACAGAGTTTTTCAAGCATTTCTGCGCCTGTTTCCGTAAGACGGAAGCAGTAACGGTGCGTTTTCTTGCGCTTGTCAGACTTTTTCCGAGGCTTGTCCAGACTGTTTACAAGCGCCTGCGCCTCCGGGATGAGCTGGATCGCGTACTTTTCCGGCGCTTCGCACTTGCAAAGCAGTTGCTTGTCGAATCCCGGAAAGTCGGGCTTGATGACATCAACGACTGTCCGCCAGCCAAGACGCGCATGAGTTTCCTTCAAACTTGACATAGTTTCCTTTCTGCCCTATAATAAGGGCGACATAGAATCCTTTCTTGTTGACCTCTGCCGCGTTGCCGCGCGGCGGGGGTCTTTTTAATAATCAATTGCCGCAAGCAGTTCCTCGCGGCTGATGCCGAGTTTCTTGCAGCCGCGGAATACGCGGCGGAGATATTCGCCTTGCGGATCGTCAAGAATCTTTTTGACGCTGTGGTCACACGTCACGCCGAAATAGCCTTGCAGTTTCTCGTTGGTCAGCTTCCGATCTCGCTTGTACCCGTACAACAGACGGGACAGGTTCTTCGCGGTGTTATCCCGTCCAAGTTTTACCTCTGGCACACTAGACCTCCTATTCGACCCCGACAACGTGGTATCTTCCGTACCCACTCGATCGTCCGCTTCCGATTCCAATTCCGAACCCAGCCATATTGATAATGTTTACAATCTGATCAAGCGTGTAAACGTTCTCCGTATATGTAATGTGAACTTGCGAAGACCAGCCTGAAAAACGGTTGATGTAAACGAGGACTGGTGCGCCTCGTTTCGGAGACATCAAAGTCTTGTCCACGAAGTGTTCGGCGAATTTGATTGGCTCTAATCGAGCTGTGACGTTCATTGCGTTGTCAAACTTTGTTGCGTAGGTGTCAATTTCGTTCCGCACGACTGCTTGGCAGAAGGACTTCTTCAGCCCGAACCCGGTAATGCACGGGGCGTTGGTTTCAAGCATCTTGTGAAGTGTTGCTTCCGTCATGTCGTTGTAAGTGTCCTCGACGGGGTATCCATCTCGCCAGTGAATTGCCGTGATGACGTCCTCCCAGATGTTTGGAATCTGCTTTATGGTCTTTTTTCCATCTCTGGCAGCGGTCAGTTCGCGGACAGTTCTGGCGTTCATCTTGTTTAGAACAAGGTCGCCGTCACCGACGATGTGTATGGTTGCCTGCTCGATTTTCACAGGCTGCAATTCAATGATTCGCTCTTTTTTCATGGGTTTCCTCCTGAAATTCGGTTCGTGCGCTTGCTATGGCTTATGTTATAGTGTGGTTTGCTGTTCTGTAGTATGATATACTAGGCTCTGCTCGTTTTTAGATTGATGTTCTATCGTTTTTTACTGCGGCTTTCATAAGCCACAGCAAGCGCACGATTTTGTTTTGTGGTGTACTTTAGTGTGTAGTGGTGTTTTGTCCGAATGTTAGGTATTTTGTCTGCGGTAAGCAGAAACAGAAGCGTGTAGTGTATTGTTCTGTTATGTAGTATGTTGTAATATCTTATAATGTGGTGTTCTGTACTCTCACTTGGGTCGCTACGCGCCCCTGTTTCTGCTTACCGCTTTGTGGTTATCCTGCAAGTTGATCAATGGCGTCAAATACGCCGTCAAGCTCAGATAATGTCTTATACTTCGTTTTGAAACTGTTCAGTTCTGCAAGAGCGCGAGACAAAAGTTTCTGATATTCGTCCTTGTTCTGCAAAATCAGCGAGGTTGGTTTGTAACCGCTTTCGCTGTCTGTCTTAAAAAACAGCCGAACCGCCGGTGCTGCTGCACAGTTTTCTTCCCTGTAAACAAGGTTGCAGACAATAAGCCTTGCCTGCTGCAAGCGCCACTTCTCAGCGGCTTCCGCGTCGTTCCAGTCAAAGCACTTATGCAGTTCGCTTTGACTGTCTCTTGCCTTTTCGAGAATCTGCGCAGGTGTTGCAGAATCTCCAATGCCGAAAATCTCATTCGCAACCTTCTGCGCATCGGCTCCATATCGGCTCCCTGGCTTCCATGATGCAAAAACCATGTTTATCCCTTCTTTTCCGTCTGAGCCTCTTTTACAAGGCTCAGGATTTCATTTCTTTCTTGCGCTGGATGATCGCCGAGACGGCTGATTCCAGACGTTTTCTCGCGTCCGGCGGCTTCCGTCTGCCGTTCAGAATCATCGATACATAGGTCTTTGTGCAGCCAAGCTCAGCCGCCACTTCGTCGTATGTGACCTTGCTGTTGTGCATCTTCCCGATCAGATCGCCCGTCCATTTTTCAGGCATTGACATCCCTCCTTTGGGTTCTGTCCGTTCTTCAAATTTCCTTATGCGGATCAGTTTCAACCCGTAATCAACTGCCGATTTTACCTGATTGCTTTCCGGCACACCTGCGGTTGCAAGCGCGGAAAGGATAATCGCCGTTTCCTCTTTGCGTTTCATACGCCCGCCCCCTTTTTCCTGCGTTTGCTCGGCTTCTGCAGCAGCGAATCGACCGATACGCCGAAATAGTCTGCAACGAGCGATAGCTTTTCGACTGTCGGACTACAATCTGCCCATTTTGCAATCGTGCTATTGCCAAAGCCGAGTGTCTTTTCAAGTGCAGAAAGCGAAATATTGCGTGATGCGCAAAGTTTTTTGATGTTTTCTAAGAGCATTTTCTCCCTCCTTATTGACAAAGTTGCGAAAATGTTCTAAACTATCGTTGTCGGCAAAAGTGAACATTTCCGCTACAGGGGCAATTCCTTTGTGGCTGGTTTGTTGCACCCGTTTGTACTTTTCATTATACGAATATTTTCGTAATTGTCAAGATGTTTTTACGAATTTATTCGTAAATTTCTTAGAGGGCCTTTCTATGTCAATACTCAGCAGAATCGGTGAACTTCGAAAGCAGCACGAAAAGCTTTCTATTAACAAGTTGGAGCAGGAATGCGGTCTTACACGCGGGTCAATGGCAAAGTGGGATGACCACGCGCCAAGTCCAGACAAAGTCAAAAAGGTTGCAGACTATTTCGATGTTTCTGTTGAGTACTTGCTTTACGGTGACCCGTCTGCGGGCATAAAAAAAGACCCCATCCCGAAGGATGGGGCGGTGAGTTCTGCCGCGCAGGAGATATTTGATTTCTTGGATTCTGCGTCCGGCGAAGAACTCGCGGACGTGATCAAATATATTCGGTATTTGAAAAGCCAGAGGGGTTGACTATGCTTGATAAAAAGGCTTACAGTCTGCTCTCCACCTTCTACAAAAAGGGCAAGTTGTCCTTTGATGAGATTCGAGAAAAAACGAATGTCGATGAAAAGAAAGAGCGTAGTCAGTATATTTCCGCCCTTTGTTCCGAGCGTTTCATTGCCTCTTGGGGGAGCAGCGAATCAATTAACGAGGTTGGAGACCACAAGCAATTTGGCTATGAGATCACATATGCCGGTCGAGCTTATGTAGATCAAAGGAGACGCGATGGGCGGAATTTTTGGATTCCGTACTTAATTACGACGCTGGTTGCTATTTCGAGCCTTATTGTGTCAATCGTCAAGCATTGATTGCACTTGCCGGAAGTCTTTTATAGTTTTCGCAGTTCGTTGTAAGATCGCATCCGAGCAGTTTGCTCGAACCCCATTCTGTGGAAATGAATACCGCGTGTTCGCAGCTCCTGCACATGATTCCCTTGCATTTTGCGAGACCGCTATTCTTAGCAATTTCCTGTTCGCGCATCAGCGCGTCTCGTTCACGCTCAAGGCTTGCAATGCGCCGTTTTAGTTCACTTCGTGTGACGAACATAGTTTCCCTCCCTTTATTGCGGCAAGTAATTCTTCCTGCTCCTCCTGTGTCAGCTCCAATACAGCACGCTTCAATTTTTCGCGTATCATTTTGATGTATTCTTCTGCCGTTTCAGGAGTGGAAGCAATTTTTACATCCTGATTATAGCACACTTTAACCTCTGCAATCAAGGCATCCGGCACGACATTCTTCGGCATGGCGTTCTCCCTTCAAGATTCCATTATTAGTATTCAAGTTCTGAGCTTTTAAGGGGAAGGGGATATTCCGTCAGTAATTCAGACGGCAAACTCTGCCGACATGGAATAACGCTCAATTCAGAGAGCGTTTTGCGCAGCGATCATCTTTGCCTCCAACATCGGAGACGCACGCGAACAGAAGCGGAGCGCCTTTAATATAATCCACACTGACGCTGTGTACCTCACGGAACAGCGCCCCGTCTACGATAACATTGACCTTACCATTGTTCACTCGGATGTTAATGCTTTCCATGTCTGCCCTCCTGCTTATTCTAGCTTGTTTGTTCTAATATTTCAATTGGCATCCTTCACAAATTCACCGTCACTTTTTCAGCAGCTTGGAAATGAATCTGCGTCATTTATGGGACTGACGATTTGATACCATAATTTTTTGAGCAGCCCCGTCGTATGTGCAATATACGATGGGGCTTTGTTCCAGATAAACCAAGAATTACATCTGCCGCGTATCCAGCGTAGCAGATGACACATGAAAAAGTAAATGCGCAAAAATGCGTTTCGGCGTCTGATTTTGCGTTTTCGTACGCAAGATCAGGAACAATGTGCGCAAAATCTGTGAATGGAGGCTTTTTAATGTCCGCAATACAAGAGCTAGCACCGTACATCTCGGCGTATCAGGGGAGAATAAGGCAGGCAAAGGACGATAGTAAGATGACGCTGCAAGAACTAGCCACGCGCTCTGGCGTGCCGGCATCCGCTGTTCGCCGCCTTTATGCTGGAACGCAGACAGACCCAAGACTTTATTACTCTGCGGCGCTTTGTAAAACGTTTGGATTGTCGCTAGATCAGTTGTTCGGTCTGCACCAGCCGAAGGGGAGTCCAAATGATCTTATTGCGCGCAATCACCAGCTCGAAATCGAGAACGCACGGCTAGTTGCCACGAATGAGGCAACTAACGCTCAGATCAAATCCGTTCATTCTCTGTGTTATCTGCTGGTGTTTATATGCGCTATGCTGACGATGTCGTTGATCTCCTATCTTGTCCTGGACTCGCAGATAGCATATGCCGGCATCGTTAGAGGTGGAGATCTTTCCGTTGCGGCTTGGATATTGGTCAGTTCGATCATTGCATCCGTTATAACAAGCGGGATCACGATTTTGCGAATTATCCGAAAGGAGCGTCATCATGAGGAAGATGAAAGCCCCCGAAGCTGAGAGACTTCCATCTGGAGCATACCGCTGCCGCGTGATGGTTGGCGGTAAATCAAAGTCGTTTACCGCGCCTACAAAAAAAGCTGCCGAGAAAGCAGCTGTAGAGTATAAACTTGTTGCGCTTCAGGCGCACGAAGAGAAGCGGTGCAACATAACACTGGGAGAAATAATTGATAAATACATCGCAGACATCAATGGTCCATCAACATCACCATCCACGCTAGTCAATTATGAATCTTACAGGCGCAATCACTTTCAGGTACTTATGTCATTGACTGTGGAGCGACTGACGGACGAAGTGTGTCAAGACGCTATCAATGCCGAAGCCCATCATTACGCACCAAAAACCGTACTAAACTGCTGGGCTCTAGTTGCCGCCGCGCTAAATCATAAAAAGCTACGCACCCCGGAGGTGCGCCTGCCGCAGATCGTGCAAGATGAAAAACCATTTTTAGAGCCAGAAGAAATTCCTGTTTTTCTCAAAGCTGCGGAAGGTGACGACTTGGAGATTCCAATTTTGCTCGCCATGCACTCCTTGCGCCGGTCTGAAATATTCGGTATGCGCTGGGAGAATATCGACACTCGGAAAAGAATCATACACGTCCGCGGCGCAACGGTGCGCGGAAATAACGGTTTAGAAAATAAGAAAACAAACAAAAATGTGACGTCGAGGCGCGACATACCAATATTTATAGACAGGCTTTGTGAGCTTGTAAAAAAATGCGATAAAACGGACGAGTTTGTATATACTGGCGGAGAAAACACGCTGTGCCGCCGCATAAACAGGATTTGCAGTAAGGCTGGCTTGCCAGAAGTCGGAACGCACGGACTTAGACACTCTTTTTGCTCGCTCTGCGTATACAGGCGGATACCCGATAAAATTATTATGCAAATCGGTGGTTGGTCCGACCCAAAAACGATGAAGAAAATTTATACACACATCACAAAGACGGATTACTCAAACACTGTAGCAGCATTGAAAAGCGCATTTTTGCCATGAATTTTGCCACGAATCAAAAAATACAGTGTTTCCAATGCTTTTGCGCGCGTCGTTGTGGGTTCGAATCCCGACACTCCGACCAAATGAAGGAAACCTGCAATCCATTGAGATTGCAGGTTTTTCTTTGTATGCCAATGCTTTTCGCCATTTTAGTGGTTTAGTTGTTTGTTGCAAAATTAAAACATTTCGTGCAATTTCGAAACAACTGTTACAACGAATTTTGCCACGAATTTTGCCACGAAATTTCTCTCAAGGCGCGTTTTTGATCTTGCGCATAACCGAATCATATACACGGATATTCACAACTGCTAAAGAATCCATAAGCTCGTCAATGATTTTCCATACTCGTTCAGGGTCTTTCCCGGCGACAGCGAGCAAAAAATCGCTATCTCCATAATCCCCTACAACTTGTTCCTGGACAGCTACAGGTGCGGGTGCGGCAGAGTACTCGTTGATGTACCGCCCGCCGCGCTCTTCTTCCTGCATCTTGTCGCGAATCGTGTACAGATTCGCCAGCTTGGCATAATTGGGATAGCTGGATTCTTCGTATTCCAGCCGTGCTATCTCCTTGCGGATTTCGGCTTTATCCAGCATTTGCGTCCCTCCTTACGCCCGGTCGATTTGCTCCATGCAACGGCGGATCGCATCGCGAGTCTTATCGTCATCCGCGTCGCGCATCATGTCGTCCAGTTGTTCGCGCATATGCTCTCTGGCATCGGTTCGGCTGTATCTGCCCATTGCGTCGCGGTGGCGTCCCCGGTAAGAGTTGCCCCTACCATATGTACCGCGCAAGTCTGCCGCCCAGTTCCCCCCACGAGAATACCCGTCGTCGCGCGAATAATCGCCATCCTCGAACATTTCAATTTTGTAGGTGTTTTTGATGGAGCTGGTGAGTTTCTGGATTGCATCCAAGTCGCCAGCGGACATTTCGCGCTTCGCCGCGATCTCGTCGAGCTCTTTGCAGAGCATTTCGCGCAAATCTCTCAGGTCATACATATTGCTTCCTCCTTTCACGCTACTCTTTCGATTACGAGATTGCTGTTTGCAAAATTGATTGCCTGCGTGCTGGTATTTTCCATCGCTACCGTCAGGCAGCAGCCGCGCGGAACTTCCACGAATACAGAAACGTAGATGTTGAAATAGTTCTCAACAGCCGCAGGGGTCACGGTCGCTGTGGCGCTATTCAAAGCCTCACCGTTGATGGCGAGCGCAGCGGAAATAGCTCCGACTGTTCCGCCTGTAGGAACGGCGATATTCGCGCCAAAGGATACGCGGAACTTCGCCTTGCATTGCTGCGTAAGCCCGCGCAGCGTAACGAGCCCGCTTCCTTCGCGATGTACGATGCACGGCTTTCCGCAAGCCGCCGTGGAGATCAGAGGGACGTTCTGCCCAGCGGCGACAGTTTGAATCCCAGATGATGTAAATTCAGCCATAAAATCATTCCTTTCTAAATGCGTCGAATGCGACACGGTTAAAAATAGCGACGGGACGATTGCCCCGCCGCGTTGCTGTCGAGTATCGGCGGTGTGCCGAACATTTTGTTGACGTCAACAAAACATCACAAAAAGCTCTACGATGTGGAGTTGTTACGCAGCGCAGCCGCCGCAGCCGTAGTTATAGCCGCTGTTGCAGCAGTATGGATTCGCGACCACATAAGCAGGGCTGGGACTCGGACGAAGTGTGGACACAAGATAGCTGTTCTGCGCCGCCTGAGACGCAGCGAGCTGCGCCGCAAAGAGCTGCTGATTCTGCTCGGCGATCTTGCTGTCCTTCGCAGCGATCTCCTGTGCGGTGAGACGCTGGTCGATGCTACGGAAGCCGCAGTTCATTGCATCAATGATGTCCCGCGTCGTGTTCTGCACGGTGTTGCGAGTGTCGCAAGCCTGCGATGCCATATCATAGCGCACCTGCGCGATCGCCGCGCGGTTCTCGCAGCAGCAGTTCGCCGCCTGCATCTGCAGCGCGTTAAGCTGCTGCATGAGCGCCGCCTGCTGATTGCAACGGGAAAGCTCGGCGGACTGGAAGCCAGTGTTCATGTTCTGATTGACACCGGCGAAACCGTTCAGCAACGTAGTGTTCATTGCGTAAAATCCGTCGCAAAGCCCCTGCTGGGTCATTTCGCCCTTACGCTCGAGTGTGGACGCCGCGCTGTCAATCTGCCTCTGAAGCGTGGCAAAGTCACTTGCAAGAACATAGTTGTCCGCAGCACCGCCGCCATTATTGCCGCCCCAACCGTTCCGATTCCACCCCATCAGAACAATGAAGAACAGAATAATCCACCAGCCGTTATCGCCGCCAAAGCCTCCCCAGCCATTACCGCTGTTCGTGCCAGCCGGAACGACAGGCATATTCATGGGAATGCCGTCACCATTCAAACTCATGTTTTTCTCCTTTCGTAGAATTAAATATTATCTCAATCGTGGCCACGATTTTGACCGTTCAACTGTTCGGAATTTCCGAACTACTGCATCAACTGCTGAAACTGCCCAGCCATCTGCTGGAGCTGGTTTAGCTGATGCTGCGAGATTTTCCCGCTCTGTACGAGCTTTTCAACTTCGGCTTTCGGGTCGCCTTGAAAGCTCTGCTTGAACTGCTGAAATTGCCGCATCATATTTTGAAACTGTCCCATTACTCCTGGCATCTGCCCGCCACCGAGGGCGTTAAACAACGGATTGCTCATCGCTTGCGTTCTCCTTCCCCTGCTTTTCCAGCGCCGCCACACGCACCGCCAGATCGTCAAAGTCCCTACGGCTCACATATTCTGCGGATGGCGTGTTTTGCGGAACTGAGGGCGTTGCAACGCGCTCCACGAGGTCGTATGTCTTCATGTCCGGCTTGCCGCTGGCGTCTGCCTTTTTGACGTACACGACCGGGGCATTCATATCCCACAATGTGACTGCATTGTTCGGAGCGACGATAAAATCGCTTGCCGCTTTTTCGTTTGGAATCCAGATGATAGATTGATTCTGCTGCGGCTGCTGAGGATACGGCATTTGCGGCGCAGGCTGATACTGTGGACGCATAGGCACATCCTGCATCGGCTGCATAGGCGGCTGATTGTAAATCGGTTGCTGGTACACATAAGGCTGTCCGAACATCAGTTGTCCTCCTTTTCCCAATAAAACAACGGTATTTCGTTTCCGCTATCCCACGTGTCGTAATAATCCCCGTTTAGTTGACAAACAACGTGCCCCGATAGCGCAAGTACATACACCCCGCGCGGGTGATCTTTGGCAAACTCCGCGACGGTATAGCAGTCAGGGCAGGTGTTCGGTATGACGTTGCGGATAAATCCGTGCTGGCGCAGATACGCGCCCCATACGCTGTTCGCACTCGGCATATCGCCCATTGCCAGACCCTGCACACAAAGCCCGGCATATGTCTCATCCCAGCTCTGCCCGGTAGCTTTGGCGATAGCCCGCACGGGGCAGTCTCCTACCTGTTTCCCGGAAGGATTAGGATTATAAAAAACAAAGCCCATACCAGACACCCTTTCGTTGTGTCCAGTATGAGCTTTTTTACGTTTTTATGTGCCTCAGTTGCGCATCATTTGTGCATCACTTCGGAATCAGTTTGGTAGGCGGTGCGTTGCATCCCGCATTCTTGCTGTGATATTTGGAAGCCGCCTTTGCACCGTTGCGCGCCCCAGATACAGCTCCGTCGCCACATCCACCTGTGGCAGCTTGTCCACATAATAGAGCCTTGCGATCTGCGTATCCTCTCTGCCAAGATTCGCCTCGCGGATCACGGTCTCCATTCCCTGCCGCGTCATGCACTCCAGCTCCGGCGGCAGCGTCATTCTGGCGCGTGGCGACATCCCATCACTTCCTTTTCAGCGTCGCAATATTCCCCTGAAATCCTATCTCCAGATCCAGCGCCTTTGCAACGTCGCGGATCTTCACATAGTTCGTGCCGTTCTTGAGGATGCGCTGCACCGGGACTTTCTTTCCGTCCACGATCATGTAGCTGTCTGTGACCACCTCGCCCACCTCCTCGACCTGTTTTCTGAATTTCTGCAAGCCGTCGCCCTTGACCCAGTATGCCGGGCACAGCTTGCCCGTCACGTCATAGTGCCGGATGATGTGGTCATACGGGATGCCGTACTGCTTGCACAGTGAATACACCAGCTCCGCCGCGTTGGCGATGGTCCTGTTTGTCGCCATCACGCGCCCGTCCCGCTTCGCGTCGCACATCTCCACGCCGATAGAATTTGCATTCCGGCAATAGGGATGCTTATACGTCCGCGCCCCGCAGTGATAAGCCACATAATCATCCGGCACGGACCGTGTGATCGAATCGTCGTCCACAAAATAGTGCGCCGATGCGACGGGGTTGAGCGGCTGCTGAAAGTACCGCCCGTTCGATTCGTCCGAATCGCCGTCATTAGCGGTGTAGTGCATGACGATCCACTTGATCGTCTGTGTGCGCTTCCCGCCGTAATTAGAGCGGTGCGCGAGCTGCGTCTTGATCTGCACCATAGCCTCACCCCCGCATCAGCCGCAGAAGCAGCACAACACCCAGCACAAAGCAGGCAACACCGAACCACATCATGCCTGCGTCCCTCCGTCCTTGTCCACGGCGTCCTGCATCTTCTGGCTCTGCGTGCCGAAGTAGAACGCGATGATGACCGCATAGATGGTCATAAAGTCCTGCGAGATCTTTCCGACGATCGCCATGTACGCAAACACACCCGTCAGCACCAGCGTCACCAGCGACTTGACGCTCAGAAGATTCCCCAGCCGTTTCTTGATTTGTTCCATTTAATTCTCCTCCTCGTTATTTTTGTCCTTTGCAAACACTCGCTTAAACGCCAGCAGCGCCAGCTCTCCGCCGAAGAACGCCCCGGCAAAGGTCAGCACGTCCGACAGGTCGCACGTCCAGTCCAGCACCGCACACAGCGTCTTGAGCACGACCGCCCAGATCAGCACGCCCGTCAAAATGCGGATGCAGTAGATCACGATGGTCTTTGCCATCTCCCCCTTGCGCCAGCGGCGCTTGTTTCTGAGCATCATTTCAGCCCCAGCCGCACCAGTGCATACGCGATGAGACCGCCCACAAGCGCCGTCAGCGCCGTTTTGAGCACCGTGTCCCACGCCTTGCCGGGCTTGTCCCGCAAAGCCTGCACCGAGCTGTCCAGCCGCTCAAAGCGCGTGTTGAGCTGCTTGAGCTGCTCCGCCATCACCATCACCGAGGATGATAATTCGTACAGCACCTTGTTGTCCTTTTCCAGGTCCTCGATCCTGCGCTTGTTCCCCTCGCTGAGTTTTTCCACCCGCGTCATGCGGTGCTCCATGTTGATCTCATCCATCCCTTATCTCCTTTTGTTTTTTAGTCCGGCAGCTCTGCCCGGATTCCCGCCTTTGCCACCGCAATGAGCGTACTAAGCTCCTGCGCCCGCGCTGTCTGCCCCTCTGCCGAGTACGCAAGATACAGCTTGTTCGCCGCGTCCACCGTGAGCGTCTGCCCGTCATACTCCACACACGCCCGCGTCTCATACGCCTGCTCACGCTTTTCCTTGTTCGTCAGCGCCGGCGGTTCTGGTGTCGGCTGCACCTCCGGCACATTCGTCAGCCGGAAGCCCCCCGCGATCGCCTCCTGCCGCAGATAGTCAGCAGCATTCTCCGAGCCGACTTCAAATCCATCGTCCCGATACCTTGTTATGACGCCGCTGACCGCGCCGATGCCCTCCAGCCCGTCTGCCGTATAGCTCACGCTCTGCGCTGTTCTGATCCGCACCGCGTTCTGATATGTGCTGTCGTTTACCGTGATGTACATTTTCTCCCCCCTCCGACGCAAAAGCGCCAGTGAATTTTTCTATGCTCGTTTTACCAAGCGTAAATTGTGTAATTACCGTAAAAAACCGTGTAGCCACCATTGCTATTAAAAAATGCTATTTTCCCCGTCGTTGGGTCGAAGGAACAAGTAGCAGCACCGTATACTTTGCCATCCAGATAATCGGCGCTCATTATTGTTCTTTCATCGTTTCTGTCTCCGCGAATCAAAATGTATTTTTTTCGATTAACTCAGGAAATGTCGCAGACCGATTTCCCGATTCAGTCGCATCATAGTTTGGAAAACTTGCTGTAAAACTAGTTGGTGCATTATTGACAGCCAGGCTTCTCGCAATATTGCACATCATGCGGGCGTCACCCCGCTTTCATTTAGATGGGATTTACCCCCCCCGATGGGAATTTTTGCAAATTTAATCATGGTATCCTCCTATGCAAGCGTATATATGTTATTGCTTCCTTTTGTGACAATGGTTTCCGGGTCGAGCACAAATGCTGGGCGCACGCCTGCCACACTTGACCCAGCCCAGCCTGTCCGCCCACCGTTTTTTGTAACGACCCAGCCACTGCCGACCCCATTTGGTCGGCTGCGCATCCACCATTCATGTGCAACGCCGTTCTTGTTAGAAATGCGAAGCGGTGACGCATCATTCGTCATCTGAAAATATTCCAGTTTTGCACCATCATAGTCGAGCATTTCCATAGGTTCGCTCTGGAAGAAGCCGGTCTCTATCAAAGATAAGGCAAAAACATAGCGTTCCAGCTTCTGATATGTAGCGTCATTGTCCACAACAACAATTTGCGCAGGGAAGATGGCGCTTTTTGCTTTGTCAGACAGTCTTGCGTAAAACGTCGTGTTCATAGCTGTATCCAATTTTGAATAGGAATATGGAATAGTTCTTTTACCGCCGGATGTATTCGGACCATACATAGAATCCGTATCAGAACAGTCCTGCATCAGCATCCATGTACCATCGCACCCCGTGCCATATCGGCTGTTATTTCCCGGCACGCCCTGATTGACAACGATAAAATTCTTCATAACTCCATCCATAGCAATCTGAATGATACTGCCGACATCCAAAGTGCCAACTTTCACACCCCCGGAAGGACGCCTCTTGATATTGCAGATCATGCCGCACCTCCTCAATCATACGTCGTAACGCGAATCGGAATATTCACGGTCGGCGTGTCCACCGTCGCCGGGAATTTCACCGTCAGGCTGTTCGCCGCCGTATTCGCGATGGCGCTTGCCGAAATGCCCAGCCACGCCGCCGCCAGCTCCGCGTCTGCCGCTGCGTCTGTGCCGCTCAGTGCCACGTCCACGAACGGCGCGGCGTTGTAGCTGGCTTTCAGCCCCGTCACCGAGACTGTCTGCGTTTTCCATGCCCCCGAGGTCGCCCATCCCGCAGCCGTCAGCGTCGCCGTGTACACCGCCCCCAGCGTGATGTCGGCGGATAAGGCTTTGTCGTTTACCTTGCGGGAGGTCGGCACTGCCCCGACCTCACTCGCCGTGTAGGTCGGTTTTTTTTCTGCCTTCGCCCATTCCGGCACGGTCGGGTCGGTCTCCTTGTAGCTTTGCATCGCCGTATCCGCCTTGCCGAGCGACGTCTGCACGTCCTCCGCAAGGTCCTCTTTTTCGACAGACGCCTTAAAAGCGAGCGCCTTGAGATCGGCGAAGTACCGATAAATTTTGCCAAACATGGAGGATAGCCTTTCCCCTGCCACAAGGTTGCTTCTCTGGCTGTAGACTGAGATGTCGCATACCAGGCTTCTTGCGTTTCCAGTCGAGGACAGCTTGCTTTCTGCCACGGTCTGTGCTCTTGACGCCGCAATCTGCGCGCTGCTCGCGGCTGACTGTGCGCTGCTCGCCGCCGACGCCGCAGCAGTTGCTTTATCCATCGCCGCACCCGCCTGTGCTTCCGCATACGCAAAAATGTCCTGCGCCTTGCCCTGCTTGTCGTAGGTGGATGTGTGCATATCGCCCGAGCCCAAACCGTCTGCGCCGTCGTTGATTGCAAAGGACTGTGTGCCGTTTGCATCTACAACGGTGACGGTCGTCACCTTCCCGCTCTTAGAAGTCGTGATCGTCGGCGAGAAGCCGTTTGCGCCGTTGGTGACCTGAAAATCATACGTCGTGTTGTCGGTAAATGTGATCGTGTAGGTATCCGTCGTGCCCGCCGCGTGCGTGCCGCTCTTGAGCGTGATGGACGTGATACCACGCCCCGGAGAACCGGCCTCACCCTTTTCTCCGCGCGGCAAGCCGAAAGTCAGCTTGAAAACCTCGTCAACAACACTCTTGGAAACAGTTGCCGGTTTTCCGTGCTCAAGCGTGATTGCGGAAACGATCATATTCAAAATTGCGTCGCGGGCGCTTGCAGCAGAGGTAGCAGCAGTACTTGCGCTCTTCTTTGCGTTTTCTGCCGCGGTCTGAGCGGATTGTGCCGCCGACTTTGCGCTGTTTGCATCCGACGCAGCCTGCGCAGCTTTTTCAGCTTCCGATGCTGCTGCTGCGCGGGCAAAGGATTTGACTTGCGCGCCGGATAACTTCTGCGCGCTGCCGTTCTGCTCTGCAACGAGCAGAGAGTTATCATCGAGTTCGCTAAGTGCAGGCAGAGAGCCAATTGTTGCGTCAGCCATCGTTGCCCTCCTTCTTTTCGGTTAACAGAGCATACGCCGCGCGCATCTCCTGCCGCGCCACGGCTAAACGTTCCGCGTCGTCGCCCCTGACTGCTACCATAGACAGGAGTTTGTAAGCCGTATCTAAATGCTGAATTACATCTTCCATGATTTCACCTCGTTATGGCTGGACAATTTCAACTGTTCCATCCGTAAAGTTGATCAGAATACCCGTAGTCTCGGCGTCATTTCCAATCCATAGTGTGTGTCCTACATTGCGCTGGTAGGTTTTCCGCACAATCCCCGCCTTTGCATTGCCAAGAATCAGCTCCGCAGAGTTATCACTACCGTATAGACCGCATTTAAACAAGCCGTCTGTAACGACTGTAAGACCGTCCAACTCCATCTGTGTGTAATAATCATTGTTTCCTTCCGTTGCATAGATTCGGCAACCGTACAGGTCAATTGCATTGATAGAGCCAGTCTGAATGTTGTCGCCGCTGATAACGGTGCGACCATCCTGCAGGTCAGAAGCGAATACAACGTCACCAGTAAACTGGATCGTCTGTGACGAAACAGTGACACCGCCAACGTTCAGAGATATGGATGAACTGCTTTCTCTGTTGCTAACTGAAAGGGTTATACTGTCTACCTTTTGCGAGATGGTACTAACACTTTGCGAAAGGCTGCTCACGTTGCCGGACAAGCTGTTTACATCGCCGGACAGCCCGGTAACTGTTGATGTGATGGAGTCCAGCTTGACATCGATGCTCGAGGACAGACCATGCATTTTGTTGTCAACTTGCAGCAGGATTTGTTCGTTCGATTTTTTGATGAGCGACCGCGTTTCCGCATAATTGCGCTCGATCTGGCGCTCCATCGGGGATTTGTATGGATATTCCTCGTCGATCTCGTCGTCCCCTCCGGCTCCAATACCAGTAGCGCACAGCGTGTCAAAGTAGACGTCTGCGCTTGCAAGAACGGAGTACATACCGCCTACCGTTACGCCGTCACCCAGCTCTGCGGATGGGTCAAGGATCGCGCCCTGCCCGCCATAGGGGCGGTACACCATACCTGTGATTTTCGAAAGAATCGACGCCGCCATCTCATTTGTCCCGTCCGGGTGTAATGCCTCGATCACACGCCCAGATTCGTTTCCAGCCTCGCCGGTGATGTCTCCGTTCGTGTCTAAGAGTCTGACCCCAGTGACCGGCTTGCTTTCCAGCCCCGGCGTCAGCGATGACAGGCTGAGTCCGATATATGTTTTATCCATGCAGTAAAATCCTCGTTCCGCCGAATGTGATCGCGTATCCGTACTCTGTCACAAGGTAATTCGTTTCTGCCGGCATGGAGTTCAGCGGCACCAGCAGGAGCTTGCCCGCGTCCGTGATGATCCAGTTCCCAGCGTTTGCAACAGCGATCTCCGCAAGCACTTCGCGCATGGTCTTAGAGCCGGAGTCTCCGATCGGATAAGCGACCGTAAAGGCCGTAGACAACGATGTCCGGCTGTCGACCTCCACGCCCATCCGCTGGGCGATGTCCGCCACAGCGGCAGACGCGGCCATCGGGAAATTTGTCTCCGAATAGTTCTCGTTGATCCAGTCCTCTTCCGCTTTCAGCATAGCGTCAAATGCCGTGACCGTCATCCAGCTGGTAACCTTGTCTGTGCTCCGCGTGGAGAAAAAGAACTCACCCTTTGGAATCCACTCACTGGATTGCGTGACCGCTCCTGTGTCGTCTCGTAGTACCATGCGTAGATACAACTGGATTTTCGCCTGCCGGGGGATCGTGCCTTGCGGAACGATCTCAATATCCAGCTCGCGGGACGCCGTATTGCCGATAGAAAAGCTCTCAAACAGCGACCCGGACACACGGGCAGACACGATTTTGTCGTGTCCGTATGTCGCACCAGCAATGACCGCCTTGATCTCCTTCTCAGCAAGTGGATTATGCAGCAGGCTCTTGTATGTAGCGCTTGTAGTCTGCATAAGTCACCTCTCGATCAAGTTGAACGACGTATCCGTCCAGTAGGTTTCATCCAGACAGTCATCATAGATTTGCGTAGTGGACTGTACAGACGAGCCGTAAAATGTACCAGTGTAGTACCCACCACTGAGAGGGTCGAGGAATGTCAGTGTGATGAACTGCGGAAACAAAGCCTTGTTGAGGCTTGCCATCTGCTCCGTTGTCATCCTTGCGCAGCTAATTTGTAGCTTGCGCTTTGCCGTGATCCGCGTGCGGTGCATCAGACCGTCCATCGTGCGACCTGTCTTGTCGGAATCAAGGTCGTTGCGTGACCACTGGATCGCCCCTTCGTTGAGCATCCATGTAAAATCCTCGTTGCCGATCTTTAGTAAAGGCTTAATATCCAAGCACCACCTTTCCGCTGGTGCGCATGGCATTCGCCTGCGCACGGGAGGTCACGCGCCCAAGCTCGCGCTCGTTGACCTGGATGACCTTGCCCTCTCTGGTAACCTCGATCAGCGTTTGCAGCAGAGACTCCAGCCTCGCCGAGCCGCCTGTTTCCTCACGGACGATCCTGCGGATAAGCGCCTCCGGCGCTTCGATATTGTTTCCGCTCCGCTGGTCGCCGAGGACAGCCATAAACTCCCGGTTCGGCGGGATGACTGCGCCAGAGGCAAGACGGGGCAGCGTGACGTGATCCAACAGACCTACGCCGCTCCAGTCCTTGCCTATGACTCTTCCAGCCCAAGATGCCGCGCTGTTAAACCCACTGAGGACAGAGTTGACACCATCAACAATGCCATTAACGATTTTCTCAAAAAACGCAAGAACTCCGTTAAAAATTCCTTTTGCAAAGCCTTGCATATTCTCAAGCATTTTATTCCATGCCTCAGAAATTGGTTTAGTAACGTGCTCACTGAACCATGAAGAGACCGTCTCCCATATGCCTTTTACGGCGTCACAAAGTTCTTGCCACGCAGGTGCAAGAGATTCTTTCATTGCCCTAAAAAGCGCATTGATTGGCTGGATAACATTCTCATCAAACCAGCCTGATACTGTTTTCCAGATTGCTTCAACAATCATCCATGCTCCTTCAAAGATTTTCCCAATATCATTTTGGAGCGGGGCGAAAGTATCTTTGATTGGAGCGATGACCTCAGTGCCAAACCATTCATAAGACTTAGACAGAGGTTCAATAAGTTTCCTTATTGGCGATATAACATTTTTATCAAACCACTCTGCGATTCCCGCGAACGGGGCTTTAATGTTTTCCGCAATTTTAGAGAAAACAGTACCGTATGCCGTGGAGAGAGTTCCGCCATCTTCAACGTATTTCTTTGCGGACTCCCATACGTCTTCACCGAGGATTTTTTTAACGAGTTCCACCATGAAGGAATCGCCCTCCATCCACGTGCTAACGGCGCTCGTGAATAGCTGATCTGCTGCTGCTTTGTCGCCCTTGAAAATTGCTTTGATCCCTTCCCATACATCAGACCACATTTGTTTGATTTTATCCCAATTTACGATGATCTCTGTAACACCAATAACCAGCGCGATTGCGACGGGGATTGCCCATACTGCGGCGATTGCACCGCCAGTAAGTAGTGACGCCCCGACACCAAGCATCATGCCAGATACTATTTCTCGGATCAGAGATTCAATGCTGGCTGCTTTGTACTTGCCGTTCAAGATATTCGCAATGTTTTCGGCGGCAAGCGCGACACCGGCAATCATCAGTGCAACACCGATTTTTATGTTTTTGGGGATACTTAAGCCGGTAAGCAGTTCCAATGCTCGCAGCAACTTCATAGAAAGCGCCCACGCGCCTATAATCAAGCCGATGGTCTTTACTTTGTCGATGATCTGATCGAGGCCCTGCGTGATTTTTGCAAAATCAAAATTAGGGGCGATTTCTGCGCTGGAACTTCCTGCTCCGCCACCGCTGGCGTTTTCGCTAGATAATTGATTGATCTCATCAAATCCGGCAAGCTGTTTCTCAGCTTTTTCAGCAGCTCCGCCTACGCCGGCAATAGCCTCTTTCTGATCATTCAGTTTCTTTGCCTGCGCCGAAGACGCCTCCAGCGTTGTACCGAACAGACGAGAAACAAATTTTGCGATGGCTGTGATAATGCTGGTGATTACATTAAGCAATGTTACAAATGCAGGAACAACTACATTTAAAATCGGCTGTGCCAGTGTCAGAAGTGCACCTTTCAGACGCCCGATGGCTGCACGCGCCTCATCGTTGCTCGCAATAATTTTTTCAAGCCAAGCTCGAATGCTGGAAAGCGATTTTGCGATAATTGAAAAAAACAGGACACGCTTAATAAGCCCCACTATTCGGCTTCCTACCTTCTCAAAGCTTTTAGAGACACGTTCGGATGCCTGCCTAAGAGAAACTGTTGCAGCAGATGCATTCGTGATCTGTTCAGTCAGCGAGCCAGCTTCTTCTTTCGCAAACTCAAGATCAGTTCCGGCTTTCTGCAGCCTGCGATCGTATGCTTCAACCTGGCGTTGCACCTCGTTGTACCGAGAGGATAAGGATCTGACGTTTTCCTCTTGCATAGCGATCTGCTGTGCGGTATACTGCCCAGCAGCCGCGTTCTGCATTTCGTACAGTTTTGCGTTCGCCGCATCCAGTTCTGCCGCGAGCTGCGCAGCTTTTTCCGCAAGAGGAAATCGCTGCGACTTCATTTTCTGGATATTGGATTCGATGGTATTGATTCTTTGCGTGACCTTATCAAGCTCTTTCTGTGCTTGCTTTGCATCAGCGTCAACCGCAATCGTTACTCTGCCATCTGCCATTTTTTCACCACCTGTTGCTGTTTTCCGCTTCTTGTGTTATATTTGAGCGGAAAAAAATTATATGGGTTTCTTTGGTTTTTACATTGCCAAAATGAGTTAGGAGGATGGAAATGCGCGAATGTGTTGTTGAACTATACAGAGAGCCTAATTCTCTCGGAAGCGCCATTTGCCTTTCTGTTGTGATGAGCGGGCAGCCCGTCGGTTCTTTAAGCAATGGTGGCGTGTTACGCATCCCAGCTTTACCGGGACAGCACCTGATTACCTTTTACAAATACGGAAAGCCATCCAAACCGTATCTTGTTAAGATTCAAGACGAGCAGAAAAGTGCCTTTTTTACAGTGCGGATTGGGAAGACCGGCGAAGTCGAGCTGTGGAACGGGAGAAGAACGTCGTATGCAAAAAATCCAAATCGGAGGCAGCACACAGCACTTGGGATTATCCTGATAGTTCTCGGAGTTTTATTTGCCTTAGTTAACATTTTTCGCATAATTTGAGCGTAGCCGCCGTATGGCGGCTATTCTTTTTTCAGCCCCCACGCCGCAAGCACGTCTTTTTCCGCTTCAGTGTATGTCGTTTTCAGGTCGACCAAATCGCGATTGCGACGATAGAACTCTTTTTCCTGCTTTTCCAGCGTCTTACCGCGCGCTTTTTTATCTCGGATGGAGACCACCTGCGAAAACAGGCAGTCTCCGATCTCGCGGTAGTAGGACATAAAAGTCCACCAGTGCAGGTATTTCAGCGCACGCACTTCGCACCCGGCAATTCTGTTGATCGGCGCAATGATCATGCTGAAATCCTGCGACCACGACATAAGCGTCGGCTGCTTCTTTTCCTCTCGTGGGGATTCGCCGCAGTCGATGAACCGAAAGCACTGTTGCAACGCCTCCTGATAGTCCGTATACGGCATTTCTTCAAGCGTTGGGTAAAAGATAGCCAGAGCAGCTTCAGCCTTGTCCTGATTGTCCAGTTCGCCGTCAGAAAGAGCGGCGAGGATGTCCAGCGCCGCTCTAAAATCTGACTGGATCGGGTATTCTTTTCCGCCTACCTCAACCGAGGTCGGGAGGGAATAGTTTACTTCCTCCATTTCTCTGTATAACGCTTAATGCGCGGATTGGTGGCTTTCTGTTCGCGGCTAAACGTTGTGTCGATCTGGTCGATCACAGCTAACATCAGATTGCACCAGATAGGCAGACCGTTTGCCAGAGCATAGACGTTCATGCCGCCGAACAGGTCAGCACAAACCGGCTTGCCGAACAGGCTGTCGATGATGTCGCGCATTTCTTCATCCCTCCGGCGAGCAATGTCGAAAATCTCACGCTTGTTTGCGCACTTTTCGACCTCCGCTTTATACGCCTCCTGCTTTCTGTCCAGCTCGTCAAACGTGTTATAGATTTTCTCCACGATGACGCTGTCAGTCGGGTTAAATTCGATGGTCGTTTTGCCGTTCAGGTCGAACGCAACAACGCCAGTGTCAAATCTGATTTCAGCCATGATCTCACTCCTTACTCATTATCCGGGGTAAACGTGATCGCACCGCCCGCGCCGACAGAGGCTGTACCGATCGTCCGCGTGCCGCCATATGTGACGTCATACGGCATTCCGATAAAGCCGCCACCCTCGCCGCCGAGTGAGGAGGGCTTAACCATGCAGGAAGAGTAGCGTTCCGCAAACACGGCTGTCTTGGCAGTACCGGCGTAAAGATGCACGATCAGCACATCTTGATTTGCCAGCGCCGCTGCGTCCTGATCCTTGATCGCAAGATTCCAAATTTTCACGACCGCCGCGTCGCCTGCATCAAGTTCTGCGGGGTCAAACGTCTGCTTCTGGATTGGCTTTTTCGCCGAGTTTCTCGTTGTGCCAAGGATGTCCTTGTTGGATTCCTCCTGCCAGTCGTATTCCACGCTGGAATCCGTTACGCGTGTGCCGAGGGGAGACCACGTCGGTGCGGATGCCGTCCCCGTGTTAAGGCACGCGAGCAGCATCTCTCTGTCGATGGTCTGACCGGCTGTGGTGTTAAATGTCATATCTGCCATAGTTATTTCACCTCATATGTCAGTTTCATAAGAATTTGATGATCTTCCGTCCCGTCCTCGTATTTGGCAAACATCGCCGCGCGGCTTGCGATCTCCACACGCCGGACGTGGATGTTCTTTCCGAGGTCGGGGTAATTTGCCGTCGCCCAATCGCCGAGCCTGTTGAGAAGCGCGTCGGCGTTCAAGCGCTTTCCGTTGCTTGCTCCGTTTCCGGGGATAATGCGGGCAATAATCTTGAATTGATATTCCGCCTCATGCCCGCCGAGGATATAGCGCCGGGTGATGTACGTCGCTGGGATGGTCGAGAGCGCCATGCCGGCCGAATCGGCAGCAAGGAACTCGTAGTTGACAAACAGCATTTCTTCGTCAGAAAAGGTGTTGATCCAAATCATCAGCATCCGAGAAATGTCTGCCTCCTCCTCCGCTGATACCAGAACGCGAGGATTATCCGTACTCATGCTTCACCGCCTTTTCTGCAATTCGAATCCATTTGTCTAGGTTTTCGGATTTCGACGCCTCGAACCAGAATGCCTGTGCTTGCGCGTGCCCTGATTTGCTGAAAACAAGGTTTTTATCTGTCACAATCTTTGTCCCACCTAGAGGGGCAAACGCACTGCCCGTTTCAGGATCGACCATGACCTTTCCGTAGTACAAAAACTGCGCATACGGACCGGGATAAATGACCATGTTGTCAACGACGCGTGTGCGTGTATCCAGAGAGCCGTTGCGAAACGGCACAAATGGGGAGGTATCTTTCTGAATCTGCACCGCCACGGCGTGCTTTGCCCGCTCGCAGCCCTCGGCAAGTTTGATCTGTAGGTTTTCGAATCCCGCCGTTTTTATGCCGAATCTCATACGCCCCCGACCTCAAAATGTCTCATGTCCACACTGCCGAAGTCCTTCTCGTCAACCTTCGTGACTGTGTACACATCGTCGTACTGCATTTCGATTGTTTCCACGGTCTTATTCGGCTCGACGACTTCTCCCTTTATGAAAATGGTCGTGCCGCCGTTTCCGTCTGTCGACAGTGTCCACAGCTCGGTCTTATCCGCAGCGCGCCAGAACTCCTGCGGGCGCACAAAGCGCTTTGCAACGCCCGTCACGCCGTCAACAGCGGGAGAGGCAAACGGAATATATAGGTTGACCGCGTCCGCGCCTACAAGCCCGCTCTCGCGCACGTTGACGGCTTTGGACGCTTCAAAAAACACACCGCGGATCACCGTGATATGCGTTTCCTGTTTATCCTCAAACGTTGCCTGGTCTGTGCTTTGCGTAACGTTGTAGACCGTTACAGTGTGGGGCGCATACATCCGCATCCTCCTCTGTACAGCAAGCCAGTATGTGCAAGATACTCATTGCAGGTATCTGCAAGCAGTTTTCTCGCGCTGTCCGTTGCGGACAGGGCGGAGACCGCAGCGTCTCCGCCTGTCACAAGCGTCCTGGAATAGCCGCCGACCGTTTCACTCTTGATCTCTGCGTCTGCTGCGGATGCATCTGTCAGACGCTTTGTCGCAAGAGCCTGCGCTGCGTCAATTACGGCATACTTGTCCACAAGAGCGCAGCAGCACATTTTTACCGCATCGAGGTCGGCGTTGTCCTTTGCGCGATTCCGCGTGTAGTAATCGAGGAAAGAGCTGGCGCGGACAACAAGACGCGGGAAATCGGTCTCACTCACAGCGCCCATGTAAATGCCGGAGTAGTATTCAAAATCTGCGTAAGTCATCTGCGCCGCCTCCTTATCACTTTGCCGTCACGCTCGCATTTCCACTCTTAAGCGCGTGGTAATTTCCATCGCACTCAACCACTGTCACGGTCTGGCCGCTTGCAATGGTAAGGTCGCTCTTGCCGTCCCAATCGTTCCAACCGGCAACGTTGTCACCGTAAGCGACGGTCGCGGCAGAGGCACCGGACGCATACTTATACTTGTTACCCGCCGCAGCCTTTGCCGGAGATACGGTCAGCTTGGTATCGCCGCTCTTAGATCCAGCAGCAGAGGTGACCGTCAGGGAACCGAGCGTGCCGTTGTCGATGGTGCCGACGACCACGCCGTCAATGCGCTCGGCAAACAGCTCCATGCCGTTAATGACGGTGTCCGATGCGGTCATGTTGGTGTAATCGGGTTCCTCGTGGATGCCAATGTAGCCGGTTGCGTCGGTGGTGAAGTCGAACACCTCGCCGAGATCAGCACCGTTCACGGGAATGTAGTACAGGACAACGTTGTCTTTGGCGGTGGCATAAATCTTTCCCTTGGGAACGCTGGAATTGAGGATCACAGTGCCAAGCCCGAGGAAGTTCTCGACGTAAGTCATGCCGAATGCGGTCTGCAAGGTGATGTTGGCCGTAGACAGGTAATCCGCAACGTCCAGCGGATTCATGAAGTAGACCGCGCCGATTTCGTCATCCTCGAAAAGAACCTGCAGATTGCCCCAAGCCTGCGCAAGAACAGTCTGGAAGTTCTTACCGCTCACTGCGCCGGTGCCGGTCGAGAGGAAGTCGAAAAAGCTCTTGCGGATGCCCTTCTGCACATCCTTGAGCATTTCATCGGTGGTCATTTCCACCGCCTGATCGTAGCCGCGATCGGTGATTGCTTCGGCAGAGGTGGCCTTGCGCCACTTCTTCAAGGTGATCTCCTTGTAGTTCACAGCCTCGGTCTTGTAGTGGGAAAGGGGGATGGTGTCACCCTCGGCCACAACGCCGCTCTCGAGCGTGCCGGTGGCTTTGTAGCTCTTGAGAACCGTGCCAGCCTGCTTGGGAATCTTGCGGGTAACGCCCAGCGCTTCCATCAGCTTCTTGATGGAATAGCCGAACATTTCGGTAAATTCGATCTCGCGAATACGCGCGAGGTCAGCTTTCTTAATCAATTTCGGATCAGCACCCATTTTTAGTCTCCTTTTCTAAACAAATCCATATTTGCGGCGATTGCAGCGCGCCGCTCCGCTCTGTCTGTGATTTGCATGATCTCGTCTTTTGTCATCGCCTTACCGCCTTCGTTGAGCCGTGCGCCCATGTCTACACGGACAGAAGGTTTGGAGACAAGTCCCTTGTACGTTCCTTCGATAAGTGCATCAAGGCTCTTGGTATCCTTGATCTTCTCACCGTCCATCTCCAATGCGGTCATTTCCTCGCCGCAGCCGCGCATGGCAAGATCGAGATTTGCGCCAGTGATATTTTTGCTTTCAAAGTAAGCCCGAACAGCCTTTTCTTTTGCCGCCTTGCATTCCTTTGCTGTGATGCCGGATTTATAAGCCTCAAAGTCCGAGTGTTCCTTCTCGTACTTCTCCTTATAGCCGCCATCGCCTGCCGCCTTTAGGTCATCCAACTGCTTCTGAACGCCAGGCAGCTTCTCTGCATCCGACTTGTACTTGCTAACATCAGCTTTCAAGCCGTCCACAGTGTCGGTGTGTGCTTCAATGATGGTGTCCACCTGCTCGTCGGTGAGCCCCATGCCTTTCAGTAATTTTCTGGTCAATGCCATTTCTATCTTCCTTTCCTTTGTCCGCTGTTCGTCGCGGCGATAGATTGTATAAAAACCGCAGTGCTTCGCGGGTTTTACCTAAAAACAAAAGAGCCACCCGACCACAAATCGTAGTCAGATGGCTCCAATTGCCCTTTCTCGTGCCCAATTACACGGGAGAGTTGTATTTGATTGTCTTTTTGACCTCTAAAACGATATACCCATCGCCTTTTCGGCGAATTTCAACGTCATTTCCACGTTTGAGAATGGCTTCGACGGCTTTTTTTACTTCATCCCAGTCCATACACCTTTGTCCTTTCTCTCTGCTCTGGCAATCCCGCTTCCCTGCTGAACTCCCGATATTTGTTATTCAGCCGCCGCAGTTTAATATTAGCAGCGGTCGCATCTTCGGATAATCCGGCGGATTTATAAGCATTTTTCAGCCTTTTCTGCGCTCTGATCTGCCGTTCGAGACGGCGCTGCATTTGGGTCGCCTCGTATGCAGTGTAGGTCTTACCGTCAAATGTACAGCCCAAGCCGTCATCAATGTGAGCAAGCTGCTCATCGGTGTAGGTGCGCTCGGACACGCCGGGAATAAAGGCATATTTGTGATGACGGCAGTTAGCTCCAGTGAGACCATCTACGTATCCGTACCCGGTCATTTCCACAAGATCATCATACAACCCCAGTGGGTCAGGCTCGCCGTTCTCGCTTTGATAGTAAACTTGGCCTTGCCACTCCTTGTGTGACGACCACGGAGACGGACCTGGTTTGTCGCGCGCGCCGGAGTGAGCGGAGATTTCAAAGTACCGGGTGTTCAGATATTCCGCAGATTGATTTGTGTACTGGTCGCAGATTTGATTTACACCCGTCATCACAGCTCGGCGCGCAGCCACGTCGATTTGGTCAACGTGTCCGCTTTCGTAGTTCACGACTTTCAAACCACCTGCAAGCTGCCACACCGCAGACTTGATTGCCTGATTGTAGCTGATCGCCCCACTCTGAATCTGCATGACAGCGGAATCTAACGCCCACTGATATGCACGCGCAGGCGGGAGCATCGTCCTGCCTTTGTCCACCAAGAACCCCATAGAAGCCGTGATATTATGGAACTCATCAAGCGTCTGCGCTCTGATTGCTTCGATTGTCGCAGCGTTCACCAGAATATCGGGCTGTGTCAGCCCTGCCATGTCGATAATTTCTGTGTAATACTTCTGGTTTCTGGCTATAACATCGTCAAACAGTTTGTCCAGCTTCTTTTCGCTGATGCCCGCCGTCTTTTGAATCGCACGCTTGATGTCCTTCGTGTCAATTCCGTGCGTTCTTAACGCACGGATCGCGTTTACTGTGACTTCGTTTAATTGATCTTTCAGCGGAAGCCTACTGCAAATCTCGTCAAGAAGCGTATCCTCCAGGCTTCGGAACAGCTCTGCCAGTTCTTCTGGAAGTGCATCTAACATAGCAGGTGAGAACGGATACTTTTTCACCGTACATCACCTCACTCTATCTCATCCTCCGGCTCTTTAACCATGTCCTGCGCCTTTGGGAGCGCAGCCTTTGCGGTCGCCTCGTCCTCGTTCATCCAACGCATACGGAACTCCCAGTCATTCATGATGCCAGCGTCAAGAAGCTGCATATCGCGCAGGAAGTCTGTCTGCTTGTCCTCGATGATGGAATCGTCAAAGTCGACGGAAATCTGTACATCCTCGTTCAGCCCCGCTTCCATGTACCTATTCCCCATTCGTAGCAGTGTCCTGCAAAGCTCTTTCACAGCCTGTTCAAGCAGAATCTCGTGTTTCTTAATTGTTCGGAACATGGTGCTATTCTCACTGATGACCTGCGTTGCTGTGGCGATACTGCCCTGATTGAATTTGTAATGATTCTCACCGAATCCGCACTTGCTGGACAGGATGTTGAGCATATCCTGCATACCAGTGTTAAACTCTGCCGTGCGCAGCGTCATATCGACCTGCTGCAAAATACTCCCGTTGCTTCCCCTGTCTTCCGGCAGAACATAATACACTGTCTCGCGCTTATCAAACACGGGGCGACCGTCAACACCCTTTGTCGCCTCCGGCTGCACCACAATACGTTTTTTACCGAGTACAAACTCGTTTACATAGCTATCGTAGGTGATGTCTATGCTCTTGAGCTGGTCAATGGCGTATGCAAACACCGCCACGCCGAGCGGATTGCTTTCGTCGGAGTTCGCGATATTCAGCCGGTCGATGACGAACTGAGGCTTGTCGCTCCCCGTGTGGATAACAGGCGGGATCGTTTCGAAGCCCTTTACGCTGGTCAGCGGAACTTCTTCCGAATCGTACAAGTGATTCTCAATGTCGTACTCGCCGCCATTCAAACGATGCACCTGAATGTATGTATATTCCGTATCATCTACCTTTTTTGTAGAGGCAAACGCACACTCCCTGATGATTCCATTGTCCCATGTCAGTGGATAAATGTTTTTCGCGCTGACGTAGTTGATACGGATACGTCCAGAATCAACAATCTCGGAAGTGTACGGGTTGATAGACATCCCCTCAATGACAGGAACATACGCGACAGTGCCAAGCGCAGCTTTGCGCTCCTGCGATTCGTTCGATTTGACCTCCCAATTGTTTTCCCGGAGAATAGAATCTACGAAATCCTGTTCCTTTTTCCCTTCGAGCGTGATGTTTACGCGCTCGTTCATCAGAAGGTTTGCCCAATCCTCGCAAACCTTTTTCGCCATGCTTACGGAATATCTGTGGCATTCCAATTCTTCAATGCCATTCCATACCGTGTAGCTGTGGAAGTCCTCGACATTCCCTTTGTACCAGTCTCCCCACACGCCGATCAGATCGTAGAAATCAATGCCAACTGTATCGTAGCCCAGCTCCTTTAATGCTCTGCGTATGTTCACTCTTTCACCGTCCTATCGTATGCCCGGCGCGTTCCAGCTCCTTATAGTAAGGCTCTATGCTGTACTCAAATGCATCAAGGCTATCAATATCGGATGTTCCATCGTCAAGGCGCTCGTCCTCGAACTTATCCGGGTCGTAAATTGCTGATTGAAACGCATCGATCAAATGCGGGCAGTTCCGAGACACCTTGAGCCTGCCTTGCTTCATCAGCAGCACAACCAGTCTGATTCTGTCTGTGATCTGCATTTTCAGCGCGTTCTTGACTTGCGTTCCAAGATTCTGCTTCTGCGCAGTATGATCTAGTCCTCGAATCAAAACTGTTTCCGCGCTATCTGCACGTGTCTGGCTGTATCCGTACTTCGCCGTTATCAGCCTGCAAAACGTGGCAAAGCGCCGGTTCAACGCATCGGGATCGATTTCTTCGTTTTTGATATATTCCTCTTCTAAAGCGATAACACGAAAATCCCTCGTGATGCCTGTCGCCTGAAACTTAGTCGCGGACTTTGTGCCGCCGAAGTCAACGCCAATGGAAATAACAGAGAACTTTGTATCGTTTTCTTCCGCCCATTTTATAGGATCATCAATCAGATACTTTTCTGTGTCGTTGGCAAAGTCCTTGTAAACAACACCTTCCGCAGATACCCAAACCCCGCGGATATAGCGATCATAGTAAACGGTTCCTTCATACTCCCGTTTCAGATTTTCAACAAACGTAGTCGGCAAAAACGGGTTGTCGTCTATCGTGTATGTTTGGCTAAAAATATCTGCGTCGCTATCCAAAAACTTTTTCAGCCAGTGATTCGGATATTGCGGGTTATACGTTCCGTCAAAGCAGGAATACTCTTTATCAAGTCGGCTTTTCAGAAGGGCAAAGACTTCTTCCGACCAATCTGCAACCTCGTCGCCGTAGCAATACTTGATTGACGCGCCACGAATCTTTGAAACCTGTGATACTTTTTCCGCCCCGAGACAATAACACTTTTCTCCGAAAATCCATGCGGTGTTATCACTGGAAATTGTTCCGACAAGCTTATCACCATACAGATTCCGCATCGGTTCTAACACGTTTCTCTCTATTGTGGATTTTGTAACTCCTAGGATGACAGAAAGCCCGTCTTTTCCAACGCGTTCTCGTATACGAAGTGGAATAATCCACTTGAAATCTAAATATGTCTTTCCGCTTCGTGTCGCACCGCCCTTGAAATTCCAGCGATGATTTGCATATCTTGCGAATTCAATTTGCTTCGGGCTTAACAGCATCTCTAAACTCCTTAAGCAGACCATCCAGCTTGTTCAAGCTGTCATTACTGCTTGCTGTGTTCTTCGTTGCCTTGTCAACGATAATACCAAATGATGTCGCGATCTGGCTCAGCGTTGCAGCCGAAATCTTTTCGGGGTCAGTAAGTGCCTTTAAGTGTAAAACAATAGCTTCCTGCATCGCGCTTTTTTGCGATTCCATGAAAGCCAGCATTTCTGCGGTGTTTTCCTCTTTTTTTCGCTGTACTTTTTCGCTAATATCTGGTGATGCGTCAACAATTCTCTTCACAGTCTGGTGCGTGACGCCATGCTTCTTCGCGACAGCGTTGTACGACTGCATTTCTACCCAGTCGGCAACTATTTTCTTTTTCTGCCGATCAGTCAATCTCGCAGCCATGCCACCACCCCGTTATCGCGTCATCCACTCCCTCGCATCATAAAATAGGAGCGCAGAGTTATATCTCTACGCTCCCATGCTATCACAGTTTTCACAGTTTTTTGAAAGTATACTTTCAAAATCGAAAAAACTTTCGATTTATTTTCCCGCGAGATAATCAATTGAAACGCCTAACTTCTCGGATAGCTGCACCAGAGCTGTTAGTGTAGGCTCTATCTCGCCTCGTTCGTACATCCCGACTGTTGGGCGAGAAAGCCCACACAGCTCGCTTAAAACGTACCGCTTCATGCCCTTTTTTTCTCTCTGTTGCCGGAGGCGAAAGCGAAACACGTCGGTGCAGTCGGGCGTTTGCCTATTCATCACAACTCTGTAGGTTGCACACAATGCGTGCTTCTTCCCGTTCTTCTTCCAGCTCGCGCTTATACGCGGAGCACAGGAACGCAACGTTAGTTGCAACGTGCCAGAGAGCCGGAAGACCGCTTTCTTCGTCAATCGCCAGCGGATTATCCCATATTGCCAAAACGTGGCGCAGAAGCGCCTCCTGCCACTTCTCGCGTGGTACGCTGCGCCAGTCCTCGGCATCTGCATACTTTCTTCTCCCGTACTCACGAACTTCGGCAATCGCCGTTACGATCTCTGGCGGCACAAGAGAGATTCTGGGTTTCCCGTTGTCATACTTTGCGCCTTTAATTTGTTCCACTTCTAACGCCCCTTTCCCACCAATCTAAAATCAGATCGTTCCGTTCGAAAAACGGCTGAAACGCATCGCCGCACAGTTTTTTCAGTACATAGTCGATTTTTGCGATCGCCTCGTCGGATTCTGATTCGCCTTGCCATGCCACTCCGTATTCTGCGTCAAGATCGCTTACAAGCGCCATAAGCTCTTTCGCTTTTGCGGGCGTTCTGATGAAGCCGGATTCGTGCAGCGCCACCAGAAACAGATCACACATCTTCTGCGCGCCGGCAGTGACACCAGCGTCAAAATACTTCTGATTGCTGTTTCGGATACGCTTTGTAAGCCCTTTCACAGTTTTACCCCCTTTATGTACTTGTCGAAATACGTCGCGGCAACCGCCATTGCCGCCCACATATCCGCTGAGAACCCGTAAAAGAAACCGGGGTTCTTCTTTGTTCCCTTGCCATAGTTCGGCTGTCCGGGCGCGTAGCGGTCTACAAGCGCCTGCCGGATATTTGCGTCTTTTGCATTCATACTTCCACACAGATTTAGTTTCTCTTCGCGCCGAAATATCTTTTTCAGATTGCAAACGCCTCTTGCCAGCGTCGCTACCTCCCAAAAGCGCCCAATCCAGAAGCACGTGTCGAAGACTTCCTGTCCGACCGGCATTCCCATGCCCGCAATCATTTCGATTGCAACATCTACGCCGTTAGGGGAAATACTTGTCCGCAGCACGCGAAAAACATCTATATTGTCGATTTTGCCAACTTCCAGCACGCGGCGAATCTCATCTCCGTCGTGCTCAACCAGAACATATCCGCTCTGTACATTGCCTGGGTCAATTGCAAGGATGTGGCTCACATTTTCCCTCCTTCACTGCTTCCGAAAACCTCCGAACGCGTTTCTTGGTGTATCGGCAATACTGGACCTCCAGAAATGCGCCGGGGCTGTCCGCGGCATCCGCCAGATACCACATTTCGTCTGCGACATCGAGCATAGCGAAGCAAATGCGCATATACTCTTCTGGCGTCATCCCCTCCGGCATCACCGCCGGGTTCAGGACGATATGTCCAAATTCCTCGACCTGCCGCGCTGCGCAGGCAAACTTCCTCCGATACTCCGGGTCGCCCGTTATCTTCCCGGCAATGTAAATCTTCATGGCAATTCCTCCACATATCCCCAGCTCTGCGGTGGGCGCTTAATATGACCGCCATTTTCGCATGATGCACACCCAAATTCATCACACACTTTGTCTATGCAGTTTTCAAACGGGCGCGAAAACTTGCTCAACTCCTTCGGCGTATCGTAAATCTTGAGGTCGGAGACGTGCCATCCGTAGCCATTTGCTGCACGCAGATACTCGTGCATATCTTTGAGAGTAAGGCACGACTGCCGCGCAACATCGTTTGTTGTCGGCTGATCCTCACCTTTGACATAGTAGCTGCCGCCGGGTGAGCGCGTTTCCAGCTCGTAAATGCGGTCGCAGATAAACTCACCAATAACCTTGCCGTTTCCTACGACACCGCCCACCGGGATTGCCGTCCCAGCATCCATGCAGGCAATCAGGTTTGTACTTGCCTGGTTCTGCATAAACGCAAGGTGCTTGTCCTGTGTGCAGTAGATGTAGCCCTTGAACGGTGTTTTCAGCTTCGGACGATTTTTACGCACCTCAATGGTTTTCTCGCCGATTACGATCTTCTCACACCACTTCGGGCGGATGCTAATAAGTACCGCTTTTCTCACGCTTCATCTCCCTCCAAATCGCCCAGCAGCTCCACCGTGACCACAACGCGCCCCGCGAAGCCCCCGTTCCAGTCCTTTTTCGGCTTGAGCTTTTCCACCCCATCCATGACCGTTTTGATAATGTCCTGCGAGTTGCAGCTCAGGCAATCCTCCGTGTAAGACAGAACACCGCTCATTTCAATTCCCACGCGTGGACGCTGCTGATAAAGCCCCATCATATAGTTCTTTTCATCCATCCCGTTTACCTCCGTCATTTTTACATGGAGAACAGAACAATCTATCAATCCAAGATACTTTCCCACTACCACCAGTAGCACATTTCTTCGACTGGCAAGTCTTATTCTCTTTGTGGTAGTAGATGCAGTCCTTACACGGATTTCTCATCATTTCCACCTCCATCCATCTTCGCCCCGCAGCCGGGGCAGTGTTTCGGCAGGCAATCCGGGTTATCCGTGCCGTCGTCGATGCAGTATCCTCATTGAGAGCAATACCACACATCAAGCACAATCTCGCCGCCTGCGTATCCGTCACCCTCACCTTCCCACTGCCCCTGCACCACCTCCGTAACGTCGGCAGATGGAACTCTCCTGATTTCGTTTCTAATCTCGTCGAGCAGCCGGTTTTGCGCCGGGCTTCGGCACGCGCCGTAGCGCCTCGTCACCGCCCGCAGCGCCTCGTCACCGCCCGCAGCGCAGTATCCCGCCTGATATATTCGTCAGCCATGATTTACCTCCTTCAGCCAAAGGTCGCTCGCCGCCATCGCTACCGCGCGGATTGCGGACTCCTCGGTTATTCCGCCATCATCCATTTGCTGCCGCAGCAGCTTCGCATACAGTGCAATTGTTAGCACATCCTCTACCACACCTGCGTTTGTCTTCCATTTTGGTTTTTCCGTCAGCCCATAATTCGCATTATTTCGGCTTATGCCGATGAACATAAGGAGCTTTCTTGCACGTTTTCTGGTCATGGTGTTCCCTCCATCGCCCGCTCCGCTTCCTCGCGTGTCAAAAACGTGTTCTTTCCGAATCTATCCGGGCTAAACGTGCGCTCATTCGTATGCCCTGTTTTATCGACGTGCTCACTGTAAACCCATGAGATACCTGTCTCGTCCACCGCATACCCTACCACCGTAAATTCGAGAATCTGCTTGGCGTTTACGAAATAAACCGTATCCCCCATCTTGCACAGCAGCACCACCACGCGCCCCTCTTTGTCCGCCTCCAGCAGCTCAACGAGCTGCGCAAATGTTTTACCGCTGGCGACGACCTCATCCTCAAACTTTTTGTACTCAGCTACCTCATCCGGCATCATCCCTGTGTCCTCGTAGGCGGCAAGACGATCCTGCAACACGCAAATCCATTCTTTTATTGTGTATTTCTCCTCATATTCTGACGCCATGAGGACTTCCCCGGTTTTAATCCGCTGTGTCAGTCGTTCCATATTTAGCACAAGCTGCGGCATATCATACTCTGGCGTTTTTTCTGTCACGGAAATCCACCGCTTCTTCTCCCGCAGCGCCGCGTTCTCGGCGGTCAGGCGTTCGACGAGGTCGGCTGCCTCATGCACATAACTGTTGATGCACTCAAGGCAGCCATTCTTACTTTTGCGGCACATCTCACACTTTTCCTGTTCCTCTCGCGTTGCGCTGCACCGCAGCGCCTGCACGATCTCTTTTTCCGTCATAGGGTTTCTTCCTCCATTTCTTCCAGCACCATCTGCCCCGGCAGCACGCCGTACTCCATCCACCAGTGCATCACGTCCTCGCCACTCCTGCGCGGGCGCCGTCCATCCATTATTCATTACCACAAACTCTCCTGCGCAGTTTCTGTCACAGCCGCGCAGTTCTTTACGCTCTGCTCGTAATAGCTCGGCTTGAGTTCCACGCCGACAAATCTGCGTCCGTTCTGCAATGCCACAACGCCCTCAGATCCAATGCCCATAAACGGACTGAGCACCGTATCTCCCGGATTCGACCAGAGATTCAGCGCACGGCGGATCACCGTGAGCTGTAATGGGCAGACGTGCTTCTCATCCTTTTCTTCACGGGCAGAGCTTGCCTGAAGCGTGTCGGACGGATTGATGTCCGTCCAGATCGGCGACGCATATCGCTGCCAGATGGAAACGGGGAACGACTCATTTGTGTGTTCCACCCGCTCCGGGTTCTCGCCCGGCTTCCGCATTGCCACCAAATAATCAGGGATGCCTTGACGGGACATACAGGAGTCCTTTTTGAGCTGCTTGTGCAGTAGCCCGAGCGCCTTTGTCCGCTGCATGGCGATCACAGGGTCTTTCCAGATGCAGACTTCCGAATGATAGATAAAGCCCGCTTTCTGAAACGCGCGGATCAGATCCCCGCGAAAGTCCTTGATCCCGATGTAACCGTCCCGCTCCTTGCTTGTCGGAAGGTTCATGCAGTGAACGGCCATGATGCGCCCCGGCATCAGCACACGATAAAGTTCCCTGATAATGAAATCGAAGTGCTCAAAAAACTCCCCGTCAGATTTGCAGTTCCCCAAATCGCGGTCGCTGTTGGAGTAGGTATAGAGCGACGCAAACGGAGGTGAATAAATCTCAAAATGGATGCTTTCATCCGGGATTCCCAGCAGGATCTCGCAGCTATCTCCGTTGTAGATCGCATATTTGTCTGTGACGACCTCTTTTTTTACGAAATTTTCAGCCATAACGGAACATTCATCCTTTCTTTTGCAAAATAGGTCTCCGTGATTCTGGTCGTTCGCCGCACTTCGGCACTCAGAATGTCTTTCGTGTACTTTACGAGTTCCTGTGTCAGTCGGATGGCATCACGCTGCTTGCGTTCGATATTCGACTTCACTGCACCCTCCGCTTCCGATATGACAATGTACACATCAACAGACTGCGTTTGACCATATCGCCAGCAGCGGCGAACCGCCTGATAGTAGGCTTCAAATGAATCCGAAAGGCCCACAAATATCTCTCGGCGGCAGTGCTGCCAGTTCATCCCATACCCAAACACCGACGGCTTGCTGATAAGGATTCGCCGCTCTCCTTCGCGCCATCTGCGTTCATACTCCAGCTTTTTTTCATTTGCTGTTGCCCCGCGCACAGAAAAGGCGTCATCTCCAAGAATCCGTTCCAATTCGTCCTGCTCTGCGTTCAGGTCGCACCAGAGAAGGCACGGCGTGCTTTCGGAACGGGCGATCTCTGCTGCGCGGCTCACTCTGGCGATCATGCTGTCGCGCCGGGCTTTTCTACGCTCCATCAGTGACATGGATACCTGCGGGAATAGTCCAACCTGACCGTCCCCGTCCTCCATCATGCCGCTCTTGCACTCGATCTCATGTAATCGAAGCTCCGGCAGATTAAATCCGTCCATTTCATAGCCAAGGTCGGCAGGATTCGTCATGCAGCACGCCCAGCTTGCGACCCATGCGAAAAACGCCTCCTGCGCGTGTCCCTTGAGCCGCCATTTCTGCGTTTCGCCGCCGTCATGCACAAAATACGTTGCCAGCATCTCCGTCCGGCTCATAATGCCCAGGAACTCCGCGTGATTTCCCAGCTCAACGTAGTCATTTGGGGAGGGTGTCGCCGTGCAGCAGAGCTTATACGGTGTTTGGCGAAACATCTCAACAAGCCTCTGCTTTGTCGCGCTGGTGTAATCCTTCAAAATACTGGACTCATCAAGCACAACGCCAGAAAAGGCATCTGCCGTAAAGTTTTCCAGCCGGTCATAGTTCGTCGTGTAGATGCCCTTCTCTCCTACGCCCATCATATCGGGCGCATAAACAGCTTTGATCCCGAACTTTTCTCCCTCACGCACGGTCTGATGCGCCACGCTCAGAGGTGCCACAACCAGAACGCTCTTTCCAGTGTGCTGGCAGACCTTTTCAGCCCAAGCGAGCTGCTGGATCGACTTTCCAAGTCCGCAGTCCTCAAACAGTGCTGCTTTCCCCTTTTTCAGCGCCCACCGCACAATGTCAGCCTCATACCGAAAAAGATGCTCGTTCAGATCATCAGTTTCAAACCCGGCATCGACTGCGGCGTTCTGCTTAGATCTTAAAAAGTCAAGATACTCTCGATTCATTCTTACTCCATTCCCCGCTCCAGCAGCATCCTTTCTTCCAATTTTTCCTCAAGGCAAGCGCACAGGAATGCTGCTTTCCCTGCCAGATGCAGAAGCACGTCCGAATCCTTCCCGCCGGAGTAGGTGATGACAAGCGGCTGCTTGTACAGCTTCAGCGACATTTCAGACGCCACTTTCAAAAGCTCTATCGCAGAGTGTTCCAGATCGCTCACCGTATCCTCCCCTCCTTCCGCATTTTATCCCGCTCCCGCACCCGCCGCTCCTGCGCGGGCGTGTTGCCGGTGTTGTTGCTGTGCACCGCATTGCGCGCATACTGCGCCAGCTTCTGCTCCGCGTATTCCAGATACGGATTGCAGTCAAGCCGGCACGTCGCGCTGCGCCTCTCGCAGCTCTTCTTGCATGGGCATTTCATCGCGTGTCTCCTTTCAGCATTCGGTCCACGGCGGCGCGTTCCAGCGCACTGAGTCCACCTTGATGCGTCTGCACGCCGTATCCCGGCTTTGCAGCTCCTCCAGTAGGCGCGCTCGCTGTCCTGCCTTTGTCCTGCTCTTTTGCAAGCCAGCGAACGATAAAAGCGTTGATTCCTCGATTTGTTTTCCGTTTCGCCGGATTCGCGTCAAGCCAGCCCTTCATGTTCCGCAACTGCTGTATCACGTCGACAGCAGGGTACAAGCCCGCCCATTCTTGGCATTGCTCCACGGAGACAGGATATTCCGTCCCATCGTTCAGCGGTAAAATGATCGCTGGCGGCGTGGATGCCGCTTGCGGCTCCGCGCTATCTTCCGCATCTCGAATAGCGAATTCGGTTCTCGATTCTCGATTCTCGAATACGGGAACATCTGCATGCATTTGCTTGCAAATGATTTCATCCGCTTGTTTTCCGTCACCAGGCGACGGAAATTTGCTAACCTTTGCACGCTGCGTCTGATACTTGCCCCATGTTGGTAGGTAAAGGAAGCGCTTGCCCTCAAACACATACAGAGCAATCAATCCAGCACTCGCCAATCCATGAAGAGCGTTTTCTACAGTTTTGAGCGTGAGGTTTTCTTTTAGAGGAAACAGGCGGTTTTTTACCACCGCCGCCCTCCCATCAAAGCGTCCGAAGTCATCACAGTTTACAATGAGCCGGTAAAACAGAACTTCTTCAAACCACGAAAGTTTGTCTACGCTATCGCTTGTGCAGATGCTTTCTCGGATAATTCTGTTCGGCATTTTTCCGCCCTCAGAACGGAAGATCGGGATCGTCGTCCGTGACTTCCGAAAATTCCTGTGTTTCAGCCGTCTCTTTTTTGCTGTCAGCAAAATAGATTCTGTCTGCGACAACCTCTGCACTGCGGCGCTTGTTGCCGTCCTTATCCTGCCAGTTGCGGATTTGCAGTCTGCCGGCAACCGCCGCCATCCGTCCCTTGCTGAAATATTTGCTTGTAAAATCCGCTGCATTCCCCCATAAGACAACATCAATGAAGTCGGTCTCTTTTTCTGCGCCAGGTGCAGTATAGTCGCGTTCAACCGCGAGTGTAATCGACGCGACCGCCTTTCCAGCCTGCGTATGTCTTAATTCAGGGTCTCTAGTCAGCCGACCCATCAGATCAATGTGATTCAGCATTTTCATGTTCCTTTCTTGTATATAAGTTCCTGCTCGTTCCAGTTTTCATAGTGCGATCGCAGATAGCAACGCAGATAATTTCTGATCCACGATCTATCTGCCGTCTGATCATAACGCCTGTGGCAGTTGCAACAGAGCGTAACGATGTTTTGCTCGATACCCCGTCCGCCATGACTGCGTGGGACGTAATGGGCGTTAGGTGCGCCCTGTGCGCCGCACAGGACACACCGCCCGCCGTCACGATTAAATACCAATCTTTTGACGCTCTGCGGGATGCCCGTTGCTTTGGTTTCTTTATGCACCCCATTCCTCCCCGAGCCGTGCAAGCTCTTCCGGCGTCAGTGTCTCGATTCCAAGAGATTTGCAGTCCGTGACAATCATTTCGATCAGGCGAGACATTTGCTTGCTGTCAAACGTCGAGCTGCCATAATAAAGCACGACGTTTGTGCAGCCGGGGAGCTTGCTTTTTAATGTATCCGTACACCAGCCGATGCCGTTGTGCTCCCATCCTTTACGCAGCCTTTCGACCGCTTCTGTCGGGACACAGACGATTTGACTGTTTTCTGGTACATCCGGGATATAGTGCCGATATAGGTCTGTGACCGGCATATTCAGTTTGTCCGCCAGTTTGTTTAGGAGCACCCAGCAATAGGCATTCGCGTCAAGACTACGCTTCTGCCGCCACTCTTTGATCGCAGCAACGTACTTTTTGTCCGACTTCAGCTCGTCAAGCAGCTTTTTAACAGCGCCGACAGATTCGACCTTTAGCCGCAGCCATGTGCCGGAAGCATCCATCGACCAATCGGCGGCGGTAAATGTGATCTCAAGCATTCGCCGTTTTTGCCGTATCGGCAAACTGCCGTTTCATATAGCAGTTCCAGCACAAAGCGCGCCCGCATTTTTTGGTCGTCTGCTCTGCAATTGCGCGTGGCGTGTATGCCTTGCCGCCGTATGTTGCAGAGGTGATCTCGCTTCCACACTCCGAGCACTTAAACGGCAGGCCCTCTTTGGGCTTTTTTTGAGCGGATTCTTTCGGAGCGGATTCTTTCTGTGGGGTTTTCCATTGCGCCGCGTATTCGTCGGTATCTGCGTCTTTGGTGTCGTCGATGGCGAATAAACCATTCAGCGCATATTTTCTTGCATAACTGCTTGCCGTGCCCGTGATCTGCGCTTCATCCATGCCCTTTTTACTCTCCTGTTCGCGGGCAAAAGCGTGCGTCGTGATTGCATCATTGGATTCATGATCGGCAAGCGTAGCGGTTGCCTTGACGTATGTGCGGCTTCCCACAAGGATGACCTCATCATCGAGCGTCAAACTGCAAAGCCTCTGCGCCAAAAACGGCTTCACTGCTTCGAGGATGTCCTCGCAGCTTCGGTAATTGTAATTGCCGAAGCTATTTTTCCGGCTCTTCGGAGCTTTTAGCTCCTGCTGAATCAAAGTCAGCTTTTCTCGGATATTCATTTGATTCTCCTTCCAGTTCTAGTGGACACCAATATCCGCGTCCAAATTTATCTACGATGTATTCACCGGTCAATCGGCACTGCGCGCGGCTGTAAGTCTCAAAACAGGGGCAAAAAGCACAACATATATGATCTTTTTCAAAGCTGAGTGTTACGCGAGCAGCAGTCGGGATGTAAAGTTTTCCAGTTTTCATGCTTCTACCAGCTCGTATCCGAGTTCGTCAGCGATCCGCTGTGCGAAGAGCTCGTCCTCGTCGATTTTGTCGCGCAGGAAGCAAGATAGGCATTCTTTGTGAAATCGTCCTTCCTCACCTTTGCGGATCATTTCACCCGCGTAGATTTCGCCGCCGCAGGCAGCGCACCACGCCACAGGCGATTCCTCCGGCGGTTCCAGTCTGGTATCCTCAAGGTCAATATCACGCATATTTACCTCCAAAACATCGTGAATATGTGCGAAAAGACATATTCACGGTAATTCATCGCTCGTTTTTCTTCTTCCATCGTCACTACGACGAGGCACTTTCGGCTACACTGCAACTCGTTCCAAGCCGCCGAAAACCAATATTTCCATTTGTCGCAGTCTGCGCCGCGGCACAAATTGTTGCGAGGGCAATTATCGCACGGATAATAAATCATTCTATCCACCAGACTGTGGCGACTGCTGTTCCAAGCTCCAGCGCCTCCTCGTGCGTCTGCACGGCAAGGTCGATGTGCCCGCCCAGCACGGCGCTGCCCGTGTCCTCTGCAATGTAGCTGTGCAGCACGCCGTCGCCGTAATCCACAAAAATCTCCGCCCCCAGCGGGATCACGTTGGGATCGACCGCCGCCGACCGCCCCGCCGTCACGTCTGTGCCCGTCGCGGTCTTTCCCGTCCCGCCGCCGCAGATGTGCGGACGCTTTTCGCAGCAGTAGTATGTAATGGTGCACTCCCGGAGCACGCCATCAAAGCCGCGCAGCTCGTCCAGATCGTTCCGCCCCGTCTCCGGGTATTCATTTTCCATCGGCACGATCTCATACTCCAGTTCCCGCGTCATTGGCATCCGCTTTGCCTCTATATCGTTTTGGAAATAGCTGAAATCTACTGATAGTGGGGCAGATTGTACGTTCTGGGTTGACGCCTCGGTGGTCTCTGTGCTTGTACTTGCCGCACGCGCCACCCCGATCACCAACAGATCAAGCACTGCTAACACGAGCACGATTACCAGGGAAATCTCCCCAAACATCCGCAACTCTTCATTGTTCTTCATTCTTCTACCTCGACAAACACTCCGTTTTTCAGCGCGTACCACACGCCAGGCATGATTGTTTCTCCGTCTACAATAGCTGCTTTCACGGCGACGATCGGATGCGTTTCTCCGTTCCACTCGCCGCGCTCCACGCAGCAGATCGCACAGCCGAGCGCGCCCATTGCCTTACATTCGTTTCCCGCAGCGAGAGCCACACCTGCCTTGCCCGTGGCGGATGCTGCGCCCTGGTAGCCCGTGGCGGATGCTGCGCCCCGGTTGCCCGTGGCGGATGCTGCGCCCTGGTAGCCCGTGGCGGATGCTGCGCCCTGGTAGCCCGTGGCGGATGCTGCGCCCAAGTCGCCCGTGGCGGATGCTGCGCCCCGGTTGCCCGTGGCGGATGCTGCGCCCTGGTAG
>ERZ1034876.195-NODE-195-length-41024-cov-16.263907_pt1 | contig 41024 bp, 60 predicted proteins | sample MGYA00520698_ERZ1034876 | MGnify/ENA primary metagenome ERZ1034876 (study PRJEB33766, sample SAMN09781723) | gut metagenome | biome: gut microbiome | host: Homo sapiens | place: Madagascar | study: EMG produced TPA metagenomics assembly of the PRJNA485056 data...
CGCGCTCAAGAGCATCCCGGAGAGCTATACAGAGCTTGATGGGAGTGTGAAGCAGATACAAAAAGAGCTGTCTGATACAAGCCGTGGGATGATTTTACAAGTGTCTACAGATGAAAACACTTCATACAGCGTAGACGATATAGATCAAGATTATGTTGTCAAAGTATCTCCTGCAAATGCGGGCGTTTCGATAAGTGAAATTGATCAATCCGGCACCCAAATAACACATAAATTTTACTCATATGTATCAAAAAGCGGATTGTATCGACTAACTCCATATTCATCCTCGCCCATTGCAAAATTAAGATTTACAGATATGACTGAAAAAGTCAGTATATCTGTATACTTTCCGAATGATAAAAAAAATCTTGCAACTTTTTTCCCGTCTCAATTTCGACCAAAAGGAATAATCCAAGAAAGAAACACAATTTCTGGATATAGAATCAATGCAACATCGAAAAAATTAGACGTAGTCGAAACAGGAAAAATAACTTTTTATGATGTGAGCGGGTGTGATTATATACAAATCAGCCCCTTTAAATTCTATGGGAAATATGGATGTGCATTTTTTGCATTAAACGGATTTTCCGGAAATGTTAGTGTATCAACCGATAAATTAAAAATAATTGATGCAATTGAGACTTCGACTTTTGATGAAAAAATTCTTCAGGTTCCAGATGGATGTAACTTTTTTGGAATAACATGGTTAGATGAAAATAGTTATAGTCCGAAAGTTGTAAATTTATTGTTTTCTGAGAAAAAAGATGAAAACTTAACCGATTTTTATGGGATTTTTAAAAATTTTTCTTCTCAAAATGGATATAGTTCACTTTCTGTAACCGCTAACTCTGCAAAGTCTACAGCATTAACTGCGCCGACTTTAAAAAAGCTTACAAAAAATGGTATTGCGTATGGCCATATGGGGCAAATTATAATAAAAAATGGCATGTGTTACGCCACTTTTTTACAAAACAGCGGAACGGATGGAGAAGCCCCATACAGTGAAACAAGCGAACTTATACTTGCTAAATTTTTGCTTTCAGATATATTGTCAGACAATTTTTCACCAGACACAAAAACAGAAGTAAAAATAATAGGAAAGCTTGGAAGTACATGTGCAGGACATACTGCAAAATCGATATATAAAGATAATGCAATGTGTCTGATAGGAAGCAAAATATATATCACGTTTATGTTTATTTCGGAAGTTGATTCTGATGCACACCTTTTCAGAAAAGTATATGATACCAGCACAGATGCTTTTGAAGACGATGCTGTCTGTGATCTTGAATACAATGGAAAGTTATATCCATTTACAAACAGCACAATTAACATGATATATGAAAAAAATCAGCTAAATCAAAACGCAAGCGGAATCATGGAAATTGTGAGTAAATGGAACGAATACAATTCGGAGTACTACGCGACCGGGATTAATGGAGAAAAGCCAAATAATGGATTTATAATAAAAACTTCCGATTTTAAAACGTTCTATTTTGTGTCTGCTTTGCCGTTTAACGACGACGGAATCGCAGAAATCGCATCCATTGTATCTGGGGATAAGCTGTATGTTGCATGTCGGCAAGATTATGGAGTTCCATATCTACTTTTAAACTCTTATAATTTAAAAAGCAAAAAATGGGGAACCGCATATAGAATCCAAGATGGAAATGTACGGCCTTGGTTCTTTTTTAAAAACGACAAGTTGTACCTGATAAATACAATTGAAGAGTATTATCGAAGATATACAAACATATCTAATGTGTTGACAAGCGGATATGTTGGAGCATCATCGCCAGTCAAACTTGTTGCAACTCTTAAAAATTGCGGTACATATTTGGCCACTGCAGAATACAATCAAAACACATACTATGTATGTACCTATAAGGGGACCATATATTTTGGTACGTTGAATCTTTGCGAATATGACGAATCTGAGATAAATGAAAAGTTTTTAGCTCTTTTAGACTCATAAAGATAGAAAGGACGTGACCACATGAACCTCCTGACTTTCCTCTCCGACCTCTTCACCGCCCTTGCCCACGCAAAGGAAGCGGCAGACGCCTCCACCGCAGAGCTTGCCCCCTCCCCCGTGTCCACTGTGGACACCCAGAGCGCCGCTCCCCCCGGCTGGGGCGGGCCGCTGCCTTACCGCTACATCGACGTGAGCCGGTGGCAGGGAAAAATCACCCTCGACGGCTGGCGCAAGGTCAAAGCGGCTGGTTACAAGGGCGTGATGCTCAAGACGGTGAGCACCAACCGTAAGCTCTCCAAGCGGGCAGACGGTCTGTACATCGACCCCACCTTTGAGACCAACTACCGCAACGCCCGGGCTGCCGGGCTGGACGTGGGCGTCTACTACTACACTTACGCCACCAGCGAGGCTATGGCAGATGCAGAGCTGGCCCTTGTGCGGGAAGCGGTGCGGGGCAAAGAGCTCACCATGCCCGTGTGCGTGGACGTGGAAGAAAACAAACTCAAAAAGCTCTCCACGCTTGACCTCACCAACGTGGTGGCGTATGCGCTGGAAAAGGTGGAAACCATGGGCTTTTATGCCCAGCTGTACACCTACACGGGTTACAGCTATGAGTTGGACATGCAGCGCCTGGCAGGCCGCTGGGACGTCTGGCTGGCTGACTACACGGGCGAAACGCCCAAAGTGGATTACATCTACCACGCCCACCAGCACACCAGCAAGGGATCTGTGCCGGGCATCTCCGGCAACGTTGACCTCGACGTGACCGAGATCAACTACCCCCGCATCATCCGCAAGAAGGGCCTGACGCGGCTCAGGGAGGGCACATGACTGAAAAAGAGGCGTTGATTTGGATTGTGGGCATCTTGGGCAGTGCGTGCGCGGCAGCGATTACGCTGGACAAGGTGCTGGACATCATCCACAAGTACATCAAAAAGGCACAGGCTCCCAACGATGCACAGGACAAGCGGCTGGATGAGCTGGACAGGCGCGTGGGAGTGCTTGAGACGGGCTACTCTAACCACTCTGCCGCTCTGGGCCGCGATCTGGAGCATTTTGGGGCGCTGGAAAACGCCATCACCATCCTTTTGCGTTCCAACCGCGCCGTTTTAGGCGCTCAGTTGTCAGGTGATAATATTAAAGCAATGGAGCAGAGTGCGGAGGAAATCGACAAGTTTTTGTATGAGAGGAGAGAAAACGCATGGACGCAGCAGCAAAAATCCTGAGCGCCGTCCCGAGCCCGGTGGCCCTGGCTCTGATGCTGGGCGGCTTCATCTTCTACGCCCTTGGCTGCATCCGGCTGGGGTATGGCGCGGCGGTCAAGCCCACCGTGCTCCAGCTCATCGAGCAGGCAGAAAAGGACATCCAGGGCACCAAGAAAGGCGCGGAACGCAAAGCCTGGGTGGCCCAGATGCTCCGTGCGGCCCTGTCCGCCAGCAAGTACGGAAAATTTATCTCGTGGGCCATCACCGATGAGACCATCGGGGTGGTGATTCAATTTTTCTTTGATCGCATGAAAGCGGCATTGGAAAAGCAGTAAGGAGGATATCATGGCAAGCACTACATGCAAGCATTTTTTATTGCGTATCGTCAAAAAATGCAATATTTTTTTAACGGCCATTAAAATCAGCCATTTTGCCGTGCTTGGCAATATGGTGCGCAACGCTGGACAGCTGCCGCAGCCTTTCTGGCTCGGTGCTGCCTGTGGCGGCGGCTCGCATAGTCTTTCCGCCAGCGTTGCAAGGGCTTAATGCAGAACAGATAAAAGCTGTGATAAAACGTGCGCCGCTTGGGAGGTATGACCGGAAAATCGCCCGGTTGCGGTACGTTGACCAGCTATGCCAAGTTGATATTGCAGCGCGTGTTCCGTATTGTCGGACATCAATTGGCAATAGGTTGAAAATCATTGATAAAATTCTGGGCGTGTGATATACTATTTGCGCACCTCCCTGTGAGGTGTCTTTCACAAAAAATCCCCCGGGTGGTGTTCGCGCATCACTCGGGGGATTTTTTATTTACTCCATGTCCTCCAGCACTTTGAGGTACTTTGGATAGAGCTCATCAATGATGACCTGCTTTTCCATGTCGTCCAGCTCACCGTTCATGAGGGCATCGCTCTGGCTCTGATCGTCGAGAACCAGCTTAGTGGTGATGGTCTCTTCCGCATCGTCGCAACACCGGACAAGATTACCGTCCTCGGTGATGTGTGCGTAGATCGTCCAGATCTGGCAATCACGGCTTGCAGATTCAAAATCCTCATATTCAATTTCGGTGCCGTTCTCCATGACCTTGGTTGCGAACTCTTCAGCAGTCAGCTTTTTCATTTTAGTTACCTCCAGTTGATTGTGTGTGGTGTCTTTCACTGTCTATATTATACGCTCATTGAGCGTATTTGTCAAGGATTTTTGCAAATTTTTGTGTTCAATGAGCATAAAAAATCTCTGGCAGCCTTATACCAGACCACCAGAGATTTTTCATTTTTTCTTTAGCTCTTCAAGGGCTTTTTTTAGATCATCCTGCCATCCATCACAGAAGTCCATAGTGCTCTGCCAGCAAAAAGCGGATGTATACAGGGCACTCTCTTGTCTCACCGCACCAGCCTTGCAGTGTACGATAAGGAACCCCGGCCATCTTGGCAAAGGCCGTCTGCGTGAGGCCTGTCTCTTCCACCATCTCTTTAAAAGACATGTGGGCGATTTTCCAAATATTTTTAAGCTTAGTCTTTTGGGCGTCCAGATCAACGCACCCGGGGGCATCGTCTTCCACGCTGAGGGTGACGTTGTTCAAAAAGATTTCTTTAACGGCCTTTGGGTCAGATGCCATGACGAAAAGTTCAGCTGCATTATACATTGAAATTCTCCTTTTTTGATTGATAAATTCCCCGGGTGGCGTTCGCGCATCACTCGGGGATTTTTTATTTACTGCTCGTTCTCTTCAAACATTTTGAAATATTTCTCGTACTCTTCCCACTCTTCGGGGTCTGCCGGGTCATCACAAGCCGGGCTGCAATATTCTGCAATCCACTCTTCCTTGTCGGTGCTTCTCCAACCGCCATCGAACATCGCAGCTGCACTGCTGTAATAATCTTTCATTTTAGTTACCTCCAGTTGATTGTGTGTGGTGTCTTTCACTGTCTATAGTATACGCTCATTGAGCGCATTTGTCAAGGCTTTTTGCGAAATTTTGTGCTCAGTGAGCACTTTTTTTGCGCCTGTGCGGCCGCGTTGCCGTGCGGGCGCTTTTTTTATTTTTGGCGTTCGTTTGACGTTCGTTGGCACTCACCTTTTGCGGCTCTGATAAAATGAAATCGCAAGGAGGGATTTTATATGCCGTTTCTCTATGACCCTTACACGGGCAAACCGCTGCCGCCCCAGGGCTATAACTGGCCACAGACAGCTCCTGCTGCACAGCCTGCACCGCAGGCACAGCCCGAGCAGAAAGACCCTTGGATCATGGTGCCCACTTTGGCCGACGTGGACAAGGTGAGTGTGGATCGTGGCGAGACCAAGTGGATCATGGTGCAGTCTGACCAGATTTTTGCGGTCAAGACCGCCAACGCCATGGGCTATGCTCCGGCTGAGTACTATCGTTTTGAGCAGATCGACCCGGCCATGATGCTGCCTCCTGCATCAGCCCCCGGCGGGCAGCAGCTCACCCGACAGGATGTGGAGCAGATCGTGGACGCCAAAGCACAAGAGCTGATCGGACGATACCTTTCTGTGGCTTCTGAAAAGCCCACGACCGCCCAGACGTCCACCAAGACGAAAAAGGAGGCCACACAATGAGCAATCCTCTTGCAAGTAGAATCGGCCCGCATAGGGGCCCACAGCCGTCTCAGGGCTCACTCATGAGCAATCTGCCCGGTATCATGAAGCAGGCCCGGCAGGTCATCGCCGTCATCAACGCCGCACAGAATCCCCAAAAGGCCCTCATGGACTACTGTGACAAGTCCGGCGTTTTTGAGGGATACACGGGCAGCCGTGACCCCGAAAGCATGGCCAGGTGGCTGGCCGAAAAGAACGGCGTCCCCCTGGACGATGTGATAACAATGCTCCACGGCCCCGGTGCACAGGGGCTTGGGAATAGACTCACAAAATTCATGAAAGGTGGTTTTTGACTATGACCGATGAGACTACGAGCGGCATGGGTGCTGGCTTCTGGATCTTTGCGCTGGTTGTCCTGGTCCTGATCGTCGTGATGTGTATGCGCGGCGGGCTGGGCCTTGGCGGCGGAATGGGGATGCCTCCCAACGTCGCAACTGCTGGCGACGTGCAGCGGGCGACGGATTTCGCCGCGCTGGAGCGCCAGAATAACGAGGGCGTGTCCGCTACCCGGCAGGGCGTCTATGACGTCGCTGCCGCCGTAAAGGACGGCAATTACAACATCCTCGGGGAGATTCGCGACCTGGAGAGCGCATCCAACGCTGGCTTTGCACAGCAGCAGGTGTGTTGCTGCGAGACCAACCGCAACATCGACTCTGTCCGCTATGACATGAGCAATTTTGCGGCGGCCATCAAAGAAAATCAGGCTGCGGGCATCCAGAAAGTGCTGGATCAGATGGCCGCTAATCGCTACGGCGATCTGGAGCGGGCATATACTCAGCAGTATATGCAGAACGCCATCCAGCAGGCTGTGTGCGGCATCCCCAAGGTTTCACCCTACGCCTATCAGCTGGCTCCCACATGGGGCCCGGCTCCCGCCCCTGGCTATGGCCCTGGGCCCTATTGGGGTAACGCAGCTTAACCCCTCCACTACTTCGCTTTAACAGCGCACAGCCCCCACGGCAAGCGCTGTGGGGGCATTTGATTTGAAAGGAGAAAAATTTTATGGTATCCTGCATGAAAAATCCTCACTATAAAAGCGCCGTCGAGACCTACAACACCGCCACGCAGGCACTGACCATTACTCCTGCACCTCTGGGCCTGACTGGCACCGTCCTCACCAATACGGGCGTATCCCTTGACCCTGAGCAGGCCGCAGTGAAGATCAACAACGCGGGGCTTTACCGGGCCAGCGCCAACATCCAGGCCACCGCTACGGCGGCGGGCATTGTCGCCACGGCGCTGTATCTGGATGGGGTCATGCTTCCCGAGACCTTGCGCACCGTAACAGCAGCAGAAAACGCCACCGTTTCCATCACCACCGACATGCTCCGCAGCATTCCCTGTGACTGCAACGCCCACACCCTCCAGCTTTATGGCTGGGTTGTCGGTGCTACCACTGCCGCAAATGTCACGTTTGCACAGCTTGCCGTTGTGAAAGAGGCTGGGAGGGCTTGAGCCATGTATGACTTTGAGCCTTTGCGTGCCAAGATGCTGCGGGAGCTGAAAGAAATCTCTGATAAAGAGGATTTCAGTCGGCACGATCTTGATGACTCTTATAAGCTCACCGCGAGCATCGACAGGCTGGAGCATCTGACCCCGCACAAAATGGCGGCTGTCCATGAGAGCGATGAGGCCGCGCTGATCGGAGAACACCGCGGTGCGGACCATCTCACCGTGGAGCAGGCAAAGAAGTGGGTAAGCCGGATGAAAAACGCCGACGGCACTACCGGGCCCCACTGGAGCTATGAGGTAGCATCTCAGCTGATGGCCGCCCGTGGCATTGACTGCAACGCGGTGGACTTCTGGGCCACGCTCTGCATGATGTACTCCGATTACTGCAAAGTGGCCCGAGCTTACAGCGCCGACAATCCTAATTTTTATGCTGACCTTGCGGCGGCGTTCCTGCATGATGAGGACGCCGCATCGGGTAAGCTTGTGAGGTACTGGGAGTGCATCCCGGAGTCTCACTGAAGTTTACTACCTTTTTACTACTTTTTGTCCCGGATTATACGGGATTATAAGGCAGCATAAGGCAGCATCCCGAAAGCCGAAAGAAGCAGAAAACCCGCATGAATCCAAGAAAATCAAGGATTCATGCGGGTTTTCGCTAAGTTGCGCCAGCAGGAGTCGAACCTATAGCGCATAGCGATAATACGTAATTTGTATTCATTTTACTGCTTTTTTACTACTTTTCGTCTGGAAAATTTGCACGTCTTTTTCTGCTGATTCTGCCCCATCATAAAAGGCTATCAGCTTCTGGGCAGCGCCCTCAAGCTTGCGTTCTCTGATATGGGTATAGACTTTGTACGTGGTGGAAATGTCGGCATGGCCCATGATCTTTTGCGCTTCCAGCACACCAACGCCTGCATCATACAAGTCTGTAGCAAAAGAGTGCCGGAACTGGTGTGCGGTGACGCTGGCTTTCATCACGGGTCCTTTGGTCTTCTTTGGCTTCCGCTTTGAGTAGCGCTTGTCCCGGTATCGGGTGCGGCCATCACTTGGGACGACAAGCCCCAGCTTTTTGCAGTACATGAGCCATTTCTGGTGATACTCTGCATCCGTCAGCGGGCGAGTCATACCGCCGATGACATACTCCCCGGGTTTTCCCCGGCGGGTTAGCAGCAGCTCTTTGAGGTGTGGCATGAGCGGGATGTCACGCACGGCGTTCTTTGTCTTGGGCGTGCGGATATGGACGCCCTTTTTCCACGTCACCTCTTTGGAAACATGGACAAAGTTTGCGTCAAAGTCGATATTATCCCACTGCAAGGCGACGGCTTCACCCAGGCGGCACCCGGTATACATCAGCACCCAGGCCGTGAGCCCAAAACCGTCCGGATGCGCCCGAAATGTCGCCAGCTCTTTCTCTGTGGGCGGCAGGCGCGCCACGGCGGGCTTTCCCTCTGCTGTGCGCGTGTCCTGGATGGGGTCATAAGAGGCGTTTGTCTTGATCCGCCACTGCTTAAAAATGCCGTTCAGGACGCTGCGGGTATTGCGTATAGTGCTGGTGGAAAGGCCCTCATTTTTGAGCTGCTCCCCAAAAGCTTCCACCATCTGCTTTGTGATCTCGTTCATCCTGCGGCCTTTAAAGGCTTCCACACAGCGAAGCCAGTTTGAGCGGTAGGTGCTATCTGTCCCCTCTTTGATCCGCTTCATCAGCGCTTCCCAGTACTCTGCGGCAGCGACCTCAAATTTATCAGTGTCTTCCGTTTTTTTCTTTTTTTCGGCTATCGCTTCCAGATACTTTGCCTCTGCTTCTGTCTTTGTATGGCCATAAAAAACCTTTACTTTGCCATCGGGCATTTTGCGCTTGCACTGGTATAGCCCGTCAGCGCGCTGGCCCTTTCTCTTTCTTGGCATCCTCTGCCCCCTCCCTTGTGATCGAGTATGCGGCCTGATCGGCCATGGCGGCATCCTTGCCGCACTGGTGCGCCTGGTGTAAGATGTCCATTTCCGGCTGGAAACCGTTGGGGTCCGGGTCAAGTCCCCGCGCCCTGGCCATTTCACGGTCATTGATGATGGTGCCGCAATGGCTTACACGGTCATCCAGCGGGCAGTGGAGATTTGCCAGCACTTCGGACAGGACACCGATGTGATCAGACCCATGATCTCCATACCGGAGATACAAAAGGGCGTTTATCTCGTACATACTCGCTTCGTCCAAGGCCTCGTGCAGAATCTGGCGCTTCTCCGCGTCGATGGGGTCATCTTCCAGATACTCCAGCAGGCCGGGATGGATGCAGGCGTCTATATACCGCACGGCGGACACGCCGCAGCAGGTAAACCACTTGAGCGCCGTGGGAAGTGAGGGCGGCGTTGTCCCCTGCTCCCATGCCGCGATCGTGGGGCGGCTGACCCCCATGCGCTTTGCCAGCTTCTCCTGGCTCAGCCCGGCATGTGCCCGTGCTGTTTCGAGCGCTTTCGCCATTCTCCACGAAAATTCGTCCATTCTGCTTCACCTCGATTCTTGAAATTCACAAATATTACCTTAAAATGGTAATATTATTTTTACGTCCCACCATGGTATAACATTATTGTAAAAAAAAGCCATAATGGAGGTACAAAAAATGCTGATTCCTGCAAAAAATGTCCGTGAACTCCCCGATGATATGGACATCATTGACGGTATGCCCGCCAGCCGCCCCAGCAGCCCCGACAGGAGCCGCAGACCATGGGAGGGCTGAGAATATGGCACACAATCGGAAAACGCTTCTCCCCATGCTCTCCGGCTTTGCAGAGCACACCGCGCTGGCGCTGGTGTACCATCTGGCCCCGCACAGCGTGGGACCGGAGGTATACGCGAACGCCGCCCGCATTTTACAGCGAGCGGCGGAAGACCAGGCCGCAGGGCGTGACCCCCGGGCGCATGTAAAATGCGTGAACGGCAAAATGATTGAAATTTAGATTTTGGATTTCACTTTTTAGCCTGTAATTTAGCTTTTTAAGCTTAAAATTTTATTTTTGGAGGTATTTTATATGGATTACGCTAACGCTTTTACAAAAACGAACGCTGATGACATGTATGCGGTCTACGACGCGGAGCAATGGCTCAAAGATCTGGAGAGCCATGGCGCTACCGTGGCAGACCTTAAAAAACGCATCAACATTTTGCAGGCTGTCACTGCCAAAATGGAGACGAATGCCAAGATTGAGCTCAACGGCATCAACGTCCGTGAAACCTACACGGACGCGCTGGCCTTTCACCCGGAGGTTTTCAAATCCTGATGGCTCACCAGACTGGGCAAAGCTTATCATCCTTGGCATTTTTGCTAAATCGACGAAAGACAGCCTAGAATAACCCTGTCCCCGTCGTCACCCGGCGGCGGGGCTTTTATGTGTCCACAGTGGACACCTTTGCCCGGCGGGCTTTTTGCTTGGCTGCCTTTTGCTCTTTGTCTTTTTCGTTGCAAAAGTTATAAAGCGCCAAGATGGCTTTTGCATCTTCCAAAGAGTTGTCGAAGTCATAAGAAATCCCGATTTGGCGGGCAGCCATTTCAAGCGTTGTCCACTTCGGATTTTCAATGCCGTTTGCTGTGTTGTATCTCCGCAGACGGTATACAGGCGAATCCATGTGAATCTTTTTCATATCAAACTTGTATTTTTCTAAAAAGTCATATACAAAGTTGTAGTCAAAAGTCACCACGAAATTCGTCCGGTCTAAAATGTCCTGCACATACGACTTTACTTCTGCAAAGTGTGGACAATCTTTCACCAAGCTATATGGAATTGCATTGACACTATAAGCCCTGACCCACTCGGTTTTTCTTCTTGGCTTGCAGTACTGGTCAATCAGGACATTTCCGCTTGGGTCTATGATGGAGACTTGCAAAATGTCGTTGTTGCTTACATACTGCCGCTCATAGCTTGTGGCTTCGATATCCAGCACCACAAAATCATAGTGGGCGTTTTCGGCTTCGCGCTTTTCCTTTTGCCGCTGGAGCTCATCAAGATAGTCTTGCGGCATTTTTCCCGGCATCGGCTCCGGCTCTTTTTTAGAGGGCTGAACCGAAAAAGAAGTGGGCTGTGCTGTCTGAGCTTGCACTTCACGAATGATTTTGCTGATTTCATCTTCTTCACTTTGAGTGGAAGATGCAAAAGAATTTGAAAATATTTTTTGATTCTTTTCCCGAATTTCTTGATATTTTGCTTTTTCTTCTGCTTCTTTTTGCTTTTTGCGCTGAAAATGCCAAATCACAGCGATTGCAACAACCAAAATCAATAATAAGCCCATGGCAATCCCCCCCGGCGGGCTTAAAACGCCAGCCGTACAAACTTTGTACCCTGCTTATGACTTTCCATACCAGCCAAAGCACGTGCGCGGACAGTGGGAGACGCGGCTTGCAAGGACTCATAAGCATCAAAGATACCGGAGATGGACGCCAAGTGGCGGGAGTGTATATCCATGTGAAAATCTGCCAGCGCATTGTCCCCCTTAAAGCGGATCGTCACACTTTGGGCCGTAAGTGCCTTTTTCATGAGACGGATTTCTTCCGAGTCGGCTACAACGTCACCATACTCCCAAACGTACACGCCATTACCAAAGGCATCCGTCACTGTCTTTCGTGAAACGCTGTCTTTGCTGATAGGTTTGTAGTAAATGTCCCCATCTACGTTGTAAATGATTTGATTATAAAAAATCCAATTCCTGTCGTAGTAGATGTAAAGCATCCGCAAAGGTTGGATATCACCCCCACGTCCGCAAAAGTACGGCATTACAAAAGTGTATTGGTCTGTTTTTGGGAAACCACTCCAAAAATAGTAATCTACATTTTCCACTTCATCGTGCTCTTTGTAGAGCTGGGCGTTTAGCTTCTCGATCAAGGCGTTGACCTGCAAATCTTCCAGCGCCTGCTGGGCCGCTGCCAGCGTGCCGGCATTGGAGACCATCTGCTGCTGTGCAGCGGGCAGGGATGCATAGGCCCCCTGGGCGTTTGCAATGGCCGTGGCGCTGTCCAGCGTGACCGCGCCGATCTGGTTGATCTGTGCTTCTACCTCTTCCGGGGTGGCCGCGAAAGCAAGAGGGCAAAAAGCGACAGCAGCCGCAAGGCTCAGGCCCACCGCAGCCACCCGGCACTTTTCCGCAATTTTCACGTTAAATTCCTCTTTTCTATTGATTTTTCTTATTGTTGGTTGTATTATAAAACCAATAAATACAACAATTAGGTGTTAAAGGAGTGTTTCAGATGACAGTTGAAGAGTTCATGGCCTTTTTTTATGAGCATCCCGAGCTTGTGGATCAGGCCCTTAAAATGCTGCACGAAGAAGAGGCCCGGAAACTCCCCGCTGCCATCTGATCTTACTTCTTGGCGTTGGATTTCAGCAGCGTGATAAACGCTTTGCGTTCATCGGGGCCCATCTTCTGGGCATACTCTAAAATCTCTTTCATATCCTCTGTGAGCTCGCCCTCCCCGGCGGGCTCTTTTTTTGTGCCCATGAGCTCTTCCACCGTGATGCCAAAGTAGTCCGCAATTCTCTGCTGCGTCTTTGCTCGTGGCACCGCGCCGTTTTTCCAGCTGGTGGGCATGGAGTTTGAAATACCAAGCTCCTCGACTACACCAGCAGGAGATTTTTGCTTTTTGGCGCATTCAACTAAAAAATTCTCCCAAAACAAAATTATCACCTACTTTTTGTTTAAATTGCTGAAATCAAGTTTTTTCTTGTTTACATATTGAAATCAAGAAAAAACTAGATTATAATAAAGACGTTCCAGGGAGGTTGATTCCTTTCTTACCTACCTTGGAGCGCATGGAATACCGAACCTCCTAAAGTGTGTGCTTTGCTCTCACGGATTACGGATTCCCCAAAATCAGGAAGCTCCCCAATGCGCGTGCGGGGCTTCCGCACAAAGACCGGCGGCGAGCCGCTCTTTGTGGTGACATTGCCGAGTTGAAAAAATGTATCATGTTGTCCGCATCACCATTTTACACTTTTTTATCACGCTTGGCAATGTTTTTAGCTCCATTATTTGTAACTTTTAACAAGGCGGTGGAAAACATGGCGCGTACCAAGCGTGTCTTAGACGAAGACTTCCGCACCTGGAAAGGCCGGGCGGAACAAAAAAAAGTGGAGCTCCAGCTCACCAACCGGGCGCTGGCGCTCCGGGCGGGCCTTTCTTTATCGCAGGTGAACCAGTACATGGGCGGCACCTACCCCAACGACAACCCCCGGGAGCCCATCGAGCGGGCCCTGGGCATGAGGTGACGGCATGAGCAGAACAGCGATTTTTGCCTGCTTCATGTGCTTTGTGGCAGGCGGGTGCCTGAGCGTCCTTGTGATGATCGGCGCCCACAACCGTGACCGGCGTGTGCTGGCGGGCTGGGTGACGTATTTACTCGTGGTTCTGGCTTTGGCCTACAAGATCGGAGGTGCGCTTCTCTTATGAGCGGAACAATTTTTATTTTTGCAGACCTGATGGAGCTGGCAGGCCGGGACGCCTGGCACGCTGCCTGCACGGAGAAGCTGGCGCTTCTCTTCCTCGTCACCCCGCTGGTGATCGGGGCCCCGTACCTGCTGGCCCAGTGGGACAAGTTCAAGCGGGCCGACAACGCCCGGCGCCGTGCCGCCCAGAAGCGCCGGATGGAGAGGATGGTGCAGCGGTGAGCTATCACATGGTAAAGCAGAAGCAGTGCGAGGCCTGCGGGGCCACCATGAAAAACGTGGGCTGCACCCGCAAGTATTGCGACACCTGTTTAAAGGTTTTGCGCTCCAAGCAGGCCGATGAGCATAACAAAAAGCAGCGGGAAGAGCGGAAGAAGACGCTTCTCCCGCAGGGGAAATCCATTGCCGACGTCTGTGCCCGGGCGGAGGCAGCGGGCCGGACATACGGCCAGCAGGTGGAATTTGAGCGGCGGAGGAAGGAGCTGGAAGACCGTGGCGAGAAAGTTGAGGAATGAGATTTGGGAGATCTCCTACCGGAGTATTCTGGAAAAGTACGGCACCCTGTCCCCCAGCGTGGAACAGGCCGCGCTTATCACCGGGTCCACCAAGGACAACGTAGCCAAAAAATTCCCGGACGGCTGGAGCGGCGAGGGCCGCGGCAAGACCATCAATCTGGGCTTGCTGCTGGATCAGTATTTTGTGAGCCTGGGAAGCGGAATCTTCCCGGAGAAATGAGAGGTTGAGTATGAAACGAATCAGCGTCACTTACACTTCCCATAAGGATTTCTGCACTGCCTGCAAAGAGCCTTTCACGAAGACATTCACCATCGACGACGATCAGGCGGCGGCCCTGCTGCTGGAGCTGAACCAGCGGGCTCCGTTCACCGCACGGGAAGCGCTTTTCATGGGCTTCCGCTCCAATGCCCTCTCCCGGCTGCTGCGGAATCTCGAAGAGCTGCACGGGCGGTTGATGGTGGAAAGCGACAAGATTTTGAAAATTACGGAGGCCGAAAGATGAAGAAAGTTCACGTTTACTACACGTTCCACTATGGCCGGGGGGATATCCGTGCCAATGAAGCTGACTTTTCCTTTGATGCAGAAGATGCTGTGGCGGATGAGCTGCTGGAAGTGTCCACGCCGTTTTACTTTGACGATTTCCGAAGAACCCGCCGCCAGATGCATTTAGCAGAGATTGCATACTGTCACGCCATCATGCATGACTACTACATCCTGAAAATCGATAAAATTTTGAAAGTTTCACCCGAGTGAGTATGGAAGAAGAAGTGCTCTAAAGGCTCCACTGGCGGCAGGAGGATAAAAAAGAGCCGCTGCCAGCGCAAAAGCGCAACTCATACAAGAAGCAAGAAAGGAACGATTGAAATGAACATGACCAACATGAGCAGCCTGATTGATATGGCCAACGGCGCAATCAAAGAGCGCCTTGACTATGAGATGGGAAAGGTCATCCAAAACATTGGAGACCCGAACACCAAGGCGGCGGCCAAGCGGACGATCACCGTCAAAATTACTCTTGAGCCGGACGAAGAGCGCCAACATATCGAGGTAAGCGCCACCGCTTCCAGCACATTGGCACCTATGCACCCGGTCAAAACCGCCCTTGCCGTCGGCAATGAGGGCGGCCACGTTGTGGCTGTGGAGCTTACTCCGCAGATTCCCGGTCAATTCGATGTTTCTGGTGAAGAAGCACCGCAGCGCAAAGTGCTCAAGTTCGACGAAATTTACACCGCATAACGAAAGGAGCCTATCATGGACCTCAAAAACAGTTTTCTTGCAGACGCCATCAATACCCTTGCAGACCTGGGCAAAAAAGCCGCCGAGCCCAAGCAGCTTACCGTAAACGGGCGCAGTTTTCTTGTTGCCGGAGAATCTCACGAGGAAATTGAGCCGATCGAGCTGCCCAAGCCGGAGAAAGCAGTTACCCGAAGCCTGAATGCTTTAGTTGCATTGGTAAAGACCGAAGTTGCAGCGCTGTATAAAGACCTCCCGATTTATGTCTCCTGCGAAAAATACGACCGTGTACGGGCCTTTACCAAGCCGGACGCAGACGACGACTTGCATCGCTGGACCCCTTATGAAGTAATTGCTTCCGATCTTCCGCCGCTGGTGGAGGAGGTACGCTGGGGCTTTGACGAAGCTCAGATCAAGCTCCGCTCCATGTTCCAGCGTGCTCCTGTGGGAAAGGTCAACGACGTGGATTATATCCTTGGCCTCCTCTCTCACATGAGCGTTGACCAGAGCGTCAAAAGCGACGACAACGGCGTAACCCAGACCGTTCAAGTGCGCAAGGGTGTGAGCTTTGTCGAGAATCAGCGAGTACGTCCTATCGTAAAGCTGGCCCCTTACCGTACCTTTCAGGAGGTGGCACAGCCTGAAAGTGAGTTTGTGTTCCGTGTCTATGATGATCGCAGTATCAGTCTGACCGCAGCCGACGGCGGGATGTGGAAGCTGGCGGCGCGAATCGCCACGCTTGATTATCTGACCAGTGCTTTGCAAAGCGAAATTGATCAGGGCCGCGTGATCGTCACCCTGTGATTCTTCTCCACCAATGGCGGCAGGTGGTAAAACAAAAGCCGCTGCCAGCGCAAAAGCGCACAAAGTGATATTGGAGGTGAATCCATGGCAACAAATAAACCATCCAGCTCCCGGCGCGGGCCGTCTGAGAGTGCCAAGAGGCGTTCTGAGGCCGTTTGTGCCCCGGCTGTGTCATTTCCCATCAATGGCCCGAAAATCCCGGAAATCGGCCCCGGAGACTGTGTGGCGCGTGTAACTGAGGCTTCTGCCGATGGCGTGCGCGTTGTGGTGCTCCCCCGGGAGGCCGTGATCCGGCACATGCTCAATCAGGTCTACGGCTCCATGGGCTGGGGCGATACCTACTACCGCTCCGGCAGTTGGTGGCGGTGCCAGATCGAGGTGCTGTCCCCTGTCACCGGCCTTTATGTCCGCAAGGACGCTGGCCCGCTGGAGCTGCCCACCAGCAGCCCAGACCGGATGCAGGAAAACACCAGCTTTTTGCGGGCGGCGGCAAAGTGGGGCTTTGCCGAGGACGTGATGGAGCTGGGGCCCATCTTCCTCAAGGCAGACCAGGTGCCCGTGGCCAAGACCGAGAAAGGCAAATATTACCCGTCGGTCAAGCTCAGTGTGGACAAGTTCGCCCGGGCTGAGGACGGGCACATCTGCATGGTGCAGCTTCTCCGGGCCGATGGCCAGAAAGTCCTATGGGACGAAAAGGCGTGATCGGCCAGCTGGCCGTGGTGTATGACCCGGCCCGGCGGGCGTTTACGGTGGAAAAGGCTGTGGATTTTGTGAAAACTCAGCTCTTCCAGAAGCTCGACGAGCTGGCCCACGGAAAGCCGCTGCGGCTGGTGCTCACCTTTGAGCCCGAGACCCGGCGGCGCACCCTGAGCCAGAACCGCATGATGTGGGCGCTGCTCACCGTCATGGCCGACCACTACAACGGGGGCCGGGCAGGCGGCATGAAGCCAGAAGACTGTTACGTCCAGATGCTGGAAGAGTACGGCGTGGACTTTGACTTTCTGGAGGTGCCCGTGGGGGCTGTCCCCATCTTGCGCACGGCTTACAAGCTGGTGCACGTCGTGGAGCTTCTGGAGGATGACCGCTGCACCGTCAAGTGTCTGCGGGGCTCCAGCAGCTTCACCACTGCCCAGATGGCGGATTTTATCGACGGTATTTTTGACAGGCTGGCGGAGATGGGCGTCAATGACCCCAATGTGACAGCCTACTGGATGGAATGGCAGGAGGTGCCGAGAAAGTGAGTTCCAGTATCATGCAGACCCGGAAAGAGTGCTACATCTGCCGACTCAAGTATAACGTGATGACCACCACCGGGCTGGAAGAACACCACGTTCTCAACGGGCCGCTGCGGAAAAAGGCCGAGTATTATGGCCTCAAGGTCTGGCTCTGCCACCGCCACCACAACGAGCCCGGAAAGGACAGCGCCCATTTTGACAGCAAGACCCGGCTGCTTCTCAAGCAAGCGGGACAGCGGGCTTTTGAATCCTGGTATAGTCACGAGTTTTGGATGAAAGAGTTCGGAAAGGATTATTTATCATGCTGAATGTTGTTGCGATCATGGGGCGGCTGGTAGCTGACCCGGAATTGCGCACCACGCCTGCGGGCGTGAGCGTGTGCACGGTGCGCATCGCATGTGACCGGAATTTTGTGCAGCAGGGCCAGGAACGGCAGGCAGATTTCCTGGACGTCGTGGCCTGGCGCGGCACAGCGGAGTTTATCTCCAAGTATTTTTCCAAGGGCAGCATGGTGGCCGTGCATGGGCACCTGCAAACCCGCAATTACAAGGACAAGAACGGCAACAGCCGCACCGCGGTGGAGATCGTGGCCGATGAGCTGAACTTTGCCGGGGCCAGCAAGCGCCCGGCGGGCCAGCAGCCCGTGGACGACAGCGGCGAAGCGCCGCCCAGGGACTACCGCGAGCCTGCCCCGGCCTACTCCCAGGGCAGCGCGGACGACTTTGCAGTCATCGACGACAACGATGACCTGCCATTCTGAGGGGGGGGTAACGTGTGAGCGGTAAAAAGAAGAAATTCACGAATTACATCGTGATCCAGCCGTGGATGTTCAGCAATTTAAAACTTTCCGGCAATGAGGCCATCGTCTTTGCCATCGTCTATGGCTTCTCACAGGACGGCAAAAGCTGGTATCGTGGCGGCTCCTACTACATCGAGCAAACGACCCCCTTTACACAGCGAACGGCCAAGACGCATCTCTGGACTCTTGAAAAAATGGGCGTCATCGAGATGCAAAAAGAGATTGTAAACGGAGTCGAGCGGAACATCTACCGAGCCACCCCGGGCGTGGAAGAGATGATTTTTCCGGACAGAAATCCGGCCCGTGGGAAGACCGATGACCCGGGAAAAAATTTCACTAGGGAAAATTTTTCACCGGTGAAAAACACGTCCGAAAACCCGGGAAAAATTTTCACTCAGACCCGGGAAAAATTTTCACGGAAGAAATCTATAGAGAAATCTATAGGGAAATCTATCTATCAGCGCGGGGCGCTGAAAACGGATGGATTGATGGATTCCGAGACGGTTGTGGAAGAGACGCGGGAACGCTTCCGGGAGCAGCTGGAGCTGGACGACTTAGCCCCACGGTATGACCCGGCAGCACTGGAAGAATTGCTTTCCCTCATCGCCGAGATGTACTGCTGTCCAAACGAGCTCCAATACATCGGCAAAATGCCTCAGACCTCCGTAAGCATCCGCAAGCTGCTGGACAGGCTGACCGGGCGGCACATCGAGTACATCATGGACAACATGGCCAAAACCACAACCGATGTCAAAAATATCCGGGCGTATCTGCAAACCACGATCCTGCGGGCGGCAACGACGCTGGAGTTTTACGAGATGACCAAAACCTCTGGGCTCTGTGCCCAGCAGCCCCAACACCCGGCGGGGCCCAGCGCCGAAAAGCTGGCCGCTACCCTGCGGCGGCTCCAGAAGCGAGGTGATGGAGCATGAGCAAAGCGGACGACCTCGCCCAGCACTGGCCCGCAGACAGCCCCTGCAACCAATGCGCCTATACCGCTTGCCGGAACGGCCTGGGCGGTTACTTCCGCCAGTGCAGCCAATTCCACGAGTGGTTCACGGGCCGCTGGCAGGGGTATCAGATCACCATGGAAGAGCTGAAAGCAAAAAGCAAATAAGCCGAAAAAGAAAGGAAATTGCAATGCGCACGATGCACAAAATCGCCATTATCAACCTCAAGGGCGGCGTGGGGAAATCCGTCACCGCCTGCAACCTGGCCTGCGTCCTCGGGTGGAAGTACTCCCGGCGGGTGCTGGTCATGGACTTGGACAAGCAGGCCAACAGCTCGAAATTTTTCAAGTGCTTTGACCCGGATGAAAAGAGCATGGCCGACGTGCTCACCCTGGAGGCAAAGCTTGGGGACGTGATCCAGATCCCGGACTACAAAAATTTTCAGTTCGTGGACGTCGCCCCCAGCTGCATGAACATGATTTTTGCAAACCAGCGGCTCACGCTGGAGACCATGCGGCCCCGGCACGACCGCCTGCGGCACGCTCTGGAGCAGCACCGCGAGGATTACGATTACTGCATCATGGATTGCCCGCCCGACATCGACATGGCCACGGTCAATGCCCTTGTCTGTGCGGACTGGGTCATCATCCCGGTGGACTGCGGCGAGTGGGCCATGGACGGCTTGCAAGAGATCCTCAAGCAGGTCAAAGAGGCCAAAGAGGCCTACAACCCGGCGCTGGAAGTGCTCTGTGTGCTGCCCACCATGTACCGCCGCACCCGGTACGGTGCCAAGGCCATCAACCAGCTGGCGGAAAGCGGGCTGCCGCTCTTCCGGTACGAGGACGGCAGGATTTTGCGCATCGATGCCAGCGTGAAAGTGCAGGAGGCCATCAGCGAGCACATGCCGCTGTACGCCTACAGCCCGAAATCCAAAGCCAGCGAGCAGTACATCGAGCTGGCCCGGCATGTGGTCAAGAAAGTGGAGGGGTGAACGATGGACGAGATGAAGCTGTATTTTGACGAAAACGGCGTTGCCCATGAGTACAACGACGAGTTTGACGTGACCATCCATTGCGAGAGCGAGGAGGACTCCGAAAGAGTGATAGAGCTTCTCAACCTGGGCAAGCAGATGAGCTGGCGCGCCGCAAGCAATCCGCCTCCGACTCATGTGGACGAGTGGGACGACGAGCAGAACCATTACCGCTTTGAAGTCAGTGATGAGGTATGGATTTGCTGCATCGTTGGAACTTGTCTGCTTGGCAGGTATTACAAAGAAAACGGCTGGTTTGAAAGCAATGGGCCTCAGATCAGCAACTCTTACCATGGCTGTGTCACCCACTGGATGCCGTTGCCGGAAGCACCAAAGGGGGTGGCATGATGAGCACCGGGCTTTTGAGCAGTTTTTTGAACCCGCAGTCCCAGAATACCGACCCGGCGGGGCCGATGCATGTGGAGATGCTTCCGATCAGCTACATCATGCCGAACCCCGACAACAAGAAAATCTACATCGTGGGCGATGTGGAGCGGCTGAAAGACGATATCAAGGCCAACGGCGTCCGCCAGCCGCTGGAGGTGATCCGGTGGGCCAGCGGCTATAAGCTCATCGGAGGCGAGCGGCGGCTTACAGCCTGTAAGCAACTGGCTGCTGAGGGGGATGAGCGGTTTACCACTGTCCCCTGCATCATCGTGGAAAGCAAGGGCGAGCTGGAGGATAAGATTTCCCTCATCACCGCCAACGCCACGGCCCGGGACCTGACCGACTGGGAGCGTGTGGCCCAGTATGAGGCCCTGAAAGAGGCTTTGACCAAGAAAAAGCAGGACGGAAAGCTGGAGGGCAAAGTCCGGGATGAGCTTTGCAGGATTCTGGGTATCAGCACGGGTGCAGCGGCCCGGCTGAACATCGTGGCTACCACCCAGAACGAGACCATCAAAGAGCGCTTGCGTGATGGAGAAATCGGCTTCATGCAAGCCGTCAAGGATGCTCAGGATTATGCCCGATTTATGGGGCAAGCATCCGAGGACCCTGAGCCGGAAGAGCCGCCAAAAGCAGCACCTGCGGTAACGTTACCGAAACCCGCGCCAAAACCACCGCAGGACATCCATGAAGAGATCGTCCAGAGCATCGAACGGACAACGCCCAGCGTGTACCGCGCTGCACCGCAGGCAGCGAAACCGGAAGAAAAATCCGTGGAACCCGCAAAGCCCGCTGCGGATTTGGCAGCACAGGCCAGAGAAAAGCCTTTCCCCAGGGATATCAGCAACCGGGAGCTCAACACGCTCATCAAGCTGGCAAGAAAAACTCTCGATGACAAGGACGCATGGACGCTGTACCTGTGCGAGCCGGAATTTAGGGTCGAGTATTATAAGCAGTCCCTGCCCGGCGGGGCCACGCTCTGGAGGCGGCTGGACGAAATCGCAAAAGAGCGTCAAAGCACTGCTGGTTATGTAGATTATGCCATCATCCTGCAAGACAAAAGCTTTTATACTGACGGTTGGATCGGTATGGGCTGCATTGTAGACGATTTGGTAAAGTGGTTTAATTTGACCGATGATTGATTTTTGAGGAGGCCTTTGGATGAAACCGCGAGAGTTCCGACAGCTGCACGCAATCCCCTTTGACATCAAGGCCCGGAAAGAACGCATCCGGCAGCTGGAGGACAAGCAGGCCGAGGGGCCTGAGATCGTGGCGGACGTGGTGAAATCCTCTCGCGGGGAGGGCAACGCCTGCATTATGGGCCACGCCATTGTGCGCGGCACCGCAGACGATGCCTATACCAAGCGGGAAGCCGAGATCAAACGCCTGAAAAAAATCAACGCCGATCTGGAGGCCCGTTATCTGGAGGGCCAACGCATCGTGGAGACCTGTGACGACTATCTCCTCCGCGCTGCTATCTCGGCCATCTGCATCCTGGGCAAAAAGCCGCAGGAGGTGGCCGTGGAGTGGATGGAACAGGGCCGCGATCTGGACGCTGAAGCCATCCGGCGGCGGGTGGATCGGTGGGTTGAACAGAATGTGAGATGAGAAAAATGACTTGTAATTTTTGCGAGCGGCTCAAGTGGTGGAAAGAACACGAGCCAAAAGATGATCCTGATTTATATACCACCTACCAAGTAAGCCTCATCACCAAAACGCACCGGAAACACATGGGCGTGCGCGGCGTTATTACTCACCGGGCCGGGCCGCTGAATTTCTGCCCGGAGTGCGGCAGGCCGCTAAAGCGAAAAAAGGCAGCAAAATAGAATCATTTTCCCCGGCGGGGCGGCTGACTCTGAAAGGCAGATCGGCCGCTTTTATTTTGCCCGATTTGTCCGAAATGTCCGGGATTTGTCGTTTTGTCCGGAAATGGTCGATTTGTCCGAAATGTCCGGATTGTCCGAGAATGGTCAAAATGTCCGGAATGTCCGAAAACAGTGTGCTATTATTATGCTGCGGGTTTCGGAGATCAGCTCACCGGAAACCGGAAACATTGCATTTCCCGGCGGGAAGCATAGCGCGGATTCAAGAACTTGCCGTGCTCAATGGGCAAACTTGCGCCGTCCGCTTCAAAACCCAGCGGCGCATTGAGAAAACAGAATCATACAACCCGGCGGGTGTCCACAGTGGACACCTTTGGAGAGGAGGCCTGCAAAATGCTTGAGCGCTTGAAAGAACTGATTTGCGACATGGCAAAGTTTTTGACGCGCCTTGGTGCGGACCTCATCCTCTCTGTCTTATCGATCAGCAACAAAGAAAGCCACTTTGTGCGCTATGCGCGGCGTCTCGGTTTCCGTGCAGACCACACAAAACGCGAGCCTCGGGCAGAGATCGGAGGCCGTGGCTGTATCCAAGGAGCACGGCCTGCTATCCGTGCGGATTAACCGCTGCTGATACAATACGATTAAAAACCAGCTTTTGCATGATGAGCTCCATGCAAAAAGCTGGTTTTTCTTATGCCGCTTTAGCTCAGTCGGCCAGAGCATCCGGCTCATAACCGGACGTGCGCAGGTTCGAGCCCTGCAAGCGGCACCAAAACGCCAGAAGAAAGGAGGCTGCCCCATGAAGCTGTACAACGGCGATTGCCTGGAAGTGATGAAAAGCATTCCGGATGATAGCGTGAATCTTGTGCTCACTGATCCGCCCTACAATATCGCGGTAAAAACCACCCGGGGGGGGTAGCCAAAACCGCCGATTGGGATAAAATCGACGGTTATATTGACTGGTGTATCGAATGGCTGAAAGAGTGCCAGCGCATTTTAAAGCCAAACGGGGTGCTCTATTTGTGGCACAACGATATGGCACAAATTGCACAGCTTATGGAAGCCATTCGAAAAAACACAAATTTTCAATTTACCTCATTCTGCATTTGGAACAAAGGTCTAACATATCGCGCAAAGACCTGGGCCAACCGAATGCCAGACGGAGATACAGCGCTCCGCAGCTGGTTCAACATCTGTGAGTATTGTCTGCATTACTTCAATACGCCAAAAGAAAACGAGCGCGAATGGAAGCACACGGGGCTAGACCGCATCAACTCAAATCCGGCTTGCTATAAGCCGCTGAAAGACTGGATTGCAGCGGAAAAGACGCGGCTGAATCTGAGCGATAAAACCATATCTGATTTTTATACCAAAGCAACAGGCCGCAAGCCTTACATGCTGCGGCATTACTTTCAGGACTCTCAATTTGAAATCCCGACACAGAAAGTATGGGAGCTGGTATATATGCCACTTGGCTTTTCCAAAGACTACGAGAGCCTGCGGCAGGACTACGAGAGCCTGCGGCAGGACTACGAGAGCCTGCGGAATGTGCACCATTGTGATGCCCTACACTGCAACGTATGGAACGTGCCGTCGATTCCGTCAAACAACCGTTTTCACACTTGCGAGAAGCCCGTGGAGATTTTGGAGCGACTGGTGCGCGTATCCAGCAATCCGGGCGATACTGTACTGGATTGCTTTATGGGCAGCGGCTCCACGGGTGTGGCCTGCATCCATGAGGGGCGGAAGTTCATCGGCATTGAAAAAGATGCAGAGTATTTCCGCATTGCAAAGATGAGACTGGAACAGGAGCAGGAAGCTGGGCAGCAGCTAAGTTTGTTATGACCGCGAAATTTTTGAAATGGCTGCAAGGTCTGATCGCACGCGGAAACGTGCATCCGTTCTACTGCACCACGCAGTGGATCAGCCTCTCACGGCAGGTGCTGGAGATAGACAGGCACGAGTGCCAGATATGCAAGCAGCGCGGGCGGTATCGCCGTGCCGAGCTGGTACACCATGTGAACCATGTGCGGGATGCTCCTGCGCTGGCCCTGGATATTTATTACAAAGACGCCGATGGACAGCAGCAGCGCAACCTCATCAGCGTGTGCAAGGACTGCCACGAGACGGTCTGCCACCCGGAAAGAATGCGCCGCGCCAAGCGTGCGCCGCCGTTGACCCGGGAGCGCTGGGACTGAGGGCGCACCCCCCACCTGGAAAAACGTCTTCAGCCAGTCTGTCCCTTACTCGGGGCGTTCCCTGACTTTCCAGCTGGTCTCGTGCGCGTGTGCGCGCGCGTAGAAGCTGTACAATCTGCACAAATCCACAGGAAGCGAGGATAACGATGGGCAAAAACAAAAATCTTCCCCCCACCCGGGTCAAATACTGGGAGGAGCTGAAAGAAATTGAAGAAGCGGCCAAAGCGGCCAACTGTGACACCAACTTTTTTTATCGCACAACGCTTGACCGCTATGTGGATCAGCTCGACCTGCTGGAAAAAGCCCGGAAATCCATCGAAGAGGACGGCCTGACCATCATCCAGATCACCCCGCGCGGTGCAGAGCGGGAAATCCCCAACCCGGCAGTGCAGACCTATAACCAGACCGCCAGCGCTGCCAACTCCACCGTGCAGACGCTGCTGCGCATCGTGCAGACCTACAAGTTTATGGCGGCCAAGGAAGACGAGGACGATGAGCTGTAACATCCCCCCGGAGATTCTGGAGTACATCAAGCTGGTGGAGACCGGGGCCCAGCGAGCCTGCAAAGAGCAAAAAGCCCTTGTGGCGCTGATCCGGCGCGTGTTTGAGACAGAAGACATCTATGTGGATACCGAGCGAATGCGGAAATATTTCCGCTTGGCCCGGTATTTTCCGTATGACCGCCTTTTCCCGTGGCAGACATTCGCGCTGGGGCTCTGGCTGTGCACCTACCGGGCCGACCACTCCCCCCGCTTCAAAACGCTGTTTGCCATGGTGGGCCGTGGCGCTGGCAAAGACGGCGTGATTGCCCTTTCCTCAGCGGCACTCATCTCCCCATACAACCCGGTGCCTCACTACAACGTGGACATCTGTGCCAACAACGAGGAGCAGGCCGTCACCCCGGTGAAAGACATCGTGGAAGCTCTAGAAAACCCCCAGTGGGAGGCCAAGCTCTCCCGGTTCTACTACCACACAAAAGAGATTTTGCGGGGCCGCAAGAACCTTGGCGAGGTCAAGGGCCGCACCAACAACCCCAAAGGCCGCGACGGTATGCGCTCCGGCGCTGTCATCTTCAACGAGGTGCACCAGTACCAGAACTACGACAACATCAAGGTTTTTATCACTGGCCAGGGCAAAGTGGCCGAGCCCCGCGTGGGCTTTTTCACCTCCAACGGCGAAGTCTCAGATGGGCCGCTGGACGACTATCTGGCCCGAGGGCGGCGCATCCTTTTTGAGGGCGAGGCCGATGAGGGATTTTTACCTTTCATCTGCTGCCTGGACAGTGAAGCCCAGGTGCATGATCCAGAAAACTGGTGCATGGCCAACCCGTCCCTGCCCTACCTGCCGCACCTGATGCAGGAGATCCAGGACGAATACCGCGACTGGAAAGAGCGCCCGGAGCAAAACGGCGATTTTATCACCAAGCGCATGGGCATCCGAAAAGGTGCAAAGGAAATTTCGGTGACGGACTACGAAAAAGTAAGAGCCACCAACCGCCCCCGGCCAGACCTGACCGGGTGGAGCTGCACGGTGGGCATCGACTACGCCGAACTCAACGACTGGGCGGCGGTCAACCTGCATTTCCGGCGCGGTGACACCCGGTATGACATCAACCGGGCGTGGATCTGTGCCCAGAGCAAGACCCTGACCCGCATCAAGGCCCCGTGGCAGACCTGGTGCGACATGGGAGAATGCATCTATGTGGATGATGTGAGCATTTCGCCCTACCTGCTGACCGACTACATCCGGGAAGCAGCGCGAAAATACAACATCAAAAAGCTGGCCCTCGACCATTTCCGATATACCATGATGGCCGAGGCCCTGCAAAGCATCGGGTTTGACGCCAAGGACAAAAACCGGGTCAAGCTGATCCGGCCCAGTGACATCATGCAGGTAGACCCCCTCATCCAAGACTGCTTTGACCGCGGTCTTTTTGTGTGGGGCGACGCTCCCCAGCTGCGCTGGGCCACAAACAACACCAAGCGGGTGCGAAGCAGCCGGGCACAGGGCGTGGACACAGGCAACTTCATCTACGCCAAAATTGAGGGCAAGAGCCGGAAAACTGACCCGTTTATGGCGCTGGCCGCTTCCATGGTCATCGAGAGTGAGCTGGGCACCGGACAGGTACGAAAGCCCAAGCTGGGCGCAATCTGCTGGTAAAGGAGAAAAACAACATGGGCTTTTTTGAAAAAGTGGGCCAGTTTTTTGGCGTGGGCAGTAAGCCACAGCAGGCAGAAGCCCCGCCCGAGGGCGGCATCACGGAAAAAGAGGTGCGCATCTCCGGCCCCGGGGCAAACGGCCTGGACTGGGTGAGCTGCTGGCAAGAATACCGCCTGCGGGAGCTGGCTTTTAACAGCTGTGTAAACCTCATCGCCAAAGCCATTGCAAACTGCGAGTTTAAGACCTACGAAAAAGGCAACTCCGTGAAAAAAGATTATTACTATCTTTTCAACGTGGAGCCTAACATCAACGAAAACAGCACCGAATTTTGGCAAAAAGCCATTTACAAGCTATACGCCCACAACGAGGCGCTGCTTGTGCCGCTGTTGCGGGGCGGGCGGCTGAATCTGGTGGTAGCCGACAGCTGGGCAAAGCCCGACTACATCCCCACCCAGGAAAAAGTCTATAAAGACATCCAGGTGGGCGACCAGGCATACACCCGCACCCTAAAAGAGAGCGAGGTGCTTCACTTCACCCTCAACAGCACAAATGCCAAAGCCGTGGTAGATGGGCTGTATGAAAGCTACAACAACCTTGTGCAGGCCACCATGAAAGCCACCATCCGGAACTCCGGCCAGCACCTCAAAGTGCACATCGACGCGGTGGCCGAGGGCAAGGACGAATTTGAAAAGGATTTTGGCGAGATGCTGGACGCCCAGTACAAGCCGTTTCTTTCCAGTAAGTCCGGTATCCTGCCCGAGTTTAACGGCTACAATTTCGAGCAGTTTGGCGGTGAGGGCAAAGCACAGGACACCCGGGACATCCGGGCCCTTGTGGATGATATCTTCACCTTTACGGCCCGGGGCCTTGGCATCCCTCCGGTGCTGGTGCAGGGAGATGTGGCTGGGATCAGCGATGTGGTGACCCACTGGCTGACGACCTGCATTGACCCCCTTGCCGCCCAGATCAGCGAAGAGTGTAACCGCAAGCTTTACGGCATCAACGCCTGGAAAGGCGGCGACCGGATGACTGTGGATACTTCCACCATCCAGCACTTTGACATGCTGAGCAATGCGGCCAACATCGAAAAGCTGATCGAGAGCGCCTACAGCTCCATCAACGAATGCCGCGAGGCCACAGGCCTTGAGCCCTTGCCGGATGAGTGGGCAAACATTCACTGGATGACCAAGAACATTTCCACCGTGGACAGCGTGGCCCGCAATGCCGCAACCGAAATCAACCAGACAGGAGGAAAAAACAGTGCCTAAACCGTACTTTGATTTTCAGCAGTCGGGCGAACAGGCCGACATCTACATCTTCGGCGACATCACCAGCTTCCCCTTTGTGGAAAGCGACGTGAGCGCCTACCGCCTCACCCGGCAGCTGGAGCAGGCAGGCGACCTGGCCGAGATCAACGTGCATGTGGACAGCTACGGCGGCGAGGTGGCTGAGGGTTTTGCCATCTATAACGCCCTGCTCGCCAAAAACGCAAAGGTCAACACCTATGCGGACGGCTTCGTGGCCAGCGCGGCCATCTACCCCTTTTTGGCTGGCTCCCAGCGGGTGGCCAACAACGTGAGCGCCTTTTACTTTCACCCGGTGCTCGGCGGCGGCTATGGCTACTCCGAAGACCTCCGCGCTGCTGCCGATGAGCTGGACAAGCTGACCGAGATCGGCAAGGGCGCTTTTACCGCGGCGGGCATGACCGAACAGGCCGCCACCGACCTGCTGAACAGCAAGATGTGGTACAGCCCCGAGGAAGTGCTGGAGATGGGCCTGGCAACCAGTATCCAGAAGCAGGCCTCCAGCAAGGCCGCTTCCCAGAGCGTGCGAGACCTCATCATCCGGCAGATGCTGGTGGTGCCGGGCCAGACGCCCCCGCCTCAGAGGCCGCCCGACCCGCAGACACCGCCCCCGGCACAGCACTCTGTGCTTGAGCTGTTCGCCAAATTTTAATCAGCCGCAAAGCCGCACCCATACTGGGCGCGGCTTTTTGAATACCTGAAAAGGAGAAAATGATATGCATCTTTCTGAACTCTACAAGAAAAACCAGAAGCTCAACGGCCTGCGCCAGCAGCTGACCGATGCTGTCAAAAACAATGCATCCGACGACATCCCCAGCATCTTTATGGAGATGTGCCAGACCATCGGCGAGATCAACGCCGAGGAGTATGAGAGCCAGATCAACGGCCTGCGCCAGCAGCTGGATGACTCCGCACTGTATGCCCGGGGCGTCCGCCAGCTGACCACCGAAGAGCGTGATTACTACCAGGCTGTCACCAAGGCTATGCAGAGCGCAAACCCCAAGCAGGCCCTCAACGACGTTTCCGTCGTCTTTCCTCAGACCATCATTTCCCGTGTGATGGATGATCTGACCGAAAGCCACCCGCTCCTGAGCAAGATCAACTTTACCCCTACCGGCGGTGCCATCCGGATGATGATGAACACAGACGGCCGACACAAAGGTGCATGGGGTAAGCTGTGCGCAAAGATCGTGGAAGAGCTGACCTCCGGCTTTAAGGAAGTGAATGTCGGCCTCTTCAAGCTGTCTGCCTTTGTGCCTATCTGCAAAGCCCAGCTCGACCTCGGCCCTGAGTGGCTGGATCGCTACATCCGCGCTATCCTGGCGGAGGCAATTGCCAACGGACTGGAAGAGGGCATTGTCATGGGCGACGGTAACGATCAGCCCATCGGCATGATCCGCGATGTGTCCGAGAGCGCCAGCGTGCAGGGCGGCAAGTACCCCGAAAAGGCAAAGACCAAAGTCACCGATCTGGAACCCACCACCATCGGCAACCTCATCTCCCTGCTGGCCGTCACCCCCAACGGCAAAGACCGCGACCCGGACGACCTCATTTTCCTGGTCAACCCGCAGGACTACTACCAGCGCGTGATGCCTGCCACTACCGTCAAGGCACCGGATGGCACCTACCGCAAGGACGTGCTGCCCGTGGACATGACCGTCATCAAGACCGCTGCCCTGCCGCGCGGCCAGGCCGTGTTTGGTGTGGGCCGTCTGTATTTTGCCGCTGTGGGCATGAACAAGGGCGGCAAGATCGAGTTTTCCGACGACTACCGCTTCCTGGAGGATGAGCGTGTCTATCTCATCAAGCTGTATGCCAACGGCCTGCCCATGGACAACAATGCCTTCCTCAACCTGGACATCTCCGGCCTGCAGCCCGTGCCTTACAAGGTGACCACCGTGGAAGCCCCTACCCCGTCCACTGACGCCACCCTGAGCGCGTTGAAGCTGGGCAACCTGTCCCTGAGCCCGGCCTTTACCTCTGCGGGCATCACCTATACCGCATCCACGGAAGCGGCTACCACCACCATCACCGCCACTCCGGCCAATGCAGGCGCAAAGATCGAGATCAAGGTGGGCACCAAGGTGATCGAGAACGGAAAAGCTGCGACCTGGGCAGACGGCGAGAACACCGTGACCATCAACGTGACGGCTGAGGACGGCACCACCACCAAGACCTACACCGTCACCGTGACCAAATCCTGACCATGACGACCGCGTGGGATGATATTCGCCCTGCGCTGCTGCCCGACATCAAAAACTATCTTGATATCACATGGCAGGACGATAAACTGGAGAAAAAGCTCTGGGGCATCGCCGTGGCGGGCATGGGGTATCTGGATGGAAAGATCGGCACGGCACAGGACTACACCCAGCCCGGCCTCCACCGCAGCCTGCTTTTTGATTATATCCGCTATACCCGGGACGGGGCGGCGGATATCTTCGAGAACAACTACCGCCACCTCATCCTGGCCGCACAAAATGAAAGGCGGGTGACCGCGTATGCCGCGAAAGCTGCCGACGCGCCCGACGGCTGAGATCAGCCAGAACTTCAACAGCGGCGCGGTGATCGTCTATGGCGTCACCGACGTGGCCCCGGTGGGCCGCCAGCCTGTGTACAAGCTCACCCAGAAATGCGTGCTGCGGTACGAGGAGCGGCAGCTGGGCATCAAGCGGTTGTACCTCAGCCGCCAGAACAATGCCGAGATCGTCCGGGTGGTGCGGGTGCCCTGCCCGGGCATCCCGATCAGCTCCCAGGACGTGGCACAGACCGAAGACGGCCAGCGCTACCGCATCGACACGGTGCAGGCCGTGGAGGGCTGCTACCCGCCCGCGCTGGATTTAAGCCTGCGGGACGTGGAAGAAAACTTTGACGCCCGGCTGACCAAGGAGGACGACCATGACGTGGAGTGAATGCATCATTGCAGCCCACACGGCAGTCACCGACCAGGTGAGCCACGGGGGCCGGATGAAGTCCAAGCGGTACTTTGTGTGGCAGGAAGATGGCGCAGATGATTTCAGCGTCGACGGAAAGCACGCAGAGAGGGCCGTCACGGGCACGACAGACCTTTTTACAACAATCGAGCTTGACCCATGGTGCGAGGCTTTAGAGACGAGCTTTGACGCCTCTGAGTGCATCACCTGGTATCTGAACTCGGTGCAGTATGAGGCAGACCGCGGCATCTGGCACTATGAATGGAGATGGACGGTGACAGGCTGTGGCTAGAATCACTGCAAAAGGCTCTGCCCAGTATCTCCGCAACCTGGAAAAGCTGGGCCGTAATACAGACGACATCTGCAAGCAGGCTGTATACCAGGGTGCAAAAGTCGTGGCGGACGCCATCAAAAGCTCCATCGACGACATCACCGTGCACAGCCTGCCTCCCGGGCAAAAATACTTTTACCTCTCGGAAGAGGATAAAAAGAGCGGCACGCTCCTCGATGGCGTGACCAAGGAACAGGCCGACGGCCTCAAAAACGGCCTTGGCATCGCCGTCATGGAGCACAAAAATTTTGCCTGGAATACCAAGATCGGCTTTAGCGGGTACAACGAAGTGCGCACCAAGACTTACCCCAAGGGGCAGCCGAACGCACTGATTGCCCGCAGTGTCGAAAGCGGAAGCAGCATCCGCAACAAAACGCCGTTCATCGCTCCTGCCGTGAAGAAAATCCGCAAGGATGCAGAGCACGCCATGGAAGTGACGATCGAAGAAAAAATCGCTGCACTGATGGACGAATAACCACCCCGGCAAGGTGTCCACTGTGGACACCTTGCTTTTCTTTTATCTTTTGGAGGAAAAATATGGCAAACAATAATGGTGTTGTGACCACTGGCTTTTCCAATATCCACGTTGCCACCTATGCGTCCGAGGGCGGCGTGGTCTCTTACACGGGTGTGCGCAAACTGGGCCGCTCCGTGTCCATGAGCATCGACGTGAGCACCAGCGACGACAACGACTTCTACGCCGATGACCAGCTGGCCGAGACCGTGGGCGGCGGAACCTTTACCAGCGGCACCGGCTCCTGTGAGATCGACGGCCTCACCCCCGAGGAAGAGGCCTTTGTGATGGGCCTCAAGGACGGCAACAGCGTCACCACCGACGAAGCCGTGGAAACGTATCAGTATGACCAGGAAATGGAGCCGCCCTACCTGGGCCTGGGCGCTGTGAAGAAAGTGCAGCGTGACGGCAAGAGCTATTGGAAAGCCATCGTTCTGACCAAGATCAAGTTCAAGGTGCCCAACGACGACGCCACCACCCAGGGCGACTCTGTGGATTGGCAGACCCAGACGCTGGATTACAACATCCTGCGGGACGACAGCGCCAAAAAGGTGTGGAAGATCATGCCCAAAACGCTGTTTACCACCGAGGCAGCAGCCGTGGCGTTTATCAAGAAAGTGCTGGGGGATAAGTAAGCATGGAAGACAAGTACATCGTCTGGGCTCACATCAAAAACAAAAAATATCCGTTTTGCTTGACTATTGGCGCGGCAGATGTGCTGGAAAAGAGCTTCGGCTCTGTCAGCGCTGCCGGAAAGAGCATTGCAGATCATGCAGAAAAGGACGAAGTTTCCGGATTTCTGCGGGCTGTGCTGGCCGCTGCACGCCCTTTGTGCGACGGCGGCGTCAACTATCTCCTCCAGTCTGCCAAATTTTCCGGTGACGAAAAAGAAATCGAGGCCGCAAAAGCGCTTCATCCGCTGCCGGAAGATGAAGTGCTGGAAGCGATTCTTTCCGGCGCAGAGATCGTCCAGCTGTGGAACAGCGTTCTGCTGGCCCTCAAGGGCGGCTCTTCCCGTGAGATCGAAGTGGCACCGGACAACAGCCCAAAAAACGCCGACAGCGCCACATAATCCGGCTGAACACCTCGTGGTTTTTATACTACGGCCGCAAGCTGGGCATGAGCGAGCGCGAAACGCTGGCCTGCCCCATGGGCCGGATGCTGGATTATATGGCGTGTATGCAAATCGAAAACGGCGCAAGCCAAAAAATCCACGTTGACGTGGATGAACTGGAAAATATCGAGTGAGGAGGTGGTAAAGCTTGGCAAATAGAACGGACATTGGCCCCAAAATCAGCGTTGAGGGCGAGCAGGAATACCGCCAGCAGATGAGAAACATCATCGCACAGCAGAAAGAGTACTCTTCTGAGCTCAACGCCACAACAGCGTCTTTGGGGAAAAATGCAACCGCGCAAGAGCGTGCAACCTCCATTGCAGCAGTTCTCCGAAAGCAAATCGAAGCACAGGAAACGGCTTTAAGTGCACAGACCGGAATGCTGCAAAAGGCTGTGGCAAAGTATGGCGAAATGAGCGTGGAAGCCTCCGCCTACCGCACAGCCATCAATAAAACCAATACTGACCTTGCCAACATGAAAAACCGCCTCTCCGATGCCGAAAACGGCCTCGGAGAGTTTGCAGCCAAAACGGATAAGGCCACCGAAAGCCTGCAAAATTTTTCCGGAAAATCCGGAAAAGGTATTTTCGATGATCTGGCTGGAGCTGTCGTAAAAGGAAATCTCATTGCGGATGCTTTTGAAGCTGCTGGCTCCAAGGCAGTCGATGCAGGCAAAAAGATCATCAATGCGGGCGTTTCCTACAACGCCCAGCTGGAGCAGTATCAGGTAGCACTGACCACTATGCTGGGCAGCCAGGACGCGGCGGACTCTGCTTTGGAGCAGATCAAGCAGGATGCTGCCCGCACTCCCTTTGATACGGCTGGCCTTGTAAAGGCAAACCAGCTTTTGATCTCCACCGGCGTGGATGCCGATTCTTCCCGCAAAGTGATCTTAGCTCTTGGTGATGCCGTTTCTGCCACCGGCGGCGGAAACGACGAGTTGAGCCGCATGGCGCAAAACCTCCAGCAGATCAAAAACGCGGGCAAAGCCACGGCGGCAGACATCAAACAATTTGCCTATGCTGGCATTGATGTCTACGGCATCCTGGCCGACTACACCGGCAAGAGCACCGCAGAAGCCCAGAAAATGACGGTCAGCTATGAGCTGCTTACCAACGCACTCATGGCCGCATCGTCTGAGGGCGGGCGGTACTATCAGGCTATGGAGACCCAGAGCCAGACGCTAAACGGCCGCATTTCTACCTTGAAAGACAACGCCACCCAGCTGACAGGCTCTTTGACCGAGGGCCTGACGGATGGCCTTGGGCAGGGCGTTGAGCTGGCAAATACCTGGGTGCAGGAACTGCAAGAATCTTTGCAGAGCAACGGCGCACAGGGCATGATCGCCACCGGAAACGCGCTAGCCGGGAATGCCATCGACAGCTTTGTGGACTATGCCAACGCCAACATGGACGGCGTGGTGGACACGGGCCTTTCTATCGCGGCCGGGCTGGCTGACGGTGCCGTCGAAAATGCCCCCAAGCTGGTCTCTGCGGCCGGTTCGCTGCTGGAAAGCTTTGGCAGTAAAGTGATTGAAGACTTGCCCAGCATTTTGGAAAAAGGCGGCGAACTCACCGGAAAATTTGCCGAGGGCATTTTGTCCGGTGCCGGTGACGTGGTAGCAGCTGGCGGCAGCCTGCTGGAACAGCTGCTTGAAAAGCTGGGCTCCGGCGATTTTTGGAGTGCCGGCTTAAATGCCGCCAAAAATTTTGGCCGTGGCCTTTTTGAGGGCGCTCAGAATTTCACAAATGCGATTTTGAGCAACGAAGACGACCGAAAGCAGCAAGAAAATGCCAAAAAGCAGCAGGAGCTTGAGAAAGCCCGGCAGGAACGCCTGAAAAAGCACCAAGACCGCGTGGCCAACGCTGACCAGTGGGAAGATTGGCGCTCTTCGTCCAAGCCGAAAACCAGCCCGACGACATCGGGCACAGGCACCGGCGGAAGCGGAAGCGGTTCCGGCTCTACGGCCAAGACCAAAAAAGCCGCAGCCGACACCAAAAAGCTGGCCGACAGTGTGACCTCTACCGCCACAGAGCTGGTGACTGGCACCGAGGGCATTGTAGGAGCAATCAAGCGGGTGACTGAAACCGCCGACAACACCTACAACGTCTACGACGGCACGACCAAGAAGCTGAAAGGCACCACAAAGGAAACGGCCCAGACCATCACCGAGACCTGGACGCAAGTGGTGGACGGACAGGAGCAGAACTTCAAGCGGGTGCAGACTCTGCTGGATGGCGTGGTGACGTCCACTAAAACCACCAGCGACGCAGTAGCCGAGGCGACCCGCACGGCCACCACCACCCGCACCGAGACTGTCAAGGGCACCGAGAACATGGTGGGTAACATCACCCGCACCACCGAGACCACGACCCAGACGGCCAAGACCGTGGACGCCGTGACGGGCGAGATCAAAGACACGGTGATCTCTGCCACCGAGGTGGTGACAGACTGCTATACCCGCATCAAAGACGGGCAGAAGCAGACCGTGACCGAGACAAAGACCTATGTCAACGGCGTTTTAACCGACGTCAAAGAAAAATCTCAGGATTTGGATACCGACATCAAATACACCGAGGGCGTGCTGGGCGGCTTCTCCAAATTCATCTACGACCTGGACGGCAAGCTGGGCGGGCTGGAAAAGACGGCAAAAAGCCTGAAAAAAAGCCCCCTGGGCAGCTGGTTTTCCGATATGGCCAAAGGATACCGCGCCTGGGACAGCTTTTTTGACAACATCGACTTTGGGAGCCTCATCGGCGGCGGTATCACTGCTTTTGCCACGGGCTACCTGAAAGATGGCTTGTCTGGTGGTATCAGCACCGCGCTGCTGTCTGTCATGGGAAACCTGCTGGGCACCGACCTCTCCGGTCTTGGCTCCACCTGGGGCAGCGACCTGATAAAAGGCATGGCGTCCGGCATGGTGACGGTAGCCGCAAAAGCTGGCTGGCTGACTAAAGCCGCAAAATTTGTGGGCAGCGTGATCCGCGCATTCCTGCACTTTTCCCGGCCCGACAAAGGCCCCCTGCGGGATTATGAGACATGGATGCCGGACATGGTGCACGGCATGGCGGACAGCCTGAAAAACAATGCCTATGTCCTGCGCAACGCGGCCCGGGATGTCAGCAGCGACTTGCAGACCCAGATGCAGTACGACGTGGGCATGGCGTCGCCATCCTATGAGCAAAACTATAAGTCCAGCACGGTCAAGCTGGGCGGCGTGACCATGACCATCCAGGCACAGCCCGGCATGGACGAGGAAAAGCTGGCCCGGTACACCATAGACCGCCTGAGCCAGATGATCAACGAGGAGGCCGCAAGCAGTGGACAGATACCTGTATTTTAACGGCCATAGCAGCGAGGAGTACGGGGCTCATATCGAATACAAGCCCAACATCCCCACCCCGGCTGCCAAGCTGCAAGAGTATGTGGTGCCGGGCCGGAGCGGCAAGCTCCACGCCAACCTGGGCTACTATGACGACATCACCGTGACCTACCAGCTGTACTTCCACGGCAAGCGGCCCACGGCGGAAGAGCTGCGGCCCATCAAGGACTGGCTTTGTGCCAGCCCCGGCCCGCATGATCTGGCCGACGGCTATGACCCGGGCTATTTTTACCGGGCCACGGCTACCATGAGCAACACCGCCAACATCCTCGACCGGTACGGGCGGTTTCAGGTGCAGTTTTCCTGCGATCCGCGCCACTTTTCCGTGGCCGGGCAGCAGCCCCAGAAGCTGACCAGCGGCCAGAAGCTTTTTAACCCCTATGCCCAGACGGCCCAGCCGCTCTGGGAGATCACCGGCAACGGGCAGGACGGCACCCTGAAAGTGAACGGCTACACTTTCAAGCTGACGACCTCCTCTGATCAGCACGCTTTTCTGGAGTGCGAGACCGAGGACGCCTATCTGGCCGACGGTACCAACATCAACCCGAAAACCAGCGGCCCGTACCCCACGCTGCAGCCCGGTGAAAACACCGTCAGCTGGAGCGGGGGCATCACGGGCGTGATCGTGACCCCGAGGTGGTGGACACTGTGAAACCTGTACTTTTCGAGCACAACGTGCTGGATTTTTCCGGCCACGGGCTTGGCACGCTGGCGGACGCCACCAGCTGCAAAGTCTCCTGTGAGGAGAACGGCGCGTATGACCTCACCATGACCTATCCCATCGTGGGAGCCCACGCCAAAGACCTGGCCGAGCGACGCATCATTCTGGCGAAGCCCTCCCCCGAGGAAAAAAGCCAGCCTTTCCGCATCTACAAGATCATCCGGCCCATGGACGGCAATCTTCAGGTCTACGCCCACCACCTGAGCTATGACCTCAATGACTGCATCCTGAAGCCCATCTCAGGCAGCAGCCTGGACAGCGTGATCTCTCAGCTCTTCATGAACACTGTGGGCGACTGCAACTTCACCTTTGCCTACGACTATCCCCCGAAAAGATCCACTGACCCGGACACGGGCGATGTGACGGAGGACAATGGCACCAGCGGCGATTTTGAGCTGGAAAAGCCCATGACCCTGCGTGCTGCCATGCTGGCCAACAGCTCCAACAACATCGCCTCGACCTACAAGGGCGTGTGGATCTTCGACGGCCTCAAGTGCACCCTGAAGCGGAAAGACGTGATAGACCGGGGTGCAGTCATCAAGTACGGCGTGAACCTCATCGACCTGACCCAGGAGCGGAACCTCGAAGAGGTGTACACCCATGTGTATCCCTACTGGCGGGGCGGCAAGAAAAATAAATACTATGATCTTTCGCCCATCGCGGCTACCAGCATCACCAGCTTCAAAAAAATCTACCCGCTCGACCTTTCCAGCAGCTACCAGAAAGCGCCCTCGGACGCCAGCATGAGGCAGAGCGCCGAGGAATTTATCGAGAAAAATGAGCTGGGACAAATCCCGGTAAATATCACGGCCAGCATGGTACAGCTGGAAAAAACACTCGAGTACAAAAACGCAAAGGGCATCAAGAAAATAGCCCGGGGCGATACCGTCCGGGTGGAGTATCTGCGCCTGGGCGTGGGCACCTCGGCCCGCATCACCAAGACGGAGTATGATGTGCTCAGTGAACTGTATACTTCCATCGGGATCGGCACCGTCCAGCAAAAGCTGCCCAAAGCGGTGGTAAAAGACCGGGAAGAAACGAAAAAGACCTGGTGGCAAGCCGTTCAGGCTGGAAAGACGGCCACCGACTACATCACCGAAAAAGACGACGGCACCGTGGATTTTGGCACCGGAAACCACAAATTTACCATCAAAGATGATGGGCTGGAGTTCAACGGCGTGCGCAACAACGTCTCCATCTGGCACAACTTCGACGCCAAAGCTTTTGAGCCGCAGACGCTGAATCTGGATTTAAGCAGCTTTTCCACCATCTCCATCGAATTCGGCAGCGTCACGAATGGCCAGCTTACCAGCGAAAGCGGCCTGCAAACCACCATCGCGGTGGTGGGCAGCACCACGGGTAAAACCACCCGGGGGCTTTTTAACTGGAACTACAGCCAAAGCCGGCTTTTCACCACTTACCCGGACCGAATCGTCTTCCAGCAGGGCCAGTACTCGGCCTCCCGCTATGCAGACATCCCCGAGGGCGGCGGCAAAGTGACCGTGGACGGCGTGACGCTTTACACGGACAACAGCTGCTGCGTGCCCGTCAACATCTACGGCTTTATGTGAGGAAATGCCATGATCATGATCAACTACGACCCGGACACCCGGGTGGTACTTTCCGGCGGAGAAGTAAACCCGCGCTATGCGCTCCAGCAGCTCCCGGACGGGGCGGCCTATGTGGACGCCCTGCCCGAGGGCGATCTGAGCGGATACCAGTACATCAACGGCGCGTTTGTGCCCATCAAACAGGAGGACGATTATGCAGCAGATCAGAATTGATTTTGATAACCCCGGGCTCCCTCAGAGCCTCGGCGCCGTTGAGGGCGAAAGCCAGAGCCGAATCTTCCAGGCCGCACTCTACAAGAGCGGCGCGGCCTACACGGCCCCGGCTGGCGCGGTGTACAGCATCATGTACCGTGGCTTCGGCCCCCAAAATCAGGGCTGGTATGACACCCTCGAGGACGGCGCGGGCAAACGTGCCGCCTGCACCGTCTCCGGCAACGTCGTCACCTGTGAGCTGGCCCGTCAGGCCCTCCGCGTCCCAGGCCATCTGACCGTGGTGCTGTGCCTCACTGACGCCAAAGGCTACATGCTCAAGAGCTGGCCCATCATGGCGGATGTCAGAAATGATGGGTACGAGGATACCGGAGAAAGTGAAATGTACTTCAATCTCTCAGGCATCGCTGGCAACTACCTCGCCCAGCTGGAAAAAGCCATGGCCGACGCCGAGACAACCAGAAATAATCTTATTTCCACTTCTGCACAGGCTAAAAAAGATATCGACGCCAAAGCCGCAGCCGCGCTCAAGAGCATCCCGGAGAGCTATACAGAGCTTGATGGGAGTGTGAAGCAGCTAAAGGAAGATATGGAAATTTATTATAAAAATGGGTATGACGTTGATGGAACCCTTGCCGAGATCCGATATGAAGGGTATGGATGGAATGGCAATCCTATGCAAAAAGAAGAATCGAGTTACATGAAATGCATAGAAGTTTCGGTAAAGCCAAACGAGCTGTATTCTTTTGACTTGCAAATAGGGAATAATTGGATTGGAATTGCGTTTGTAGACAAAAGTAATAATATAATAAAATCTTACATCAACCAAGCAGAATGGAAGACCTATATTGACTACAGAGCAAAAGCACCTGAAGGAGCAGTAAAAGCGTTAATAAATTCCAACAAGGCCGGCTCTCTTGACGTCCACAGTTTGACAAACAGAAAATATAAATATATTCTTCCGAGATATTATAGAAATCATCTTGATGTTAAAATTAATGAAATCAATTCCGCGATTGCCAAAGATGAGGCTCAAGATTATTATGGCGTTGGATATATTTTTGTAACTGATATTCATGCACCCGCCAACACGTGGACTTTTTTGCCGCTAATTGAGCGAATCAGAGCTTTGACCAACGCAAAAATGCTGATTAACTGTGGAGATAATGTGCGAGCATTGGGGACAAAAGAGGATCTTTTATCGGATTTGCGTGAAGTGATGAACAAGACATTTTCTGTTTTTGGCGAAAAAATGATTTATGTCATGGGGAATCATGACTTTGTTATCTCTGATAGTGATAAGTGGGGAACAAATATGGTTATGATTGCGAAAGCATTAAATTACCAGATTAACTTATCCCCTTTAAGAATCTCAACGAGAAAACATTATTATTATGTTGATGATAATGTTGGAATGATCAGACACATTATAATCGACTACACAGATACAGATAAGAGCTGGTTTGTTGAATGGCTTAGAGACACTATAAGAAGCACACCAACAGACTATCATTTTGCATTCTACATGCACTGGAACGTCTTTGAAAAAGATGGAGCTATATCTGATGCTAAGTATCAGTATCTTGTGGATTGGATAAGCGCACTCCAAAAAAAAATTACATTTTCGGAAAATATTAGCACAACATTTGGGGATGTCAAAATCAATGAAGATTATACTGACACCACTCATGCAGTCTGTTACTTTGCGTGCGGACACCAGCACATGGATTATATGCACGTTGTAAACGGTGTCACCTACTTCGTAAGTGACTGCTGTGCAAATTACAACGATAACGGGGTTGTAAACCGTGTGTCAGGTACTACGACAGATACAGCATTTGATGTAATCTGTGCAAATGTGAAAAAAAGGTCAGTTACACTTATTCGCGTTGGTGCTGGAAGCAATAGAAGTTGGACGTACTGACTGGATAAGGAAGCTTTATCTTACCAAAAACTGAAAGGACGTGACCACATGAACCTCCTAAACTTCCTCTCCCGCCTCTTTTCCGCCCTTGCCCACGCAAAGGAAGCGGCAGACAACTCCACCGCAGATCCTGCCCCCGTGTCCACTGTGGACACCAAAAGCGCCGCTCCCCCCGGCTGGGGCGGGCCGCTGCCTTACCGCTACATCGACGTGA
>ERZ1034876.198-NODE-198-length-40658-cov-14.652735_pt1 | contig 40658 bp, 65 predicted proteins | sample MGYA00520698_ERZ1034876 | MGnify/ENA primary metagenome ERZ1034876 (study PRJEB33766, sample SAMN09781723) | gut metagenome | biome: gut microbiome | host: Homo sapiens | place: Madagascar | study: EMG produced TPA metagenomics assembly of the PRJNA485056 data...
GCCGTCACGGTTCGCGCCCACGATACGCCCCGCTGTGTTGTATTCCTTCCTCCCGTATTTACCTCAAAGCGGCAAATCTTCTTCGTCCTCGATCTCGGCAAACTCTCCCTCGCCCAGCTCCACGTCCACGGCCTTGCCTGCCGCCTTGTAGCCGCCGGAGGAATCGCCCTCCTTCTTGCTGTCGCCAAAGTACACGTTGTCTGCCACGACCTCTGCATTGCGGCGCTTGTTGCCGTCCTTGTCCTGCCATTCGCGCATCTGCAAACGGCCCTCTACGATAGCCATACGGCCCTTGGTGAAGTACTTGCTGACGAACTCGGCGCTGCTGCGCCATGCCACCACCTCGATGAAGTCTGTATCCTTGGTGCCGTCGGCGTTCTTATAGTCCCGGTCGACCGCCAGCGCGAACCCGGCCACCGCCGTACCGTTCTGCGTCCGCCGCAGCTCCGGATCACGGGTCAGGCGTCCCATGATGAAAATCTTGTTCAGCATTTCTTATCCTCCAGTCTGTACTCGGCGAAGCTCACGCTCTCGCCGAACCTGTTTTTCTCTGATACCATCCGCTTCCGGATGGCGTGGCCCGCTTTCTTCAGATCCCAGATTCTCGCGCCCAACCGGTAGCATCCGAACTCCTTGGCCGCGTCCAACTGTGTAATGGGGCCTACATCCCGCATATACCGCAGGATTCGTTCGCATTGTGTCATAGGGCCTCCTATAAGTAGCTCTTGCCGAACGCCCGGATAAACTCCGCCTCCGTCCAGCCCTGTTCCTGCATGATCTTCACTTGAAACTCCCGGCGCAGACGGCGCATCACGTCCCCGTCCCGGTGGACGGCGTGTTCTCCGTTCCGGTGGCACGCATTGCCGCACAGGTCTACCACAGCGCCGTATTTCTCGCTTTTCTTCCGGTCAGCGTGGTTCCCGCCAAACACATGGTGCCGCTCCAGCGGGTCGGCGCTGCCGTTTTTGCGGCAGAAATAACACCGTCTCTCACCCATTCATCAATACCTCCGTTCCGTCAGGTACATACTCTGGGCAGTAATGGATGGCGAAAGATGTGACCTCGCCCGCGTTCCCCTGATATTTCGTGGTGGGCGTCGCATCCCAGCCCTTCACAGGCTCCGGGTACTTCTGTGACCAACTGCACCCTCCGGCGTAGTTCTGGCACGTCCAGCAGGGTTGCGGACGACCGGGACGGCGGTCTGCTTTCCTCCGTGCCGTACAGCCGCAGCTGTATGCACCCCTCAGATTCCGCGACAGCACTACCCGTGTCTTGCCGCAGTCGCACACGCAGAGCCATTTCGGCCCATCCGGCCCCGATCCGAGGCAGTGGTCGACCACCAGCATCCCGTGCCGCTCTCCTGTGTGGTCAGTGCGGCGCGAACCTGTTGTGCCGCCCCGGTGCAGTTGCTTTCCCGGCGTGAAGGTCGCTTCCGGCGTCCACCCCCTGTCCAGCCGGTTCCGCAATGTCTTTTGCGGCAGATTCAGTTCCTTCGCCCATTGCCGCATCGTCAGGGATTTCCCGTGGGCGGTGTAGATTCTTGCTGTGCTCATACGCTCACCTCACCCCACCGGGACACCAGCGCATCAAGCTCTCTGGGCGTCATGGTCTCGATACCGTTCTCCTTGCAGTCCGCTACCACCAACTCAATGAGTTGGGACATCTGGGCCGTGTCGTAATCGCTGCTGGATATGTAAGACCGGACATTGTGATAGCCCTTGATGTTGCGGCACGGCCCCATGTCCTCGATCATCCGGCCAATATGGCCGCTGCACCAGACCTTTTCCCATGCGTCAATGCGATCCTCCCGTACCGGCACCACCTCATAGCCGCCGCCGATATCCGGGATATACGCCCGGTAGATACCCTCCGGCTCGATCTTCAGCTTGTCCGCCAGCCGATTCACCAGCACCCAGAAATAGGCGTTGGCGTCCAGACTGCGGCCCTTACGCTTCAACGTCAGGTTGTATTCCTTCCCGGCTTTCAGGCTGTCGCATACGTTCATGGCCGTCTTGTCGCTGCCTACCCGGAAGGCCAGCCACGACCCGTCGCCGTCCCGCAGCCACCGTGCGGCGTCCACCGTCACCTGCTGCATGGCACTTCCTCCTTTCGGGGCCACCGGCCTGTTTTCAGGCACGTGGCCAGATACCGCAGGCGGGGCAGATACTTCTCCTCCACCCACGTCTCATCGTACTCCACGGGCCACAGGCTGATCCTGCTGGGGTCGACGGGCAAAAAGAAGTTCTGCTTCTCCGCTTCGCCGACCGGATAGGCCGCGATCCGGCACATCTTCCGCCGCCGCAGGCCCCACCCACTGGCAAACATCTCCACCTGACACTGCATCCAGTAGGCGCGGCTCACCTTAAAGGGAGCCTTGCTGTAAGTCTTGACCTCCGTAACGGTCTGGGCATCGTCCCCGTCGTAGTTCACCCGCAGCCGCAGGGCGTAAACCTTGATCTGGCGGTCACGGGTCTTTACCCCCAGCGCGTCCAGAATCTTGTGCTCGTAGGCCGTTCCCGCCTGCATGGCGGCGTTGGTGTAGTGATCCTGCCGGATACCCAGCTTCACTGCCCACCACTTCCGGAACGTCTCCGTCTCCCACGATCCCATGATGGTGGCCGTGTCGCTTGCCCCAAACCACCCGCTCCTGTCCTGATCGTGGATCACAGTTTGCTCACCGCTTTCTCAAGGCCGTCCAGCTTGGCGAAATATCCCATCAGCTGGTTCAGCTGCTTGTCGTTGATCCGCAGGGCGGCCAGCAGGTCTTTGTGATCCAGCCCCGCCTTTTCCTTGGCGGTAATGGCCCGCTCCAGCCGCTCCCGAATGGCCCAGATGCTGTGGCGGCTCAGATCGTCCTCGCCGTCGTCCCCGTCGCCGCTTTCGGCCCACAGGTCAAAGCCCAGCCCCGTCCGCAGCGCCACACCCTTTACAAAGGCGCGGGCCTGCGCGTTGGAAATGCGCAGCTGGTTCAGCGTGTCCTCATAGACCACCAGTGCCCCGTTCAGCAGCGGCGTGTCCATGTTGAACACCAGCTCGTCAATATGGATCTCCACGCTGACGAACCAGCATTGCGTCTTGTAGCCCTTCCGGGTGGTCACGTCCGCTTGCGGCCATAGATAGGTTTTCGTCTCCGGGCAGACGCGGGGCGTAAACCATACGTCCTTCGCGCCGTTCTCGTGCAGCAGCTTCACGCACTTGGCCCAATTCAGATAGGGGATATCCACCACGTTGCCGTTGTCGTCCTTGGCCTTCCGCGTCTCGCAGAAGGGTCTCACATCGACCTTAATCAGTTCTTCAAAGGGTAACAGTGCCATTTTTCTTTGCCTCCTTATAAATTTTCTTCAAATCCGCCCAGCTGTTGCCGTCCAGCACATCATCCAGCCATGCTTCTTCCGTGTCGCCCAGCTCCTGAGCGCCCTTCTCAAACAGGTTGATGATGGCGATTTTCCGGCAATCGGGGCACAGATACCACGTTTCGTGGCCGTCCGTAATGCCGCACTCATCCCAACTGGAATAGCTGTCGCAGATGTCGCAAGGATAAACTTCCTCAAAGTCCTCCAGACTGGAAGGGCTTTCGTACAGTTCTCTCGTCTCTGCGTCTCGGTACATAACCGACATGCTCTTATCTCCTTTTCCCGTGGGCAAGCTTTGCGCGTCTTGCCCGGTCTGTTGCTTTCTTGATCCCCGCGTATGCATCGTTCTGCGCCTGCTTGCACTTCTTGCGCACCTCATATCCGGCGTCGCGGGATTCCTCGTATTCCAGATACGGCTTGCAGGCGGAGAAGCACAGCGCCCGCCGGTCAGGACAATCCGGTGTACAGGGACACGGTATCGTCACATGGTGTTCCATCATCACGCTCGTTTTCCCAATACCTCCAATAGCTTGTCCCGCTTGCGGAAGGTCTCCAGCGGCTGCGCCCCGGTCTCCAGCCGTGTGATCGTCGCCTGACTCACGCCGACACTGTGGGCCACCGCCTCCTGTGACCAGCCCAGACGCATGCGGGCCTCCTGCAAAAACCGCTGTCCCTCCGCGTACCGAAGCTGATTCTTCCGGTAGTAGTCACTGGAATATCGGGCAAGCTTCCCGGAATTTGCCTTGCGGTACGCAGCGAAATACGGCTTGTTGGCCGCGTAGAATGCCTTGGAATAGGCTTTTCTCGCCTCGCTCATCCCGACACCTCCCCCATCAGGTCGAACAGGGAAATGTTCATGTCCTCCCGCTCGAACTCCTGCAGGTAGCCCACAGCGTCCCGGAAATAGCCGTTGTTCAGTTCACAGGCAAGACCCTTTCGCCCCGCCTTGACCGCCTCCAGCGGCACCGTGCCGATCCCGCCGAAGGGATCATACACAAGGTCACCGGGGTTGCTGTATCGGTTGATGCAGCGGTCTACGATATCCAGCTGGAGAGGGCAGACGTGGAGCTGCTGGCGGCGCTGGCTCTGGGTGGTATTCAGGGTGCGCATCCGGTTAATGTCGTCCCATACCTCATCCGTCCAGCTTCCGGGAGCCACCACCATGAAGGTGGCGGGCAGCTTCCCGTTTTCGTCCAACTCCTTCGCCATGCGGACATGTTCGGCGTAGTCATACACCGTGTCGCGGCTGTACTTGCGGTAGGCCGCCTGGATCTTGCCGGTGTCCATGGCCATGATCTCCTCTTTCGTCACCAGTCGGTCGCCGGAGGAGCGCCAATACCCGTGAGCGTCTATCTGCCACTGGGCGCGGGTGTACTCCTCTTTGGTCTTATGTACCGGCTCGTCGGCGTAGGCTTTGCTCCGGTCGGTGGGCAGCTTCCGGAACAAAAGGATGTATTCCGGACAACCGACACCCATCTTGGAACCGTCCTTGCACTGCTCCGTCCAGCCCAGCCGGTACGTCTGGTTGTTCTCCCGCACCACATCCGTCACCACGGTAATCATGCCGAAATAGGCAAAGCCGTGCTGCATATAGTGCCGGATGCACATGGCGTGGAATGGCTCCATGGTGGGCATTCCCATGCCGGTGGCATTGCCGAACAGCACCCGATCCTTGACGTGGCAGCAGAACACGCGCCCCGGCTTCAGCACCCGCAGCAGGTTGGGACTGAGATAGTCCATCTGCTCAAAGAACCGGCGGGTATCCTCGTTGTGGCCGAAGTCGTTATAGCTGGGGGTGTATTCGTAATGGTTGGAAAACGGGATGGAGGTCAGGATCATGTCCACGCTGTTTTCGGCCATCCTTGCCGTTTCCTCCACGCAGTCGTTATTCACCAGCGTGTAATTTTTGCCTTTCACTTCCACGCGCTCCACTCCTATGCTTCTGGCCATGCGCTCCGTTTGGGCGGAACCGCTCAAGCCGTATTTCTGCACGATCTCCCGCATCTTGCCTTGCAGGTACTCGTGCTGCTTCCATTTCTCCATCAGCACACGGTAAATGGGATCTTCCGCCGCCGTGTAAATAATGTCGATCACCACCTGCTCCGTCTGGAGGAAACGGTAAATGCGGTGTACCGCCTGAATGAAATCGTTAAATTCATAGTCGATACCGACGAAAATCGCCCTGTGGCAATGGCGCTGGAAGTTGCACCCGCTGCCGCTCAGGCTCTTCTTGGTGGCAAACAGCCGGCAGCGGCCCTCCGAGAAGTCGATCACCCGCTTCTCCCGCTGGGTATAGTCCATGCTGCCGTAGATGTCCACGGTGTCCGGCAGAGCCTTACAAATGGCGTGCCGCTCCGCCTCCAGATCGTGCCACAGGATAAAGTGCGCTTCCGGGTCACTGTCCACGATCTCTTTCGCCACGGCCACGCGCTCGTCAATGCTCTCCCGCTTCTCCCGTGACGCTTCCGCCAGCGATACCGCCGCGTCGTGCATCAGCTTGAACTGGCCGTCCCGGTCAGCGTCCTCGCCGTACCGGCCCCGCACGATATGCGTCCGCACATCCAGCGGCGGCAGTGCATAGCCGGTGTCGTCATAGCCCAGGTCAGAGGGCTTCCCAATGAACAGCGCCCAGCTGGACACCCACAGCCAGAACTCATCCTCCTTGTGGGGGTACAGCGTCAGGTTGTTGGCCTTGGTGCTGTCCCGCTGGAAAAACCGTGTCAGAGCCTGTCCCGTGTCCATGATCTCCAGATACCCGGCGTAGTGGATCAGCTCCTTGTACCGGTTGGGCGATGGGGTCGCCGTGGAAACCAGCTTGTATTTCACGCCCTGAAACTTCGGCAGGAACGTCTGGTAGGTCTTGCTGCCAAAGGAACGCAGCACAGACGCTTCATCCAGCGCCACGGCCGTGAACCGCGTGGGATCTATGTCCCCGTCCCGTACCCGCTCATAGTTGGTCATTAAGATATCTCCGGCGGCGCTGTCCGCTTCCGCCATGCTGGTGATGTACTCCGGCGCCGCGTAATGCAGCAGCTCCACCGCGTCCCGCGTGAACTCCTGCCGGACACCCAGCGGCAGCACGATCAGCGCTTTGCCGCCCTCGTGGCGCACCGCTTGATGGCAGAACTCCAGCTCCTGCACGGTCTTGCCAAGGCCGAAGCTCTCAAACAGTGCCCGCCTGCCGCCCCGCAGCGCCCATAAAACAGCGTCCCGCTGGTGCGGCTTCAGCGCCGGGTTGATCTCCTCCGGTGGCAGCGTAAAGCCTGTCTCACTGGCCAGCACGATCTTGGAGCGGAGAAATTCAAGATATGTCTCCACTGCTCATCACCGCCTCCCTTCCAGCCGGTCGATCAGGTGCATGAACTGCACGGCCGCGGTCAGCGCTCCGATATAGATCATGATGTAAGCGATCATATGTACCTCCTATGCTCTCACTAGCTGGGAAAGCTCCTCGGCGCTGAACCGCAGCAGCCTGTCCAGATTCTTGATGTCCTCGCACGTCCATGAGCCGCTGCCAAACTTGGAATTCAGCGTGGAAATGCGGAATCCGGTCTTTCGCGCCAGTTCGGATTGCGACGGGATGTCCCGCTGTGCGCATTTGGTGCGGATGATCTTCCGCATCGTCGTGGCGCGTGTCTCAACTGGGCTTTGCGCCCATGTACACTTTGACATTGTTCTTGCCTTTCTCCGTTGTCTGTGCTACAATAAAGCCGCACATGACATTGTGCCTTTCATTTCATTTGCCCTGTTCGGTCTCCTGCACCGAACGGGGCGCTTTTTTAGTAGTTGCACAGCTGCTCGCACAGGTCATGGCACGGGCAGTTTTTGCAATCGCATTCCAGCGGGTTCTTGTGTTCGCACAGAGCGTCAGGCCGGGCCAGAAACTCCCGTTCAAGCGCCTGATATTCGGGGCTGCTGTACTTCATCATTCATTCTCCTTGTCATTCGTCTTTCTTCAACAGTTCGTCCACCGTGCAGCCGTACAGGTCTGCGATCTCCTGCATACGGCTGCCGCGCGGGAACTGCTGTCCGGTTTCCCACATGTAGACCGCCGCATCGGACACCTTGAGCTTCTCAACCACCTGCCGGACGGTCAGACCGGCGGCCTGTCGAGCACTGCGAAAACTCATTCTTTCACCTCCAAACGACATTCGTAACGTCAAGAACTAAGTTTTAATTGACGCCTGTGGAAAAGTGTGGTACGCTTGTTTCACAGATGTCTTTCCATATCCCCCCTCAGAATGGTGAAACGCGCGCCAGAAAGGGGGTGAATCCATGGCAAAGAATTCTGTGAGGACAAGCAAGCCCGTTGCTTCTAAGGCTTCCAAGGCTTTGAGCAGCGGCAAGACCAGCAAGACCGCCAAGTCTTTGGCTGCGTCTGTGTTGTCCAACCGCCGGGCTAAGTGACCGGTGTACCGCTCCGGTGTTCGCGCATCGGGGCGGTAGTTTTTCTTGCCGAAGTCAACTAAAACTAAGTTTTTCTTGACAACTTAGCGAAACCCGTATATCATAGGAAGTGCCAACAGACCTATAATTTTTATGTAGTCCGCTAAGTGCAGGGGGCTTGGTTTTGTATTGCCCTTTGCAAAAACTAGTATAACTTAATATTACTAGCTTGTCAACGAAAACTTTGCATTTTTACTAGTTAAAAATTAGCTAAATTAGGTGGTGTATCTTTGGACAAATCGCCAATTGTAATAAGAATAAATTCTTTGCTTGCTAAAAAGGGAATTACAAAAGCAGAGTTTTACGAAAAATGCGCATTAACTTCTGCGTCCTACTCGCAATGGAACACAGGTAAAACAAAGCCAAGATTACAGACGATAGAGCGAATTGCTGAATTTCTAGACGTTCCCTCTGAATATCTCCTTTACGGCGATGCCCCCGCAGCTTCGGAGGGCGCAAAAAAAGCGCTCACCAAAACCGGTGAGCGCGAAAATAATAATCCTGTTACACAAGAAATTTTTGAGTTTGTTCGTTCTGCTTCTGTCGAAGAATTGGCAGAAGTGGTAAGATACATTCAATTTTTGAAAACAAAAAGGATGGCAAAATGAAACTGAATCCGGATTGCATTAGAGATTTGCTGTTATTCTGCGAAAAAAACACATATATCAATACCGATGAAAGCAACGGTTTGATTGCCGCGTCTTATCATGTGCTTTACGTCGAATCCATGTGCAAATGTCCTCCGTTGGACAAGTACAATTCCGGCGAATTGATCTACCACATCATTCAGCTTTCAGAAAGCGGGTATATTGCCACAGATTTTAACTTTGACCCGCAGACAAATTTTATCCGTGGAAATCTGCCGCGCATTTATTATGTCACGCCAAAGGGCCACGAGTTTATCGCGACAATAAGCTCAAAAGACAGCTGGGCCAAAACGTCTGGCATTTTGAAGGCCGTTAAAGCCGTTTCGCTTTCCATCATTGAGACGGTGGCAAAAGGCGTTACAGAGGGTGTTGTGACGCAATATATGGCAGCTCTTTTGGAATAACGTCATATCCGCCGTTGACTTCCTTGACCTCGATCTCTGCGCCCTTAAATGCGGCATCTTGTAAAACAATTTGATTGCTGCATAGAATCGCCGAAGCAAGGCATTCCGGAACCAGAGTAGCGCGGTCTGCCGAAATCCCAGACTTTTCCAGTGCTTCCATGCAGAGATTCACCGCAGAAACGATGTCCGGCTGTGCATACCACGTTGAACAAATGAAAGGTTTACGTTGCATAGTTCCCTCCTTTTATCGCCGCAAGCAATTCCACGCGTTCTTCATGAGACAGAAGAAGTACTGCCTGCATGATTTTTTCCCTGATCTCTTCCAGATTTGCTTGCGAACAATCCTTATGTACCTGCTCTTTCATGTTTCGTTCCTCCGTATAAGAATTTACGCATCAGAACAGGCTTTTTGTTTTTACAACCTTATTATAACGCGTATTTAGCTGTTTTTCAATCAACACATGTGATATACTTTAAGTAATCGCATTATTAAGGGAGGCGTTCCGCCCATGTCCCATCATTATAACTGGCCTGTGTAAGCCCTCCGCCGTCTCCGCAACAACGGCGGAGGGCTTTTCCCGACGGGCACCCACCATGCCCGCCGTGCAAAAACAGGGTAGCAACAACAACTTGGGTAGGTCAATGCCGAAGATGGGTATTCGACAATACTAGACGTGCCGACATTCGGGTATCTCCTACCCAACAATGGGGAGAGGAGCAAAAAATGAGCAAGTCTTTACAGGATATATGCAGAGAGGCCAGAGACCGACAGGGTATGACCAATCAGGACGTTGCAGACAATTCCAACGTGCCGCTTTCCAGTGTGCAAAACTTTTTTGCATCTACATCTAAAACGCCAACTGTAAATAATTCCGGCAACATATGCCGGGCCTGTGGTGTTTCGCTGGACAAGTATTTTAGCATCACGCCGGATGTTCTGCCGGAAGATCAGATAGAACAAATAGAACGCGATCACAAAGCGGAGCTGGTAATGGCAAATCTGGAAGGACGGATAGAACAGCTTTCCAAGACCGAGAAGCGTATGCGAATATCGCTTTACAGTATCTCCGTCCTTGCTGTGGTTTTGCTAATGACGTTAATCGGCTATGTGGCGTTTGACTATCAGTTGCCCAACGTCGGCCTTATTCAGGGCAGACAGACCAGCACTTTGGCGTGGGTCGTCATCATCCTGCTGGCCGTCGGTGTAGGCGTAATCGCGTCGGCGTTCTTGAGCGCTTTGCGATACGGGAAGAAAATAAAAGAACAATAAAAAAGACCGCCCCTCTCGGAGCGGCCCGCAACCCCCAACACAGAAATCTACCACAAAATCAATGAAAGGAGTTTGCCTAACTAGGGTAACACAAAACGATGGAAAAGTCAACGAAATGTAAGAGCTGCAAAAGAGAAGTTCCCGCCAACGCTACGTTTTGCCCGTGGTGTGGAAAGCGGCAGGTGAAGGAAAAGAAAGTAGACGGCGCTATCAAGGTTCCGGAGCCAAAGAAATTACCGTCCGGAAACTGGACGATCTACCTCCGCGCGGAAAAGCAGTCTATCACAGAGGCCACAAAAGAAAAGTGCATAACAAAGGCGAAAGCGGTAAGGGCGGGATTTGTCGAAAAGAGCAAGGCCCTTCCGGACGGCACACTATCTCAGGCGGTCGACCGATACATAGAGCGCAGGAAAGGCACACTCTCCCCTACCACGATCAGGGCGTACCGGATCATACAAAAGAACCGCTTCAAGATTCCCATGCAGGAAAGCATCAAGGAATCCACGGACTGGCAGCGTGTTATCAGCGATGAAGCATCCTTGTGCAGCACTAAGACGCTGAAAAATGCGTGGCTGTTTATCGCGTCTGTTTTGCGGGAAAATAATATTGACGTGCCGAAGGTAAAGCTTCCGCAGCAAAAGCGAGTTGAAAAGAAGTGGCTAGACCCCGACCAGATCATCAAATTCTGCCAAGCCTGCCACGGAAGCCCCGTAGAAAAAGAAGCCCTGTTGGCACTCATGAGCTTGCGTAGAAGTGAACTGCTTGCGCTGAAATGGAAAGACATCGACCTGGCGCATAAATGCATCCATGTGCACAGTTCCCTGACGCCGGACGAAAATAACCAGTTTGTTTTGAAGGACACGACCAAAAGCAAAACATCGACCCGCGATGTGCCGATACTGATTCCTCGCCTACTGGAACTGCTGAAAGAGCAAGGTAATCCGAATGCACTGATTTCCAAAGAGCCTCCAAACGGGCTTTGGCGTAAGATCAACAGCATCTGCAAATCCGCCGGACTGCCGGAAGTGGGCATACATGGCCTACGCCACAGCTTCGCTTCTCTTGCCTATCATCTAGGCTACAAAGAGGAAGAATGTATGCGTATCGGCGGCTGGTCAGACTTCCGCGTGATGCACGAAATCTACACACACCTGTCCGCAAAGGACGTGAAAGAAAAGGAGGATTCCATGTATCAGTTTTACAAAAAAAATGTGTAATTTTACATACGCATTTACATACGATTTTTGAAACCGTTGATATTACTGCATTTATTGCGTTTTTGTGACTGTTCGAATCCTTCTCCCGCTGCCATACAAGAAAAACCCGGTATCGCTTTGATACCGGGTTTTTCTTGTATTTATGCGGGTTCGGCGGCGTTTTCTTGCTTGTAAAGTATAACGCTTTTTTGGCGCTTATGTTGTGTTTTCGGCAAAAAATTACATATGAAATTGCATACGAAATTTTAGCTTGATCCTCGACCCAGCTTCGCCATCACACTATTATACACCCGACTATTTGAAATAATCAGCGCATCCATCAACTCATCCATCACGCCCCACGCCTTTTCCGGTGACACTTTGGCAACCGCCTGTAAAAACGGGCTGTCGCCGTACTCGCCTACCAACTGCATTTCCGGTGCGGGCGCGGCGGAGTACATGACCGGCATTTCCGAAAGGCTTACCTTTTTGTGTTGATTTGCGATGGTGTATAACGCGGCTAGCTTTTCGTAGTTGCTCCAGCTGGATTCTTCGGTTTCAAGCCTACTAATCCATAGCTGCACTTCCTTCTCGTCGATCACGGGGGCGCACCCCCTTACATGTTCTCCATCTGCGTCATGCAGCGCCGCAGAGCTTCACGCACGTTGTCATCGTCGGTGTCGCGGATCATGTCCTGTAGCTGGCGGCGCATATGCTCACGGGCGTCATCCCGGCTATAACGGCCCATAGAATCGCGGTGGCGGCCACGGTAAGAACTGCCCCGCCCGTAAGTGCCGCGAATGTTGGCGTCCCAATCGCCGCTGCGGGAATAGCCGCCGTCGTACATTTCGATCTTGTCGATGTTCTTGATGGAAGAAACGGCCTTGTGGATGATCTCCAGATCACCGGCGCCCAGCTCGCCCTTGCGGGCCAGCTCGTCCAGTTCCTCGCACAGCATATCCCGGATGTCGTTTAATGCTTTCATGCTCATGTTATCGCTCCTTTCAAGAAATTCGGTCAACGGCCATGTTGGAGTTGGCAAAGCTGACGGCCTGCGTGCTGGTGTTTTCCATTGCCACAGTCAGGCAGCAGTTGCGCGGTACCTCCACGATGGTGCTGACGTAGATATTGAAGTAGTTTTCCACCGCCGCAGGCGTAACGATAGCTGTCGCGCTGTTCAGCGGTTCACCGTTAATCGCCAGAGCTGCGCTGATCGCTTCCACCGTGCCGCCGGTGGGGATAGCGATGTTGCCGCCAAAAGCGACGCGGAATCGGGCTTTACACTGGTTGGTTAAACCCCGCAACGTTACAATTCCAGCGCCAGGACGGTGAACGATGCAAGGCTTGCTATTGACCGCAGTTTCAGTAAGCGGAACATTCTGACTAGCGGCAACAGTCTGAATTGCCACAGAAGTAAATTCTGCCATTTATATCATTCCTTTCTCAAAAAATACAGCGGCGGAGCCAAAGCCCCGCCGCGTTGGTGTCAGTATCAGCACGGGGCTGAACAGTTCGGAAATTCCGAACAGCTGATGCTATGCAGTTTTCAGCAGCCGCAACCGGTTCCGCATCCGCCATAGCTGCTGCCCGACCAAGGATTACAAGTGATGTAAGCCGGGGTGGGGCAAGGGCGCAGCTGGGAAATCAGGTAGTTGTTCTGTGCAGCCTGAGAAGCGGCAAGGCGCAGCTCCTGATTGGCACTTTCCAGATCGCGCATCTTGCTCTGCGTCAGGAAGTCAAGGATAGCGCGGCTATTCTGGTTCTGGTTGTCGATGATGTCACGCGCAGCGGTGTTGACCGTGTTGCGGGTATCGCACGCCTGCGTCGCCATGTCGTACCGAACCTGGGCAATAGCCGCCCGGTTCTCGCAACAGCACTCCTGGTTCTGCATCTGCATGGCGGTCAGCTGCTGCATCAAAGCGGCCTGCTGATTGCAGCGCGCCAGTTCCGCAGCGGAGAAGCCGCTAGTTACGGCCTGTGTTACACCGGCAAAGCCGTTCAGCATACCGGTATTCATGGCGTAGAAGCCGTCACAGATGCCGTTATTCACCGCGTCCAGTTTGCGCTCGATGTTGGCAAAGTCAGAGGTCAGAACATAACCGTCCATCACGCCGTTGCCGCCGCCACCGAAGCCAAAGCCGTTACCCCAGCCGCCGAACGCAGCGAAAATGAGGAACAGCACGATCCACCACGCGCCATCACCGCCCCAGCCAAGGCCGTTACCGTTGCCGGCGTTGGCTGGAGCCACAGGCATAGTCAGCATGGTGCCGTCAGAGGAAAGAGACATAGTATCACTCCTTTTGAAAAAATATTTATATCAAACCGTGGCCACGATTTTGATTACTTGAAAAGCCCCTGAAATTGATTCGCCATTGACTGTATCTTGTTCAACTGGTCTTGTGAGATTCTGCCGCTTTGTAGCATTTTCTCTACTTCCGCTTTTGGGTCGCCTTTAAAGTTCGCTTTGAATTGCTTAAACTGCTGCAAAAGCTGAGGAAAGTCGTTCATCGACCCCGGCATCTGTCCGCCGCCCAACGCATTGAAAAACGGATTGTTACTCATCGTCCTCTTCCTCCTCCACCTTTCGTTTCTTCTTTCCCTTTATTTCGCTCACAAGTGCCGCCAGCGCGTCGAACTCTTTACGGGTCACATATTCCAGGGTGGGAGTTTTCTGCGTGTCAGAGACGCTTGCAAGGCGTTCTACAAGGTCATACGTCTTGAGCGTCGGCTTTCCGCTTGCATCGGCCTGTTTTAGGTACACCACGGGAGCCGTGCTGTCCCACAGCGCAATGGCAGAGTTCGGCGCGATCAGCCAGTTTTCCGCCTCTGGCCTACCAGCCACCCACTGCACGCCGCCCTGCGCTACCGGGTTCTGCATGAGCGGAATCTGCGGTATCTGCGGTATCTGCTGCGGTGGCATGGTCTGCATCTGCTGCTGCCGAAGTTGGGCGAGGTTGTCCTGCATCGGCTGCGGGTAATAAGGGTTGAAATACGAGTTAAATGCCATTGTTACGCCTCACTTTCTTTTTGCCAGTAATACAAAACAATTTCGTTTTCGCTGTTCCAGCTGTCGTAAATCACGCCGTCCTGAACGCACACGACGTGCCCAGATAGTGCAAGGATAAACGTCCCTTCCGGGTGGTCGTCGGCGAACCTACCGACCGTGTAGCAATCCGGGCAAGTGTCCGGCACAATGTACCGCCGGTAGCCTATTCGCCGCAGATATGCGCCCCACACTGCGTTGGCCGACGGCATATCCCCTTCCAGATAGCCCTGCACCGCCATAGCGAGGTACGTTTCGCCCCACTCTTTCCCTGTGGCTTTTGAGATTGCCCTTACCGTGCAGTCCCCCACATTTTTGCCTCGTGGATTTTTGTTGAAATAGCTATACATATTCCCGCCTGTCATCGAAAAACAGTTCGATGATGTGGACAAACATAGAGAGCCCGGATTCGTCGTTTTCATACAGTCGGCAGATATCCGCTGCCATTTCCTCTGTGTATCCGCACTCGATCAATCGCTCTCTGTTGCTCATGTCCGCACCTCCTTGCTACTTCCAGTATAAAAGAAAAAAGACCAAACAAATGGCCGATAAATGGTCATTGTTTGGTCTTTTGACTATAAATTATTTATATGGTCTGCGATTTTCCCGTAAGCGCGTCTTCTGCGACGGTTGATGTATTCCGGCGTAACATAATGCTGTGTGCATAGCTGTGCGTAGCTTTTGCCTTTTACGTCGCACTCGATCAGGAAAAATGCTTCGTCGCTTGGCAATCCCAGCTCGGCGATGAAACTCACCGCCCGCTGGGGCGCCATAGACTGTAGTTTCGCGCGGATAGCTCGATGTGTCGGATTCATGCTGATTCCCACGCCGTGAGCTTGCGGAGCTTGCGCGGAGACGGAGGGCGGCGGATCGTAGCCTCACGCCTCGCTCAGAGGTACCTTACACCTTCACGATGAACGCCCCGGGGAACTTGGCCCGCACGGCCTCCAGGAAGATATCCGCGTTAGACTTCTCCTCAAACGCCCCCACCTGCACCCGGTACAGCGTGCCCGATTCGGGCACATCCGGCGCGGGTTCCGGCGCCAGGTCAGTCTGCTTGTCCGGCGCGATGTACGGGATGCCGAAGAACGCGCACACGGCCTGGCAGGTCTTCTCGGCGATGGCCTCCATGTTGTCGATGAGCCACTGGGCCTCCTCCGGGTTGTCGTGGAACCCGAACTCCGGCAGCACGGCGGGCATGGTGGGTGCCCGCAGCTCGTAAAGGCGCGTGTCCTCGATCAGCCGCTCGGAGGTGCCCGGCGACATGGGGGCGATCAGGTCCTGGATCAGCTTGCCGATCTTCCGGCTCTTCTCGCTGGAATAGCAGTGTACCCGGGTACCCGCCACCTTGCCGTTGAAGCCGTTGGTGTGCAGCGCAATATGCAGGTCGGCGGGCCACGCGTTGGAATCCCGCACCCGGTCGTACATGCCGCCGTACTGGGCGTTCTTCACCTCGCAGCCGCAGCGCTTCAGCGCGATCTCCAGATAGTCGGCGCACCGGTCCATCTGCTCCTTCTCGTTGGTGGTCTTGCCGTTCCACAGCGCCTCGCTGGCGTAGACGTTGCTAGCCCGGTCCTCCGGGCTCAGAAATACCTTGGGCATGTCCCGGCCCTCCTTACAGCGTGTCGGGCGTGTCCGTCTCGTCCTGCTGGGCTTTGTTGTGCTCCGCCGTGGAGATGCCCAGCAGCGCGCCGATGAAGGCCGTGATGGCGTTCAGCGTCAGGGCCACGTCGTCGGGACGGGGCCAGCCCCAAACGGGCGCCAGCGCCACGTAGCACGTGGTGGTGGCAGGCAGCACGATCATTACGATCCATTTCAGCACGTCATAAACTTTGTCGTTCAGCTTCATCATGTAGTCCTTTCCGGCCTTTCGGCCTATCCAATTATTCCACCCAGTTGATACTGGAGAACAAACTCAGTTTGCGGTAGTCCACCAGACTCACCGTCTCGCTCCAGTTGTCCAGCACCAGCAGGAACTTTGCCCGCTGGTACTCCTCCACGCCCACCAGCACCACGCTGTGGTCGTGGTAGTAGCCCCGGCCATCGTCCCACAGGTTGAGGACGGCGGGAATGCCCCGTTCCGCCAGCTTGCGGGCCGTCAGCCAGTTCCAGCCCACCACCTTGCCGTAGGCGCTGCGGGGCGTTCCCGGCTCGTGCAGCACCCGTAGAAGCTCCTTGGTGATAGCCTTGACTGTCAGAGGATTCGTGCCCTTCCTGTCACCGTCATAGCCATGCTTGGTGGCGATGTGCTCGATGGTGCCGTACCACCGTGCCCCGTAGATGCAGGCCAGCGAGGTCAGCGTACAGTCCAGCTCCTTGCCGTAGTTCTTTTGCAGCAGCCCGTCCAGCGGGATCAGCTTCCGGTAAGTCTGCTTCCCCCGCTTGGGGTACTCCATTTCCAGCCAACTGTAGTCCAGTCTGTGGGTCATGCCGGTTCCCCCTTTCGGATGGGCAGGCGGCGCACCTCTTCCATCACGCGCTTGGCGCTGCCGTTGCCACCCATTTTCTCATACGGCGCGTAGAGGTAGTCGTTTAGGTTTTCGTACTCATCCTGCGTAATGTGCCCCCGCTGCACATACACCATACCCAGATGCACGATCCGGTCATGAGCCAGCCCTACCAGCATCTTCCGCTCTGCGTCGTTTTTGTCGGCCCGTTTGGCTACCAGCGCCCACAGGCCGCCGCTGGTCAGCGCGGCCACCACGATGGCACTGATGGCCGGAATAACATACTGCCACATATCAGACCTCCTCCCATCCATATACACCCGGCTCCCACACGTTGTTGTCACAGATGCTGCGCCATGTTTTGCCGCCGTGTGTCACCTTGTCGCCTGTCATGTAGGGGTTGGTGCTGTCTGGCCGCTGCCACGCGGGGATGACGGCGGGGTCGGGGATCAGCACCTGTGCCCACAGGCTGGGCGCGTCCGCCGGGTTCCAGCCTGACTGCGATGTGTGGGCCTGTAGGCACTTGTAGACGTATCCCCCATACAGCCGCCGGTCTCCCGCGGCATAGGCCGCCCCCTCGCCGTCCCACGGACGATAGATCATCGGCGCTTTTACCGCCTGCTCATCGGTCAGGGCAGCCGCTGCCGCATCCATACTGGCCCGAATGGCCTGGGCCTGCGCCATGATGTCAGTCCTCATCTGTCACCACCCCTAACGTCTGCAAAGCCGCCTTGTACTGCTCAATTTCTTCCTGGGCGGTCAAGACCTCCTGTCCACCCCGGTAAAACTTACCGTCCTGGTACGTGTCCCCGATGCCCACCGGGCGGTCATAGAGCGCCACAGCGTCGGGGAACTCCCTGGCGTTGGTCTCCCGCAAAGCGATAATGTTGGTCACGGTCCCCTTAGTGATAACTGCGTATCTCATGCCGCCACCTCCTTGTGCTGCCGGATAACCACAATGCCGTCGGCAGGTTCAACGTTATAGGAACCGCCGTTGCCGGAGTTGGGTACGGTGGCGGTCAGGTTATCGCCGCCGCCGGAAGCGTACAGGTCGCCGTCTGCTTCGCCGAACTCACGGGTGGTAGTGCCCTGACCATTGCCGCCTGCAGTTGCAGCAGTCGTACCATCGCCGCCATCCGTACCGCCTGCGGCTGAGCCGCGAACTCCGTTGCTGCCACCCGAAATATAGCCGCCGCCACCAGAGCCACCATCTCCGGAACGGCCAGTACCGCCCGTTCCCCTACCGGTTGTAGAGCCTTTTCCTCCCGCCGCCACTGTGCTGAATGCCGACGTTGTGCCGCCATCTGTACCATCTGTAACGGATGTGGAATTTCCCTTATTGCCGTTCTTCCCAGCTGCGCCGATTGTGATTTGATAGGCGGTGTTGGCCGCCAGAGTGATAGACCTTACCGTGGTGGTATAGCCCGCACCACCGCCGCCACAGCGTACAGAACCCTTTCCACCGCCAGCGCCCACCAGAAATGCGTCCACCACCATGTCTTTTAATGGCGTGAACGTGCCACTGGACAGAAACTTGATGCGCCAGTTTCCGCCGCCGTCGTCCAGCACCTGATACGTGCCGTCGCCGCCCGACCAGTTGAAGTCCTCGCCGATGATAGGCGCGGAAATGGCGCTGCCGCCCACAAAAATACCCTCTACTTGAATCATACGATTATCACCTCCACAGGAATATCGACCACGGGCACAGCGCCCGCCGCCTTGACCGTCAGCGACCCCGCCGCCTGCGCCGTTACACGGGGCTGCGCCGCGCCCCACGCGGCGAACTGCTCGTCGGTGGCACTCTGGGCGATACGCAGGCTGCCGTTGGCGGTCGCCGTCACGCCGGAGACAGCCAGCGACTGTACGCCATTGCTCCACCCCGCCGCCGTCAGCGTGGCGGCAGCGGACACGGATGGCGGGGCGTAGTCCACGTTGCTTGTCGCTTTGCTCACGCCGCCCGACCCGTCGCCCTTGAGGATGCCTCTGGCCGTGATCTTGGACTGTTTTGTGCTTACGTCGGCAAGATCGTCACAGAAATCCGTCTCAGTACCGGAATAGCCGCTCTCCTGGGCGTATTGGTATGCACTTTTGCCGTTGTCGCCCTTGGGGCCTTGTGGGCCAGGTTTTCCATCTTCGCCTGGCGCGCCCTGAGGGCCCGCCAGCTTTCCCACGTTTACCCATGCGGATTTGTCAACGTCCCATTGGTAGACAACGTTATCAGATGCGCTGCCAACAAGCCACGCGCTACCGGCAGTTCCTTCCGGATGTGCTGCCTCAAGCGCACCGATGGTTGGATAAAGGCCAAGAACGGTTGACACGCTGCCTTTTGACGGGTATTCTGTTTGTACATATTTCTCAGTGTCAAAATCCCACACTTCCCAGTTGCCGTTGCTTCCAATGCGCGGGGGGTGGTTGCTGGCAGTTTCCGCTTTGGTCGCGGCGGCTGCCGATTGTTCCTTGTAGTATTTTGCGTTGTCGGTATCCTCGTCGGTGCGCAGCCCGGTGCCACCCACCGCGTAAGACTTGGCCTCCTTCGCGTAAACTTCGGTGGTTTCAGCGCCGCCGTTGAGTACCCAACTCGCCACGCTCTCCCACTGGTCGCCGGTAAACGAGGAATCCTTAAAGCTTAACGTTGTCCCGCCAATGTTAATCTGAGACATTTTCCGCCTCCGTTCCGTAATAGATCAAAATGATGCCGTCCGCTCCATCGCCGCCGTCGGAACCAAGCCCGCCAACGCCGCCATCATAATACCTTGTGCTGCTTCCGTCGCTGTCTTGGTAATAACCGCCCGCGCCTCCGCCAGAACCGCCATTGCCGCCATTGCCGCCGCAACCGCGTACTGTCGCGTCGGTTCCCGCGACGGTCGCGTTTACACCAGCAGCGCCAGCGAGCGCCTTTGTGCCAGCCTTGCCTACCGTGGATTCTCCGTTCGCCGCGACGACCGCGCCGCTTCCGTATCCGTAGTGGTATGTCCGCGTGTAAGGCTCAGACGCGTCAACATAGCCGCTGTACATCGTTGTTTGGGACGTTCTGTCTCCGCCCGATGCCCACATCACAACGGAGCATGAGCCGCTTCCGCTGATGGTGCATGACCCACTCATTGACGTCCAACCTGACGACTTGTCGCCCTGTAGCGATATCGTCCTTGAGCTGCCGCCCAGCGTGATCTTTATGTAGATCGTATACTCGTAATAACTGCTTGGCTTGCTGACCGTTGCGTTAAAAGTAACGGAATTTCCGGACGCCTCGTAAGTGACCGTAAGGTATATCGCGGGTGTATAGCTTGTCCACCGGCTTCCGCTCACCAATGTACCGCTGTCGCTTCCGCCGATCTCCGTTGACGTATCGCCTTTTTTAGCGCCGCCGGTGTACGTCACGCCATTATAAACGATTTCGCCAGCCGCCCCGTCAGAGCCGCCGCCCTTTGCGCCCGGGCTGCCAGAGTTGCCCGGCGCGCCATATACGCTTGCCGGTGACAAAAAGTCCTGGAAACCGGAATACGACGGTGCGCCATCGTCAGAAGTGAGAACAATAGGATCTCCGTCCTTGCTGTAAGCCATCGTGGATGCTGTTCCCGCGCTGCCTTGTGGGTTGCTTTGTGTGCCGCCAACGCCGCCGCTGCCGATTACGCAAACAAACGACATGCCGCCGCAGTTCTCGCCGATAATTGGTTCCAGCACACGGCCACCAGACCCAGCCTCGCCGGGAAGTCCACCAGCGCCGCCTTTCTTATAGCCGCCGGAAGCGGCCTTTTCTCCGTTGCCGCCAGTTCCGCCTACCGAGCCACCGTGGCCTCCGCCGATCAGAACCGCGCGGCACTTTGTCGCGCCCTCCGGCAGCGTGACCGTCTGCGAGGATGTAACAACGATAACATCGGTGTAGTCGTTGCCCCATGTGGGCGCGTAGTCCGCGATGATCGTCGCGCCGCCCTTCAGCACGTGCGAGCCTGTAAGCGTCAATTCGCTGATGAGCCCGGATGTGGCGTCCCCGTAAGGGTCGGTAAAACTCACCGCGTCACCGGCACGCTCGCCCCGCGACACAAGGTCGATTTTTACGGTTTTAGCGCTGGTGTAATAGGAGTAGAGCCGCTCAACAACGTTGCTACTGTTGGCTCTTGAGACAAGCGTCGCGTCTGTAACAGTTACTGTGTTGTCCTCGTCCGCGTTTACGTCGCCCTTAAACCGCTCAACAGTTGTGTGCGTGTACTTGTGGCCGGTTAAGGTGGCGCTGCCGGTAGCCGATACGATAGCGTAGTTGATGCCGCTCTCCAAAATAGCCCCGTTGTCAACGCTCAAATCATGCATCGGCTCGGAGAACTCTACCAGCATGCCCAATAAAGACACGCCTTTCGGGGAGATAAACGGATTATCCGGAAGGATAACAGAACCCTCAAACAGCGTTGTTTGCTCGTCGCTAGAACCCTTGTTCAAGTAAGCGTGTTCCAACACGGAGACCTTTGTCACGCCGTCTGGATACTCCACCGAACCACCGGTGTATATCCGACTGTCCGGTATTTCCGTCGTCGTGTCGGAACTCAGCACCGTAATGAACATATCGCCGGACGCGTCCTTTTTTACCGTAGCGCCCAGCGCGAAAAGCGCCTGATGGAGATTTTCGCGCCGGGTTGCCACAGGGAGCCAGCCATACACTTTTTGGTTTGCAATGGTTTCGTCCATCGTATAGGGGACAAGGCCGCCAATAATGTCCGCCACAACGCTTGATAGCGTATCGTTGCCCGTGTAATACAGCCCGCCGTAATGCTTTGATTTTCCCAGCATTCCGACGGCAGACACACAAGAAATACTATACAGGTGCTTTTTCACGCGGATACACTTCTGCATGTAAAACTTGCCGATCAGCGCGTTGTCGTGGTAATACAGCACCGTCCGGCCATATTTATATTGCGCAGGGTCGGAGGTCAGCGCGGAGAAATACGGCCTGCACCCAAGTATCAGCTGGTCGCTGGACATAATGCCGTCCGCGTCAGAGGGCTTAATAATGGTCGGGACTTTGGATGTCGGATCAATTTGAGCATTGAACGTGTCGTATCCCAGCTCAGCGCCTGTCATGGATTCCACCAGCAAAGCGCCTACAGATTCAATATTACCATCCGTATAATCGTCAGTCAGCGTTGTGATTCTGTTCATTCGTTACACCTCAGAAAACGAAACGGCAAGCCCCGTCCAGTATTCTACGCCGGTTGCGCCCTTGCCGCGATACACTACGCTTTCCGTAGTCACATAAGCGTTTATTGCGCGGTATTCTCCGGTTCTTGGGTCAAAATAGCGTAGCAAAACAGGCTGCTCATCGTAAAGCGCGGACAAAAGCGCGGACTGCTGGTCATCTGTCAGTGGCATGCACACCGCAGTCCCACGCGCTTTTACCGCGACAATGTCCTCAAGGGCATCCCCGTTTTTCATCGTGCCGCCGTTTCCGCCGTCGATCTTTTCATAAGAGCAGGAAAAGCCGGTCGGCGTGAAATACGGCGTGAAATCAACGCCGTTAATCGTGATCGTTTTTGCCATCGGTCACCTCACAAACGATTTTCCGCGACGGTCAGTTTCCGCCTGATTGTAGAGATACGTCCGTCTGGCCAGCGTTGTGCCGTCCAGCTCCAGCGTAATGGGAATGGTAATAGGCCGCTGTGCAGCTGCGCCAGCGTAAGCAGGCTGAAATCCGGACATGCCATATCCGCTGACATTAACGCCCATATCCGCGATATCAAAAGCCATAGCGTCTTTGACCTGACCTGTTACACCGTCGACTTTGCGCATCAGCGCCGGAAGTCCGCTGTCAAGGCCGTTGGCCGCGCCCTCCATCACGCGGCGGAACACGTTGTTCGACCACTTAGAGGGGCTATGTTCGTCAAAACCATCCTTGCCGGTAAACCAACTCTTAATCTTGTTAACAACACCAGAAACCTTGTCTTTCAGCCATCCAACGGTATCGCTAATGCCGTTCCAGATACCTTTCAGCAAGTTTGCGCCAACATCAACGATTTGGCTCATTAGGCCGTCAAACGCTTCGACAATTCCTGTAATAATTTTAGGCACGGCTTTAACGATTTCCACAATGATGGTGGGTAGATTTTCGATGAGCGCCACAAACAGCTGCACACCCGCCAAAATAATCTTATCGATGTTACCAACAACGGCGTCAATGATGCCGCCGATAATCTGCGGGATGGCGGCTATGATCGTCGTGATGATTTCGGGCAAAGCCTGAATCAAAGCTACAAAAAGGTCAATTCCAGCCTGAATGATCTGTGGAATAGACTCCATTAACGCCGAAACGACGCCATCAATGATATGCGGCAGAGCCTCAACAATCGCGGTGATAATTTCCGGTAGCGCCCCCACAAGGGACGTGAGCAGCGTGATTCCTGCTTGAATAATCTGCGGGACGAACTGAAGCAGGCCTGTGACTAAACCCGTAATGATTTCGGGCAAAGCCGCAATTAGTGTCGGCAGAGCACTCAGCAGCCCTTGCGCCAGCCCCATGACGATTTGCAAAGCGGCCTTTAAAAGAAGTGGGAGGTTTTCCACAAGGCCGCTTATCAAGGCGGTAATCATCGCGACGCCGCCCGCAACCAACTCTGGAGTGTTTTCAGCGATTTTATCAGCAACCGTACTAATAATGGAAAATGCGCAACTTATGAGCCCGTCTAAGCTATTCATGATCCCATCAATAAGAGCAAAAACCATGTCCACGCCAGCGGTTAAAATAAGCGGGAGGTTGTCGGAGATTGTCTGCACTACAGTTGGGACGATTTTTTCAGATGCCGAAGAAATAAACTTTCCGATGCCTTGAATTGTTGTTTCAATTCGAGGAATGAGGTTGTGGCCTGCATTAACAGCACTATCGACAAATGCATTCATGCGGGCGTCAAAATCCGCCTGGTCATCCGCAAAAGCCAGAACAAGGTTTTGCCATGCCGATTTCATTGACGCAACGCTGCCTTGAATGGTGCCAGCCGCCTCATTCGCGGCATACCCCGCGAGGCCCTGCATTTCGATGTAATCAACCAGCGCATTTTGAGCGTCAGCAAGATTGTCAATTTGGTAGGAGGTAGCTTTCCCGTTTGCGGCATTCCACTCGTTTACCTTGTCGATGACTTCCTGAAATCCTTCCTTTGTGGGCGTAATACCAAGCTGCAAATTGTCAAGCATGGTATAGTTGGATTTCATAATGCCGTTAAATGCGTTTTGTACGGCTTCTTGCGTATTGCCTGTTGCGGCAACAACATCGGCCTCTGCCGTAATAATACGGTCTGCCAATTCTGCCGCCGCTTTTTCATCTCCGCCAAGCGCTGTTTTCAGCCCGGTCGCGAACCCGTTGACCTGCTGCAAATAGTCATTCATGCTCATTTGCACGGTGCTGTACGCGCTTTCAGCCTTTTCAGCGATAAAATCATACGCATCGCCAAACATAAGCTCTGCGCCGCCTACCAACTGCTCATACTCGCCGTAGCTTTCAACCGCCTGCTTTGTGAGAGCGACGACCGCGCCGGTGGCTGCCGTCACAGCGGCCATTCCGATTTTGGCAGCAGTTTTCAGTCCGCTCTTGAGCTTACCGGAAAGCGTTTCAACTCCTTCACTTGCCTGATCGTCAACGCCAATCTTTACAAAAAGGTCAAGTAAGTTCATTCAACCACCTCCAAACTGCCAATCACAGATTTCATATGCGCGATAACTTCATCACTGGTGCGCGTTTCTTCCTTTTGCGGCACAGCAAAATCCGCATACCGTGCTTGCAAATAAGAGCCTCCCACGTTTTTAGCCGTATTTTCCGCAATAATGCGCAGTGCGTCGGTCACGTAGACGCGATAAACAAGCCTGTCTTGCCGATCTTTATATTTTGCAAGACAATACTGCAAAAACGGCTTTAATTTTTTGATTCCCCTGTACTCTCCTGCGCAGAGCCAGAGGAAGTCTCGCTCTGCGCCGAAACAAAAAGCTCTGAAAATGCCTCGTCCGTCAAAAGCTCGACGGTGTCCTGCATCAATTTGGCGAGATTCAGCGATTTTTTATAGTCTTCGGCACTTATACCCTCGATAGCGGACAGAATCGTAATAATATCAGCCTTGTGCTCCCTCAAAAGTGTTGGAAGCGCTTTTCTGATACGCTGCGCCATAAAGGCTTTGGCGGTCATTCCATCCGGGCACTTTTCGCGTTTGAAAAGCGTGGAAGCGCTTTCACTGGTGGCGATATTGGCAATAGGGTCAATAATGTCGGCGATTACGTCAAAAACGCGTTCGCCCTGAATTTCAGACAGCTTCATTAGGTTCCCTCCGTTTCAGGTGCGATGCTGTAAAAGACCATTGGCATGGTGTCCTGTGCGTCGATAGACACATGTCCGGTCAGGCCGACAGAAATCTGGCCCTTTCCGTTTTTGGACGTCTGAATGGAAAACCCATCGGTAGACAGAGCGTTTTTCAGCTGAATGGCAACAACGCCGCCGTCAGCTCGGTCGCCAACCCACCAAATGTCAGAAAAGTCGGTCTGCTTCAGGTTTCTGCGCGGGACGATCTTGCTGGTGTTGGTGGTATCAATGTCCGCCGCACCCAGCGCCAGTTTGATACCGGCGGGAGATGTACCCAGAGACGTAAAGCTCATCTTGCAATCCCACCCGTCCAGATGCTTCAGTTCCATCAAGTTCGCGGGGCAGTTATCCACGTCCTCACCCATGTCGGAGTATGTCGGTGTACAAGATGCGTTGATGCCGCCCGTGGTGGCGCAAATAATATCACTGTCTTTCGGCGCGGCCACAGAGGACGGGTCAAAAGACTTGAGCAGCACACCGGCGTCAAGCTGCAAGCTTTCGAAAGTGTCCTGCGGGATTACGGTAAATTTGCTCATATGCAAACCCCTTTCAATTTTCAGTCAGGTATTCAGCGGTAATATTGAGATATCGCCGCTTAATGTTTTTATCGGTTTCGTCCGCAATGTTCTGGCACCACGGAGTTCCGCGCTTGATCCAGATATAGCCTCCGTCGCACGGAATCACCGTGCCGCCGTAACCGATTGCAGTGCTGATTTCTTGTGCTTTAGCGTTTGGAATAGCTTCGCTTTCCGTGTAGTACCATAGATTTACAGTCAGGCTGATTTCTCCGCTGTCCAATGCGCCAGTAATGAGTTCATAGGTTAGCCACGGAAACGTTGCATCTTCCGGTACGTTGGAGGTGGGATAAGCCGTCAAAAACTGCGAGAACCACGCATGCAGAGCCTTGTCTTTCGTCATTGCGGCAGCTCCTTCCGCTCAACTGTGAAGAACTTCAAGCCCTGAATCATCGGGCCTGCCGATTTTGGCGCAGAGCGTTCCTCCGGATTGGAAGTCACGCGGTATGTGTCTCCTGTGGTTTTGTCGCGGAAATAATCGCCGTACTCGATGGGCACAGCCTTGTTAACAAGCGCGGAATAAACGCTTGTAACGCCCTCTTTTTCTGCTCTGCGTGCTTCCATGGAAGTGTCCAGCGCCTGATAGTTCAAAAACTCCGCGCCGTTTATCCACGTCGTTTCATATCCGCCCGCCCCGTCTGGTGTTCTGTTTTTTTCCAGCAAAATACACGTTCGGGCAAAATCGTTTAACAGGCTCACGGTTCCACCCCCTTGATTTTTCGCCAGCTGTTTAACCGGCTCCGGAAAGCGTCTTGCCAGCCGGTTACTGCGCTTGTTCCTGCCGAACCAGCGCTTGCTTTGGTGTAGCTGTAGCCGCCGAAAGATTCACTGGTAAACGGACTGGAAATGATGTCTCCGTTTTTCTGCTGCCATTGCTCAATTTCTTCGGACAACTCAATTACCGCGTTCGGTATAGCCAGTGCCCATATCGATCCGTCAAACGTCTCATCTAACAGATCATAGGCGGGGTATTGATGCAGCCCATCATTAAAAACGGAGCCAGAAATGCGGAAAAACTGCCGATTCTGGAGAAAGGGCAGCGCAATGCCGCCTCTCTCCACGGTAAACACGCCCCTGTGAATATCCACAAGAAACCAGTTGTTTAAGTGCCGCAAGATTTGCTCAAGCATTACGCCGCCCTCCTGTTACTTCGCCGTCACGGTGGCGTTACCAGCCTTCAGCGCCTTGTAGTCGGAGCCGGCTTCCACGACGGTGATTTTCTGGTTGCTTGCCGCCGTAATGTCAGACGTGCCGTCCCAAGCAGTCCACGTCTTGACGTTCTGGCCGTAGGTCACGGTTTCGGCAGCAGAGCCGACCTTGTACTTGTAGACGTTACCGGCGTTGGCTTTTGCGGGAGACACGGTGATCTTGGTGTTGCCGGAACTGGTGCCAGCGGCAGAAGTCACAGTCAGCGTGCCAAGCGTCTGTGCGCCGACAGTCGCCACGGCAATACCGTCCAGATACTCCGCCCACAGCTTCATGCCCATGATGGCGTACATATCGCCGGTAGCCCGGGAGTAATCGCCCTCGACATGGACGCCGATCAGGTTGGTTTCTCCCTTAACAGTGTAGTTCAGGCCCAGCTTGGCGAAGTCGCTGTCACCGGGGTCAACATAGTAGAGGTCGATGTTCTCCACAGGCAGCGCAATAACCGTGCCCTGTGCAATGTACTTGTCGGGCAGCAGGAACAGGGTGCGGTAGCCAAGGAAGTTCTCCACGTAGTTCAGGCCGAAAACGGTCTGCACGGTAATTTCTTTGTCGCCCAGATAGTCGTAAGCGTCCAGAATGTTGGCAAAACCAACAATCTCGGTAACGTCCTTGTCCATACCCGCAAACTTGTCCAGCACCTTGCCCTTCGCCATAGCAAGCGCCCGCTGCCATGTGGTCTCGCTCAGCGTCAGAGTGCCGGTGCCCAGGAAGGTATAAAACTCACCCAGAATCTTATTCTGGAGAGCCACCAGAAAAGCATCGTCGGTCTTTTCCACGGCCACGTCAGCGCCGTACTTGGCAACGGATTCCAGTGTTACGCTCTTGGCGTACTTGGCGACCTCGATATCAGCGTAGGAGACCGGCTCCACCTTCATCTTGGTAAAAGGAATCTCGTCACCCTCGGCAACAGAAGTGCCGCCCTGCAGCGTACCGTCAACGCTGGCTTTGTAAGACACCAGCTTAGTGCCGGGTGCCTTGCGGATAGGGCGCATAATGCCCATAATGTTGCGCAATGCGTCCCAGTTGTCCGCGAATCGCGTTACAAAATCGACCTCGCGGACGGAGGTAGAAAACTGACCGGTAGTGGTCACATTGTTTTTAGCAGCCATAGTAGCTCCTTTCTCAAAATCAGTTATTTGCTTCGCTTGCCATCAACTCAGCAAGCGCGTGCTGGCGCTCTGACGTGGACATTACATAGCGGCCCTTGTCGTCCTTCTTGTAGATGTCCTCGCGGGTCTTTGCGCCGCCGGTGTTCGCCGGGGGATTGGCGGGATTTGCACCCTTTGTCTGCGTGGTGGAGACAAGCCCCTTGTAGGTGCCGTCTACGAGTGCATCAAGGCTTTTAGTATCCTTGATCTTATCGCCGTCCAGCTCCAATGCGGCCATTTCTTCGCCGCAGCCGCGCATCGCAAGGTCGAGATTCGCGCCGGTGATGTTTTTGCTCTCAAAGTAAGCACGCACGGCCTTTTCCTTTGCCGCCTTGCTTTCCTTTGCCGTGATGTCGGTCTTAAAGGCTTCAAAGGCCGAGTGTTCCTTCTCGTACTTCTCCTTGTAACCGCCGTCACCCGTCGCCTTGAGGTCGTCCAACTGCTTCTGGACGCCGGGTAGCTTCTCCGCGTCCGCCTTATACTTTGTGAGATCGTCCTTGAGTGGGTCGACCACGCCCAGATGCAGCGCAACCAAGCGATTTTCGATCTCTTCGGTGCAAGCGTCGCCGAGAATATTTCTGATTTCCGCTCTCGTAAATTTTGCCATGTTATTCGTTCTCCTTTTCCTCGGCCCCAATTCTTCGGGGGCGAACGTTGTATAAAAACCGCTATGCTTCGCGGGTTTTACCGAAAGAAAAAGAGCCAACCTGTAAGCGTTCCTTACAAGCTGGCTCCTATTGCCCTTTCCCGCGCCCTATTGCGCAGAAGTGCTGTATTTGATTGTTTTCTTGACCTCTAAGACAATGTACCCGTCGCCTTTTCGGCGTATCTCTGCGTCATTGCCGCGTCGGATAATGGCCTCGATAGCCTTGATGGTCTCGTTATCCATTTTTCAACTCGCTTTCCAAAATGTCCCGATACTGTGCGGCATGATCGGCGGCAGCGGGTTTCAGAAACGGCTGTGCCTTGTTGCCTCGTGTGTAATGCCAGTTGCCCTTTGCGTCCTGATACACCCACGGTGTAGGCCGCCCGCCTCCGCCTTCGGCATAAATACCGGTGCCAAGCTCAACGTACGCGGCGTAAGAATTGTTCGACCCGATGATCGCCGCCGGTTCCTGCTCGTCTACCACATGGGTGATGCTATTGCGCAGATTGCCGGTGTCGACGGGGCACAGCTTTTTCGCGTATCCCTCTGCCACCTGCCCGCACTTTTCAAGCCCGCGCAGCAGCGCCGCCTTGATTTCAGCGGAAACCTCTTTGCTGTTGTCCTGAATTTCAACGCTCATTTTCAAAACCCTCTTGACTATTTTACGGAAATTGCATATACTACCAATGAGGAAACTCATGTTTCCGTTTTATCGAGGTAATCCTCCGCCCGTTCTGGTGGGGGGTTGCCTCATTTTTTATATCGCCGCGCAAAGAGGACAGACCCGTTATGCAGCGCAATTATATCTGCATTAAACGATTTGCTTCTTGTTGCTCTCGCATCCAATACATCAATTAGTTTTTGCTTATCAATCCCATCGGCAACATCAAAAATCACTCCGCCTTGGTTCCCGTGTATCTGCTTTATCGCTTTGCGCAGAGCGCTATCTGCGGCTTTTTCTGTGGAAATCGACTTTATTTCCCATTGCTTCCCTTTCCACAGCATGTCTGGCATTTTTATACCTGGCGTCTGCGATTCTTTCAGTAGCACGAACTTCCCGCCAAATTGATCTCTGAGTTGGTTTGCAACTTCGATTTCGGTCTTGTGCCCTTTTATGTGGTATCCGTTTTCGTATCGCACCTTACCCATGCGGGGCTTGGCGGAATCTATGTATTTCTTCGTAACATCCTTTTCAGATTTTTCGCTCCCCATGTGATATGGGGATAACTGTCTGCCGCTGTATCCCCGCTTCGATGCTTCCCACTGCGCATATGTCATGTCAGATATAAGCCCGTCGCGTGTCCTACGCAGCCCGTCTGATGTATCTACCCCATCCACCGCCGCAACCAGCGTACATCGGCAGTTATATATCTCCCACGGCGGCCCTTGTGGGTCGCCGGGAAAGCGACAACCGTTAGAGAACTTCTTGTCCTGCGCCACTTGTTCGCCGTCAAGCATGGCATGAGAGTGGCGTGTACGCGCGTCCAGCGTAGCCAACCATTCTTTTTTGAGCTTAATGCCCATCTTTTCCGCTGCCGCATAGCTGTCCATGCGTCCGGCGTTCTGTGCGCCGGTCACGGCTGTGCGGGCGGTGCGGATGGCGGAATCGCGACTCATGGTGGTAATGCGCTTTTGCAGATCATCCGCCATGTGCTTGATGCTCTTTCCCTGCAAGATGGAGCTGGTGACGCTTGCCGTGATTTGCTTCTTGCCATACGCGAGGTCGATACCGCGTTTCAGTGCCCTGTCCTTTGGGTAGTACGGCATTAAGTCCGGCTGCTCTACCATAAGCCGCTTTACCGTCTGCTCGTCCCACAGGTCAAAGCCGATATTCCCAGCGACCTGTTCAATGGTGTAAGCCGCATAATTGCGGTTCAGGCTGTAAATACCGGGCGTCGCATCGTTGGTATAGGAAACCGCCACAGCGTTTGCATCGGTCGCCCTCTGCGCCACCTTATCGCGCATGGCCTGATAGCGTTCCCCGCGCCCGATCTGGTTGAGCCGCCATTGCTTATAGTCGGCCTCCGTCCATTCCTTGCCGTTCTGCACGGTGCCGATCAGCGCCTTCATTTCCTCGTCGCGCTTTTTGAATTGCTCAAAATATGCGTCGATGGTAGCTTGCAGCTCTTCCCCCGCTTCGCGGTACAGCTTCCCAATGCGCCGTTCCAGCTTCGCAAGCTCCGCGTCGGTCAGCTTGTGGCCAAGATCACTGGTTGCCATCGCCGTTCACCTCCGGCGCATCCGGCTCAGCAAAACTCCGGTCAATCTCTTCTGCCGCCTTCCGCTTTGCCATGTCCTCGTACTGGTCAATGTCGCCGTTGATGGTCAGCAGCTTCTTTGTAATGTATTCGTCATCGTAATACGCCGCGCCCAGCAGAATATTTTGCGTTTCCTCGCTCTTGTTGATAATCTGATTACGCGTGTAACTCGGCTGATCCTCAATGCCTGCCAGGCGCAGAATCTCAACAATAAATCGCGTGACCTCGGATTCAAACTTATCCGTTTTCAAATCCAGCGGCACATAGCTGGCCTTGATCGCGGTCGCCGTCTGGTTGCCCGCAGATACCGCCGCAGCGTCAAAGCACTGGAAATCTTCATAGAGCTTCTTTTTCAGCATATCAATGGTGCTGCTCGTGCCCTCATAGGGGGCCTCGATGGTCTTGCTCTCCACCTTCGCGCCGTCGTCGCCGTTGGCGTGGGCAACGTGCGTGGTTTTCAAGCGCTCCACAAATTTCGCGTCGTCAAGGTCGTCCATGCCGTTGCAGTTGGACAAGACCCAATAGATCAGATTCCCTTCGTCCACGTTGTTGACCATGTTAGAGGACGCCAAATCCAGCGCGTCAATGGTGTTGCGCTTTCCTGCGATCTCGGATAGACACCGCTTATTGTTTTTCAGCGGCACGATGGGGAAACTCGGATAGTTCCCGCCGTCATAGATTTCGGTTTCGCCAACCTCCGCTTTGCGCTCGATCAGCTTATAGCTACGCTTTGGCTGCATTACTTCCATGCTCTTGTTTTTTGGCTGGAAATACTCGGTGAACCCGTCCATCTCATACAGCGTCGCTCTCAGGGGCTTATCCTGTGCCACCTGCCAGAACCGGATACCAGATTTCATTGCGCCGTCCTCCTCATCGTAGAGGGGAACAAACTCAAGCAGGGAGAACACCCGCAAATGCGTCAAATCCCAGAAACCGAAGGATACGCCCGCAATTTTCGCCTCGCGCGCCGCATTCATGACTTCCTGGTCGAAGTCCGGGCATAGCTTGCTCGGCGTTTCCTTCTCCGCAAAGGTCACACCGTTACCCAGAAGATAGGAAATCTCCTGATCGACCGCCAGACCGAAGAACCGGCTGGCCAGCTTATGGTTTGCCGTCCACATATCCGTGTGGCTGCGCCCCTGCATATCGTAGATGATTTTTTCATAGCGGTTGATAGTCGGATTCATGCCGTTATAGTATTCCTCCGCATCCGCCGCCGTCTTATATGCATGGGATTCGCGGTGCTCGTTGATCGCTCTGCGGATAAATTCCATCCGCGCCTTTTCGTCCTCACCCACCGCCACAAGGTCATTATATGTTTTGATAGCCGCTCACCGTCCTATCTGTTCCAAATGGGGGTATACTCGCTCTTGCCCTTTTGGCCGGGCACTCTCCATATCGATTCCGTCGCATATCGGCACGCATCAATATGGTGGTTATTTGCGTCAGGATAACCGCTGATAATCTCTCCATCGCGGTTCCTTTCGTACTCATAGGAAATAAATTCTTCTGCCGTTTTGGGGCATCTCGTGCGGTCAATTACAATGCTTGATAATCCCTGCAACCACTGCATAGAGCGATCAATACTTCCCGGCCCTTTTCTTGCGCTAATGCAGCGTAAGCCGAATTTTTGATAGTCCGCAACGCTCTTAGGCTCTGCGCCGTCTGCTGTGATGAGGTCATCGCGGGTCAGGCCATAATCAAGCAACATATCAGCCGTTTCTTTGTTCCTCTTTTTGTTTGCGGTCATTTCCGCAAAAATGTATAACGTGCGTCTTGCAGCGTCGTAATAGCAACGGTTGAATGCCCACGGGTCGGGGAAATACCCCCAGTCAACGCCGTTATAAATGCGGTCAAACTGCGAAACTTCTTCGTCGGTAATTTCTCGCAGCTCCAAATTTTCAAACACATTTCCGCCCGTGCCGACCGGAATGCCGAGATACTCATGCTGGTACGCTCTCTCGTCCGTGGCCTTGAGGTGTTCCGCTTCATCAATAAACTGCTGCCCCAGCCATTCAGGCGGCGCTTGCAGATACGTTGACTTGTGGCACAGGCGGTCAGCGCGTTCCTCCAAACTGTCTTTGTTTGCCCAGTTGTCGCGAGAGATCGGCGGGTTATAGCTCTCAAAGTTCCAAAACACCGAGCCGCCGCGCATGGTCGACTGCAAAATGTTTCGGATTTCTGCACGTCCGGCAAACTGGTCTTTCTCTTCAAAGTGAGTCACGGCGATATAGCCAAACGGGACTTTGATAGACTTAATCTTCATGGGGTCATCAGCTCCGCGAAACATGATCTTCTGCCCCGTCGGCTTATAAATCAGCTCCATCGGGGAAACCTTGGCTTCCCAGTACGCCGCCATACCCAGCTCACCGATTGCCCAGATATACTGCGCATAGACGCTATCGCGGATCGTGTTTGCCACCTTACGCAGCACCAGCGCGTGTGTTCCCGGATTGTTTATCAGCAGCAGGGGGACGAGTACAGACACCGTGGAGGATTTCAGAGAACCGCGCCCGCCGCTAAAATCGTAATGTGTATGACCATGCCGGAAAATGTCATGCGCAATGTCATAAAACGCAGGGCCGATTTTTTCGGACAGGAAAATATCAGACATCGATAATCACCTTAACGACGGAATCAGCGGTAGAATTGTCTTGCTTGTCAAACACGCCTGTATGCTTTGCAAGCATTTCAAGTGCCTTTAGCTTGTTCGCATATTTCAGGTCGCTTTCTGTGCAATCAGACGCAGGCTTGTCCGCGATTTCTTTGAGCTTTTCAATCACATAGTCCTGCGTTACTTCCGTCCGCTTCTGCCTTTCCGCCTTTGCTTTTTGGATAGCAGCCGAAACGTTACTATTCGTAACCAACTGCCTACCTTTCTCGGCGTTCTTATACCCTGCTCTTGCGGCTGCCTGTGTGGCATTCAAATCCACGAGATATTCTTGCACAAATCGTTCTTGCTTTGCTGTTAATGCCACTCATCACCACCTCGCCGCTTTTATTTGCTACCAGCCCCCGCCCCGAGGGGCTACAACACGGCATTGCAGTCCTGCCCTGCTTTTGCGCTTCGGGAAAAGTCCCTGTCACTCGCTGTGGTCTCCCCTTACGGGGCACCTATGCCGCGTATGGGGCATAAGCCCCGATAAAGTCCCTTGCGGGCGAAAACGATTCAACGTTTTCATCGTTTTTGAAGTTAAGCTGTCAATCTGCGCGTGTTGGTCTGCATGATGAAGTCTTTCACCTGATCATATCCCCAGCCACAAGCCACAAGGCCGCTGACAAGGCACTCCATCGACTGGATGTTTTCCAGATCGTCTTTGCTGAAATGGTCTCGCAGCGTGCCTGTCTTGGCTACGTTATATTCTTCCCGAAGCTGCGCCGCGTTTTTCCCGAACAGCGCTTTATAAATGCAGTTCGTATAAGTAGAATAAGCGTGTCCGTGCATACGTTCGTTCTCTGTGGACTGCTGTAACGCTTTTGTCATAGCTTGCCGCACCGCAATGCCTTTATTTCGCTCATCATTCTTGTCACGCAATGCTTTTTCCATCGCGTTGAACTGCCTGATGTAAAATTCTTTGAATTTCATCGCAAGCTCGCCGGTATAACCCATAACAAGGAGCGCAAACCCGTCTCTTGTCATAAGATACATTGGCTGTTTTTTCCCTTGCACGTTCTCGTAATAGGACTGCACGAAATGGTGCAGTCGAAACTCTTCCGAACATCCAAGCTCTCGTATATCTTGCAATACACGCCTATGCTCTTTCCCGAACGTTTCCGCTACATCAAGGCTCGTTGTCGCGGTAACCTCTTCCTTGCCAAATCTCTTAATTTCTACCAGCACTCTTATCAATCCTTTCTTGTTGATTTATATATTCAGGGAAGCGGCCAAAAAGCAGGAAATGGCCGCTTATCACCCCGTCGGGCTATCCCTGATATGCTGTTCAAGCCGCCTTTTACGCCGGACGGGCGGCACGTCTATTGGCAACCGTGTTATTTTTTGCCGCTCAATACACGGATAAAGCTGCAATGGTGCGTTTTCTTTCAGTTCTCGCCTATCCGCCTTGAGGAATACGCACAACCCTTCGGAACTCCACGGTAAACGTATGGCGGAGCGCCTACCGCTTCAATGTTCTGGCACACTTTCGGGCGGGACGCTATGCCACTTGCCCACGGTAGTACCGCACCGCTTTTTTCGTCGCGGATTCTGTCTCTACAGGCTCCGTATTGCCCAGCCGTTTTCTATGTGTCGGCACACTGTGGCCGGATGGGAGGCGCGACCTCCCGCCCCTGATCGTGGGGTAGCTCACGCAGTCCGGCGTATACCCGTCATATACCGCTGGCGGGTAAGCGGTGAAAGGAAAAGAGGCCCTATAGGGCTGTGGCGACATTGGCAGGACTCGAACCAACAACCCTTCGGTTAACAGCCGAATGCTCTACCATTGAGCTACAATGCCGTGTGTGCCCGCCGCCGTGCAACGACGGGCCACAAAAAGGAGGGAGAATGAAAAATGAATGCAGTTAAAACAAACGAATGGAGGTGTTGTAAGGCTGCACGTCCTCATAACTATTGTACCACACTTTTTTCAATATTTATAGTGCAAAAACGCGGATTTTCCAAAGTAGTTATTCTAATTAAACACTTTTGCTGCATTTCAGTTTATAGATTTCATTTTCCAGTTCATCCACAAGCTTATCCCTCGCCTGATAGCGCCCCCAAAGCGCCAATATGGTTTGTTTCGCCTCATCCAGCGCCTTGATTTGGCGGTCGATGTCAGCTTGGTTCACGCCGTATCAACTCCTTTCCGCATTGTGGGCAGTAATTGCTTTTGCTGCCCGTCACAAGGCAACAGTAGGTGCACTCGATCCGTATCGCCCATTTGGGCCAATCTTTTCCCTCTGTGGACTTGTCGCGTATAATCCATTTATCCATTACACATTTGGCTCCTTGCGCTCTCCGTAGCTACAAAAGTCTGTTGGGTTTCTGCGCGGCGTCAAGCTTCCGCACACCACATAGCGGCTAAAGCAAAAACCATCGTCCCTCGTTCCTTTTTCCCAAAAAATGCAGTCCTTGCACAAAACTACGGCAGGCGAGACTTTCATTGTTGCAGTCAACCCATCAACATCTACGTTGCGATTGCTTGCAACAATAGCGTCAATTTCGTCTTGCTTCTTGATATATTCCATCTTTTTCATTTACACTTCCTCAAAATATTTCACGTCTCCGATGCTGCAAACGTAAATCTGCCCCTCATGGTATTCGCTGTGTCCGGCGATCTGGGGATTATAAAACACCGTCGCATTGCCGATGTCGGTAAATGTCTCACCGTACACAAACACCTCGCGAAAGGCATTCAGCGCCGCGTCAGACACCCAGCTCGCCGGGGTGGTGTACTGATACTCCCTGCATACGTTCTCCGGCGTGTAGCGGTTCCCGTGGCGATTGCAAGCGTTGAATAAGGCTTGTACAATGCCACGGCACTGGTCGGCATCGTTTCCCGCTTCTGCCGTAACGATTTGAAGAACTCGCGTCACGTCGTAGCCGAATGTCTCAAACTCTCGGTCTGTTCCGATGGCGGCAATCACTGCCTCCGCGCTTTTCTCCGCTTCGTCCGGGGCTTCGCATGCTTTTTTGTGCGGGCCGCCCTCGATCACCAGAATCGTGCGCTCCTCGCGTTCCGGCCCCTTCTCAGAAAAGCCGGTCAGCACCACCAGCGCCGCCGCCAGTATCAGCAGCACCCACGCTGCGGCGATAATGCGGTCATTTGTCGTTGGGTTTCGTTGTTTTATGTGGCATCTTCCTTTCTCTCACCGTATGAGCAAAAATCGTCATACGCGGCACCGCACCACTGACTCCACATCGGCCGGAAACATATCCGGAAGCGCACGTTTGGCGTCCGTCATAGTAGCCGTGGGCTTTGTCACTTCTATATGGGTCAGCCGCGCAATTGCTACAAACTGGTCAATGTATTTCGCCATCACTTGTTCCTTCATCGGCAGTTGTCACATGCGCCCATGTAAGAGCGCATATAGTTCCCGCATCTGCCGCACAGCTCGTTTTTCATGTCTTGGATTTCCTCCGGTGTAATGCCGCTATCCTCGTAATACTTCAACCGCTCCCACACTTGCTTTTGCGTGCAGTTGTTGTCATGTTGGCAAGGTAGCTCACGGCACATGGCAATGTCGCAGAAATTGCCATCAAATGTCAGTCGTTCCATGTTTCACCTCCTCAATCCGCTCCGCCAGCCGCTCCAGCTTGTACCGGCGGAATGTTTCCACCTGCCCCGCACAGTCGAACAGCATCACCAACTGCTGAAGCATGATCTGCACGTCGGCGACCTCCTCTGCAATGTGTGTGGCGTTCTCCTGCCCTCTGCCGTTTTTACAAAGCTCCTTTGTCAGCTCGCTCATTTCTTCAATGGCCATCATCATCTGCGCCTGTGCGCCAAAGGCCTCCAGCGCCCTACGGAAAATTTCACCGCCATCCTTCTCCGCCAGATTAAACCGCAGCCCCTCATTGGCCTGCCGCAGCGCCTCTATCTCCCGCTGCTGGTTCTCGATCAGGTCAGCGGCGGCATCCAACACTCGTTCTTGGCAACGCTGCTTATCATTGTGGATTGTGCAACCATGACACTCTCCCTCGGCACAGCACCGCAGCGCGGTCACGATCTCATCTCTTGTCATGTCATTCCTCCTCTCACACCGCCACGCAGTCCAGCAGCTGCGCCATTGTGGTTATGGTCACGCCGCACCACTCCGGCAGGTTGGCCCGCACCAGAGCGGACGCCACCGGCGGACACACCGCATTGCCGCACCGCGCCACCTGTGCGCTCTTTTTGTATTCGTGGCCCTCATAATCACGGTCAATGATGTAATCCGGCGGGAATCCCATAGCGTTGTACAGCTCACGGGGCGACAGCATCCGCAGCCCAATGTCAGCGATGTAGTACAGGCCGCCGCTGATTTCCAGCAGCAGCACATCATCCTCCGCCAGCGTATAGCCGCAGAACTCGTTCAGCAGGGCGCGTATCTCCGGCCAGTAGCCCAGGTCGTCACCGCTGTGCATCTTTGTCAGATGAGCCTTGCACAGAGCAAACTCACCGGCGCTGGTGGTCACGGTCTGCATCGGCTCCGTCATGCCGTGCCCCAGATTGTCGCCCTTGAACTTCACCACATGTGCCGCACATACCGCATTGTGGTCAATGGCCGTCACCGTCGGCAAAGGATCTTCCGCCTTTTCACCGACCACACCGCCGTAATACTTGGCGATATGCGCCGCTACCACAGCCTCGCGGTCATGGCTTGTCACCGTGTGCATGGGGTCATTCACATCCAACGGCCTGCCGCCGGTGTAATACTCCACCAGACTGGCGCAGGTCAGGCCGTAGCGGTTGGAGGCATCCACGGTGTTGATGGGCGCACCCAGTCCTGACGCCCGGACATGCTCCGTCTGCTCCGTGTGGTACTGGATCAGGGCCGGGGCCACCAGGCAGGCTTCCTGCTTCGACACCGTTGTAGGAACAGGCTCCCGTATATCTCTGATCCTGTCCCCACCACCGGTCTGGCCGATGCTTACAAGGCTCGGCGTCACCAGCATCTGATTACCAGCAGTTGTCACGGTATGCACCGGTTCTCCCACCGTTGCCCCCACGCTGTTGCTGGTGTTCGTCACCGTCACAGGAGCCAGCAGCGGCTTGCATAATTCATGCGCTCCAACCGCCGTAACAGTCGTCAAAGGCTTTTCAATGTCCTGCGCAGCGTTCTGGAATTTCTGCTGCACGATAAACGGCTTGCCGCTGCGGATGGTGAACTTGTCCACGCCCCGGATGATACGCCGCATGGTGTTCTTCGCCAGCGGACGCACGGCTTTCAGGCCGTATCGCTCCATGATCTCCGCCTTTGTGGCGAATACCGACGGGCAGGGCAGGCTCCAGTCGATGATCTCCGCCGCGCTGCGCCACTTGGGCAGCCCGTCCGCGCCAGTCTTGCTGTGGGTGGGCTCCGGCCACACAATGGGCTTCCCGTCGCAGCGGGCGACCATGTAGAATCTCTTGCGGGAGGTTGGCGCACCGTAGTCCGCCGCGATCAGTTCCCGATACTCCACGGTGTACCCCAACTCGGTGAGTTGGTCGATGAACTTCCGGAACGTGGTGCCCGCCAGCTTCTTCACCGGCTTGCCCTTCCGCACCGGCCCCCATGTCTGGAACTCCTCCACGTTTTCAAGGATAATGACGCGGGGCCGTACCTTCGCCGCCCAGCGCAGCGTGATCCACGCGAGACCGCGAATCTTCCGGTCAACCAGCGCCGCCCCCTTGGCCTTGGAAAAGTGCTTGCAGTCCGGCGAAAACCACGCCAGACCCACACGACGGCCACGGCACACAGCCACGGGGTCTACGTCCCACACAGACGCTTGCAAATGCTCCGTGTATGGGTGGTTTGTCTTGTGCATCAGGATTGCCGCCGGGTCGTGGTTGATGGCAATCGCCACCGCCATGCCCGTTGCAATCTCGATACCTGTCGACGCCCCGCCGCCACCGGCGAAATTGTCCACGATGATCTCGCCGTCAAATGTCTCTTGTGCTTTCATATGTTCCTCCGTTCTATGGCGCGGCTTTCACCCATTTTCTCGCCCCCTTGCCACCAGCCCGGCCCGGTTCATGGTGTACCTCCGAAGCTTGGTCATGCTCTGTTTCCGCCCGCAGCGCTCACACACGCCGCTCTCCCAGCGATCCCGCACCGGGTCACGCCGCTGTTCGCGGGTGGGTTGGATAATATACTCGGGGATCATGTCTATCTGGCAGGCCCAGCAAAGCCTCGCCGTCTCCACTTTCCAGATCCCGTTTTTCATGGTTCCACCTCCGTGACCGTCACGCGTATGTAGGGCTTGTCGTGGAAGTAGTGCTCAATGCCCCTCACCCACCGGCGGCTGTCGTCGTGGAGCAGAATGCCCTTCATGCCGTCCTCGATCAGCTTCGCCATGTAAGCGTGGTTGGAGCAATCCAGCCGGTCATTCCACTGGAAGGTCAGTACTACAGGCCTTTCAAAAGGCCGCTTGCGGATGTGGGCGGCGTTGATAGCGCTCACCGTCAGCGTGTGCCACAGTCTCGCGTCGTCCCGCCGCTTCGACCAGTGCTTTCCCGCATAGATAGCATTCAGCCCATACGCCTTGTTCCACGCCTTCTTTCCGGCGTCGGTGTCCGGATAGCGGATGATGAATGATTCTCTGCTCATGTCCGGCCCTCCAACGCCTTTTTCGCCTCGCCCCAGGTGATCCCATGCTTGGAAGCGTACCTGGTAATGGGGTCAGGCGTGTGGGGCGGCAGTTTCTCCAGCAGCTCGTCGATCCAGTCCGGCCCGGACTTCTCCGGTTCCGTGATCTCCGGCGTCAGCCCTGCCGTCAGGTTCGCCACATCCGGAAAAAAGTTCCCTTTCGGCGACCGGGCATAGGCAATGATCTTCTCCCGCACACCGCCCTGATAGGGGTACGGCTTCAGCGCCAGCCACCACGCCGCCTTCCGGCTGTCCGAAACGGTTTCCCGCGGCCAGAACAGCCCCAGCGCCGTGAAAACCTGTTCAAATTCTTCTTTCGTCATGTTCTCTCCTTCTCCCGTACTGCCCTCTATACACCCCCCCACAAGAAGAAATATCTCTCTTGTTGTGGGTGTGTAAGGGGGATATAGGGGGATAGATAGGGGG
>ERZ1034876.201-NODE-201-length-40486-cov-28.285400_pt1 | contig 40486 bp, 54 predicted proteins | sample MGYA00520698_ERZ1034876 | MGnify/ENA primary metagenome ERZ1034876 (study PRJEB33766, sample SAMN09781723) | gut metagenome | biome: gut microbiome | host: Homo sapiens | place: Madagascar | study: EMG produced TPA metagenomics assembly of the PRJNA485056 data...
GGGTATCAATATTATAAGTATGTAGTCGACCCAAGATCAGAGCACAAGCGGAACGGGAGCCGCTTAAATTAAGCCTTGTATATGCGTAAGGTTTTAAGACGAAAGGGTGATAGGGACGAGCGACTACTGGCACAGGGAGTATATCTGCCCATTCTGGCAGGCAGCCGGGAAAAAGACAATCCGCTGCGAGGGAGAATGCGTGCTCGCATTTCCTGAGCGGCGGGAGACGTCAGACTACATCACGCGATACTGCGCCAGCTTTGACTACGTGAGGTGCAGCATCGCGGCGGCGAAGCTCCGATACTACGAAAGAACAGAATGAGAGCCGAAGCGCATGCGGAACGCCGTATGCGCTCATTCTGCGTGCGTGGGGTGAAAAGATTTTCCGGATACGCTATGCTGAAAAGCAGAAGGGAGGCGTGAGCCATGGCGAGGAAACCGAAGTATGAATCCGTGGAGCAGATCGAGGGGCTGATCGAGGCGTATTTTGAGAGCTGCAAGGGAGAGATCCTGCGGGATGAGGACGGGCGCATCGTTTTCAACCAGAAAGACGGGACTCCGGTCTGGGTGGGGCGGAAGCCGCCGACGATCCCGGGGCTTGCGCTGGCGCTGGGCTTTTCCAGCAGGCAAAGTCTGTACAACTACAAGGCCAGGAAAGAATTTATGGACACGATTTCGCGCGCGCAGACGCGCGTGGAACAATATACGGCCGAAAGACTGTTCGACCGGGACTCTCAGCGGGGCGCACAGTTCGCGCTGGAGTATGGGTTCCGATATCGCAGAGACGCCGGGGACGAAAAGCAGGAGACCGGCGGAACGCGGATCCTGCTGGAAAATGACGCGGAGGAGTCCAGCGAATGAAGACGTTGGATCTTGGAACTGCGCAGCCGAAGCAGGTGCTTTTCCTGAAAGACAAGCACAGGCATATCGCCTACGGCGGCGCCCGCGGCGGTGGGAAGAGCTGGGCTGTGCGCGTGAAGGCGATTTTGCTTGCCAGCAAGTATCCCGGTATCAAGGTGCTGATCGTCAGAAGGACATACAAGGAACTGCAGAACAACCACATTGCGCCGCTGCAGGGGATGCTGCATGGGATTGCGAAGTACAACAAGACGGACAAGGAATTCACATTCCCGAACGGTTCGAAGATCTCCTTCGGCTACTGCGCAAAGGAAAGCGACGTCGGACAATACCAGGGCGCAGAATACGACGTGGTATTCCTGGACGAGGCCGGGCAGATGCAGAAATCGTGGATCGATGCGATCAATGCTTGCGTGCGAGGAACGAACGGATTTCCAAAGCGGACGTATTATACGCTGAACCCTGGCGGCCCGGGGCATGCGTATTTCAAGCGGGTGTTTGTCGACCGGAACTTCAACGACGATGAGGACCCGGATGATTACTTTTTCATTCAGGCGAAGGTACAGGACAACAAGGCGCTTATGAAGGCGCAGCCGAAGTACCTGCGGGAACTGGAGAAGCTGCCGCCGGCGCGCCGCGCCGCATGGCTCGAGGGCCGGTGGGACGCATACGAGGGGCAGTTTTTTGAAGAGTTCGTGGACGACCCAAAGCATTACACGGACCGGCGCTGGACGCATGTCATCGAGCCGTTTGAGATTCCGGACGGATGGACGATTTGCCGGAGCTATGACTTCGGCTACGGGAAGCCGTTCTCCTGCGCATGGTGGGCAGTTGACTATGACGGGACGATCTACCGGATCATGGAGCTGTACGGCTGCACGCAGACACCGAACGAGGGCGTCAAGTGGACGCCGGATCAACAGTTCTCGGAGATCCACAAAACAGAGACACAGCACCCTTGGCTGAAGGGGAAGAACATCCTCGGCGTGGCAGATCCGGCGATCTGGGACGCGTCACGCGGCGAGTCGATCGCAGATACCGCAGCGCGGTACGGCGTATATTTCACGAAGGGCGACAACGAGCGGATCGCGGGGTGGATGCAGTGCCACTACCGGCTGCAGTTTGACGAGGACGGATATCCGCGGATGTATGTCTTCAACACCTGCAGGGCGTTCATCCGGACGATCCCGCTGCTCATCTACGACGAGCACAAGGTAGAGGATCTGGATACGACGATGGAAGACCACGTCGCGGACGAATGGAGATATTTCTGCATGTCGAGGCCGATCAAGCCGATCCGGGCTGTGAAAGAGCAGCGGATCCTTTTTGATCCGCTGGATATGATGAAACGGAGGTAAGGCCATGCTGGCACCACAACTGACGGAGACTGAGAAGCAGACCATGATGACGGAGGTCTTTCTCGGATACAACCACAACCTCGAGCTGGCGGACGGGGAGTTTTATGACATGGAGAATCTGTCGGCGGATGAGTATCCGCTGCTCGCGCCGCGGCCACGGCGGGGGACGGCGCAGGCGATCGAGGGCGTGCAGGGGATTTTGGCGAAGGATGCACTGTGCTGGGTGCAGAACCAGGTGCTTTATATCAACGGCGCTTCGATGGAGGCGTATATGCCGTCCGTGTCGATCTCGGCGGGGGAAAAGCAGCTCATTTCCATGGGCGCGTATCTGTGCATCTTCCCGGATGGGATCTACTTCAACACCGAGAAGTACTCGGACAACGGGTACATGGGGCAGGAGAATGTGGTCGACGCGTCGAGCACGAACGTGGAAATTTCTCTTTGCCTCGTCGACGGGACGGCGCTGACGGTGAGCTATAAGCAAGCCAGCCAGCCGGAGAGTCCGTCGAACGGGCAGTACTGGCTCGACACGTCCGGCAAGCTTCACACGCTCAAGCAGTGGGCGGAGGCGACGAGCCAGTGGGTATCCGTGCCGACGGTGTATCTGAAGCTTTCCGCGAACGGCATCGGGAAGGGCTTTCAGCAATACGACGGCATCCGGCTTTCGGGGCTGACCGGAAATGAGCAGGTCGAGAAGCTCAACGGCAGCCAGATCCTCTACGATGTGGGCGAGAGCTACCTCGTGATCGTGGGCCTCGTCGACGAGACGACGAAGGTGACGAGCGGGACCGTGAAGACGGCCCGGAAGGTCCCAAGCATGGACTTCATCACCGAGAGCGGGAACCGGCTGTGGGGCTGCAAGTACGGTGTGGCGGACGGCGAGACCGTCAATGAGATCTACTGCTGCAAGCTGGGCGATTTTAAGAACTGGGAGTGCTACCAGGGCGTGTCGACGGATTCATGGCGCGCGAGCTGCGGCACGGACGGAAAGTGGACAGGCGCGGCGACGCTGGCCGACAGTCCGGTGTTCTTCAAGGAAGACTGCTTCCACCGGGTGTATCCGTCGGCGACGGGGGCGCATCAGGTGGTCGTGCAGAAGTGCGCGGGCGTGCAGAATGGGTCAAGCAAGAGCCTCGTCGTGGTGGATGACCGGCTGTATTACAAATCGCGCATGGGCGTTTGCGTGTACGACGGGAGTCTGCCGCAGGAGATCGGCAGCTGCTTCGGGACGAAGCTCTACTACAATGCCGTCGCGGGCGGCGCCAGAGGAAAGTATTTCATCAGCATGGAGGATGAAGGCCATAACTGGACGCTGTTCGTCTACGACACGCGCAAGGGGTTATGGCACAGGGAGGACGATACCCACGCGGCGGACTTCGCCAGGGTGGACGATGAGCTGTATTTTCTCGAGAATGGAACGCTCAGGACTGTCTATGGCTCGGTCGGGACGCTGGAAGACAGTGTGCAGTGGATGGCGGAGACGGGGATCATGACGTATGGGCTGGTCGGGAAAAAGTATGTGTCCCGGATCAACTTGCGGATGCAGCTGCCGAAGGGCTCCTCGGTCGACTTCTGGGTGCAGTACGATTCCGATGGAGTCTGGCGGCACTGCGGGCATATCGAGGGGCGAGGCCTCAGGACCTTCCTGCTGCCCATCCGCCCGGCCAGATGTGACCACCTGAAGTTCCGGCTGACGGGAAAGGGCGAGATGAAGCTGTTCAGTCTGGCACGGGTGCTGGAAGCGGGGAGTGATGCGTAATGGGATCTTTGACACTTGCATACCCGTCGATCGCGGGGAAGACGACGCAGGAGCAGCTGGAGAGCATGCGGCGGTATCTGTGCAGCGTGACCGAGCAGCTGAACCTCGCCGACTGGTCGGCGAAGGCGACGCTGACGGAGATCTCACAGGCCATCGACGCGGACAGCCTCTCCGAGGCGGAGAAGAAAACGACGCTCTCCGGCTATGGAGCGCTGAAAGCGCTCATCATCAAGACGGCGGACTTCGCCGCGGCGAACTCGGAGACGTGGTCGACGAAGCTGTCCGGCAGCTATGTGGCCATCTCGGACTTCGGCAAGTATCTCGAGAAGACGCAGCTGACGATCGAGGGAAACTCCGTCGGCATCAAACAGCTGTATGACTACACGGCGGGCGTCAACAACCAGTTTTCGGTGAATTCGCAGCAGTACATCAAGACGGGGCTGCTCTACTACAAGGACACTGTGCCGGTCTACGGCGTGGGCGTGGGGAACATCGAGACGACGGTGACGGACGGCGGCGAACGGGTCATCGACCAGACGAAGAACGAGCTGGTGACGGTGACACCGGACCGGGTGAGCTTCTGGCAGGACGGGCAGGAGGTCGCGTATTTAAGCGACAAGAAGCTGCATTTCCCATCCGGGACGCTGGAGGCGGCGGGGGCGGTGCTGTCGGGGAAGATCACGGCGGCAGCCGACTCGACGTTCGGGCCGTGGACGATCTCGGAAAGCAGCATTTTCCGCACGGCCAACGAATTTGGGGGCAGCGCAAGCATGTACTTCGGCACGAGCGGGCTTTCCATCAAGGACAAATTCAAGGTGGACGCGAACGGCAAGCTGACGTGCACGGGGGCTGAGATCGGCGGAACGATCAACGCGACGGATCTGAAGCTCGACGGTACGAGCATCCAGACGAAGCTCAAGCAGATCATGGATGAGATCAACATCATCAGCAACGGTCTTGAGATCGCGGGCACAAACTTCTCGAACGGCACGATCGGCGGCGCGGAGGGCAGTCTGCAGTTTACGTCCTCCAGCACGGCGGAATATGCGGTCGATCTGTCCGGCCCGGCGGTGCGTATCCGGTCGACGAGCGGCGCGGTATATCTGCAGAACGCGGCCGGGACGGCGAGTATGCAGATCCGGGCAAATGGAAGCATTGCCTTCTCCGCGTCCGGCGGCATCACCGGCATTACGCCGGTGTTCGGATAAGGGGGCTGGCTGAATGGCAACGCTGACCGGCGCGTCGGGTACGCCGACGAGCATCACGCTGACGGTCTCTGGCATGTCGTCCACGACGACATACAAGCGAAAATATGAATATATCCTGGCCGGACAGGTCATGGCGACCGTGACAGACACGACCGCGGGCACGACAACGGCCCACCGGGTCATTACCGGGCTGACGCCGGACACGCTGTATATCTGCCGCGTGCGGATCTACAACAGCAACACGGGGGCGCTTGTCGCCGAGACAAACTCCATCAGCGTGCGGACGCTGGCACAGTCGACCTCGCAGGCGACGGTCAGCATTCTCAACTTCCTGGATAACCTGACGCAGCTGGCGAGCGGGTCCTTCAAAGGCGATATCGGAGATACGTTTTACATTTCGGCCGCGGGCACGCAGTATCAGACGTACTCGCAGCAGTATAATTTCCTGTACTTCCGGATCTCGTCGCAGAACTACAACACGGAGCATGGAGCGAGCTACCCGATCCCCATCCAGGAAGGGCAGACCGTCAAGGTCTACTACCAGAGCAAGACCGCGACGGTCCCGATCTACAACTACCTGGACGGGCAGCACACACTGGCAGACGGGTCCGTCTCCGGAACGATCGGCAATTCGTTCTTCCTGTCCATGTCCGGCACGCAGTACCAGACGTATTCGCAGGAGTATGAATTCCAGTATTTCAGGCTCGCGTCGGAAGGGTATGCGACAAATCACGCGGCGACGGAGACGATCCCCATTACGAGCGGGCAGGCCGTACGCGTGTACTACAAGACGAAGATCACGGCAGTCGCGCCGGTTATCAGCGGGGTCACGCTGACGAAGAACACGGCGACGGTCACGTGGGACAAAAACGGTGGCGGGTACGGAAGCTGGACGCTCTACTGGGGAAAGACGAGCTATACGGCGATCGGCTCGCAGTCGATCGGAAGCTCACCGGTGACGGTCTCGGGGCTGGACCCTGGCACGACGTATTATTTCTGGATCGTCAACAAGGCCGGGACGGACTCGAAGACGTCCAACACCGTATCCGGCGAGACGAAGGCACAGATCGCGGCCTTCGCGTGGACGAGCGACGATGCGTCGTATATCGCGGCGGGGAAGGCCGTGACATACCTGACGGCGGCGAGCTGGAACCGGCTGACGGCGAAGATCAACGAGGTCCGGGCCGCCAGAGGCTACGGGAGCATTTCCTTCACGACGGCATACGCCGGGCAGACGATCACGGCGGCCATCTACAACGAGGCGGCAAACGCCATCGGGAATCTGACAGGCGCGGGAAGCGTCAGCACGGTATCGGCAGGGACGAAGCTGGAAGCGACGTACTTTGCAAACAGCTATTCTGCGCTCAAGGAAGCGCTCAACCGGGCAATCAGCACTTATAACGGATAGGAGGAGCTATGAATATCACAAAAGCAGTGGTGCAGCTGCGGGGGCGGCTGATCGAGGCCATCAACGAGGCGGGGCTGCCGCCGGTCATCGTGGGCTTTGTGCTGGACGGGATCCAGAACGAAGTGGCAAGACTCACGGCGGAAGACCTGCGGAAGGAGGAAGCGGACAATGCAGACAGAGCAGATGCAGACGACCATGCAGAATGACACGGCGAGCGGGCTGACGGCGCGAAAGGCCATCGGCGAAGAGCAGGCCAGAAAGGCCATGGACACGCTGCAGAAATACCGGCAGGGCAAAAGTGCGCTGGAGGCGCGGGTCATTGCTTCGGAGGACTGGTGGCGCATGCGCAGCTGGCAGCGGATCCAGAAGGGAAACCCGGAGGATGACAAGTGGACGTCGGCGTGGCTTTTCAACGTCATCATGGGCAAGCATGCGGACGCGATCGCGGCCTATCCGGCCCCGGCCATCCGCCCGCGGGAACCGGACGACCGGGAGGAGGCGGCGAAGCTTTCCTCAGTGCTGCCGGTCATTCTGGAACAGAACGACTTCGAAGAGGTCTATTCGGACAGCCAGTGGACGAAGCTCAAGCAGGGCACGCTCATCTGGCACGTGAAGTGGGATTCTTCGAAGCTGAACGGCCTCGGGGATATCTCGGTGCAGCCGGTGGATATTCTGTCTTTCTTCTGGGAGCCGGGCGTGCGGGATCTGCAGAAGTCGAAGAACATCTTCCTGACGGAGATGGTGGACAACGATCTGCTGGTCGAGAAGTACCCGGAGCTGCAGGGGAAGCTCAACTCCAAGCCGCAGGTGCAGCAGAAGTACAACACAGACGACGTCATCAATTTTGACAACAAGTCGATGGTGGTGGACTGGTATTACAAGAAATATCAGAACGGACGGCAGGTGCTGCACTTTGCGAAGCTGGTGGGCGACACCATCCTGCAGGCGACGGAGAACGACACAGAGCAGCGGTATGACACGATGACCATGGCGGACGGCAGCATCGTGCAGCAGCCGGTCGGGCAGCCGATGGCCGAGACCGGGCTCTACGACGACGGAGAATATCCGTTCGTGATCGACGCGCTGTTCCCAATGGAGGGAAGTATTGCAGGGTACGGCTATATCGATATCGGCAAATCGACGCAGGAGCAGATCGACCGGCTGAACCAGGCAATTGTGAAGAACGCGATCATGGCAACGACGCCCCGCTGGTTCCGCCGGTCGGATGGCGCGGTCAACGAGCAGGAGTTCGCGGACTGGACGAAGTCGTTCGTGCACGTGGACGGGAACCTGGGGCAAGACAGCCTGCAGCCGATCCAGGTGAACCAGCTGAACAGCAACTATATCGCGATCCTGCAAAACAAAATTGAAGAACTCAAATGGACACTCGGAAACACGGACGTAAATAACGGCGCGACGAGCAGCGGCGTGACGGCGGCCTCGGCCATTGCGGCGCTGCAGGAGGCGTCCGGCCGGAGCAGCAAGGACTCCACAAAGTCGGCTTACCGGGCCTACGCGCGGATGATCCGGATGGTCATTGAGCGCATCCGGCAGTTCTATGATCTGCCGCGGCAGTTCCGGATCATCGGCCAGCGCGGGGCGGAGCAGTTCGTGCAGTACAGCAATCAGGGCTTGCAGCCGCAGACGCTCTACGGCGCGAATGGACAGCCGGACGGGCTGCGGAAGCCGGTCTTCGACATTGAGGTCTCGGCGCAGAAGGCAAGCGAGTACACGTCCATGGCACAGAACGAGCTGGCGCTGCAGTTCTTCCAGCTGGGGTTCTTCAACCCGCAGATGGTGGACCAGGCGCTGGCAACGCTCGACATGATGGACTTCGACGGGAAGGACTCAATCATCCAGAAGGTCCAGGAGAATGCGGACCTGCGGCAGCGACTCATAGAATGGCAGCAGCTGGCGCTGGCGTTGGCAGACCGGTACGATCCGGTAATGGGTGAGGGGCTGGCGCAGCAGATCCTGCAGGAGGGCGGACAGGCAGTCCCGCAGGCGAGCGCCGCGGCAGCGGAGAAGCTGGAGATCAACACCGGCGAGACGCAGGAGCCGAAGATCGTGGAGAATGCGCGCAAAAAGTCGGAAGAAAGCACGCAGCCGGGATAAGAACCGACGCACAAGCTCGGCTTGCGCGTCGGAAAGGAAGAAATGATCTCAGAGGATAAGAGCCGCCGCTTGCGGCGGCCCGTTCCGGCGAGATTATTTCTGACTGGCGTGGGGTGAAGTTGGGAAAAGTTTGTGCTACGATGATTTTAGAATAAACGCCAGAAAGGAATTTACAGCATGGAAGGCGAATTCACGGGCGCAGGCGCTCAGACTACGGGCGCAGCTGACGTCGCCGGTCAGCAGAGCGGGCAGGAGGCAGCCGCACAGGCGCAGGTGCAGCAGCAGCCGGTCAACGTCCCCGACGCTCAGGGACAGGGTACACAGGAAGAAACGTTCGACAGTCTGATCCGGGGCCGGTACAAGCAGGACTTTGATTCTGCGGTGCAGAAGGTCGTAAAGCAGCGCGTGCGCGGGCTGAACCAGTACAAGGGGCAGGCCGAGGCGATGGCACCGATCATCGACCAGCTGGGCGCGCTCTATGGGATCGACACGTCGGACCCGCGGAAGACGGACTTCGCGGCACTGGCACAGCGCTTTTCCGCTGACGAGCGGCTTTATAGCGCGGAGGCCATGGAGAAAGGCACGACGACGGACGCGCTCAAAAAGGAGTACGCGGGCCGGGCCGAGAATACGGCCATGCGGCGGCAGCTGCAGGAGTACCAGATGCGAGAAGCCTTCGCCGGGATCCAGGCAGACTTTGCCCGGGATGTGACGGCGCGGTACGGCGCGGACTTTGAGACCGAGATGCAGAACCCGGATTTTGCGCGGCTCATGGGCGCGGGCGTGCCGCCGAAGACGGCCTATGAGGTCATCCACCAGCAGGAGATCGCACAGGCACAGGCGCAGCTGGTGGCGAACCAGGCGCGGGAGAACGTCATGCGGACCATCCAGGCACAGGGCGCAAGGCCACAGGAGATCGGCTCCGGCGCTGCGGGCGGAGAGAACGTCCCGATGAAAACACACTGGTCACGCGCGGAGGTGGAGGACATGCGCCGCCGCGCGGCAAGAGGGGAACGAGTGATCCCCTGAGAAAGGAGATAAGAAGCTATGTTTAAATCCAAAGTCGGATTTCAGTTTTTTGCTGACGCCGGTACGCTCGTCAACGCGACCGGCAACTACGTAAACGCAGGCACCGGTCAGACGACCGCATTCAGCGGCAACGACACGCTTGCGCCGACCATGAAGACGTTCTACGACACGCAGCTGCTCGAGAACGCACGGCCGAACCTCGTGCATGCGCAGCTGGCAGGCCGTCAGGCACTGCCGCGCAACCACGGCAAGACCGTCGAGTGGCGCAAGTGGAACACGCTGAAGGACGCGGAGGAACTGACCGAAGGCGTCATCCCGACCGGCCAGAAGATGGGCCAGACCAGCACGACCGGCGCGATCAAGCAGATCGGCCTGTACGTGACGGTCTCCGACCAGCTGGAGCTGCATGCGCTGGACAACGTCATCCTGGGTGCGACCGAAGAGCTCGGCGCTTCCGCGGGTACGTCCATCGACAAGCGCGTGCGCGACGCGGTCGTGGCAGGCTCGAACGTGCAGTACTGCGACAAGGTCGCAGCGGGCGGCGCGCATACGGCAGTCACCAGCCGCGCAGGCCTCGACCTGACGGCGAAGCTGACGCCGGACGAGGTCAACAAGGCCGTGACGACGCTGAAGAAGATGAAGGCTCCAAAAATCGACGGCAAGTATGTCGCGATCATCCATCCGTCGGTCGCATACGACCTGCGGTCCTCAGACGCATGGGTCGAGGCGCACAAGTATGCAGACGTCACGCCGCTGTTCTCGGGTGAGATCGGCGAGCTGCACGGCGTCCGGTTTGTCGAGACGACGGAGGCGAAGATCTTCAACAACTCGACCTGCCCGGTCAAGTCGGCGGCAGGCAATGAGGGGACGCCCCCTGCAACCTACTACAGCGTGTACGCGACGCTGTTCCTCGGCAAGGACGCATACAAGATGATCGACCCGGAGGGCGGCAATCTTGAGATGATCGTCAAGGGCAAGGACGAGATCGGCGGCCCGCTGAACCAGTTCTCGACCGTCGGCTACAAGGCCGAGATGGCGGCGAAGCTGCTGTACGAGGACCGCATGGTCCGCGTGGAGAGCTGCAGCGCATACTCCGGCACGGACGAGGCGAACTGAGAAAGGAGCACATAGCATGGCAACGAAAGAGACCGCTGCGGCGGCTGCACAGGCAAACCAGGAAGACGTGTGGAACGTCATGAAGACGATCTACCTGCCCCGCGGGCAGGAGAACGAGGAGCAGAGCCGCTTTGTGGCGGTGAACGGACGGACGTTCATGGTGCCGAAGGGCAAGGACGTGCGGGTCCCGCTGCCGGTGTATGAAGTCCTGATGAACGCGCGGATGGCGGAGGAGGAAGCTTTCCGCCGCGCGCAGGCGGACAACTGACAAGTGAATGCCCATGACGGCATGAAGCAGAGGAAGGGGCAGAAATGCCCCTTCTTTTGGTAAGGAGGAAAAATGAAAATTCGGGAAGCGATCGAGACGGTCGACCGGTTACTGTCGAACCAGTACGAGACGCCGGATAAGGTCCGGTGGCTGTCGGAGCTGGACGGAATCGTGTATCGGGATATCATCTGTACGCACGAGCACGAGAAGGAACCGGAGCCGTTTACGGGCTACGGGGAGGACGTGGACTTAGAGACCCAGCTTCTGATCCCGTGGCCGTATGATGAGATCTACCGCTGGTATCTGGGGATGAAGATCTGCGACGCCAACGGGGAGACGACGAAGTATGCAAACGAGGCGGCGAAATACAACAGCTACTATCAGGGGTATTTCAACGCCTACAATCAGGCGTACATGCCGAAGCAGTACGCGACACATTTCAAGCTTTAAGGCGGTGAGACTATGAGCGTATATCGAGTAGAGTCGGGCGGCAGGGCCCCAGCTGGGCTTTCGACCGGCGACGAGGTCGTGACCGGCGGCGGCACGTACCGCATCACGGGCGTGAACGCGGACGGCAGCTACCAGTCGCAGCTGGTGAACAAGAACCAGACGACGAGGAACTACGGCGGCAGCTATCAGACCAGGAACAGCCCTTACACCATGTCCGGCGTGTCGGACTACACGAGAAGCAAGCTGAACGGGCTGGAGAGCGGGTACACGCCGTCGGGCAGCGTGCAGGCGGCGCAGGCGTATCTGGAGCAGGTCAAGGCCAGCAAGCCGGGCGCGTATCAATCGCGATGGGACGATGAGCTGACGAGCCTGTATGACCAGATCCGGAACCGGAAGAAATTCAGCTATGACATGGGGACGGATCCTCTGTACCAGCAGTACAGGGAGCAATACCAGCGGCTCGGGCGGCTGGCCATGCAGGACACGATGGGGCAGGCAGCGGCACTCACGGGCGGCTATGGCTCAACCTACGGTGAGCAGGTGGGCCAGCAGGCGTACAATGCGTATCTGCAGAACCTCAACGACATCGTGCCGCAGCTGCAGCAGCAGGCATATCAGCGGTATCAGGATGAGGGGACGGACCTTTATAACCAGTACAGCCTCGTGAAGGGCCGGGAAGATACGGACTACGGCCGGTACCGGGATACGGTCAGCGATTATTATTCGGATCTTTCGGATGCGCGGAGCGCGTACAACTCGGAACGGTCGCTGGACCAGAGCCAGTGGGCGACGATGCTCGACTACTGGGCGCAGAAGGCAAACAACGAGAACGCAGCCTACCTGCAGGCGCTGGCGGCGGAGCAGGCCGCGGCGAAGAAATCCGGCGGCGGAGGCAGCGGTGGGAGAAGCAGTTCCGGCAGAACCGGAAAGGGGTACATCGACAACACGTACAACAAAGGCGGATCGGGCGGTGCGCAGGCGCAGACCTACAACCAGCTCAAACGCGGCATGACCGAGTGGATCCAGGCCGGGCAGAAGCAGAAGGCATATGAGCTGTTCGCCGGGGTAGCTGGGCAGCTGAGTCTTTCCAGCGCGGCAGGCAAGAAACAGTATAACGAGCTGGTGAAGATCCTGAACCGTGCGGGCTTCGGGATCCCGCTGGAACGATAAGGAGGCGGACATGGCAAAGAAGAAGCGGACAGGGCTGGATGCCCTGCAGGAATACGAAGCTGGCAGCGGATACGCTGCCAGCTCTGCGACGTCTTACGGGCAGACGCAGACACAGGGAAAGACCACAACGTTCAAACGGAGCGGGCTTGACGCGCTGCGCGAATATGAACAGTACAAGAATCCGGGAGCCGTGCAGGATACGGCGTTCGACCCGAACTACAGAAGCAGAAATTATCAGACGCCGGGGCAGAACGCGGCGTTTGAGGCATATAAAAATGCGGTCAACGCAACGCAGAAAACGAGAAATGGCGTGGCTGTTTCCGGGAAGGTTTCGGAGCAGGAATACAGCCGGTCGCCTGGCATGCAGAAGCAGTACGGGACGTACCAGAATTATCTGCGCGGCGTGGAGGCGGCGCAGGGGCTGAAGCTTGGGACACTGGCGCTGCAGGGACAGAGTGCACTGCTGGCCGGCCGGTTTGCGCCGGCCACGCAGCAGGTGCGGGAGGACGTGGATGCGCAGAACCGGCGTGCAAAAGCGGCGCAGACCGCGCAGCGGGATCAGGTGCGCGGGATGCGGCGGACGTCGCAGGAGCTGGGCAAGCAGATCGAGGCGCTGGAGATCGAACAGGCGGACACGCATTTCTCCGGGACCGGGCTTTCGGAAAATGGGAAGAGCGTGACGCAGCTGCAGAACGAGATCGAGAACCTGCAGGCGCAGAAGACGGCGGTCGACAACCAGAGCGTGCTGGCCCGGGCACAGGAGGCGATCGGGAACCTGAGTAAGGAAGACCAGAATCTGCTCCGGCAGTACCGCGGGCAGGAACTGAACGGATATCAGGTGCGGGCGTATGCGAAGTACGACGCGAAGACGGCGCTCAACGAAAAAGGCTACAGCGACGACACGCTCAAGCGGCTGGCGGAATGGCAGAAGGTGCTGGACGACTACGACAACGCGCAGAAGCTCGACCAGGCGGCACAGGAGATGGGAAGCGGATCCTTCGCGGGGAAAGCTGCGGCAACGCTGTTCTCTGCGGCGCTGGCGCCCGGAAAGGCGCTGGGCAATCTGGAATCGCTGCGCGGCGTATTGCCGAAGTGGGCTGGCGGCTATCAGAACGAGGATATGCCGACGAACATCTACAGCCCGGCGTACAACGCGTCGCGCCTGTCCTCCGGCATTCGGCAGAGCGTGATGCAGAATATGAACCCGACGGGGCAGTTCCTCTATCAGGCGGGCACATCGGCGCTGGACAGCGCGGTCAACATGGCGGTATCGACGGGGCTCGTCGGGACGGTCGGCGGTGCGGCCGGGGCAGGCGCGAAAGACGCGATCGCGGAGACGATGAACTGGGTGATGGGCTCGCAGGTCGCGGCAGATTCGGTATATGAGGGCATTCAGAACGGCAAGTCCAACGCGGACGCGCTGGTCGACGGTATCGTCGAGGGCGCAATCGAGGGTATTACGGAAAAATACTCCGTGGGTGATATCATCGAGAACATGTTGAGCGGGAAGGCCGTGTGGAGGAAGGCACTGCGGTCGTTCGCATCGGAAGGCGCGGAAGAGATCGCGTCCAACTGGCTAAACCGTGCGTATGACGTGGTGGCGAAGCATGACCGGGGCGAGGTCATGACGGCCTACGCAAATTATATCGCAGAGGGCAGGACGCCGGCGCAGGCGCTGGCGGCGATGGTCGGAGACTTCGCAAAAGAAGACAGCCTTTCGTTCCTCGCGGGCGGCCTGTCCGGCCTTGCCATGTCCGGGACATATGCGGGCGTGAACCGCGTGATTTTGGAGGCAAACGTCACGCAGACGGCCAGAGCGGTCATCGAGGCGGGCGAAGTGCAAGACGTCATCGACTATGGCATGGCGCAGGAAGAGGGCACGAAGGCGCACCAGCTGGCCGAGGAACTGCAGCAGACCGTGGACGATGGCGGCGAGGTGACGCAGAAGGCCGTGGAGAACACGCTGCGTGAGGTGGCGAAGGAGCAGCAGGCGGCCGTGGACGAAGGGCAGGAGCCGCGCGTGCCGGAGACGCTGACCAGGCTCGAGCAGCTGCAGGAACAGGCCCGGCAGGAGCAGGCGCAGGCCGAGGCGGACGAGAAGACGTTCCAGATCTACAAGAGCGCTGCGGAGACGGCACAGGAGAACCAGAGGCTTGAACAGCAATATCAGCAGGAGCAGGAACAGGAACAGAGCCGCGCACAACAGTCTGTACAGGCCGTTCAGCAGGCCCAGCAGGCGGCGCAGCGGCAGTACGACCAGGACAGCTTATTTGCGCCAATTCCGGGGACAGAGAACATGGGAGAGCTGGATCCGGTACAGTATGCCCAGCGGCAGACGGCGGACGCGGAGCAGGCGCTCGATGAAGCCGCGCTGCAGCAGGAGGAACAGTATCTGCAGACGCAGGCCCAGAGAGCGGGCTACGACGAACAGACGGCGGCGTATTTCCTGAACGGGAACACGACGGGCATGCCGGCGGAGCAGTATGCGCAGAGCTTCGGACAGGTCTATGAGCAGGGCAGACTCGGCGCGAGTGAGCAGCGGGCCATGCGCTATGCAGAGGGAATGAATCAGGACGTGGCGGCAGCCGCCTATCGAGCGGGCCTTGCCGCAGGGCAGAAAGGAGAAGGCAATGGCAGTATCGAGGTTACTGATGAAGGACAAGTCGGGCAGGCTGGTCAGCGTGCCGAAGGACAGGCTGGAGGCGTTCGCCAAAGCACAGCGCAGCAGCAAAGAGCTGACGCCGGAAGAAAGAGAGCGCAGGGTGCGCGAGATCTCGCAAAGGCTTGGGATGAAGTAGAACTTTCGACGCTCGGCTTTGGAAAGGACAACACGCAAAAAGTGCGCGTCATGCCGAAGGGACAAGAGGCCAGAAGCGAGGATATCCAGGCGGCGGAAAAGTTCTTCCGGTCGATGGGCGTGCAGAACGCGCGGTTCTTCACCGGGCAGCTGACGCAGGAGATCGATGGGCAGACGTTTTATGCGGATGCCGCCGTGACGGAGGATGGCTCCGTGCTCATCCGTGCAGACAGCGAGGAGTATTCTGCGTTCGAGCTGGCGAAGCACGAGGGGTATCATCTGCTTGTCAAGCGCTGGCCGGAGATGGCGGCGAAGATTCAGAAGCGGCTGCTGGGCGAGGGCAAGATCACAAAGGAGATGATCGAGAGCTATGTGGACGCATACGCCGGGATCTACGGCGACGACACGGACGCCTACGTCGAGGAGATCATCGCGGATACCTATGCCGGAATGAACCGCACGGACTACGGCACGAACAAGCTGCGCGCGGACGTGAAGATGGAGGTCGGCCAGTGGCAGAAAAAATCCGGCAGCGCGAGAGCGCCGCCGGTGAAGATGTCCGCGTCAAAAGCAGAAAAGTATGATTTTACAAAGCCGTTTGCAGAACAGGTGGACGACTGGAAAGCCGGGAAAATCGAAAAAAATGATACGCTGGTGGTCGGGTCGACACCGGAGGTATTTCAGAAGGTGGGCTTTAATGCGCTGCCGGTCACAATCAATCAGACGCATGTAGACTATGCCATCAATGGAACGAAAGATGAGGAGCATCACATCGGGGAACCGATGTTGAAGCAGCTTCCGCGTGCGATGAAAAGCCCGGTCGCGATCATCGCATCTGAATCACAGAGAGGGACAAGCGTCGTTGCGCTGTTGCCATTCATCAAGGACGCAAAATCTGTGATTATTCCGGTGTACATTGACGGGTTAGGCAGACAGAATTCGATTGTCATTGACAGCAATGCCGTTACCAGCATTTATGAAAAGAAGAATGCGGTGACGGGACTGCTCACAAACGCGATTGAGAAATCCAATAACGGCAAAACAACATTGTTCTATGTGGACAAAGTAAAAGCCGCTGCTTTGTATCAGGTGGCAAGGGTCCCAATGCCCAAGATGCCCGATACTGACAACGGCTTCGTAACCAGTATAAGGGATGAGGGGTCGACTGTCAAGCCAAAGTTAAATAATGTAACACAATCGCAACAGTTTAAGCGCTGGTTCGGAGACTGGAAGAATCACCCGGAGAGCGCGAGCAAGGTTGTGAATGCGGACGGGACACCGAAGGTGGTTTACCACGGGACGAATGCGAAATTTAATACTTTCCAGCAGGAGAACGGAGCATACTTCTTCAGTGAAAGCAGGGATTATGCAGAGAGCATGGCAGATGAACGCAGGGGAAACCGTATCATTGAAGCCTATCTCAAGATGAAGAATCCGTACACGGTGAAACTGTCCCCGAAACAATTTACGGATAACATTGCAGAAGCACCGTCTATTCGCTACGCCAAAGAACATGGGCACGACGGCGTAATTTTTGAATATGATGGAAGCAAAGAAGATCTGGCCTACGACAAATTCTATGTTGTATTTGATTCCGCACAGATCAAATCCGCTACGGATAACATCGGAACATTCGACAAGACAAACCCGGATATCCGGTATTCTTCGCAGGACGGGCGGTATCGGGACCTGATGGGGGAGAAGGCGGCACAGTACACCAGGAGGGCGGAAAACTTCCTGCTGTCGAGGATCGCGGGGAGCTTCGGCGTTTCGCCGGAGGCGAAGCGGGAGACGCTGCAGCCGTTCACGGAACAGATCGTGCGGAAGTTTTTGCAGACCGGCGAGCTGGACAATAAGCTGGTGGGCGATTTGGTCGACGCGGCGGTGGAGGTCAGCATGGAGGAAAACCAGTCGTACTACGAGGAGTACAAGGGGGTCCTCAAGTTCATCGAGAACCAGAAGATCTCCATCCCAGCGCAGGACAAAGAGGATATCCGATACTGGAATCAGTTCCGGCAGCAGGCGGCGAAGAGCATGCAAATCAGGGACGACGGGATGCCGGTGCGTGACGTTTACTGGACGCTCCACAAGAAGGCGCCGCAGCTGTTCCCGGCGAGCAACAAAACGGCGGGCGCACAGATCATGCAGATCTACAAGGTCGCCGAAGGGATCCGGCAGACGCGCGAATGGATCGAGGGCTACAAGGGCGTGGACGCGGCAGAGGTCAGCAAGGTCAAGCAGAATGTGTTCGAAGCCAGAGCGACGAATGCGCGGCTGGACTGGGCGAAAAATGACGCGAGGAATGCGGTCAAGGAATTTGCCGCAGATCTGCGGGTCACGCAGCGGTATCTCGACCGGCAGAAGAAGGCGAAGGACCTGCTGGGGCTGGCGATCCCGCAGTCGGCAGAAGAAGCGTTAGAACTCAGCAAGGAGGTCAAGAAACTCCGTGGGCGTGTGCAGTATGTTATGAATAAGAACCTGCTGACGGCGGAAGACCAGAAGATCGTCGGCGCGCTGCTGCGCGGAGATATCAGCGAGGAAGCCGTGCGGAAGATGAAAAACAGCAAGGGCATTCTGGACGTCTATGAGGCGAAAGCGGCGTATGACGCGCGGATGCTGACGCTGCGGGCATGGCGCGTGCAGAACAAGCAGCGGATGCTTGACGAGGTAGACGCGGATCTGGACGCGGCGAAGTTTGACCAGTGGGCCGACAAGGGGTCCGGCTGGGGCTACGACACGGAGACGCCTGAACGAAACTTCGCGGACGTGATGCGGAAGATCCCGGGCGGAGATGTGCTGGCGAAGGAGTTCAATAACAAGTATATCTACAAGATCAAGCAGAACGAGAGCGAACGGAAGAACTTCATTCTTGAAATTCAGGAGCGGGTCAAGAAGCTGGATATCAGCGAGAAGGTAATGAGAGGGAACGCAGACTCCGAGGCTTACGCCGTGCAGCTGCTGGGCGAGGCACAGGAGAACGCAGAGATGCTGAAGGGGCAGGACGCGGAGGAGAAGAAGGACGGCAAGACCTATGAAGAATGGCTGGCAGTCATCCAGAAGCTGAAAGCGGATAACCCGAACATGGACTTCGCAAAGATCGACAAGGCGATCACGGAGTTCCATAAGATCTATGATGAGCTGCTCGACATGATAAACCAGGTGCGGGTGCAGTTCGGCTATGACCCGGTCTCCTACCGGCGCGGGTACTTCCCACACTTCACGGAAAATGAGGAGAGCATCCTTGCGCGGTTTGGGCGGGAGCTGGGCTTCACCGGGACGGTCTCACCGCTGCCGACGACGATCAACGGGCTGACGTCCAGATTCCGGCCGGGCATCCGGTATTTCAAGAATGCCAACGAACGGCTGGGCTACGCGACGGCGTACAATGCGATCAAGGGACTTGATCTGTATCTGGATACGGCGAGCGACGTGATCTTCCACACGGAGGATGTGCAGCGCATGCGGGCACTGGAGACGCAGATCCGCTACCGCGCGAGCGACGAAGGCATCCGGCAACAGATGGACGCGATCAAGGCAAATAACACGCTTGACCCGGACAAGCAGCAGCAGCTGATCGATGAGCTTTCGAAGAATGGGCGGACGCGAATGTCACACATGGCGGCATGGCTGACGGAGTACACGAACGTACTGGCAGGAAAGCGAACCGGTGCGGACAGATGGCTTGAAGAGCATATCCCGCAGAAGATCTACAACTTTGCGCGGAAGGCCCAGCAGCGCGTGGGCGCGAACATGGTCGCGGCGAATATCGGCTCGGCGGTCACAAACTTCATCCCACTGACGCAGGCGTGGGCGCAGACGAGCACAGTCAATATGATGAAGGGCATGTGGTACACGCTGGCGAACTACGTGCAGGCGGACGGGCTGGACCAGCAGTCGGTCTTCATCAACAACCGGAGCGGGTATCACGGACTTTCACAGTCAAGCATGGATAAGGCGTCTGAGATCGCGGGATGGGTGATGGAGAAGATCGACGGATTTACGACGGGGTCCATCGTCCGGGCACGGGTGATCGAGAACATGCAGCGCGGCATGTCGCAGCAGAGCGCGCTGGAGGAAGCCGACCAGTTCGCGTCCGGCATCATGGCAGACCGCAGCAAGGGAGCGACGCCGCTCATGTACACGGTGCGCAGCCCTATCGTGAAGATGTTCACGCAGTTCCAGCTGGAGGTCAACAACGAACTGAGCTGGATCTTCAAGGACATGGCGCGGGAGGAACGAAAGAAGGGCGTGGCGGCACTGGCCAAGGCCATGTTCAAATTCCTCATCGGCGCATGGCTCTATAATGAGGCGGCAGAAGCAATCCTTGGCAGGCGGCCGGCGCTGGACCCGCTGGACATGCTGAACGATACGGTCGGCGACGTGTCGGGGTACAAGGTGCCGAACACGTGGCAAGCAATGGCCGAGTACGGCGTGAACCCGAAGAACTGGGATTATACGACGGAGAAAAAGACGCCGGAGGAAGTATGGAAGGGCTTTGCGAGCCGCGTGGTCGACGAGCTGCCGAACACGCAGCTGCTAGCAATGTTCGGGCTGGACGAATGGATGGGGCTTGATCTGCAGGGCAACCGCATTGCAGTTATTTCGGCTTTCCCGGATATGGAGAAGGTCAACAAGGCGCTGCTGTCGAGCAAAGAGGACATGGCGACGAAGAAGAAAGCGCAGGTGCTGGTAGATGAGCTTTCGAAGCCGCTGTCGTATGCGGCGCTGCCGATGGGCGGCGGACAGGCACGAAAGAGCCTGCAGGGCATCATGTCCGTGGTGAACGGCGGCAAATACAAGCTCAACAACGAGGGCGAGCAGCAGCTGCAATATCCGACGTACACAGACAGGCCGGGCGATGTGCCGCTGAAGCTGGCGCAGGGCGTGCTGTTTGGCAGAACGGCGACGCAGGAGGCGCAGGACTGGATCGAAAATGGATTCAAGTCTTTGTCCGTCAAGGAGACGAAAGCCTATCAGGCGATCACGGAAAGCGGAGAGGACCAGAGGAAGACCTACACGTTCGTGCAGGCGATCAAGAACGTCGAAAAGGAATACGACAAGAAAATGCTGCTCAAGAGCTACAGCATCAGCGACACGGCAAAGACGGCGTATTTCTATCAGGTGTTTGCCAACGAGGACCAGCAGAAGGAGATGGACAAGCTCGACGAGCAGGGCAAGATCGACTTCATGAAGAAGTACCTCGCAGAGGCCGAGGACAACCACAACCGGGACGAGCTGCGAGACGCGGCGGTCGCCGGGACGGTCACGCAGGAGAAAGCCATCCAGCGGATGGTCGCCAACGACTGGGCCAAGAACGAGGACGACGCATACTGGAAGTACCGCGAGTGGATCCGGAAGGCGGACGACAAGGACTACAAGATGTACGACGATTTCCTGAACGCGATCGAGGCGGGCGGAGACGTCAAGGAGGCAGCAAAGGAATACCTCGAGCACGGAAAGGAAGCGAAGGATCTCAGCAGGGAGGTCACGACGGCATACAAGGCGCAGTACCTTGCCGCGACGCCGGAGGAGCGGAGAAAGCTCAAGCAGAAGCTGCTCGAGATCTATGCGGCGCTGGGCTTCAACCGGAAGGAGAAATCCAAGGATATCGACAAATGGGTGAAGGATGCCGCAAAGGAGAAGAAGGACAAGTAAAACAAGAAGGCCGGGGCGGATGCCCCGGCCTTCGGTTTTGGAGTTACTGCGCTTTTTCCAGCTCCGCGAGGCGCTGGCTGTGCAGGTGGACGACGGATTTGAGGAAGGAGACCTCTTCTTCGAGTTCTTCGACGCGGCTCTTCGGCGCAAGGGTATCGAGAAGAGACTGCTGGCCTTCGATCAGGAGGTCCAGCTTTTTCATGACGCTGCTCTCGATGATGACGCGGGTGTTGGCTGCGGACTGCTTGAGCATGTCGTCTTTGGCCTGGTCGATCATGGATTGGATTTTCTCAATATCTTTTTCGTCGAGCATGGGGAAGCCTCCTTGTTTTTTGATGATTCCAGTATAGCACCGGCAGATGGGAATGGCAAGGGGAAAGGTGCGCGTGGGGTGAATCCGGCGCGGGGGTCTGCTACACTGGATGAAAAGGAGGGATGCGGTATGGCGACGCCAATTCCGGGGGCTTATCCGAGCCCGAGGATCGACAAGGGGGTGCTGCGGTGGTACGAAGGGGACACGTTCTCGATCGTGCTGCGGTTCGACCTGAAGGACCAGGACGGCGAGGCCGTCACGATCGGGACGACGGACAGCATGGCGGTCGTGTTTCTGGACGATACGCGACAGACCGTCCACACGTTCAGCTTTGCGAAGGTGGAGAATGACCAGGTCACGCTGAACTTCGACGCGACGGTCACGGCAAAATTCACGAAGGGAAAGTACACCTACGATATCCGGTACACGCACGGCGACAAGACGACGCTGGCGAGCGGGAATCGGGCGTTCGTGGAGTAAGGAGCAGGCATGAGGGTAGAAATTCCAAATCAGATCACGGTGACGATCGGCGGGCTGATCTCCCGCGGGGTAAAGGCCGTGGAGGTTACGGACGCGGGGCGGCTTGTCTTCACGCTGACGGACGGCAGCACTGCGGATCTTGGCTCCATCATTGGCCCGCAGGGGCCAAAGGGCGAGACGGGACCGGAAGGCCCGCAGGGGCAGACCGGACCTGCCGGCGAACAGGGCGAAACCGGCGAGGCGGGCGCGAGCATCACGTCGGTCACGAAGAAATCGCAGAGCGGGACGACAGCAACCTATACGATGAAGCTGTCGGACGGCAAGGAATTTGATTTTGACGTCGAGACCGTCAAGGGTGAGAAGGGAGACACCGGCGCGAAGGGCGAGACTGGTGCACAGGGTCCGAAGGGAGAAACCGGCCCGCAGGGGCCAAAGGGCGAGACCGGCCCGCAGGGCGAGCAGGGGCCGAAGGGCGACACCGGCGCGACCGGCGCGGAAGGCCCGAAGGGCGCGACCGGCGACACTGGCCCGAAGGGAGAGCCCGGCGAAAAGGGAGAGAAAGGCGACAAGGGCGACACTGGCGCGACTGGCCCGCAGGGAGAAACCGGCCCGCAGGGGCAGACCGGTCCGCAGGGCCCGGCAGGCCCAACCGGCCCGAAGGGCGATACGGGAACGGGCTTTACGGTCAAGGGCTATTACGGCTCGGTATCCGCGCTGCAGGCATCGGTCAAGAATCCGGCGGTCGGAGACGCCTACGGCGTGGGCGCGGCTGCGCCGTATGACATTTACATCTACGACGGCGTAACGAAGGCGTGGGTCAACAACGGACCGCTGCAGGGCGCGAAGGGCGAAAAGGGCGACAAAGGCGACCCCGGCGCAAAAGGCGAACCGGGCGACACCGGCCCGGCGGGCGCCGACGGCGTGACGCCGACGATCGGCACGAACGGCAACTGGTATCTGGGCGAGACTGACACCGGGAAGCCGTCGCGCGGCGAGAAAGGCGATAAGGGAGACAAAGGCAATCCCGGCGCAAAGGGCGAACCGGGCGAGACTGGACCGCAGGGACCTACGGGTCCGCAGGGCGAGACGGGGCCTCAGGGGCCAACGGGTCCGGCCGGAGACAACGGTGCGCCAGGCGCAAATGGCGTGACGCCGGCGATCGGCGCGAACGGCAACTGGTATCTGGGCGAGACCGACACCGGCAAGCCGTCCCGCGGCGCGAAGGGAGACAAGGGCGACCCCGGCGCAGACGGCGCGCCCGGACAGACCGGCCCGCAGGGAGAACCGGGAGACCCAGGCGAGACCGGCCCACAGGGGCCGAAGGGCGAACCCGGCGATACCGGCCCACAGGGCCCGCAGGGGCCCGAGGGCAAGACACCGGTCAAGGGGACGGATTACTTTACGGCGGCGGATAAGGCCGCGCTGGTGCAGGACGTGCTTGCCGCGCTGCCAGAATGGACAGGAGGAAACTACTGATGGCATTGGATAAAGCAGTAGATTCCGCGCAGCTGAACGCCGACCTGACGGCGGTTGCGGACGCCATCCGCACGAAGGGCGGCACGTCCGCACAGCTTGCGTTCCCGGATGGGTTCGTGAGCGCGGTGCAGGCCATCGAGGGCGCGCCCGACTTGCAGATCGTCGTCACGACCAGCGCGGGCGCGACTGTCACAGCCACGAAGGGTAGCAAGACGGTTTCTGGGACGGCGGATGCGAGTGGAAACTGCACGTTGATAGTCGACGAGGTTGGAACATGGACGGTAACAGCAGCGACAGCAAGCACAACAAAGACGGCAGATGTTGTGGTTGGGACAGCTAATGTCGATTTGGCCATGATCGACCCCGTGTTCGCAAATAACAGCTGGGCTGCAATTATTAAGGCTTGTCAAGAGAAGCAAGTTCCTGACACTTGGAAGGTTGGCGACAGCTGCAACATGACAATCAACAAGACGTCCTACGCAATTGATATTATCGGCAAGAATCACGATGACTATGCCGACGGCTCTGGTAAAGCTCCGCTGACGTTCCAGATGCACACGACCTACGCGACGCAGTATAAGATGAACGGTGCAGAGAGCAATAGCTGTGGTTGGGTGAACTGTCTGGTGCGAACGTACAATGCATTCCCGAAGCTGAGACAGGTGATGCCGGCAGAGGTCGTGGCTGCGATGAAAGCCGTGACGAAGAAAACCTCGGCAGGCAGCGCCAGCTCGACCATCGACACGACGGAGGACACGCTGTTCCTGCTGTCGGAGATCGAGGTCCAGGGCACGCGGACATACTCCTATGCGGGCGAGGGCACGCAGTACGAGTATTACAAGACGGCGGCCAACCGGAAGAAAAACCGTGCATGGTATTTGCGCTCGCCGAGACTCAACAACACCAGCTGCTTTGACAGAACGGGATGGAACGGTGAGGCGGACTGGAGCGTCGCGTCCGAGGTGGACGGTATCGCGGCGGCATGGTGTTTCTAATCATGTAGATATGATCTTTAAGGTCATTCTGATAAACAAGCCGACGGGCGTTAAGGAGCTTCTATGAGTACGATTATCTATACCCTCATCACCGACCGAACGACAGCGGACGTCGCACGCGTGCACGAGTTGGCCGTGAAGGGCTACGCGGGCATGACGGCGGCGGAGCTGGCGGAGTGGCTGGCGGGGATGAAGGGCGCATACAACGACGTTGACCTAAACCGCGTCGGGACGGCGCTGAACTACCTCCGCGACCGCCTGACCGGCGTCTGCGGCAGGGATATCACGTGGCAGGCGAAGACAGAAAAGAGGTAAAAACATGGATGCTGGAACCATCACGATCATCTGCGCCGTCCTCGGCTCGTCCGCGCTGACGACGGTCATTCAGGCCATCGTCGGCACAGCGCAGAAGAAGAAAACACAGGCAGACTCCCAGGGCGACCATCTGGCCGAGATCGACAAAAAGCTCGGGAAAATGCAGGAGCATCAGGACGAGCAGTATCTGGCGATCCTCCGGCTGACCATCATGTCGGAAGAAATGCCAATGGCCGAGCGCCTGATCGCCGGAGAGAAGTATAAAAAGATGGGCGGGAACGGCGATGTGAAAAAATTCCTGCACCAGCTGGAGGCGCAATGCGAACGTAATGGAGTTTAGCAAGAAGTGGCTGATCTGCAGCGCGCTCGTCAGCCTCGCGCTCATCATCGCCTGCGCTGCAGGTGCAGATCTGACAGAGATCACGCTTGCGGTGCTGGCTGAAACGACGGCTTCCAGCGGGTTTTACCTCTGGAAAGCCAAAAATGAAAACCGCGCGAAGTACGCGCAGAAGTACATGGATAAATGGGCTGAAAAATACGGCCCGGAAGCGGCAGCACGCATCGCAGAGATCGTGCTGAAAGATTGAAAGGAGCATACATATGGACTACACACAAATCATCTCGGCAGTGATCGCGCTCATCAGCGCGCTCGTTTCGGCATTTCTGATCCCGTGGATCAAGACGAAGATCGACGCGGATAAGCTGCAAACGCTCCGCACTTACGTTGAGATCGGCGTAAAGGCGGCGGAGCAGCTGTACACCGCGACGGACGGCGCGGCGAAAAAGGCGTATGTCGTGAACTTCCTCGCCGAGAAGGGCATTCAATTTGATGTGGAAACGATCGACAAGCTGATCGAGGCCGCCGTGCTGCAGCTGCACCACGAGCTGTACGGGAGTGAGCGGGCATGAGCATCAAGATCGGACAGGCCAGCCTCGGCGAGACGGGCGGCCGCAACCAGCAGCCCGGCAACCAGAACGGGCGGGAGCTGAATATCTCCAGCTGGTACAATGGCCGCTGGCTCGGCGTTTTGCGCTACAAGAGCCGCAAAAAGGCCGAGCGAGCCGCACAGACGTGCGAGGCGGCCATTAAGAACCAGAACATCGGATACGACATGGCCGACAGAAACACGGCGTATGAGGCCGCCAGAGCCGTCGGATGGGACGTGAGAAAGATCGCAAAGCCCGTGGAGACGGACTGCTCCGGCCTCATGACGCTCTGCGCCGTGGCTGCAGGCTGCGCGTCGGTCGAAGCGCTCTACCGTCGGCAGGGTAACAGCTGCACGACATACTGCATGCTGCACGATTGGCCAGCAACGGGAGATTTTGTGCTGCTGACCGGCAGCAAGTATCTGACGACGGACGCCAATCTCCTGCGCGGCGACGTACTGGTAAGCGAGGGCCATACGGTCATGGCACTCGAAGATGGAAAGAACGGAGAGGGGGAAAAAGAAGTGGTCGAAAAGAGCAAGATCATCGTGGACGGTAAGGAAGTCGCCGTTGAACGCATCCTGAAAGACGGCACGAACTACGTCAAGGTGCGCGATATCGCCGCCGCGCTGGATCTCGAAGTCAGCAACAAGGGCAATATCGCTGTGCTGAATCACAAGGAAAAGTAAGCCATGCCCGGCGGCGGGCCGAAGGGAGTGACGAAAGCATAACTGCGCGGCTGGCTCTGCCGAAGGAGCTGGAACACCTCACGCGCAGCGACTGGGAGCGCGTCACTGACGAGGGCATACTGGATCAGATCGATCAGCAGATCGTGAAGCTTTATATCGTGCGCAGGCTCCCGCAGATGGACGCCGCCGCCGAGATCGGCGTCGACCGCAAAACCATCTCCCGCCGCCTGCCGCACATCTACAATATCGCCCGCCGTCTGGCACAAAGCAGCCCGCCCTGAGCATTACGCTCCGGGCGGGCTCTTTTACATTCAAATCATATTTTTTCGGCCGAAGGTTGCTCTGCTGGCATGTTTTGCCGCATATACGCATCGATCCATTTGCGGATCAGTTCATTCGGGGTCGTGCCGTTGGCTTTCGCCGTAGCCTTAAAGGTTTCCGCGATCTCCCGTTTTAGCTTGCAGGAAATCACGGCCATGTTTTCTGCATCCCACTTGTTGCGAGCGCGACGCTGGGTGTCAGTCGGCATAGCATACCTCACACGCACAGATGTTCGCCGCATTCAACGCGGCAGAAATCAGCACTTCGGCGTCCACGCCCAGAACGCCGGAGATTGACAGCAGAACGCCCAAGACATCCTCCGGGGTGTCAATGGACGCATCGTCCATTGTGCCGTCGGAAAAGCGCCAACAGAAGCCGTCAGCGGTCACGGAAAAATACACGCGGCTGCCAAAATCGCCGCAGGACGTGTCGTCGACCTCAACGGTGACAAGCTGGCCGTTAAGGTCGACAACGATACCGCCGGAAAACTGCCAGTAACCTCCGCCATTGTTTGCAGTGCCCGGGTCATAGTGGGGATTTGTCTGTGCTCCCCACGCGGAAACGATATTAAACATGTCTGCCATCCTCCGATTTTTTGTCGTGTTTGTTTTGCTTTGTGTCTATGGCTATATTATATACTGTAATACCGTATATGTCAAGAGGCTTTCAAAATATTTTATAAAAACAAAAGTCCCCACAAATGGTACACAGATGTCCCGGAAATGTCCCCCATAAAAACCGGGGAAGCGGCAGAATGAGAGTAGGAGCTGGCCAGCTTACTACTTTTACCGGAGGATTTTTTTATGGAATACGCAAGCAAGGGACTCGCGGGGACCGCGCTGGGCTTCGGCATCGGCGGCGCTGCGATGAGTCTGGCAAACGGCGGCCTTGGCAATCTGCTGGGCGGCCTCAACCAGAACAAGAGATCGGAAGCCGCTGATGTCGCCGCGGCAGTCACGCCTGCCATGACGGTCGCCGCCATGCTCGCCGCACGGCAGCAGGAGCCGACATGCAGCGAGAACATGCCCGTCTCGCGCTATGAGCTGGAGCGTGAGCAGAAGCTGGCCGCGAAGGACAGCGAGATCGCGCTGCTCAAGGCCAACACGTACAACGACGGCAAGATGCTGGAGGTGTACGGTTATATCGACGGGCAGCTCAAGGACATCCGCGACACGCTGTGCAAGCAGGCCGTCCACAACCAGCGCACCGAGGACAGCTTTACGCTGGTCAAGCAGGACGTTGATTGCGTCCGCAAGGAGGCGCTTGGCGCCGTGAAGATGGAGGCCGAACGCCGCTGCTGCGGCGACAACGCCTTGAAGACCTACGTCAACGCGACGTTTTACCCCAAGCAGGTCGCCAACGTCACCACCGGCACCGAAACGACGGCGCAGACGCTCTACGATCCGCTCCCGAAGTGCGGCGGATGCTGCAACAACTAAGCAAAAGGGGCGGCAATAGCCGCCCCATCTTAAAACGGAGGTAAAACTTTATGGTGACGATAGATCAGGCTATGCGCGGAATTTTGCGTTTTTTTGATACAGTAGCATCCCCACATATGGACGAGGTGCGCTCCTTTGTAGCAGGCGTTGGGTTGTCTTTACTGGCAGACGGCAGCAAAGAGCAACTGCTTGTGCTGAGAGATAACCCGTGGTTCAAAGCGATGCGGATTATGGATGAGCACGGGGATATCGACATTGACAGGCTCTATAATAAGGCAAGACCTCGGCTCGACGGGCGAAAACTCCCGATAGAGATTCCATTTATCGGAAAGCTGACTTTTGCTTCGGACGACCTTGACAGCCTATACAAATACATCCAGGAGGCATGACGAGATGAAAGAATATATCGAAAAGCTTTACACAAAGCTGCACGAGGCCATGGAGAAGCCCGTGACGCTGGGCAGCGCAGAGGAAGTCGGACTGTACGCAAAGACGATCTGCAGGCTCGAAAAGCTGCACGGGCACCACGACAAGCCGGAGACGGCCACATTTGATCGCGAAACGGCGATGCAGTGGGCAGCAAACATGCAAAACGCCGACGGAACGACAGGCCCGCACTGGACGATGGAGCAGACAACGGCTGTGGCCGAGAGCATGGGCATTCAGGCGCCTGTGGTCCCACGCTGGGCGTGGGGCGTAACCATGAACATGATGTACTCGGATTACTACCCCGTCGCCGTAGAATTCGGACTCAACCGCCCGGAATTCTACGCTGCGCTGGCAAAGGCGTTCCTGCTCGACAAGGACGGCCCGGGGCCGGAACAGAAGCTCATGGCGTATTATGAGCATATCGCAAGGAGCTGAGAACACAGAAAAGGGACTGGACACAGAATAAACACAGTTTGCAAATTCACATTGAAAATACAGTATTTTTTCAGAGTTCGAGTCTCTTCAGGTCCACCAAAGATAAAGACGCAGGAATTTAAATTCCTGCGTCTTATTTTTTATCTTTTTGGGTAGAATAGCAGTTAAAAGACGGATTATTTATGATTGAACAAAACCTTTTGCGAGAATTGCAAGGTAGCAAGACGTAGCATATCCTAGCACGAAAATACACGGGTATGAACACAGTGACCGACACAGTAAAAAAGTGCAATTAAAAGGCCGCGTCCATCTGGGCGGCGACTTTATCAATGCGGGTATCGAGGATATCGGTGTAGATATCCATGGTGGTGGAGAGCTGCGCGTGGCCGAGAAATTTTTGAGCGAGTTTGAAGTCCACGCCGGCCTCGTAGAGCGCGGTCGCGTAGCCGTGGCGGATCTCGTGCGGGGAGACGGTGATGCCCGTGCGCTTGCGGTAGGCGTCGAATTGGTCGGTGACGAACCAGCCGGGGAGCGGACTTTTTCCGCCGTCGTTGGAAAAGATATAGCCGTGCTCCTTTTGCGGAAGCGCAGCGGCCAACGCTGGGAGCAACGGGACGGGGCGGATGCCGGCGGCAGTCTTCGGCTCCTTGATCTGGGGCGTCGGACCGGTATGGTAGACGCTGCGGCGGATGTAGATCCTGCCTTTTTCCCGGTCAATGTCTTCGTAGCGCAAGCCCTCGGCCTCGCCGCGGCGGCAGCCGGTATAATAGATCAGAAAGGCAAACAGGCCGAAGTCGTCGTTTAGGTTGTCCTTGATCTTCTGGATCTGATCAGCGGGCGGCGCGTGGCGGCGCTTCTGTGGAAGGTTCTTCGGGAGAAGAACTGCCTGCGCAGCGTTAAAAGAGACGTAACCTTCGCGCTGGGCTTTATTCAGGATCTGCCGGATGATCTGGCGCTGGGTGATAACGGTCTTCTTTGCGTGGGTCTTGGCAAACTGGTTGATGTACGTCTCAATCTCTTTGCTTGTGATCGTGGCGACATCCTCCGGGCCAAACTGCGCGACGGCGCGCTCATAGGCAGGGGAATAATTGCGCAGGGAATTCGGCGCAAGCGTTGGCTCGATCTCGTTCCACCAGGCGTGGGCGACGTCGGAGAACGGGACGGTCTTTGGCTTCTCGGCTTCAGCACGGTAGACCTTGATCTTGTTCCATACTTCGCGATCTGTCTTGCCGCGAAACGCTTTGCGCTTGCCGTTGACTGTGATGATGGATTCATGCAGGCCGTCCGGCCTGACATAGTATTTGGGAATTGGCATCGTAAAACCTCCAAGAATACCGCTCCGGCGCTGGGCCGGGGCGGTAATTTTCATGTGCGAATCCAGCCGATCGATGGGATGAGCACGTCGGCCACAAGCGCAAGGGCGCACAGCAAAAGAATACCCAAGAGGATGAGCGTCACAAGCCGGTGCATGCGCAGGGACTTCTGCTGCTGAGCAAGCTGCGCACGAAGGGCCGCGTTCTCGGCGCGGAGTTTTTCAGCATCGGGAGGCTCGGAAGACTCGGCAGGCTCATCATGCGGAATGCCGAAATACTCATCCATAGAAACGCCCATCTCCCGGCAGATCGGGCCGACCGTGTAAACAGACGGATTTTTGATGTCGCCGCGAAAGAACTGGGAGACGGTGCCGACGGAAAGGTCGGTATTTTCGGCGACGTCCTGGTTTGTTTTGTGCGGAGTGATCGTCTGCTTCTGCTCACGGCATAAATCAGATAATTTTTCATTCAAAACATGTCATTCCCCCCAAAAAAGCAAGACGTCTGACTGCAAAAAGCAACTGTAATATCTTTACAAGTCTACCGTGGACAGGCTATCCTAAAGTTACAGACGGCTCCCGGTCGCCTGCGCAAGCAAAAGCCCGCGCCGTTGTTCGGCCAGCGGCGCGGGCAACGCCTACCTATATCTTACAACTTTCGGGAGGCGCGAACAAGAGGCAAAGATTAACAAAAAATGAACGGGAATTTTGTGGAGAAATGGAGACGGGAATGGAAAAGACGATGGAACAGATTGAAAACATTTTAGAGCGGGCCACACTGGATCAGCTGAAAATCATCCTGCGATTCCTGCGGAACATCATAAAATAAGCGCCGGAACGGGAAATCGTTCCGGCGGGGGATTATTCAGAAAGGGCTTCTTCCATACTGACAGTGGGCATGGTCAAGTTTCCGTCCGAGACTGGATAAAGCGTATACTCATAGTAGAGCGTCTGCGAAAATTCGATTTCGCGATCGACCTGACAACGGGTATCTTCTCCAAAAAGATAGTCGGTGCCGTACCAGTCATCACCAAATGCAAAGTAAATATCCAATGTCCCATTTGGACAGTAGGTATCAACGGCCTCGCCGGCGCGGACGAAAAAACGATCCAGAATCTTTCCGGTCGATGAACGTTTGATGATTACGAAGCAGTTCGAAGTAGACGGCGCATGGACGCATATAGAAGACAATGCACCTTGGGAAAAATCGTAGGTCGGATAATGCCTGCCGTTTCTCGGGAGGGATAATTTCTCAGGCTGCGGATCCGGCTCTGGCTCCGGAATTGCAGCGGCAGGAACTGAAGCAGGCTCGACAATAGGAGGAGAGGACGCTGCGGAAACTGTGGCAGTGTTGTGAACGGAATGCGTCGAGGATACTGCGACGATGATAGCGATAACGGCGATTACAGCAGCAACGACCACAACCCAATATGCAGTACGGTTAGACTGCGAGGGTGCCTTAGGCTCCGGAACTGGGACGGATGGAGAGGGAGGAACATCAGGCTTGATGAGATCATCCGCAAAAGCCAAAATAGAATGCGCAATGCGGAGGACAGAATGCCGGTATTTATCAAACCATTCATCGCACGGAATATCATAGACTGTATCAAAGGCTAGATACAACGAATGATCGAGACTGCTTTCGAACGAACGGCTGCCATCATAGCACTTGACAAAGTCGGTGGCGCAAGTAAAGAACAAGTCCATTATGGCGGAAGGACGCCGAGTGAAGAGACGAGCCGCGACACAATCGCAAAAGTCATTAGCAATGTCAGAATCCGGAGGAAGCGAAGTAAATGACAGGGGAACGAAGAACGCGGCAGAAAGAATAGGCATTGAGTTCGGGATGACAGGTTCCTTGTCGATTTCATCCTCGATCTTGTGAATACAATAAAAAACATAGCCGCACAGTGTCATTGCTTTCGAATAGGTAGATTCGGGCATAAAAATACCACCCTCTACCAGAATACAAAAATAAACGGAGACGGTCAAGCGTCTCCGTTTAATTTTTTTACGAAATTTTCAATTTCGCTCCATTTTTCCGGCGGGAGCGCCATCAGGAGGGAGATGAAGCGTTTCCGGAAGGAGTCATCCGCGTCGGACATGATGTTCGAGACCAGCAGGGCCAGCTCCTCATTCGCGCTGCGCTGCACATACATTTCCCCTTCGCCGTCTTCGAGCCAAGCGAGGGAGACGTTGAATTCCCGGCAGATATCCGAGATCGTGCGCTCGGTTGGGACATATGTGCCGGAGCATATTCGAGAGACATGAGCTTGTGTCAGGTGAATGCGATCAGCAAATTTGGACTGCGTCAGACCCTGATCTTTGATTAAAAACGAGATTCGTTCATTCACTGTGTTCATGGATTCACCTTCTTTCTGAAATGAGAGTATCACAGGCACGCATATTTGTCAATCAGAAAATATGTGAAATGTATAAAATAATACTTGACAATATACGTATCACATGCTAGTCTATACATAACGAATAAACCAAGCGAGGTGAGATCAATGCAGTTTACAGAACCGACGGAATCCTTGAAGCAATACGAGGAACTGAAGAAAAACCAGAACCCGAGCGGGCACAAACTGGCTCTGCGGCTGATGGAAGCAGCCGCAGAGCTGGGGGCAACGGAAGAAGACTTCGAGTTTGCCACAACTTATATCTGGGAATGGATCAATGCGACGAAGGATCTACATGCCATTACGCTGGCGGAAGTCAAGGGCAACCGTGACGCCTTCGTCAAGGCAAGCGTAGAACGCTGATCTGCGGCGCGGGAAATCCTTCTCGGAGTGGTTCTGCGAAAGCCACTCCGAGAAGCGGGCCTGCGCGTAGGCAAGCGCAATCTGGCGCTCGTCGGGCGTGAGAATGAAGTAATTATCCACTGTGCTGACACCTCCTTTCAGATAAAGGATAGCACAGCGCAGGGACGATTGACAATAGCGAGGTGAGATCAATGTCAGAGGAGCAGAAGCAGCAGGCCGAGAAGATCTCGGCGGAAATCAACAAGCTTACGCCGGAAATGCGTGAGAAGGCGCTGATCTTTATGCAGGGCATGGCTGCTATGGTGCAGCCGAAGAGCGAGAAGAAGGAGGCGTGAGGGGATGCCGAGAGAGCTGGAAGGATACCGGCCGCAGCTGGAGCTGCTGACGGATATGTTTCCGGGCCGGGCGGCCATCGGGATCACGGAATGTCAGGCGGCGCTGGGCATCGACCGGCGGACGCTGCTGGCCGACCGGCGGTTCCCGGCCCGGCACATTGGGAACAAGTACACGGTGTCACTCACGGAGCTGGCACGATGGATGGTACAGAGATAGGAGGCTGACGCATGGGGAAGGTAAAGACCTACACCCTCACATTGAGCGGGCAGGAGCTCCATGATCTGATCGAAGCGGCGATGGTGTGTGAGTGCCAGGCGGCGCAGATCATAAACGGGCTGAAGCGCAAGGGGCTTGACCTGGACGCGCAGAAGCTCGTGACGCAAAACGCCCGTCTGGCGCGGCTCGTCAGGCGGATGCAGGAAGCGAAGGAGGATAAACGGAATGCGGAAACTGATTCTCAGCGGAGACGATTGGTTTGAGCTGAAGCACACGCTGGAGCTGTTTGCAATCGTAACAAACAACGCGGCGAATGAGTACGAGAACATGGCTGCACACGAGCGAGCGGCGGAATTGTCTGAAAAGCATGCAAACCTCGCAAAACGCAACAGGGAAAGGGCGGAGTACTACAAGCGGCTTATGGCGCTGGTAGAATCGGCAGAACGCCTGCCGGAGACGAAGGAGGACGCAGAATGAGAACCAATCTTGCAGAGCGGCTCGGGTATGAGCCGGAGGAAGAGACCAGGGAGCGGCAGGAGCGACTGCTGGAGGAGCTGCGGTACCGGGAGGCCATGCGGCGGGTGGCGAAGACCTGCTGCGTGTGGCTGGGAGGCGCGGCCTTCGTGCTGGCGGTGATCGCCGGGTATGCGGAGATGACCGACGCATGCGTCGCGACCGGCGCGATCGCGTTGGGCCTGACGACCTACGGGATCCTGTGAAGCCGGTGAAGGACGAGCCAAAGATCCCGGTCGAGCTCCGGCCGGATCAGCTGGCAGACATCATCGACGCCGTCCTGGCCTTTGCCGATGACTGTGCCAATGACCGGGAGATCCTGCAGAGCATGCCGCGCGTCGACCGGGACACGGTCGACGACCTTCTACGGCGCGAGTCGGCGCTGCAAACGCTCGCGGCATGGCTGCAGCACGTACAGGAGGAAGCGGAGTGAATTATTTTGCGCCGCGCATGCGGCCCATCCCGCCGCCCTGCGGCCGGAACTGCCCGGACCGAAGCGGCACATGCCGCGCCGTGTGCTGCAGCTGGACACTCTATGAGAGCATCCGGAACCACATCTACGACGTCAACCACCGCGACAGGGACAGCCTGCAGCCCGATCTTGCAGCGGGAAAGCAGATGGTCCATGCCGACAATCAGATAAGGAGGCGCAAACACATTGCAAAATAGCATCGACTACCCCGGCGAGCGGGCGCCGCGGAGCCCCGCCGTGATCGCACAGGCTGGATATACCGGACAGAACCACTTTTCCGTTACATATGGCGATCAGAAAGTGACTGTCCGCGCCGAGGACGGCTATGCGGCCATTTTCACCGCCGCCAAACACTGGGGCTATAAATTCACCCGCCCGGAGTACCATCAGAACGCTCACGCAACCAAGCTCCACTACACGCCGGACACCCGGCCGGGGGCGCTGGTATGAGGTTCGTGTGCGACGCCTGCCAGGATATCACGAACATCGAGGCTGACCGGATGGAGATCCAGGGCGACAAGCTGATGGTGTACAGCCGCGGGCGGCTGGTGTACGTGGCGGATTTGGGGCAGATCATGCTGGCCAAGCTTACGCCGGGGAGGGAGGAAAAACCATGACAGACAAGGAAATCGCGCAGGCGCTGCGATGCTGCGCGAAAGGGCTTGGACACGACGACGCGTGCGAAAACTGCAAGGTCGGAGAAATCCAAGATCGGCGGGAATACATCGAGTTTGCGGCTGCTAACGTGATCGAGCGCCTGACCGCCGAGAACGCGGCGCTGAAAAAGGAGATTCGGAAAGCTGGCTGCATGTTTTGTGCGAGGTTTGAGGATTGCCCGGAAGGGTTTAAGCCGGGCGGCCAAGAAGACTGCGACAATTGCACGAAGAAACCGGATTGCGCGTGCAGGGAATGCTCCGGAATCGGGAGCAGCACAGACAACTGGGAATGGCGCGGCGCGACGAAGGAAGGAGGCAAGGCATGAGTAAAGCTGTTTTGATCAGCATTCGCCCGGAGTGGTGTGAGAAGATCATGGCAGGGCGGAAGACCATTGAGGTGCGCAGGACACGCCCGAAGATGAACCCACCGTTTAAGTGCTACATCTACAAATGCGGAAACGGCAAAGTCATCGGGGAATTTCTGTGCGATCAGATCATCAACATTAACGGCGCGGGAAGGATCCCGTCGGATGCTGCGCGGCCAACCTGCCTAGAGCCTGCGGAGCTGCACCAGTATCTCGGAGCTGCTACCGGCTTCGGCTGGCACATCTCAGATTTGCGCGTTTACGATCACCCGCGCGATCTGTGGGAGTTTACCGGCCTGCGGGAGACAAAATTCGGAGCAGAACCGGTCCCAATCACCCGCCCGCCGCAGAGCTGGCGGTATGTGGAGGAAGAACTATGGAACGATTGACTGAATGGAATGGCGAACAAACCCGTCATGCCTATTACCCGCGCTGCTTTAAAGAACCGTGCTACGGCAGCGGGTGCAAAATCAAGGATTGCCCGTTTGAAACAGCGGTGTGTGAGCGACTCGCGGCCTATGAGGACACGGGCCTGACGCCGGAGGAAATCAAGGCTCCATTTACGGAGGACGCGATGATAAATCTGGCAGCGCAGGCGCTGGGCGTGGAGGCTGACCGGCTCCGCGAGCTTGCCGAGGCCGACAAGGACGGGCGCGTGGTGGTGCTGCCGTGCAAGGTGGGAGAACGCTGGACAGATGAGGACGGTCGAGCAGTGCAAATAACCGCAGTAATTGTCAGCATAGAGCCATTCGGGACGAACATCAACATCTACTTTGATCATGAGGATGCAACGCCGGACGATGCGGGAAGCGACTGCATGGCAAATTGGAATTATTTCAGCCGCCACTATACCTGCATTGAGGTCGAGCGGGCGACGGAGGGCACGACATGGCCAGAAAACGCGCAAGAAAGATCCTCATGTCTATCGGCACGAGCCGAAACCGTGCAAACTGGGGGCTGACAGCAAAGCCGCGCTGGAAGACAAACGCCGGTGTGGTAGAGGATACGCTGACGATCACCCTGTACGCGAAGCTGCTGCGGGCAAGAATGGAGGGCAAGAAGGATGGCAACGAAACGAGTATGTGACCGCTGCGGGGCGGAGATAAACCCCACAAGCTCTGCGACGTATGTAAACGTACGACGCGCGTTCCATGAGGAATCACCTGATATTGAGCTTTGCTGCTCCTGCGCGATGCAAATCAAAGAATGGCTTAAATCGCGTGTAGAGGAGGGCAAGAAGGATGATTAAAAACAGAGTGTGTTTTACCGTCAGAGGAGAGTTCGGAGCGCAGATGAGCTTCGAATCAGAAAACACGATCCCGTATGAAGATCTGTGCAAGTGTATCAATAAAGATACGCTGATAGAGCTGATGTGCCTTGACGTAGTCGGCTATACCGGCGACGATATTCAGTTCATCACGCCAGAAGAATACGACGAGCACTTTGGAGATGACGAAGATGGTTGACGAATACATCAGCCGCGAAGCGGCGCTGAAAGACTTTGAGGCAAACAACGCAAGGAACCCGTACTGGACGCCTCCGCGGGTAAAAACGCTCCTGCTCCGCCAGCCCGCCGCCGACGTTGCGGAGGTGGTGCGGTGCAAGGACTGTGCAAAGCATTATATCGTACTTGGCCGCGATATGTGCGCGAGAAATGCACAAGGATCTGAGGGGCACTGGATCGGGCTGAGCGCAACGGTACCGGACGGCTTTTGCCACCGCGGAGTACACAAATGAGCGGACTGCGGTTTGAGAGCATGGCGGACATGCCGCCGAGGATGCGGGAGCTTTATGCACGGCAGCAGCTGCCGGGGGCTGCCGAGACGCCAAAGAAGGCCTCGAAGTATCACAGCACGCCCGCCGAACGCGGCGAGCTGCGCTTTGACAGCCAGAAGGAGGCGCGGCGGTATGACGAGCTGATGGTCATGCTGCGCGCCGGGATCATCTCCGACCTGCGGCTGCAGCCGCAGTTCACCTTGCAGGAGAGTTACATCACCGAGACCGGTGAGCGTATTCGCGCGATTCGGTACACGGCGGACTTTTCGTACAAATTCGGCGGCAAGCTCGTCGTCGAAGATGTGAAGTCCAAGCCGACGCGGACAAAGGAGTATCTGCGCAACCGCAAATTCATGCGGTCAAAATTTGGGATCGACATACAGGAGATTTAAACATGCCGGAAGAAAAAAACGAGAGCAGCCAGCGCGAGGCATGCGGGCTGCCGAAGCAGGGCAATGCCTGTCCGTATGCAAAGCTCGCACCGGATCTTTGCGCGCGGTGCGGCTGGAACCCGGATGAGCACGCGCGGCGGCAGGCGCTGCCGCTGACCGAGAACGCCGACGGGCTGCGGCACAAGGACATCAGCCAGCCCGAGGATTGATGTCAGCAATCAGCCGGGGAACCATATTTTTTCGGACTTATGCCGCGGCCGCTCCGCCATGAGACGGCTGCGGGAGGATCCACCGGCTTTGCACCCGGCCCGCGAAACCTCAAGCCCGCGGGCCGGGGATAAAAAGCGCGTGTGGAACGTGCGCGCGGATGGAAACTGTCAACGTTACCCCACGCCGGGTGTCGGGATCGCCCGGCGGCATCGTGTTACCTCCTTATGGAAAGCTGCCTGAGCAGACAAGGGCAGATCGTCTGCGGCGACAGGGGGACGCGCAGGCGCAGGCGGTGCAAGTCCGCCCTGCATAGGGGCCGGGAGACCGGCCCCTGACGAAAGGAGAATGGAAATGTCACACGTAGTCGATCTGACGGGCATGGACTTTGGATATTTGCACGTCATCGGGCGGGATACCAGCAAAAAAGGAGACACGGCACACTGGATCTGCCGGTGTAAATGCGGGACCATATGCAGCAAGGACGGGAAATACCTCCGGAACGGGCATGCAAAAAGCTGCGGCTGCTTCCGGAAAGAACGCGCGGCCACGCTCGTCACCAAGAAGAATCCAGCCAAAAAGCCAAAAGCCGAACCGAAGAAGAAAAAATTCGGCCGCGGCCCGCAGCGGGCAGGCTCCGGGATCTGCTACAACCCACTCTGCCCGACGCGCAACAACTACCGCGGCGCCTGGAGCTGCACCGAGTGCCGCTTCTGCCAGGAACGCAAATTTGCCCGCCAGTCAAGGCGGGAGATCATCACAATTTGAAGGGAGTATCAAAAATGGGGAAAATCATGGAGCTTTTTTACGGAGAGCTCGGGGCGTTTCAGGCGAAAATGGAAGACGACAAGTGGGAGGTTGAATTTCGGGATGAAAAATACCCGCCGAGGATCACGATGGATCAGCTTGTACCGCCGCTTTTTGAGATGACACCAGACGGCCAGAAGACCTACGACCCGGCGTGCATACAGGTGATCGGCACACCGGACATGCGGATCATCACGACCGGAAGGCTGCTGATCAGCAAAAAAGAGCTGACCAAGTACGTAAATACTGCACAGGGCTTGCTGCAGCTTTACCTGCACGCATTTATGCAGGAGCGCAAGGAACTGGAGGCGGCGCAGGAATGACAGACACAAAAAACATCTATTGGTCTGCAATTGAGACATTTGGCTATGATTTGCAGATTGCGGTTGCAATAGAAGAAATGGCAGAGCTGACAAAGGAGCTGTGCAAGGCGCAGCGGGTGACGTTTGCAGCTCGGGGCGGCCTCGGGGATGGATTGATCGACAACCACGACGAGATCGCCGAGGAGATCGCGGACGTGCAGATCGCGCTGGAAGAAATGATGCTGCTGTTCGGTGTTCCGGTGGAAGTGCAGATAGCCAGAAGGCAAAAGCTTGCTCGTCTGGAAATGCGGATCGAGAAGGCAAGAGAGGAACGCGGGGATAATCGTGAGCATACCGCAAATTGGGAAGCGCTGGGCCCGAAAGGGAATCCATGGTATGCAAAGCTGAATGGGCCGGGGCCAGACCCAAAAGGAGCGCGAGGCGCGTGGGGGCACTGCCCAAAATGCGGGGCATCAGATTGCGAATGGGACGCTGAGACAGACGTATGCACATGCAAGGCATGCGGATACACGAACTGACCGTTGAAACTGTGGCCGGAATCTCCGGCCACGCTTTGAGCGGGCAGAGATGGGAGGAGCTGAGACTATGGTGAAGAGACACAAGCGCCGCCTGTTTACAGGGGCGGTATGTACGCAGATCGTTTATACCGTGTCCGATGGCGCGGACAAAAAGACCAGCAAGCCGCGAAAACCGCGCTTCCAGACGCAGGCGGAGCGCGATGAATTCAACAGCAAGCAATCGCTGGATCGGCTCGTTGCGCTGATGAACGCCAATTTCTCGCCAACAAGCCTGTATTCCACCCTGACATTGGATGCAGAAAACGAGGTACATACCGCAGAGGAAATGCGCAGAGTGCGCGACAACCTTGTGCGCCGCATGCAGTATCACTATCCGGAGGCCAAAATCGTTGCTTTCTACGGAAGAGGAAAAACAACGAATCGCTTCCATTTGCACCTGGTAACAGAGGGGATCCCGGAAGAAGCCATCGGCGGGCTTTGGGGGCTCGGCAGCGTGATCGAGGTTCGGCACCTGCGAAAGCACAACTATTATATAGACGAGCAGGGAAACAAGGTCGACCACGGCCAGGACTACACAGCACTTGCCAGTTACCTGCATGCGCACTGGAGAAAAGAATTCGGCGGCCACCGGTACAAGGCGACGCGAAATTGTATCCGCCCAGAGCCGGAACCTGCGACCGAGGCCGTGCGCGAGTACAGCCCCAAGCATCCGCCCGTCGCCCCGCGAGGTTACATACTCGTAGAGGCCCGGACGACAAAGTACGGGTATCAATATTATAAGTATGTAGTCGACCCAAGATCAGAGCACAAGCGGAACG
>ERZ1034876.208-NODE-208-length-39608-cov-5.277552_pt1 | contig 39608 bp, 76 predicted proteins | sample MGYA00520698_ERZ1034876 | MGnify/ENA primary metagenome ERZ1034876 (study PRJEB33766, sample SAMN09781723) | gut metagenome | biome: gut microbiome | host: Homo sapiens | place: Madagascar | study: EMG produced TPA metagenomics assembly of the PRJNA485056 data set...
ACATAAAACCAGTCTTTTGTACTCCTCATCTTTCTGTTCCTGCGTCCATCCGGGGTACATTGAGGGCATTTTGATGTCCGTATTGAAGATAGGGGAGTCGTATTCCTCGACCTCGGCAAACACATTTGTGTTATTGATGGCTTCCATGATCTCATCATGGGAAAGAACAGCCTGCTGAGCAAAGCGCTGATAGGCGGTATTGCCATCGGGGAAGTCGAGGATCATACCTTCTTCATCTTCGTACGTGATGCCTTTGCTGTTGGTATAGTCGGTGCGAGCTTGAGCGTCGGAGGGCAGTATGTAATGCGAGTCACATCCCATAATAATGGGAACGCCCCACGAGCGGCTGAGCCCCAGAATGTGCTGGTTGAGCTCAGCTTGACCCTTGAAGGGAGAATCCGGCCGGAAATCACAGTTGTGATACTGGACTTCGAGAAAGAAATTCTTTCCGAAGTGATCCGCCATCTGCTTCCAGCACTCATCAGCATCTTCGTACAACCAACCTGCGATACAAGCTGATGTGCACCAGATGTCATCGGAGGGGAGAGATAACAAAAGAGGAAGATCGACACGTGGACGATTGTAGAAGCCGGAGATATTTGCCTCCGACAACACATCGTTCAATGCTTGTCTTCCTCTTTCATTTTTTGCCGCAAGAAAGATGTGACAGTTCGTCTTATCCTTCTCGAGGCGATCTTTGACCCAATAGGCCTCAGATGCAAAAAGCAGTTTGAGTCCATTGGCTTTTGCTAAATCGTAACACTCGGCGTAGTTGCCTTGCCAACCGTGTTCGCAGCTGGACAAGATCGTCTGTCCGAGTTCCACCGCGCGCTTTGCATAGTCCTCATTGGTGACAACGCTGTCGGGAACGCGAGTGTTGGTGTAGTGCGAATGCCGGTGGTAGTTTTGATATACAAGCAATGAATCACCGTCCTAAAAGAAAATGCCCGTCAGACTGGATGTCCAACGGGCATTGAAGTTGAAATTATTCAGTAATTGTAAATAGACAGTGCGAAAAGGATGCTGTAAAGGATCACGAAACCAATCGAAATCGGAAAGTATGTCCACGAAGGAATAAACTCGGTATGAGCGCCGAGAATGATATTGATATCGGGGTATATCTTTTCGGCGGTGCGATAGTCACGGATCAAGAAAGCACGGTGCAGGACCAACATGACAAAGCAGAACCAGGCAATGCCGGTCAAAAGCAATGACTCGGTGCGCAGCACGTCTCCAAAAGAACGAAGTGTGCAAACACCTCCGATGCCGCATGCCACAAAGATCGGGAAGAGCACGTCTAACTTATAACTGAGACGATAATCTCCGACGATCTTTTCGACATGCTTTTCAGCTGCCTTACCAGAGGCAAGAGCTTTTAGATATTGAATATCGTCATCGCGCAGAGCTTTCGCAATGCTGGTTCTGTGTCCCATGAGTTTCCTTTCTCAACATCCGGAAGGAATCGTTCCGAATACTTCTCTGTTTTCTTCGTAATGAATGCGATCCGGCGTTGACAAACCGTAGGGGAGATCCTCAAATGAGTGATCCTTGGTATCCCACTTATACTGATAGGCAAGCGTCTCGGTGGAATCGTAAAAACGTTTACTTGGGATGTCATAAAAGAGACCGACATCGCGTCCGCCACCGGAACCGTATCGATCTTTCAGGATATCTATGATTACATCATAGTCAATTGGTTTTGTCAACCAATCACCATTCTGCTTTCGAACACCCTGTTTGTCCTTTTTCGAGACGCGATACAGCGACAGCACACGATGACTGAGGTTAATACTCGCAGACACACCAGAAAGATCGTACAAACTCATACGACGATTCATGTCCATCTTCTTCGGATGCAGAACAACAATGCAGCAGACATTCCAGCGCTTAGAGAATGAGATGATATCTCGAATAAACTCTTCCTGCTTCTGCCACTTGTTATCATCATTGTTCTCGAGATCCACCGACGTCATGTTATCAAAGACCAACGTTTTGACACCGTATTTCCGCACAACACTTTCGGCGGTCGACATCAGGTTAGAAACCTTCTGGTCGATCGAATCCTTATAGAAAAACAGCTGGCCTTTGTACGTCCGATTGATCGCATCGAATGCGTCTCGGCGAACCTTATAGACTTTGCCTGCACCATACGGCTTATCGTATTCCGCAATACCAAAGCGACCGGCATGGCAGAAGTCCACCCAGGATTTCAAACTCTCATTGGACAGCTCGCCGCTGTACACAAAAGTGGGAAAGCCCTGTTCAACGGACTGGCAGATGATCGTACTGAGAAACGACGTTTTACCGGAACCGGGAGCGCCAGTGATCAGAGTCGTCGACCCCATATAGAACTTCTGCAGAGCATCGTCGAGATCCGCGAAATGAGTGATAAATCCTTCGACGTCACTCATATCAAATTTCTTTACATCGGCGTAGTCAACGACGCTCGGGATTTCAGCATCCTTGGCGTCACGGATCGCATCTCGCACTGCTTCCTTGCCCTCGTAAAAGAGCAGCTCATTGACATCCTTGACGGAGACCTTTTCGCCATTCTCTTTCGTATGGAACTTGGGAAGAACAACTGTCTTCACACGGTACTCACCAAGTCTTGTAGAGACATCTCTTGCAAACTTGCGCCCGCTCTCATCGTTGTCGGGGATCAAAATGATCTCTTCAAAATGAGAAAGCCAGTCCCAACACTCGCCGATCCAGTGGAGGTTTTGATCGCCGCCATTGATTGAAACTGTGTTCGGGAAACCGCATTCGATACAGGCGGCACAGTCGCCCTCACCAGACGTGATGATGAGGGGCTGTGTCGTGTTAATGCGATTGATATTGTACAGGATATCTACGTGATCCGCGCCGGGTAAGTGCCAAATCTTGGAATGATCTTGTCCTTTACGGAACTGTCGGGAGAGCCTGACTTTGACATTGACCAATACATCGTTAAGATCGTAATACTGGAACAGTGTATTTCCTTCCTCGTCCTCCGCAATATCGAGATAATCAATTGTGGCAGGGGAGATACAGCGTTTGCTCCAGTAGTCGTAAACGCGGTCCTTGGTTTTGGAATACTTGGGCTTGGGATACTGATATTTGCGGCCCAGCGTGTGAACGCCTTGCTCTCCAAAATCGTACGGCATATCTGCCGCTTCAAAAAGCTGTTTACAGGCTTCAATAAATGTGCACCCTTGTGCCATCATGTAAGCTTGGATGATATCGATATCACCACGCCCACAAGAGAAGCAATGGAACGAATACGTTTTTGGGTTGTAAGACATGCTGGGATGGTTATCGTCGTGATCGGGCCACATGCAGCAGCACACACGACGGCGTGAATCATATTGCTCGGGGTGGAGCAGATCAACGATGATGTCTGCGTTCCTGTCCCCGAGACGTTCTTTTGCTTCCTGTATCTTCTCGGGTTCAATGTTCAAAAGACATCACCCGATCCTTTATTCCATTTCGAAGCTGAGATCGCCGTTGACGACCGTGTAAGAGAAAGACATTCCCTCCGGCACGTAGTATGTATCACAAAAGTCCTCATCGTCCTCGATAATCACCTGGGAGATGTTATCCTGATGAGACACGAGCCACTGGAAAGACGAGCGAGGCATACCATATATGCCAAACTCATAATGGTCTTCGTTGCCGGCCTTTTCAATGGTACCACTCAGATACGAGAGGGTCATACCGTCGCCATAATCAGCACCGTCAACGGCAAGTCTGGCGATGTGATCGCAGACAAAAGAGACATCGTCTCCATTTTCAAACACGAAAGTTAAATAGTACATCTTTATTCTCCCATCATTCGTTCACAACAATCTCTGCACGAACACAAATTCTTGCAGAAAAAGTCGTCGTTATGCTCTGGCAGGTCCTCGCCACGAGCTTCGCAGTCCAGTGTGATCTTATCTTTGAATTCCGTATCAGTATAGATAGCGTCCACAGTTTCTGTCACCCAATGAAGAGCGTCTAAAAAACTCTCTTCATCAAACGTAATGTGAACCATCACGCGTTCACGGAACATATTGAAGATCAACTCTTTTGGGTATTCGCCGTAGTGATCGAATACCCACTTGGCATAGAGATAGAGCTGGATCGCATATTCGGCTTGCTCTTTCTTCGTCCGGAACTTTGCCTTGCTCTTGTGATCGACCACAATAAGCTTGCCGTCGTCCTTGTCCCTGACTAAGAGATCGATGAAGCCGATGACCTGCCGGCCGTCGACTTCAAATTCAGCCTCGATCTCCGCTCCGATGATCTCCCAATTGCTGGGATACCCCTCGAAGGCAGAGAAATATGCTTTTCCTTTTTCATAATACATCGCTCCCATGGACGCTCCGTTCCACATGAGAGGGAAGTCACACTTTACATACTCGTTCCAACGCTGTTCAAACTCATCTTCCAGTTCATACTCGAACAGCTTTCCGTTCTCGTAATCCTCTAAAATCGAGTGGCATAGAGAACCGAACTGGCCAAATGCATTATCGACTTTCGGACAATGATCAAGATAGATCATCTTAAAAGACGCGGGACACATTGCGTAAGTGTGAATACGAGAATAGCTCCATCTGGTGCGGTCTAATTGTTCCTGATACTTACTGATCAAAACGGGAGCTCATTGGAGTCTTCATCAGAAGTATCGCCCGCAGCGGGGGCAGTCACGGGAGAAGCAGCGCTATCATCGGGAGACTCTGCATCACGCGCAGAATCCTCAAACTCGATATTGTTCACGCGAACACTGATGTCGGTGCGCTTATTGCCATCCTTATCAGTGTAGGGACGGGAACGCAGAGCACCCTGCACAAGAACCATACGGCCTTTACGACCATACTTCTCCATGAAGTCGGCGGAGGGACCACCGGCAGCGTAGTTGAAAAAGTCGGACTCGTACTCGCCATCGCGATTCTTAAAATCGCGACGAACAGCGAGACGGAAGTTACAAACCTTACTGCCGTCTTCGAAGACCTTCATTTCAGGATCGGCCACGAGACGGCCCTTATGTACAACGAGATTCAATTACTTGTCCTCCTTCATCTTAGTGAGCGCTGCGAGCACGCGCTTGGCGACTGCCGCATCTTTAATGTTCTTGTAGTTGACGATTCCGCCCGTCAGATCCTTAACCGTAGCGGCAATTACAGACCTGTCCACACCAATCGTGGGAAGCTCCTTTGCGGCGGCGTCAATCTGGTCAATCAGATCATTGAGAATATCACCTTCGGGAGCAGTATCAGCAGCAGTTACAACACTGCGGGGAGGCGCGGTTTCACCGTCATTTGCCCAGTGATAAAGCTTCTGACCATCCTTTTCGGTCAGGACATCATAGCGGCCTTCGAACAGGTGCGTATTGTCCTTCTGAATCTCTGCAACGTGGGTATCCTGACGGAGCATCCAAGTAGCAGAGAAGGAATATTCCGTGTTGCCACGAGCCTGATAACCCATACCGACCTTCTTGGGCTGCTGCTTGCCTCCATTTTCCTCAAGAACATACGAATCCTTGCCTCGAACGGTGGCGATGATATGGGCAGGGCACTCCAGCATCTTGTTCATGAACTTTTCATGGCGGGGAGTGATCTTGCCCCAGTTCGTGAACGAATTGCCGCTCATCGCATCGTGAGTCGCATTGCACCAATCCCATTCAGGGGTGATACCGTCGATCACGATGACGTGATAGCCACCGTCAACTGCCGCTTCGATCGCTTCGATGTAGGATTCAGGACGGAAATCCTGAAGCTGGAGATCATCGAAGTCAAATTCGTTTGCATAGTAGCGGATACGACCATTCTCCGTGTCGATCACCGCGACTCTGCTACCGTCCTCCTGCGCCATGCCCGTTGCAATGCGGAGCGCGGTGTAGGACTTACCGCTTCCACTCGGGCCAGCTAAGAGACATTTGACATAGATCTTTTCGCGTCTTGCCTTTTGAAACTTAATTGCCATTTGAAAGTTTCCTTTCCGATATATATTTCAAATTGGCGTATGCCAAATTGATTGCAAAAGAAAAGACCACCTGATGAGAAATCAAGTGGCCAACATCTATGTAAACCATTTGCCGACTCTGACAAATGGCAGTATTCAGTTTTTCTTGGCAGATCTTCTGCGTGTTGTTTTCTCAGATTCATCAGGGAAAACGCAGAGACCGATCTGCTTTTCAAGTTCTTGTGGGATATCGGCGGTACTGATTTTTTCAAAGCCACCGGGAACTGTTTTCCAGAGCGTGAAGGCGTTCTTGACCTTCGAAGAATTTTGCGTGATCTTATAGGTCTCGCCGTTAACGAGACACAACACACCGCGTCCGTCTTCGGATTTTGGAATTGTTTTTACGATAGCCATATAACACCTCGTTTAATAAGGCAGGGGAGACTGAATGGAACGAGCAGCGCCGACGGCACGGAGAACATCATCCTCTACAAAACCGATTGGGGAGAGCAGCAGCTCTTTTGGAATGGTTTGCGTATTCTCAGCGATGATGATGCTGTCACGTCGCAGGCCCGCTGTGCCGCGCGGAACAAAAACATGCGTAGGCATATGATGCCCTTTGTTGATACGTGAAGATAGAGGAATTACTTCTACGGTAGGAGCGTGGCGATTGCCAACGTCATTCTGCACAACAAGTACGGGTCGGATACCGCCCTGCACACTGCCAGAGTAGGGAAGATTAGCGTAAATGATTTCGCCGAAGCGTGGATTGTTTTCCATTTGAATGTCCTTTCTGTTGATCGTCGTTTGTGTTGTGTAGCATAAGTACGTAACATATTATTTCCTCCTGATAATAGAAAAAGCAGGTACGATAAAACGTACCTGCTTTTATAGATTGATTTAAAATGTTAATGGGAATCATCGGCATCGTAATTGATACCGTATTTCTCTTTGAGCTGTTGTTGAGCCCACTCAGGCGTCATCTCATCGATGGTGGGGAGATTGGGTTGAGCGGAGGCTTTGCCGTCCGCCAAAGCTTGTCGACGCTGTTTAGCAGAAGATTCTGCTTCATCTTCAGCTCTCTTGAGTTGATTCTGATAGTTTTCCTTTTGACGCTGAAATCCTCGTATCTCTTCGTCCCACGTGTCACCCCAGTAGACGATGCCCTGAATCTCAGACATAAGTTCTGCAAATTTCTTATCGACACAATCGGAAGAAAGCTTGTCTGAGTTAGAAAGGCGACGCACTTCAGAGAGAACGACATCTTCAATATTGAGCCCAAAGCGTTGGTACTCATCTTTAAACATGACAAGATAATACCATTCTGTCAAACGGTTGTAGAGATAACCGTAAGAAATGAAATCCGAAACTCCAAGATCGCTGCCTTCCGTGCTTCGGAGCCATGATGTTGCTGTCGGGCCGGGGGTGATTGGCCAAGATTTGTTGTCCCCGTCAGTCAATTTCCATAAAGTTCGCAAACCAGTTGGAAGATCGTGCGTGGCCAGCTCTTGGTAATCCCGAGGGCGACTCATTTTTGTTAGGTCTTCCTCGGTGAGATTCTGGTAATCCGTCCACCATGATTTCCTGTATGGGAGATACCCTCTTCTCACCATTTCAATTTCTGTGTGTCTTGCTGCATCCTCCACGGGATGAGGTCTTGTTGTACGAGGTTGATGCGCATAGTAGGCGTATACACCAAAAAACAGAAGGTACTCTAACGGCAAATTGCGAGGATGTTTCTTAAGTTCGTTCCATTTTTTCTGATCGGCTTTGCTCATTCCAGAGTCATCCTTATGGATCAGAATATATCCAATCATAAACAGAATGATCGCCATACAAAATGCCATGTTACCACCTCCGTCGGAGAGGGCTGCTGATCACAGCAGCCCTTTTTCTTTTGCAATCGCTGTCCACCGATCGTCGATGACCTCATCGGCGAGAGTGACTTCGGACTTCGGAACCTCTTCTTCGTACCAGTCCGTACAATCACAGCGAGGACACACATGTCCTCTGAGCTGCTTTTGCAGCTTCTTAGAGAGGCGCAGTCCGCATTCGTCGCAGTAGCAAAAAATCATTTCCGGTTCTCCTTTATTTCTAAATCTATTATATGATAGCTGTGTAGAAAGTCAAGGCAGAGGCGGATCTCGTGGTCGTACTCTCAAAGGCATCAACTCCTGATATTTGAATTTGTTTGTTCAGACTGAGCGGCGGCGTCGCGATGATTACCACAACCACAAAGGTTCGCCGCCATAACACCAGAGGTACTCTGGATATTTTGCGGAATTCTTGGCCATGGCACGGTCGGCAGCTTTGCGTGTCAGATAGAATTCAGACGCGACCTCGTCTCTCGTGTCCGGATCGAGTCCTTGAACTTGCCAAATCGTGCAAAGCAGGCCGCGTTTTAGATTCATTGTCTTTTCGCCCTTTCCTGATAGCATTCGTATCCTTCGACGATCTCATCAAAGGTGCGCGGCGTATAGTCCATCCAAGGCATCATAGCTCCCACGTTGTACATGCGGCAAGGCTTTTGATAGAGGTCAACGATCTCACGCCGGATATGCTCGGTCATGTTGTACTCGAAACTCACATGCACATGACCGTACAGATGAGACCAACCGTCGCGAGTATGGTTTTTAAAAAACGGAATAGGGTAGTGGCAGAGCACCAAGCGGCGATCATCTACCTCGACTTCCATGTATTCGTTGATCTTTGCAAACTCACGCCGGAATGCACCGTCGTTGCTGTGGTCGTGATTGCCTTTGACAAGAAACTTCTCGCCGTTGAGCTGCTGCAAAATAGGAACCGCATCTCGGGATTTGCACCAGAACATATCACCGAGAACGTAAACTAAATCACCTTTACGGACTTTGTCGTTCCAGCGCTTGATGAGTTCTGCGTTCATCTCGTCGACCGTTTTGAATGGACGGTTATCGTACGAGATAATGTTTTCGTGGCCGTAATGCCAGTCAGCGATAAAATACGTGTTTGGCACGTCAAAAACACCCCTTATTTGTCACACAGAGCGTCCCAGAAGACGTGGTACATGGCGTTGCCTCTCTCTTCACCGATCCATTTGACAGCGTTCAGAAGCGACGACACGGCCTTCTGGAGGTCAATCTGCTTGTCTTTATAAATGGTTTCCATAAGCTTTTTGCCGGCACCTTCGGAGATATACTCCTTGATGTAACGCTCGGCATCCTCTTCCGTCATGCACTGGATGCCGACATAAGTCTCGGGATCAAAATTGATACGGGTCAACGTGTAGACCGTGTTGAGCGTTGTGATCTCGATGATCTTATCATCATCTGTACAGTGGATCGACTTGACGACAGAGGTATGTAAACGATGGAAGCGATCGGAATAGTCCGGCTTGTACATCAGAAGCCCTCTGGTGTTGACACCAAGGTCTTCGATGTAACAGGGCATCCCAAGCACAGCCTCATGGACGGGATTGAACCGCGAACCTTCCTTGGGCTGTACATCGGAAATGATAAAGTCTGCTACTCTCATTTTAAGTTCTCCTTATAATAATTGATTGATGGACAATGAATTAAGTTGGGCATCTAATTGCTCGACGGATTGTTTGAGATCGTGAACGATGCTCTATAGTTCATTCAGTTCACGACGCAGTAAATCAAGATCCGCCTCAGTGACCAAACGGGCTGTAGAACTGTTGAGCGACTGTGTCACAGATTCCAACACACTGACACGGTCTTCTACGGCGGCAGTTCGATAGAGGGCCTCGTTTGCTGTGATTTCTAAACCAGACAAGTCAGTGTTCATTGAAGACCACCGCCTCGCCATATTTGAGATTCCAACAGCCTCCCTCTGTACAGGCGCATTCGCTACAGTTGCCGCCACATTCTTGTGCGTTGGACGGCGCTTGCGTAGAACCATCGCGGAATCTCACATAGGCAACAGGGAAGTGATGAGGATTTTCCATCGTGGTTCCAGGCCAGTCGCTGAAAATGATATGTAAATTTGTCGGGATCGCATTGCCGGCATCGACAAAATGATTGACGAATTCATATCTCTTGGTGAAGCAGAGAATCTCGCAATGCGAATTGCGCGCCGCGACCTCGACCATCTTGCCAAGATAATCGTAATGCGGAATATCACCGCTCACATGGAAACGAAAGAAGCGGCTCATCATTATGGCCGCTTCTACTTCTCTCCAATATGTATCTGGATCGTTTATCAGCGCATCCAGATTTCTTTGATAGGCTTTTCGCACCGTGGGGCGCAGCCGTTCCAATTTCTTGGCATAACAGATCTTCGCGCAAGCACATGCCCGGCACGTTGTAACGGCAGGCAGGGAAACTGAGGGGATCTGCCCCAGTTTCGAATTACCTTTGGAAATGGAAATGGTAGGCAAAGAAACCCCTCCTTATTTAGTTAAATATCTCTAACCAATGGGCAAATTAAATGTGACAGTCAATGAGCGTGAGATACCAGTTGTTCTCGATGGCGGGCTTGATAAAGTTTTCGAAATAGTCCTCGTGCCATGCGATGCTCTCTTCGGGCGTTTCGCTGCTGCATCCAAACCAGCCCATGTGTCCGGGCTCGTGCCATTCGCCATCCGGCGTAACAACTGCAAACGTAGAAAATTCCGTGTTCTGCTGGATGTAGGTTTTCTCATCGGGGTAGAGCTGTTTGAGGTATTCTTTTTTGTAAAAGGTGTCGCCTGTCATATACTCGTCATAAGGCTTCAGGTCCTCGGCAAGTTCTTCGCGCATCTTTTCAAAATCGACGTCGCGAACAAATCCCTCATCCTCATGGACAAGATTACCGCCTTCGTCCTTGACGAGTAGCATGCAACCCCAGCGACCGCCAATCGACCACCAGTCCCACTTTGAGTCAGGGTTATAGGTGGAGTAGATATCTCCCGTCTCAGGATCGATATTCTCATTGGGAACGTCCTTGATATAGTTTTGATAACATTGCTCGTCCGTCCACTCGAGTTGCTGAGGGAATTCCTCCGTCAGATACTTGAACGGATAACAGGTCGTGTCTCCAGCATAAGTCTCCTGAATATACTTTTCAGGAGCGGCGAGGTACTTGTCGTACTCAATCTTTTTGTCGCTGATACGCTGGCGTTCATATTCGATGGCCTGCTGCTTTGTCGTTGAAAGATAACGTTCTACTCGGATGTTTTCATCGTATGGGGCGAGGATAGAATCGAGATCAGGGGAGGAATCTTTCGTAAAAACGGCAACGGTATAATGGCTCATTGGAATCTCCTTTCAGAATTAGGTTGCCAAATAAGCGGATGGGAGTGTTGCAAAGGGATAAGCGGGAACAGGTCTCACGCACAAACCGGTTTCCTCATTTTTATCAATAGTGCGTTCATCACGACTCTGATTTAGATCAAAAATGATAACATTGTCTTCGGCAAAGCGGACGCCAGGAGCACGGAGAGGCACCGCCATGTCGCAGTGAATGCCGGATTTCAGAAGCGCTGTTAGTGCCTTATTGCCAATGGAAATGCTGCGCTTTTTATGTTTGCCTTCCAGACCAGTCATCTCCGTAGTGAAGAATTTCATCGCGTTTGGCGTCTCACGTTCGCAGGGCTGCAGCGCGATCTGGGATCGATCACGACTGAGAAACAGACGGACAAAAGCGGGATAGCCGATTTCGGAAGCGGTAGACAAATTAAAAGAGATCCGGTTCTTCAAGATCCGGACCTCCGCAATACTGAATGTACGGGGAACAGAAACAACATCAAAATTATCCAAAATACTCATGATCAATACTCCTTTTCGATTTCACAACGTAAAAATCACCAAGGACGCCGGGCAAGGTAGCAGAGGATTCAACCACTTCCTCCATAGGCGGGAGAGGTACGGGAACACCGTTGAGCGTATCATTAACACGCTGCCATAGCTCTCTTGATACGATCGCCTCATGGTGATCTGGCAGATAGAATTTATCGAGTCTCTCATCATTCCTCACAGACCGATGAGAGAAAACATCTATAGTGACGGTCTTTTGCATAACCACATCACCACAGTATTTTTCGTTAGATAGAATATTTCTGACAGTAGAATACGTCCAGTGGCCACCCTTTGGAGAGGAAACGCCACTTGCGTTGAGAATATCGCAGATTATCGGGATCGACATCTCGTCATCGGCAAGGTGGTACATCAACCGCACAACATTGGCTTCTGTTTCGTTGATTGTCAGGTCACGCTTGTCTCGGTCGTATCCATAGAGATCTGCCATTTTGGGAAGCCCTTTGGCAAATCTCTTTCGGAAACCCCATTTCACACTTTCGGATTTGGTCTCTGATTCACCTTGTGCAACAGCGGCCATAACGATCATCAAGAGCTCTCCTGTTTGGGTGAGTGTGTTGATGTTCATGTCTTCAAAGTAGACGGCCACTGGTTTCGGAAGATTCTTGAGCATACGAACTGTCTCGACACAGTCGACGACGTTTCTTGCGAAACGCGAAATGTTCTTCGTAATGATCATGTCAATCTTTCCAGCTTTACAGTCTTCAAGCATGCGGAGAAATTCCGCACGCTTTTTTACAGATGTGCCGGAAATTCCTTCATCTGCATAGATGTCAACCAGTTGCCATTCCGGATGACTGGATACGTATTCTTTATAATATTGGTATTGCAGCTCATAGCTTGCGAGCTGCTCAGAACCGTCAGTGCTTACTCTAACGTAAGGAGCAATGTAGATAACTTTGGCTTGAACGTCTTCAGCTTCCTCGCTTTTTGCGGCGGGAATGCGTTCAACTCGTTGTGCATTTGCATACGCTTCACGAATTTCATCTTGTTTACCCGTATTTTTCATATCAGATTCTCCTTTCAATATGTAAGAAGAAAGGAGTTGTATGGAGAACTGAAAAGCGGTGCGGCGGGAGCTCGCTCTACGAAGTCGTAGATTTGACTCCCTTTGATCCACCATCTTGCGCTCTCGGGAACCGCACCGCAAGTGCGAGTTTTACGTCTTCGCACCGACGTCCGACCGCTGTTGATCAGGAGCGGTTTTCGCTTTAATGTGCGATACATCTTTTTCAGTGGGGCCGTCTTATATACCGTCCTCCCCTCGCCAGACGGTGATCTTTGCCGGAAATTACCAGCCGCTATTGATTAGTAGCGACGCGGTATTTTTAGATGCTCCGCAGCCTCAAATATTGTAGAAGGCGTTCTCTTATATGCCGCCTATGCGCCGAGCGGCAATCTCTGTTGGTTTTATATATCTAAACTCCTTTAGAGGAGATCAGATACAAAAGCAGAATCGATATCACATTCCGTTGTAAGATCGCGCAGAGTCACCACTACACAGTGGGAATCCTGTACGAGTTTCCAGAATGACAATGTGCCATCTGGGCTGGTCGTTGGCTCACCGTTTTTATTACCGAGCAACGGATATTCCTGATAGGTGGCCGCCGTGCAGCCACCTGTGGCATATCCGTATTCATGGCACATGTCGATTAAAGTTTGTTTCTCTCTCATAGAACTAACCCGAATCAGTATCTTGCCAACATCACACAGATGCAGGGCCTCTTCAATCGTCATGGTGATCACCTCATAATAATTTGTCATAATCAAAGTGGACAGGAATAGTGGTAATACTGTCGAACGGGATTTCGTAGAATCCCATTTTCTTTAATGCCTGCGGGGAGGTGGAGACGAACTGATACTCGTTTATGCCGTAAAAATAAATCAAACAGAGATTCTTTCTATGGTCCATCCAAAATGGCGTGATACCATGTTGATGAAGCAACACTCTCAGTTTCAATTTCTGCCAAATGTGTTTTACTGAGATAAAACTGGCCTGCTTATTTATTAGGATAAGAGCTTCATCAAGCGTCACTATAAACACCTCCAAACTCTGATTTAGTTTTTATGGAGAGGGAGAAGTGGAATCGAACCACTCCGCTCGCCGGCATTGTCGATCGCCTGCCAGTCCGCTAACCCACCAAGGCCCCTCGTATAGAAAAAGCCCGCCATTACTGGCGGGCTCGTATTATTTGTTAAGTTGTCAACTGAATCTGGCCTTCGAGATCACGAGGTTCCTCGCGCTCAGCCTTGCTGCAGAAGTCATTTTCTGACGGCGACAACAGGCCGTGGATATTGCCGCATTCGGCATTGATCTCTGAAATCAGATGATAGAATTTACACTCTTTACAATGGACGATTTCTTCCATACCTTATCACACTCCCGAAGAGGGAGTGTAGCACAGAAGAAATTTGAAAACAAGACTTGACATTTATTGCTTTCTTGCTGCGTACCCTGCGAGCTGCTTTGGTGTGGCATAGCGCTGCACATATTCGTCGAGTGGACCGACATAGAACTCGCTGTGCTTCGGGCGGTCAAAACGATACGAGTGACAGTGCGTATTGGTACAATCCGTATTGCAATGGATGCTCGTGCCGTGAAGCGGATAATCCTTCGGAGAGATAATCGCGAGAATGCGATCTCTCTCGTTCAAACAAGTACCCATGTAACGGAGCTTTTCATCCACTTGCTCGGCAATGCGTTTGCGATATCTTCTGAGAAACATATTGGCCTCCAAAACTCCAATAACATTATCATTTTTCACAAGGTGTGCTGTCACGCCAAAAACTCCACACCGTTAAGGCATACCTCAATGTACAGCATAATGCTTAACGGGACAAATCTGCACATCGGAAGGAACTACCTTCCTTTGAGCTCCGACGGATACCGGCCTAACTTTTCAGTACCGGGTTCGGATTTGGCCTTGCGCAAAGCGCTATATTCATCCGTCAGGTGCGGTTCGCGATTAGGTTTTCTCTAATTTAACTGCCGCCGATGCTGCGATTTACTCCTTAGATGATGGCTGTCTCTAAGCCTACATCCCTTGTGAAAGCAATCTTACTCCTCATCTTTGCTGAGGCGGATGATCAACTCGAAACACAAAAAAGCAATGCAAAATAACCAAGGTCGTTTCCTGTTGCCAACAGTCTTGTAGCGGAAACTGAGAGGAAAGACCTATTCAAATGTGTCAAGCCAAAGTTCGATCATCCCATTTGAGGTAATGAGATTACGGATCATATGGTCTCCTTTTGTCATTGATGAAACAGTTCCCAAGCATAGGGCAATATACCACTTGATTTGTTGGGCGGTCAACAAGCGCACATTTTTGTGGCACACCATTCGCAAGTCGCGGAGCCAACATACACGCTTGTATTTTGTGATGGTCGGGAGCTTCAAAATTCCAGCAATAATGTGGGCATTGGTTGAAATAGATGACGGCATCAAGATAGGTCATTTCTTTCATCAAATCAGCCTTTCGTGCCACGTATATTTTGATACATGTTGATAACGCTCCTGAAATATGCTTTCGTTTCCTCAGTTACCCTCATCGAACCAAACCACATATACCCTGCATCGAGGTTATGACATTTCGGACATTCGTAATGATGGATGGGGCGACCAAAACCGTCTCTGACATTTAGAGCAGTTCCTTCTGGTAATGCTGTCGAAGTTGTATTTTCGAACCCACATTTAGGGCAGTAAAAATAATACTTATTCAGCATTGTCTTCCTCTTCGTCGTCGAAGAAGCGATTAAAAATTTCTTCGTAAGCATCATTGACAGTGCAGGTATCGCATGAGTCCTCTGCGCAGCGCCCATTGCTGGTTTCCTGGTTACAGTATTTGCCGAACAGCTGACGGAACTCCCGCATTTCTTCTTTAGTCATCAGTAAATCAACCTTTCGTAAATCTCTTTCCGCACAGGGGGCAATTGCGTATCTCAACAATATCCTGGGTCGTAAACCCGTCGTTGTCATCAAGGACTCGTACGCGCAGCATCCCTTGTCGATTAACGGATATCTCAATGCCGCTGTATTCAACGATTTGGTTTATGGGGACAAAATCATTTGCCCCAGACTCACAATATGGACATTTCATAGAGAGGCCTTTCCCATCCCTACATTCTCATTCAATCTGCAGTGTGCCGTCGGGATTGCGTTTTACCCCGGATACACACGGTTTTGTGATTTTGCCGTCCTCCCATTTAACGACCCAGCAAGGTTGAACATACCCGCAGGCTGCACAATACCGGGAAGAACAACGCAAAACAACACCGTGATGCTTTGCGTCACGGGAGAGCATGGTTGAACCAACCCAGCCAATTGGCTCATAATAAGAAAAAGGACGTTCCTCAGCGGGTGTTTCGGCTTCGTAATACAAATAGTCTTTCATTGCGCACTCGTAATGCTTATCAGATGGACATGAATTTTGTTTCGCGCATCCGTCACATTTGTTCATGAGACGCCTCCTTGTCTAAATTGTAAATTGCATAAGTGACTCCGCTTCCGGCCTCGCTTCTTGCCTTTACGCAGAACTCCCATTCAAACACCGACTTAGCTACGAGCAATAACGCTTTCGTCCAGTGTATCGGTGCTCTTTTCAGCCTTTCTATCGGGGAGCAGGGGGATTAGTGTTTCCCGTCTGTGGTTACCAAGGTATTTCATTTGTGGCTATGGCCTGTGCGCAGCTTCCGCAACGCCCTCAGTGGTGCAATGCCACCTAACCACTCTTTCTTTTACGCCCGGTCATACCCTTTGGTATGCCACCTTGGATTCCGACCGCCACTCACAGCCGTGATATGTCATCTCAATCGGGCGATTAAATAATTCTTTTACGTTTTGGATTCAGTTGGCGTATAGGTGACATATGTCGCAAGACCGAGTTCTCTGGCCGCATCGATGTCTACCTTGAAAACGCCATCTTCGACGCTCGCAATGCATTTCTCTTGCCCAAAATAGGCTTTGCCGCTTTTGCGCACCAGAATCTCAGTTGGCCCAAATGACACAGCTACGAGCCCTTTTCCAATTTTGCGTGTTTGAAGCATAAGACCTCCAAGAATTTAATGTTCACCGACAATATCGAGAAAGAATGCGCCGCAGCACGGGCAAATGCGTAAATTCTCGACATCATCGATTATGTAGCAGAAGTTTTCTCCGCATTGGCGCAATGACAGCCCTCTTCGTCATCGTCTTCGACGAGATACGTACAATTGAATCTCATGATGCGATCTCCTTGGCTTTATTTCTGTTTAGATGGACGTTGATGGGGGAGGACATGTTCCTTTTTGATGCGCCACGTATCTCCGTTGCGACAGACGAGATAGGCAAACTCGTCGTCCTGCGATTCCAGAATCCCGTCGAAGTAATGCTCTCCAGGCAATAGACCATTGTTGGCATGGTAAGAGAACGAATAGCGCTTACCGGCTTGAAGGTTCATAGCAGCTTCTCCAAGTCGGCCTTTTGGGCTTCCGGATCACAAGCAATCATGGCAGCTATTGCTCGAATTGTACTTTTTTGTGCAGCTGTTTTGTCGGTTGCGGAAGCATTAGCTCGATACGATTCGAGCATAGTGAGCAGATTTTGACAATCTACCATAGTTTGTAGATCCATATTTCACCACCACATCCAGAGATCATCATCCATCTTACGGTAACCGTTGCCTTTGGGAAGATATCCCTTGTGGTGGCGAACCGTGCGGTTGGATTTGTTTTTCAAGAACTTCTTCCATTTGGAACGTTTGGCAGGGAGGACGTATTCAGCCTCGCTTTTGCCGTCTTTGACACGAGGGGTACCACAGTTACAATAGTGCCGCGCATACGCCATGCGCTTATCATCTTTCTTTTTCTTATCGCGTTTACGAGTCTGCTTAGTCACCGCTACCGAGCGAGGAACTTCATAAGAAAAGATCTCTTCCGCAAGCTCTTCATCGCAAGGCGGCTCTTCACCATAGATCTCGCGATATGCTTGATCCAGCTCTGCACAAACAGCGTCATCAACGGCACAATCGACGTGATCCCACAGCTGTTCCAAGTGATCCGTTTTGCCTTGGTAGAGCAAATCGATCACATTGTTGAGAAAGTTGATATCAGAGGTGGGGCCTCCTTGTTTACGCAACTGATCTCTTTTTAAAGATATGGCCCAGCACCACAACGCAACTGTGCTTTTATCTTCTAAATCAAGTGTCACCGGCATATATCAAACAGTCCTTTCTTCGTCCTTGAATTTCCATAGCAGATCACTTGTCCACTCTGGGTCGTAGTTGTCGGGAAGCCATTTCGGGTTGTTAAATAAGAAGTCCTTGTCGAATCCGTTGACGGTGATGAGGCATTCCTCTACACACAGCCGAGAAGACAGTCGGGAAAGTGCTTTCGTTGTTTCGTATAGTGTCTGCTCAAACATTCGATCACGAAGCGCACCGTGCAAGACGATAAGGCAACGACTCTGGGTTTCGAACCACCCATAACGAGAGTTACGTCGATCGCCCAAATTAGAGAACTGTTCAAACTCATCGTGCGTCGAGCTGTACGAGTGGCCATCAGGTAAAACATGATAGAACTTGACCGGTCCCTCTGATCCGGAGATGAGAGGGAGATGGTTCAAAACCGTCTGCACTTTATAAAGCGTTTCCGGCGTAGAACGAGAACACGTGTCAACCAGAATGGAACCGTGAACGTAAGTCCAATAACTCATAGCAATTCATACTCCTCTCTCCTCAATCTTTTGTCGATGTCTTGTTTCAGGCGACGCTTAGCGATGCGCTTATTGGCTTTCTTCATCTTGGCCCAGCCATTATGATTCGCTGCCCAGCAAGCACAATGATGGCTGAATTCTGATTCATAATTCAGATATGCCTTGTAGGTGTTGGTACACTTTTTCATAGCAGTTCTCCTATGTTGACGTCGACAGGGGGCTCGGCGAGCCGCAAACCGTTTTCCGGATAGCCCCATCCGTGATAATCATAGCGATAGAAACCATAACATCGATAAGGCTCAGAATCAATTTGAAACGGCCCGCGCGAAGCACCATTGAGGTTTACTCCCGACGAAGGATCAAACTCGACGACATCGCCTACTTGAAATCGAGGTTTCGTACTCATAGCAGCTCTCCTAAATCGATATCCAGTGGCGTTCCACGCTTGACCAATTTGACCCAGCCGAAAGGGACAAGTGGGTGCCGTGCAGACTTTTCTCCAGTAAAATGATCGGGAACATAGCCTTGGACCATATCTTTATCGACCACTTCCGCGATAACGAATTTCTCAGGCCAGTTCCAAACAAAGCCGTAACACCGGACATCTGTGAGCAAGCGGACGGTATCACCAACATTATAAATAGGGTATTGGGTCATAGAAGCCCTCCGATATCTCCGATGTCAACTGACTCATCGATTTTATCAAACCACTCTTCGTCGAAAACAAACTGTTCTTTGCTAAACTCCGGACCGATTGATTCAGAAAAATACCACCAGTGTTTTTCATTTCTATTAGGCTTCTCAAGCACAAACTCTTTTTCACAGGCGACAAACATAGAAGGAGAGAACCACAAGTCGCGCTCAGAAGAATAGAATCCCGATCTGTCAATACCGTTGAGAGCACTCGGGCTCAAATTGGAGAGTAGCTGTTCTTTGCTTTTGACACGCACACGGTCGCCACTACAAAAAGTTGTCACGGTCGTTCCACTCATAATAATGTACTGATATCGATATCTGCGGATGGCGTGGTATCATATGGCTCGAGCCACTCTTCAAGCCACGAATAGTCAAGGTCTTGTAACCAATATGATGCACTGCCGCCAGCTCGATCAGCATTTTTAGAACGGATCGTAGCAATCTGTCCGCAATATTCTCCCATTGCGAAACGGAGAAAACCGACGCCCTTTAAAGTAAAATCACCGTCTTGCGCCGGCTCCGATATACGTGCGATTTCTTCCAAAGATTTGATGCGGACCTTGTCACCGCTACAAAATTGAGCCATCCTATCACCTCACAGTAGTTTGTCGATTTCAAGTTTATCAGAAATTGGTTCGTACAGTTCGAGCCAGTCTTCATCCCAGTACCAGCCAAACTTTTCCCAGAAACCACAAATCTCCTCTTCCAACGTAAAGTCAAAACCGCAGTATTCATACATATCGTCGGAAAAATTGAGCCCGGACTTGGCCGTTCCGCTGGGAGAAAGACAAATTTGATCTCGTTGCTTGATACGAACATAGTCTCCAACCTGAAACTTGCTCATTGCGGCACCTCCAAGATGCCCTTGTCCAGGAGCTCGTTGATCTTTTCGAGGAAGCGTTCCTGAATGAGCAAATCGTTCTCGCATTCGATATTGGCGGGCTGGAAGAACTTCTCAAACCGATAGCCGCACATGCCGCCGTAGGTGCTGAATTCAAAACGGAACTTGCCCTTATAGACCTTGGAGTCCTCGTCATAAATGCCGATCCAGTATTCGTTATCTGTGCTTAACCGTTCATCGGCTTTGCTTCCGGCGTGACCGGAAATGCACCATGCGGAGATCACGTCGTTGCGCCAGAAGAGGGGAGCACAGACCTGAGAACGGTCTTTGATCACAAGCTTCCTGATCTGTGGGATCGTCAAGTTGTACTTATTCTTGACGCGCGGCTTTCGCATTCGGTTTTCCTTCAAGGTAATCCAATCTCCCTTCCAAAATTTCACATTTGGAGACGAGCTCTCTCGCTCGTTCTGTTTGTTCGTTCTCAGGCATCGTGTCGTAATCCATCCAGCGGGCCCATTCGTCGAGGTCACGGCGGATGTCTTCAATGAGTTCGCGGGCCAGCTCTCGATAACCGATGTTGATCGTTTTGAGAGAATACTGGTCTACTTCGGCATCTTCCATGATAATATGGGTGTTGAACTGGTCGAAGACAATAATGTATTCGTAACCCTCCGCGTCGATGGAAACGACAGAAGTCTCATAAGTTCGTATGGAATGGTCAAGGGCCTTCAAAAGCTGGACTGGTACATTCTGGATGTAAGAGCATCTATCCTCAAAGTCACCGATCTTGATTTTCGCCCAGCCATATTTGGGATTGTGAAGCATTACTTTACCTCCTGTTCCACGCTTCGATCGCCTCTGCTCTCGAAGATTTTTCTTTTGTACAATAGCTGCACCTTGGGCATGAAACGCGATACGTAGTTCGATTGCTGTCAAAATGGCCGTACGGGATGATTCGATAGTGACTCCAGCCGCATTTCTTGCAGGCTTTTATATCAGCCATCTGATGAGATCTCATATCACAACAAGTTGTTGGGCAGGGAAATATCACTCGCAAAGATTTCTGCGGGATCACAACCATAATTTGAGGATGCTGAAAACTGCACACAATCGATCGTCTGCATACGCTCTACTGCGTCGATCAGTTCTTGCCAGCGGTCGAATTCTTCTCGATCAGAGCCATAGACATAACTACGGCCAAACCGTCCGGTCGGACAGAGGTCGCGCTGTTTATCCTCCAAAAGAGAAATCACTTCGTCTTTCGGAACACATGGGATAGTAAACGTGGTCGTTTTCATTATATTTGATCCTTTTCTTAATTCTGAAATGGTAGTTTTATGGTCGCCCTAAGCACAACATATAGTGTTCGTATAGACGGATGATGACTATATATGGTGTATACGGCGTTTTATCTCCCCATAAGTGGAAAACGGAGCTTTTATTTTCCACCTTTAGTGCTTGAGTTCGTTCGAAAGTCCGTGCAAGGACCAGCCAAAAAGGATTCCAAGCAGAAAACCGACGATAATTCCCATCTTAATTTCTCCTTCGAACCCAGGACCGACCGGTTATGAGCCAGCTGCTCTACCACTGAGCTAAAGGGCTATAGAAAGAGGGGAGCCGCTGCATGACCGACAGCGGCTCCCAAAAAAGAGGTTTGGCTTTTAACAGCCAATGGAGTGACCGGCGGGACTCGAACCCGTAATATCAGTATGGAAGACTGAGGTGTTACCATTACACTACGGCCACAAATGGAGCTGGATATCGGAATCGAACCGATGACCTGCGGGTTACAAAGCCGCCGCTCTACCGTCTGAGCTAATCCAGCAAGTTGCCGCAGATACCGCTGCGGCGCCGGTGCTCATTAGCAATTTTCGTCGTACCAATAGTAGCCCATGGCCGCTCCTACTGGAATGCACCAGATCAGGAAATACACGATACTATGATATCGGATGGCCAGAATGATCGGGGCAAACAGGAACCACAAGGCAAGCAAGGACACAACGATGCCGCCAAGCATACACAGAACTACCTTGAGCCAATCGGGCATCTGCCCATTACTGCTTACCATGCTCATTACGGTTCAATGCTCACAATGGAGCTGCCACCAGACACCGTGGGGAGTTCACCATTCCAACGCTCATACTTGATCTTGTCGACCAGAGTGGGAGTGAGGGAAGCGGCAATCTCGCGGTTAGCCTGAGCCTCTGCCTCAGCCTCGATCTTCATGACCTCTGCCTTGGCGTTCGCGTCGATGATCTGCTTTTCAGCGTTGATCTCGGCGACCTGACGCTCCTTCTCAGCCTGCACCTTGGCGGTCTGCGCTTCGATATTGGCAAGCTCGAGCTCCTGCTGAGCGGTGACCTTCTTTTGAATGGCCGCCGCCGTTTCGTCGTCGACCGAGATATCCGTGAAGTTCACGGTATCAATGATGATGCCATACTGGTCAAACTTATTGCGAAGATAGGTATCGAGTTCCGCATTGATCTCCGTACGCTTGTCACCGAAGATATCCGTGACAGGATAGTTGGCGGAGACTTCCTGTGTCCAGGCAACGATCTTGGGCTTGATAAACGAATCCTTGATCTTGTCACCGGACTTGCCCTTGAATGTCGTAAATGTCTGAGCGACGCGGGCCTCATCGAAACGATAGGAGAATTCGAGGTTGACGCGGACAGTCTTACCGTCGGAAGTCGGAATCGAAAAACTCTCGTCGTGAGGGGAGTCGCCCTTGTCCTCGCTGGTCAGATACGACTGCTCGAGACCGATCGAGTAGGTGGTAACCTTCTTCGTCGGGGAGACGAGATGCCATCCCTGGCTCAGCACCTCACCGTCCACACCACCGTTCATGTTGTACACGACGCCGACGTAACCCGTCGGAACCTTTTCAACGCAAACGATCAGGCAGATGACGGCGAGGATGATACCGATACCGGTGATGACCCCTCCAATAAGTCCTTTACGCATGTTTGTTTTCCTCCGTTTGATATGTATTATCTACAGTGTCATCGACACATTCGACCGATTCTTCGTCGTCCTCCTCGACGCGGTTCATTTCGTCCTTCGCTCGTTTGAAAAGGCCGTAGGACATGTCGCCAATCTCGCCGAAAAAAGAGCTGAGGAGAAACCACAGCCCGATCAGAAGACAAGCAACGACGATCCAAAATGCAATATTCACGCTGATTCACCTTCTTTCAAAACACGGGGATGGTAAGTACGGGTAGCCATACGCTCTTCGGTTTTGCGCGTTTTACCAAGCACCTCCCGTAATAAGTTGAAAAGCTGTTTTCCTTTTTCACTGTCAAGGAACTGAACAAGAGGTTCCAAAACCTGTGTGGTGTCCTTACATTCGCGCCGTGTTTTGCGGCATTTTGCGAGCTGCGTTGCCACTTTGGCACGCTCGCCATAATCGAGACCATCCAGCTCCAACTTATGTAAATAGTCCTGTGTAAGCCGATCCATCTGCACAACGGACTCGGAATTCCAGGTGTAATCTCGCTGAGCAGTTTCGAGCAGCGCACAAAAATCGGCAACTGCTTTGGAAAACTGCGGCTTTGAAGAGTGACCACTCACAGGATTCAACCTCCTTTTTGTTTTGTAAGCCGGCTGCTGCACGCTGTACACACGTATTGAGACCGGTAAACAGGATCGGCGCTGGCGCAGATCCCTGAAAGGCTATTCCTTTGTTCGGCAGCATTTAACTCTCACTTGTCTTGAACGAGATGCTTTTGGTTCGCCAGTAAACGGCGTCTGCGAATTGCAACGCAGTCGGTAAGTTCGGTTGTCTGCGAATTGAAACGCAGCCCTACCATCCTGTTCATTGTTGCATCTCGCTGGCAGCGCCGGTTGGACTCGAACCAACGAATAACAGAATCAAAGTCTGTTGCCTTACCGCTTGGCTACGACGCTAAATGGCGGTTCCGAAGCGGAACTGGAGGCCCCGCGAGCGTCTCCAGTATAAAGCCACCTCGAAACCAACGACCCCGAAGAATAGGCGATCAAAATCGCGAATATTGATCCCTTACAGAACGCTTAACGGGCTCCCGTTCTCTACCTCTTTTATCCGACTTTCAAGAGGGCAGGCCTCATGCTCTTTTTGTGTTTGTGGGTCAAACACATTAGCCGACAGACCCGTGGTGACATCTTCCACCCATGAAGATGCTGCACGGCACGGGGTATGTTCTGTCATGTTGACGATTTTTCGCACGAGCATCCCAATCGGCGGCCATGGTCTGAGTGGGGAGGTTCGAACTCCCGACCTCCTGAGCCCAGGTCAGGCGCGCTACCAACTGCGCTACACCCAGATAAAACCGCTTTTCACTTTGACAGGAGCGGCGTAACCTGCCGAGCGATCACCTTCACCCCGAAGGGGCCCATACAGTTCGCTCGTAGTATGGGTTGACAATCCATGTAAATGAAAGGAACAGGGCGGAGGATAGGCCGCCCTTGGCGTCGGGTTTCGGATTCGAACCGAAGAACACTTGCGCGTTACCGGTTTTCAGGACCGGCGTCATCAACCACTCGACCAACCCGACATAGGCTTAATGGATCTTGATGCCGCGCCAAATTTTGAGGAAATCTTCGACGGGAGAGGGAGGATTAGTATTTTCCGCAACGCGCTTCATTGTTGCAGCAATATCTTCGCGATCCTTTTGGACTTTTGCCATAACGGTATCAATGTCGCCCTGAACGGATTTAAGGAGCTGCTCTGTTTCCCGATATCGAGAGCGCTTGGCAGACTGCTTCAAACGCTTATGGTTCCAAGCACTGAAACGCAGATAGTCAATGAACCCAAAGTAACAGTCAACGCAATTCCACATATTCTGGCTCTCATCCAGATATTTTCCGACATAATTGCAGCCCACATCGGGGACACGCCAACTCCTTGGGGCGATTGCGTACCATTGCTGGAAATCGGAAAACTTGATTTTACAGGTTGCGCCACAGCGCTCCAACAATCCAGAGAGCCAAAACAGCAAAAACACGAAAACGGCGACAAAAAGCGCCGCAGCAAGAAACATACCTACCATATGAAACCCTCCTTTAGAACAAATCATAAAGTTCCTCCAAGTTGATCTCGCCGAGATCCTTGACGACCTCAATATTTTCAGGATAAAAGTAATAGCCACGGTGGTTCGAGAGAGAACCGCCCAGATTGTGAAGGTGGCATGCGATGTTTTCTGACGTATCCTCGGGAAACTCAACCCCATACAAATCTTTGCCACTTGCCCTACCTCGTTTATTCTTAACGATTGTGCCTTGCAGACCGATGCCTTTCGCACCGAGGTAATCCTGTGACCCTATGACAACGACCTGATCGCCGATGTGAAATTCGTCCATGACAGGTTCTCCTTTTACAGCAGATTGTTCACTTCCTCAGCGGAAACAATGGGTTCATCTCCAGCAACGAAACAGTCTTCGTCCCAGGAGAAATCGTTTTCCGCGACTTTGATAAACCAGGACCCGAAGGGATAATCTGGAATGACGCGTAAAATTGTCACCTCTCGATCGCACCATTTGTTCATTGTTTCGACCCATCCGTATGCACACCCAACGGGCTTGGGAACGACCCGGACCTTTTGCCCAGGATAGAACTGACAATCAGACATGTCTCTCACCGAGTTTGATTTTCGGCGCAATCAAGAGTCCGATCACCATGGCGATCGCATCAACGGCAGCAGCAATGGCGTTCTTTGGAAGTTTGGCCATGAGAGGAATGGAGAACAGAAGGCACTCAACAGCTGTCTTCACAATAGCGACGCCAAAAAGAACGGCAAGGATCGTCACGATCAGGCGAGAAAGCAAATCGCCGCGTGAATATTCCTTGCCGCAGATGATACCAATTGCAATATTGCCGAGCAGCCACCCAAACGGGAACCACCCGGAAGCCAGCAGACTGACCAGAACACAGCCACAACCACCGACGATGGCGGCAATAGCGGGGCCGAAATAGTAAGCATAAACCGCGAGAGCGATATAACCGAGATCCAGACTGATGTGACCGACGAGCGGGATTTTAGCAACAAAGCTCAGAGCAATGTAAAGCGCGATGCCGAGACCGGCCACGCAAATCGTACTGGCATGTTTTCTCATATGTATTTCCTCCGAAAAATGATTGAATGGCTATCAATTTTAGAGCAGTGAATCGATTGCGATCGGAACGGAAGCAAACTCGATATTCGGCTCGAGAAAATAATAACCAATCGGTTCCGATAAAGACCCAGACAGGTTGTGAAGATGAGTTCTATGCTTGGAAAATTTTACGCCATAAATACGGTTACCTGCCACCGAAGTGGTCACTTTGACAACCGTCCCCATCAATCCGATTCCATCCCATGCAAGAGAATCCTGCGGCTTTATGACAACCACGAGATCCCCGATTTGGAATTTATCCATGATCGTATTCCTTTCTACAAAAGATTTAAAAGCGTCGTTTCATCGAGCTCGACGGGAACTGAAATCAATTCGAGGTAACCGGGATTCCAGAAGTATTCGTGATCGTCAATATCGAGCCAAACCTTGTAGCCGCTGGCAACATAAATATCGTCGTCATCCTCGATATCGAGAATTCGTGCCGTTAGATTGATGTAGTCTCTCATAGGAGACACAAAATATGTCCACATCGTCATGCCGGGAAGAATCTTGACTTCATCGCCAACTTGAAATTTGTATTTGTTCATAGAAGCTCCTCCAGTTCAGGAATTTCAACGGCCGATTTGTCTCGCCATGAGAGAAACCATTGCTCTCCGGGCATATCGTCGACGAGATACGTGTTTCCAAAAAGATAGTCGCACGCAAGTTCCGGTGGATCGGTGTTTCGGCCAGGGCACCATTGCGGGAAATTTTCGACAACATGTTCTGCTGAATTGTAAGAGATTTTCCAAGTGAATTTTGGGTCATCTGGATCAATCAGCAGAGCATCTGGCATATGTTCAACACAAGAGACAAACTGTTGCGTCAGTTCCTGTTTTGTCATAGAAGCTCCTCCATCGTATTGCGGTCAAGATCAAAGCCGAGGTTCTGTTCGAGCCATTCATCAATAAAGAGTCCGTCGATCTTGCTTCCTGCGTTAAAAAACCAGCCTTCCACTGTTCCATAAGAGAAGAAACCACAATCTTGATTTCCCTGCGAAAAGACCCTAACTCTCTGTTCGGGAAGATTGATCACCCGATAGATACCACCTGTCTTAAAATCGTCGCGTTGAGGAGAGTATGACAGATTGAGAATCAATTCGAATTCAGAAAGGGACGGAAGCAACTCGCGAAAGGCTTGTCTCATCTCATCGACACTCATAGAAGCTCCTCCACATCATTTGCGGCAATATCAGGAGCGCAAAGCCGTTCGAGCCATTCCTCGACGAACCGTCCTTCGAATTTCCAGTGATCTTCAAAAGCCCAATAGATCAGGTCATCCATGCTGATACTACCGCAATCATGGTCGAGTGTTCGGTCATGAACACGGAAGCCTGAGCCTTGCGGGCGGAACTCATAAAAGTTCCCGCCTCTAAAATTGCTGCGCCCGCGACCACGGTTGTATTGCCCAGTAAAATGCGACAGAGTAGGCACGATCTCACGGAATAGAGTTTCATTGGCAGTCATCATAGCAAAGCCTCCACATCATCGGCATGAATGCCGAAATGCTCGTCGTACCAGTCGTTAAAGGGCTTGCCATCGATCAAATCTCCGCGTTCCAGCCAAGCTCCAACCGACCCAAACGGAAAGCGTTGATCATATCCTTTCACCCGAACATTCTTGCTGTCTTCTGCCTTGTAGTAGATTTGAAATTTATTGCCATATTGCGTCAATTCAAAAGGACACAGGGTGTCAATGACGCTGGGCAAAAGAGCCGCAATTTGCGATGCTGAAAACATGCTTTCATACGCCATTGGACTTTTTCACCTTCCTTGCGATAAACCCGGCAAGCTGTTTCGGCGTGGCAAAACGCTTGACATACTCATCTTTCGACGCGACACGGAAATTCTCAGTGGTCTGTGGCTTTTTCTCTCCCAGACCAACACCGTAGTCTTGGCGGAGCTGCTCGATTGCGAGATTCCGCTCCCATTTGATCTGATCGAGTGCGGCCTGCATGCCCTTGATCTGCTCTTTCAGTTCTGCATTTTCACGCAGAAGATCGGAGTAGGAGGGAGGGGCACTGTTTTTATGCTGGTCGATCACATCGACCATGGAAACGGGATTATGCATGGAGATGCTCCTTTCAGTGAAGATTGGCTTTTCTTACTTTTTCGGTTTCAGGGTTCCAGCCGCACTTTGCGCAGATATCATCGGGGTCTCGATCACATAGGATCATGGTTGAGAATTTGCAATACGGCCTGCCGGGATCGACATGACGAACAACGCGATTGGGGCGCGGCGGTTCCTTGGTAACCTTGCGTGCAATTCGGACTGGCTTTTCCAGAACAATTGGTTCAACAGACTTACGCGGCGCACCGTCAGCGAGGAATTCCGGGCACTCCATGACGCAGAAACTCGAAAACGCAACTTCCTCGCCATCATCTGTATCTTTCAGTCGCGTCGGGACTGCCGTCCAGCCATTTACGGGCTGGAAATCACGGCTCCACGAGCAACCGCATTCATATGTAGGCACGGCATTCTGGCACATCTGACATAAACTGCCGATTGGAGTGCCGTCGCTGGTGTGAAAGGTAGGTTCAAAACGCATGGTACAAACCTCCTTACAGCAACTTTGTGACGCCTGTTACAAAAGCCTCAGAGGCCTTTTTGCTCAATAATCGGTGTTCCTCGCAGCTCATCACTTCGTGCTCTGCAACATAAATATCCGCAACGATATAACCAGACGTACACATGTGGATGTGTGGGCCGCGCCTGTAGATCATAGAACCGACAACGTTTCTTATTTTCAATCTCTTACCCGCCTTATCTCGAACCATCTGCTCATTATAAGAAGGATTGAGATTGATGCTGTCCGACAGGTCATCAGAAAGGTAGACCCAGTCACCATAAGAAAATTCCATTACGCGGTGACCTCCCGATAGTTGGCTTGCCCTTCGAGAATGCCGACCGCCACGCAGATCGCGGCGATTTTGACATCGTCCTGCGGCTCAGGATTGGAATGCATACGAGCCCAAAGATAAGCCCCGTCGTCGGTCAGCATGACCTGTTCGCCAATGGCGGCAAGACATTTGCCGAGCCATTTGGAAACCACAAGCCACTGCTGCGCGTCGACGGGGACATTGAGGTCATTGAGATCACCCTCGGGAATCAGCGTTTTGCATTGCGGACAGCTATAGATCGCAGTGTCCGCACAGCAGAGACGAGCATTCTGCTCCGTATCGTGCATTGCCCCGCAGACAGGGCACATATAGGGACGCTCTGGATTGTACTCATCCACATCAATTTCGACTGTTGAAAGCAATTCGAGAAGCGTGTCCTCATCGACCATATCTTTCTCGGTAACGACAGTACCGCAGAAAGGACATTCATGTTTCCCCTCACTGTTCAGAAACTCATCTGGAGAGATGACCTTATCGGTATCGCACATGGCATCTGCATCAAGACAGCCCTGCACGATCGTAGTGATGTCGGCTAAAATTTCCTTTTGAGCGATCTTTCTGAAGACCGCCATATTTTTAGGGCTACCGAGCTCACGCTCGATGCCATCGGCGGTTTTGTATGTACCTGTCATAGATAACCTCCTGTGAAATTGAATTACAAAAGTTCTACTGCATTGAAATCAAGCTTTGACGGAGGAGTGCGGGGTGGCACATCTCTGGTTTGATATGAATATCGCTCGCCGCCGTCCTCAATCGGTTCACTGAGCCGCGATTCATCGAACGGTGGATATGTGATCTCGGCTCCGCAATATTGCATTCGACCATTGAGATAATAGGTGTCCCACATGTCCTCCTGGTTCTCACCATCACCGTGCAGCGAGAACAGAATATCCGGGAAGCGACCAGACAAACGCATCATGTCATCGTCGTGGTCATACCACTTGGCGTTGCAGTAGTAACCGCCAACTATATTGCCGCTCTCGAAAACATTGAGGAGCTCGATTTCCTTTTCGAGTTCGTCTATCTCCTCATTTGAAAAGGCATTTCGACCGTGAGGAGAGATGTCCAAGTCATAATATGTGTAATAACCCATGTGTGTCCTCCTTAAAGCAAACTGGAAACGTCGACGGCAACTGCCGGTCTAAAGTCACTTCGCGTAAAATTGCCTTGCCAGCACCAAAAGGTACCGTCTGGTTCTGAACCGCGCATGATGGACGACAAGGGGCGGGGCGGTGGCTCGACTGGCTTTAAAAGGAATGTATTTGGACTCCCGTAACGATTAGAAAACCTTTCATCCAAAATTTCGCAAACAAACTCTGGCTTGTCGGGGTTCCACATTCCACCGGCATTAAAGGACACATAATCTCCAATGTGATAACCCATGGTCCACCTCACAACAAGCTGGAAATGTCAGGGACATCGACTGGAATATCGGCGAGCTCGAAATAGTTTACGTGACACCAGAAAGAATTGTCTTCTTCGGTAGAAATATCATCTACCATCTCTTTCGGGACAGACTCATTAAATTTCAGCCGATAAACCGAATCTTTTGCATAGTAGACTTCGTTCCCACTGGCGACAACTTCGCAAAGAGCTTCGCCGCAGTTGCCGTAACAGGAATGATCCTTATTGAACACGACCAAAGTGCCGTTTGGAATGAATTGTGGCTTCAAAAAGTATCACCTCACAAAAGCATATTGATATCACCTGTGTCGATTGGAGAAGCATTGAGCTTTTGGTATTTCCCCGGCGCAAATCCCCAACAGCATTTGTCGGGGTCAACGAGTATCCCACCGCCGTGCAATTGCGGGTCAAATCGTTCAGGGAACTTGACAACAATCCAGTCTCCTGACGACGTTACATCCCTTACAATACCGGTCCTGCCAACAGCGGCTTCAAGCTTGTCTTGCACACCGGTAATCAAGACCTCGTCACCAATTTGGATTGGCTCCATGCTGACCTCCTATAGTAGTGATTCAATACTGATGTTGAGAGCGGGGTCTACGAACAATTCAAAGTTGCGCTGGTCATAAAACCAACAGCACACTGTGGGATCTGGGTCGTCGCCGAACCCTCCATGCAGTTTTGGGCTGAATTTCTCGTCGAATTGGATCAAAGTTCTGTTTCTCCCCCATCCAACTCTTCTTACGGTGCCGACTTTGCCTACGGCGGATTTCAGGCCATCTTCGACACCGGTGATGATGACTCTGTCGCCAACAGAAATTGGTTCCATGATGACCTCCTTAAAGAAGCTCGTCGAGATTTGAGGTGTCGACATCCAGGTCAAAAAGTTCATGGAACGTGCCTATCACATAACCGGGATAGCTTTGGGGATGCCCAACCTCGCAATACCAGATCCAGTCTGTGTGATCACAGTAATCCTGATACCACTGGAGGCGATAGCCATAAGTCCTGTCATAGGCGGGGAATGCATCTGATTCGAGGTTTGGGAGAAGTGAATAGCAAATCTTTTGCAAATGCTCATATTCTTCTTCCGTCTCGCAGCGGACGATGACGCCACGACGAAATAGGGCTTCGAGAGAAGTGTCCATGATAACCTCCTTTGGTTTGGGAAGCGGGAGCCGTGGCCTCGGCCCCCGCTTCGGCTTACACAGCGGCGTAAGTGCCGTTGGGCTGGATATGTACGGAATTTCCAGCCTTATAGAAAAAGCACGGACAAATCCGTGCTGATTCCGCATTCCAATGACGGACGGCCGATCTAATGCGTTGGCCGGTAGTCATTGCACGAAGCGTCAAGCGAGTTAAATGTTTGCGAAGCAAACATTTAACTAAGCTGCCACTCGTGGGCCGTTGTATTACGTCTCGTGTCACGAAACGCTTGAGCTGGTATGTAGAGAAGCTCAACATTGTCAATGCGGAATTGTTCACAAAACAACTGAAGAGAGATTGGAGATCTGGGAAGGGGCTCCGAGAGAAGGCGGAGTCATGAGCTGGGTTGTATTTTGAGTTCGAGAATTTTGCTTGCTTGACTCGTTTGGCCTTCTTTTTAGTGGTAGACCGATGGTTTCGCACTATGATTTCCGACGCTCAGTCGTCGCCAGCCGGCTGCCTGGCCACCTGGATCAGCTCCTCCGGTCGATTCTCGGTCTTACTTTGTGGTACAGTGCGTGTCACGTCACTGCTTTGCTTCTGGCAAACATGGCTTGTTTTGTGAAGACCGCCGTTTAGGCGGTGAACGCTTTAATATCGAAACGAAGCGTCCGGAGAATATCCGTGCTGAATTTGTCGCAATAATGCTCAAGCAGGGCAGAGGTGTATTCCGGTTCGACGGAATTGAAATACGAAATGTTACCCTCCAACGACTTGAGCTCGGTATAGCCCCAGGCGCGGTCGGAATTGCGGCATCTCACATAATCACAGATCGAGGCTCGGAGTGCATCCTTACGCTTCTTGCCGAGCGTGATCTTGCGATCCTTGTTGTACATGACACCGAGAATCCAGTTGCGACCGGCGCAGGAACCGTAATGCGTTTTCTCATAATTGAGGCGATAAGGCGCGTCAAATTTCCGGAACATGGACTCAATGAACTGAGAGACATCCGTCCACTTGAAATCGTATCGACCGGAGATCGTGAGGTCATCAGCGTATCTGGTGTAGACCAGATGATGACCGCCAAAATTGCGAAGCGAATTGAAAACCGCATGGTCAAATGGGATCATGATGATGTTCGTCAGCATTGGGGAGATAGGCGTTCCCTGCGGAAGAACGCCATCGAGGAAACAGAGATCAAGTGCACGGTCCAGAATCGGGCGAGTAGAGGAATCTTCCATGATCTCGCTGAACGGCCAGATGACAGACAGCATCCGCAAGGTAAAAGCCTTTGTGGTGCTGCCAAAGAAGTTGGAACAGTCCAGCTTCAAAAACCAACGGCTGTCATTCTGCTGGTGTCTCTGTACGGCGGACACTGCGCAGCGGCCTTTTGCATAAGCAAAAGCCGATGTGTGATGAGAGGCGGCGAACTCTGTTTCGAAAATCGTTTTAAGCTCGCGCAGGGCTTCCATCAGCGGAGGCAGGGGAGCGTCGATCTGACGGAGTTTGCCGTTGCGCTTGGGAACGGAAAAACTATGGTAGAGACTGTGGCGAGGAACTTTATAGAGCGCCTCGTGTTTACTGACAAAGGCCGCCAGAGCATATGCTCGAGCGGCCTTCTTGCTTTCAGACTTCAGTTTTGCAGGAACCGTTTCCTGATAGTATGTTCTTGTGTCACCGACTTTGCCGATCGGGCCAAGGTAGAGCTCTTTATTCAAGTCCATGGACAGCAGATCGTCCAGTGTGATCTGCGGATAGCGGACTTGCGTTGGGATCGTAAAATAAGGCATAGAATATCCTTTCTTAGCTTTGCAATCTGACGGAGGATAACTTGATCTTAAGCTCAAGCTTATAGTTTGTTAATTTGCTGCGATCGAGCTGAATAAAAATATCTTCCTTCTGAGGATGGCAGTTTTATACCAGGATTTCCAGGGGTTCCTTTGCTGCCAAGCTTGCTCGTATCGGCTGCGAGTTTCGGCTGCCTCCTGAAGGCGCCGCGGTACCTGCAGCAGGCTGCCGCCGCGGTTCTTACATTTTGATACGCTTCGTGTGACGTAAGCGCATTTGGTAGAGCCAAATTATGCATTGCAAAGTTATATTTTTTGATTTAGAAAGCGTCTACAGCGGCGAGGTTCATATCGACCAACATGAGCTTTTTGATCTGCTCACCGCCGCTGCGGATAAAGTTGATCATGTTCTGCACACCGAAAGCAACGATCGTCCGGACGGTCGTGACCACGGAAAGCGTGACATGACAAGCAGACATCGGCGTTGCCGCTTCTGCTTCTTCATGAGTAAATTCCATGCTGCGCAGGAATGCGTCGACCTGAACGGGATCGGCCCAGTCTGCGGCATAGTGCTGTGCGTCCGTCATGCGGATACGGAAATCGAACATCGCCTTGATGTTGGGGTTCGTCTTATTCTTTGTGGCAATCTCACGGCGGAGGTCGATATTGTCGACGCAAAGAATGACGTATCCATCCAACTTCTGATCACTGTAACCATTGCGCTCGATCACAAGCTCTCTTTCGATTTCGGGATTGATTAGTTTGAGCTGTTCAGCGACAGCATCGACCTTTTCCTTGCCGATATCGCATTCACGGAACATCTGGTTTGCGATGTTCTTCGATTCGACCTTATCGAAATCGTAAAGCGTGATACGGGTCAGTCCCATACGCACAAGATTTTCTGCCACGGTACTACCGACCGCGCCGCACCCAATGATATGGATGCGGCTGCGGCATTTTTCGGGCTGAAAATAGTCATAGGATTTCACGAGATTCATTCAGGAAACACTCCTTCCGGTCTTCCACCAAGGTTCTTCATTGTCTTCCACATACGGAGGCAGATTGAGCGAATTCTGCCCATCAAGCGGTTCGCTTTTGTCGCCGGCGTTGTTTACGCTCCCGGCGCTTTCTTTTTTTTCTTCTTTAGGGGGTAAAACGGACTGCTTGGGTTCGTCTTTCTTCCAGGAGCCATTACGCGCACCCCAGTTAGAACCGTTGATGGTAGCGGGCTCATAATCGTCGCGGCCATAATAGCCGTTATAGCCGTAGCTGGGGTAACGGTAGGTTTCATTGGTGACCATGACCTTTTTGGCAGCCGTAAGCTGGGCATTGAAATCGCTGCCCACTGCAACGTCGACCTCGCCGGTTTCATACATGGCGTTATTATCGAAGTCATAGACCTGGCAGTACATTTCCATGCGCTTATTGATGATCATGAAAACATAAAACCCGTTTTTGAACTGCTTGATGAGGGAGGAATAGTATGTAAGGTCCGTACCGGACGGCGTGACTCCCATGTTGACGTGCGAATGGCCGTGGAAACGGAGCTTGGTAAACTGCTCATCGGGCAAATTGATCGCCCAATCACCGTACTTGGCATCATCCGTCTGAACCGTCACCGACGTGACAGTCTGCGGATAGAGGATGATATCCTCAACGTGGAACACAGTGGGTTCGTCCTTATCGCGAGAGATAAGGCCATGCCAACCGATCTCTTTGTCCGTGTTGTACATCAGAAGACAGATCTTACTAAACGCGACCGGTTCCAGAATGACTTTTGCTCTGGACCGATCGTTCGTCCACTCATAAGAGACGCTCTGAAAAGAGAAGACCCCTCTGGCAAGAGGAGTCTTCTGAGATTTGCAACGGGCGAGCGCTTCGGAAAACTGTTTTTCGAACGTGGCGCGGACATCGGCGAAACATTCGTCGATCATCTGCTCGTTCATATAGATCGGTTTTGGCATCTTACTGTTCCTCCTTCAGATACTTCAGCACTTCCGTGATGTTCATGCGGCGATGATCCTTGGTCTCAAAGAAACGACCATACTTTTCGCTGAGCAGATTCTCCATCCACGGGCCGGACGTGATCGTCTCGTTGATGTTGACGCTGGCACAGGAACCAATCGTCTGTTCCATCGCGGTGACGTAATCGCCGTTGGCGAGAGCGTCGTTGGCATAGCGGGCATTATCACCCATGCAGCTATGACGGAACAGATGCGGGTTCGGACAGCAGTCGTGCATCTCAGGCGGCTGAGAAAAGCTACTCTCAGCACTGACTTCGCAATACTCGCCGCACTGAAGCGTGAACTTACCGAACAGCCAGACACGAATCGACTCGTCGACGAAAATCGCTTTGAAGAGCAGATCACGGTCCGCTCTGGTGATGGAGGAATCGCCATCCGTATACATGCGGCAGCGAACTTCACGATCGCGATTGGCGAGAATGCTCTTCATGGTTTCCGTGTCGAAATTGCCCAGAGTGGTCTTGACATAGAACTTCAAAACTCCCTCCTCAGCAGACTGCAGCAGCAAATTCTTGTTCGCGAGGAAGTAGTTCATCAGAGCGTTTTCGTTCTTATCTTCCTCAAGGCCGAGCATGATCGCGGTGCGCTGTTCCAGAAGAGAACGCTTTTTGCGGACGAGAGACGCATACTTGGTGTTGATGTCGTTGATCTTCTGGATCGTATCTTCGATCGTGCGGTCGAGAACCTGCGCCTTGTTTTTGGCATATTTCTTTTCGAAGCCATCCAGCTTTGCCTTGATCTCCGGCGTACGGAAATCGAAACGCTCGGCAAAACGCTGAACCGCAGAGATGAATGAGTCGGCACGCTTGTCTTCGGACAACCCCTTTTTGATGAGAAGATCTTCGTTATCCGAAAGCAGAACGTGCCCCTTGTCGTCGTGGTCAAAGAACCGATCGAAATAGCGGGGAAGCAGAACCGCGATTGCATGAGATGCAATGCTGGTCATATTGCCCGCCACAAAGATGAGCGTGCAAGAGCGCTCGGCGTTCATATAGACCTTCGACTTCATGACTTTATTGAAAAGTCCCTCTTCAAAAGCTTTGTTCGGCCCCATCCCGAACAGACTCTTGATACCCTTGAACCGATCAATCAAAGTCTTCTTCTCGCCGTCGTTGTTGACCTGAACATTGACGACAAACAGGGTGTTCTCTGCGTGCTCCAGATCGTATCCGGAAAACACTGCTGTGAGGTCCTGAGTGAGATCTCCGTTGAATGACGAAGGAGACACCTCACGCTGCACAAACGCCGCCTGCTGACCGTCTTTCAGGCGATCGTACAGGAGAACTCGCATGGCGGCGAGGATCGTGACGTCTCCGAGGGCAGCGGTATCACCCTTGATATTCGGAAAAATCTCATTTGCCGCAGTACCAACGAGCGGCGAATTGCTATATGAGGTCGCAAACATATTGTTTTATGACTCCTTCTTTTTCAGATTGGGAAAGCCCCGCAGCTTTCGCTGCGGGGCTTTGGGTTTACTGTGTTTGTTCGATGAACGATCAGGCAGCGGCAGAGTCAGCCTTGACAATAGCGGTCAGGTTGGCGTTGCCGGTGACGTTCAGGGAAGCGAGCGTCGCACCCATGTCGCCAGCGCGGAGCGTAATGCCGTTCAGAGACGGGGAAGCGGAGGTGTAGTCGATACCAGCCTCTTCGAAGCAGCTCTTCGGGGTAGCGGTCTCAGTGTCGACAGCGATGGTCTTGCGGTCACCCATGGTAGCAACAGTAACGTTAACGAACATAATAAATTTCTCCTTATATATCCTTATTTTTCACACTGCTCGTCGGCAGTTATGTGACGTATTTTTGACCCCGAAAACGAAAAAAGAACAGCACGGTCCGGGATCGGAAACCGTGCTGCTCTGTAGGGTGGGGAGCTGAGATTACTCAGCATCCTCCGCGCCGCTGACAACGGCGATGGTGTTCTCCACCGCGTCGACCTCAGCGTCGATGTCGTTGAGAACATCGCTCAGGGAAGCCTCGAGCTTGTTCAGCTTGAGGATCGCGCTGCCGATGTTGTCCATGACCCAGCTCTTGACGTCGGTGACACTGGCGGGCAGCATCTTGGTCAGGCATGCGAGCTTCTTGCCGTCGTGGGTGGTGCCGTCGAAGACGATGCCGAGGGGAGCAACGCTGCCGACAGCGCCAGTCTTAATGACGAACTCGACCTTCTTCTTGTCCGCATCCATGAGCTGCAGTGCAGCGGGACGGAACTTCGCGATCTTCTCGATCTGCTCGGTGGTGAGGGAGGACTCGACGGTGCAGGAGTTGCCAGCAATGATGATCTTAGCCATAGTGATAGTTTCCTTTCTTTTCTTGGGCTTTGCCCGTTAATAATGTATCTCAAAAGCGTTTCCGCTAAATGAGCGAGTTAATGTCGAACACAAGATTGCATTCGACAGGTGCGATGTCTGTGATTGGAAGATTCCAACCATACCCCCATGGGACGTCGCTTGAGCAGTCGTGGCCAGGGATTTCGCCGTTCGTGAGTTCCATAAGTGGCCCATCGAATCTACATCCCTGCCAAAGCAATTTTTCGCGGATGCAACCGTCTGTTGCAATAACGGCATGGAAACCGTTGAGCTGCGGGAAAAATGTTGAATTTTGAATGATTACGTCGGTCCCGACGGGAATACTCATTGTCATTTTGATTCTCCTTTACAAAAGGGAAGTGGGGTCACATTCGACAAAATCGGACAGAAGTTCCAGGTTGTCTTCTCTTATGTTCCATCCGTATCCGTTTCTTGCATGACCATGACAGGTGTGTCCGCCTACTAATCGATCAAATTCGACACCATAAAGGTAACCGCGCTCATCACTCCATATCTCGGAAAAAAGCCAAACGATCGTACCGGTTTTGGTATACAACAAGTCACTCTCACCAATAACCTTTACACGGTCACCGACTTGAAACTTTGGTTTTATCATGATAGTCACCTCACAGAAGTGTAGAGATTGCTTCGCCGGGGATATCTATCAGGCACTCGTCCTCTATTTTTCTGAGATGGCTGGGGCCCGTCCACCAACGACGATTATCTCCGTCTCCAATAGCCCCGTCATGGAGTAGTCCCGAATAGGGTTCATCAAACTCGATCAAATAATGATCGATATCGATGATCGTTGCGGGTTTCCCGACCAACGCAAAATTGCCAGCAGCGTAAATGACACGATCTCCGTTTTGAAAATGTTCCATAATTCACCTCACAGCAGTTCTGTTACATCGAAATCGAGGACTCCAACAGCCGGCTGGACGCGATATTCAAGGGTGGAAAACCTCGAAGTATAGCAATTAGCTTTTTGGTCAAACCGAATAAAGAGCTCATATATGTCTTTCCCACCAAAATAACTGCCTATCGCAACAACCGTTGCGCCATATCCTTCGTACATCGGAGCACAGCCAGAGGCTCCGCCATAAATCACACGGTCGCCAACTTGATAGCGACACGGTCTTTGCTCTGACATGAGGTCTCCTTTCTCGCGGCGCGAGGTTTGTACTTACCGCGTTTTCTGCTGAGGGTGAAGAATTCGGAGAACGAGATCGTGTTCTCGTCCTTTCGGAGATGACTGATGGTGACACAGTCTTCGATGATATGTACCCCCGTTTTAGGATCGGAAAGCCCGACAGCGGGGAGGTCACTGCGAGGACGAGCGGATTCGTAATGCCAGCGGGTTCGATACCAATGCGGCATTCGCTGATCCAAAAAGCGCAGAACATACTGGATCTCACGGGTCGTATTCACCTCGACGCGGAGACCGTAAAGCAAAAACCGCTCAGCCAATTGCTGGGCGGTTTGAATATTCGATAAGTCAACTGACATGAGAGGTTCCTTTCTTTAAAGTAGAGATATGGCGTCGACATCCATGAACAGAACTGGCGTCAGATATTCGACATCGCAGTCCCAAGTTTCGTATTTGGACGAAGGCGCTTCGTCAAAGCAAATCGTAACAGTAATAACGTTCTTTACCCCGATCACAGTTGCGAGAGAACCGCGAGGCATTCTGGTTCCTTTTCCAGCTTCAGGGTGAATGTAGATGACCCGATCACCTACGGAGTAAGGATTGTTTTGCATATCAAAGCCTCATTTCAGAGCAGGGAAGCAGCGTCAACGTCAATGAACTCCGAAATCAAATCGGAGAATTTGATGACGGAAGCATTGGGATCGTCATCCGGAACAGCATTGTCGCCCCACAAGGAAGTTATGTCTCCGTTGTCAAGGACAACGAATCGATACCCATTGGAAAAATCATCGTAGTCGAGATACTTTGTCCTCACGCCTATTTCCTGA
>ERZ1034876.209-NODE-209-length-39517-cov-7.752369_pt1 | contig 39517 bp, 36 predicted proteins | sample MGYA00520698_ERZ1034876 | MGnify/ENA primary metagenome ERZ1034876 (study PRJEB33766, sample SAMN09781723) | gut metagenome | biome: gut microbiome | host: Homo sapiens | place: Madagascar | study: EMG produced TPA metagenomics assembly of the PRJNA485056 data set...
CGGGGTGAACGCGGTGTACCAGCGCGGCAGCGTGTCGGCGTCGAGCACCTCGCCCGCGTGCAGGTTCGTGAGCGTGACCTCGGCGGTCGGGATGAGGAACATGTCGCCCGACACGTGATAGGCGTCGTCTTCGAACTTGGGCAGCTGGCCGGTTCCCACCATGGTCTCGCGCTTCACGACCACGGGCGGCCACCATTCCTTGAAACCGCGGGAGGTGTGCGTGTCGAGGAAGTAGTTGATGAGCGCGCGCTCGAGGCGTGCACCTGCACCACCGAGCACGGTGAAGCGGCTGCCGGAGATCTTGTTGCCGCGCTCGAAATCGAGAATGTCGAGGTCGGTGCCAAGATCCCAGTGGGGCTTGGGCTCGAAGCCCTCGGCCGCGAAGTCGCGCGGGGTGCCCCAGCGACGGCGCTCGGGGTTTTCGGTCTCGTCCTTGCCGATGGGCGTCGCGGCGCAGGGGATGTTGGGCACGTGCAGCATGAGGTCGTGCAGCTCGGCATCGATGGCCTCGCGCTTCGCGGAGATCTCGTCGAGTTCCTCGTTGATGGCGCGGACACGTTCCTTGGCTGTTTCGGCCTCGTCCTTTTTGCCCTCGCGCATCATCTCGCCGATGGACTTCGACGCGGCGTTGCGCTCCTGCTGAAGCGCCTCTTCCTTCACGATGGCGGCGCGGCGGTTCTCGTCAAGGCTTGAGAAGCGCTCCGCATCCCATGAAGCGTTGCGGTTCTTCATCGCCTCGGCGACTGCTTCTTGGTTTTCGCGGACGTACTTGATGTCTAACATGAGACGCGCTCCTTCTTGCCTTCGGGCCGTCGCTGCGCACACCACGCGCGCAGCCTTGTTTTACACGGTCGAACCAGTATAGCGCAGCGAAAACCCCACGGGGCCACATGCCCAAGCCTTCACGCGAAACGAAGACGCGAGCGGAGACGCGGGCGCAGGCAAGCGGGAAGGCGAAGGCGCGTCCGCGAGCCTCGCGCACAACCGCATGGCGGGCGGAAGGAAGGACGGGAAAGCTCATAGGACGACTCGCACGATTTTCCTTGTTGGCGCGTTGCATAAGATGAGCTCGAAATCGCGATCTGCGCCTACGGGCATGCGCAGTTGCCGGTCGTATTTCTCAAGGTAACCTGGATTGGAAACGTAGCAGAAGGGAATATGCGTCACGAAAGACGTCCCCTTAACCAGACCGAAACCTCCAGAAAACCCGCTTTTCAACTGGGGTTCCGTCGAAAGCCATAACTGCTCATCGTAAGAATAGGCGACGTTTTTTCGCGCGGGAATCAATCGTTGGTTGTAAAGGGCAATGCCCCCGTTTTCGTTCGAGTCGTTACGAACCTCGTATTCCAGCACAACGACGTCGGCATCGGGTCCAATCGATGTATTTTTGACCTCGACGTTCTCGGGGACCTCGGGATCGGCACTATAGCGGGCGAGATATTCGCTCGCATTCATGGCCTCGGCACTTACGATGCGAAGAGAATAGCCGGCCATGTCCTCGCCCGACAACTCGTTGAAAAAGCAGCCCGTCAGATCAGCCCATTCTCCTAGCGAGTAATATTCGGTTGGGATTGTCTCGGCATTCGCGTTTACAACGCCAATCCGGCACGCGATGAGCCCGAGCGCCGCCGCCCCGCCAAGCGCCAGGAACGACCTTCGTGCGACAGATTTGCCACCAAAAGCGTTGCCGCGAGCCTTGGCGCGGGCATCCTCAGTTTGATTACACCTCATCGAAGCCACCTCCTTGGGAAATAGGCGTGCCCACAAAACTCACGATTCGTCCCTCCCACAAGGTATGCACCTCGTCGGCGATTCCGTGCAGAAAATCCTTATCGTGGCTCGCAACCATGACAAGCGAGCCCTTCCCTTTCGCTTCAAGAATGAGCCGCCTCACCAATTCAGTCCCTTCAACATCGAGCGCATTTGTCGGCTCATCCAATAAGATGAGCTGCGGAAATCCCATTGTTGCCGCAGCGATTCCCAGGCGCTGCTTCATTCCGAGCGAGTATTTCTTGTATTTCCGCTCGTCATCGGGATCGAGCCCCACCATACGCAGAGAATCTCGTGCAGCTTCCCGGAGCGAGGAGGAGTCAAGTCCACCCCGCTTCGTTGCTTTCCTCATCGCGCCAAGAATCATCAGATTCGCAAGCCCCGTTCGCGATTCAAGAAATGCGGGGTTCTCGATAAGGATGCCGATGCTTTGGGGGAAGGGGATGTCTTTCCACAGGCGCTTCCCGTCAATGCTCACAAACCCGCTAGTTGGTCGTATAAGCCCAGTTATAGCGCGAAGAAGCATCGTTTTACCCGAGCCGTTCACCCCTTCAAGACCCACGATTTCACCACTGGAAAGCTCCATGTTTATCCCGTCGAGGACAACCGAACCCTTCATCTCCTTTTTCAAATCCTGAATAACGAGCTTCATTTGAACCTCTCTTTGTCCGTAATGTCCATCCAGGAAAACAGCAAGCCACCCGCCAAAAAAGAAACGCCTGCAAGAGAAGAGGCAATGCACGCGCCGGCAAAAACCGAAATCCCGCCCCCCATCAGGCAATCGGATCGCGCAAGCATCATCGAGTTGCCGATGAGCAGCGGGTCGAAGTAAAACGCCGACAGAAAGATAATCGAAATCGAGCAGGCAAAACTTATCACCGGGCCCGTGACCAGCGATAAGAGCAACTGAAACAACGCGAGCGCAGCCAGCGAAGCGAAGGCGACGGCAATTGACGAGCCTATCGAGTAAGGCGGTTCAGCAAGCTGTGATTCCCGCAGCCCAAGCAAGAAAGGCATCTCCTCGAAAACAGTCAAAGAAATGCAGCCTCCGACAAGCAACGAGGACGTCGAAGCGACAACGAAAGCGCACAGGCAGAACACAGCAATTGCAACAACGACCCAAACGCACTTCGCAAACCACCACCGCCATCGGCTTCCCCCGACTACGACCGCCGCTCTCCCAAAGCCGAGCAAGTCGCGATAGGGATACCACAACACCAGGTAAAGCGCGAATAGGCAGACGAAAGCCCACATGACGGGCAGCCGAAACGGATCGCCACCGAAAGCGAAAAATTGACTCGTCCCAGCAAAATAGTAAAGAAGGAAATCTCCAACCGAAAGGCTCGCAAGCGACATGCCGAGCGCCAAAGCCTGCAAAACCAACGACGCGGACATCACAGCGAACAGCGCCACTGCGCCTATATACCACCGCCAAAGCGACCAGAATCCTTCTGCCAAGTCAACAAGAAGAAGCCTCATAGCGCATCACGCTTCCCCCAGAAAACCCAGAACAAGCCCGCCATAAAAAGAAATGTAGCGATTTCACCCACGATGATCCAGCCGTTTTGAATATACATCGAGCAGCTTCCATGCAGGTTCTCGAAAAGGCTCAGCTGAAAACCCCTAACTTTCCCAATAGCGAAGAAAATGTTCTCATTCACGAATTGAATGGCAAGAAGGGCCAAGTAGGGGGCCGTAAGCAGAATAACTCGGTTGTGCACGACGAGCGATAACGCAAGCACAAAACCCGCCCATGCGCCGCAGAGCAGAAAGTCGATGAGCATGTACAGCGCAACGTAGGCAAGGGGCAGGTTGTAGAACAAAAACGACCCGACGCTTTGCCAAAATACTGGCGCGTAATAATTAGCATCTTGAATAGACGGCACATACCCCGGAAAAAAGCAGGCAAGCGTCATGAGATTGAGAATCTGCGGAAGAACCGCTACTGCACCAGCGGATAGAAACACCGCAACGTATTTTGCGAAAAAGTATTCGCCTCGCCCGACCCGCGTGTACGCGTGCGAAATATAGCCGTCTTTCCTTTCGGAAGCGAACGACCATGCATAGGGAATGACGCAAAGCAGCGGAAGCACTTGATAGAACAACAAAGCCCAAGACGTCGTATCGACGGAAATCCACGCGTTGAAACAGCTCTGGCTTGTTGGATGGTAAAACTTATCCGGATTGGGAACGAATGTCGAAAAGATGCTCGGAATAGCGTAGAGTGCCGCACAGCCAAGACCGAACGCGCAGCCGATGATGAGGGCGACAACAAACCACCCGTTGCGAAATGCCTTGCTTAGCTCTATCCGTAAACACGTAATCATTATCGGAATCACCCCTTTTCCTCAACGTCGAGCGGTACCGAATACTTGCCGGTTGTTCCCAGGAACGCCGTGTACGGCCCGCCGTTGTCCGGCACAAAAAATCCAACATGCAGCAGTAGCGACTCGCCCTTCGGAAGCTCGAAGCAGTAAGCCTCGTGAGGCGTGGCATCGCCGAGAGCGCCATCGAAATAAGGGATGTCACCGTAAGGAGGAACTTTAAGAAAAGCGATATTGAAGACTTTCTCCCCTGTTGCCTCCCGCTCATACTCGCCCTCGGCGTTAATGTTAGAGATTTCGACCTCCAGCAAAAGAAAGCTTGTCCCCTCAGGCTGGGACAGGCACGACGAATCGGCGAGCCCGGCAGAATCGACAGATGGGTAAAGCTCCGCGCGCTTTATCGCGATGTCAACTACCCCCTCCCACGGCAACCCCGCCGATGCAGGAACGCTTGAGTACGGCATGATGTCCGACTCATCAACCTGAGAGTCAAGACGAATCGTTTCGTTCATGGAAAACGACTCTTTAACTGAGTCATAAAATAATTCTCTTTGCTCGGCTTTATATGATTTTACGAGGCTGTGCACACCGCAAGAAATACCGACTATAGCAATAAGAACAATTGCAACCGCAATCTCCCTGCGAGACAGCTTTCGAGAACGCTTTTCGTTCATTGCAGCCCAATCCGCCGACGCCCCTCTCAAAGAGAAGGGCGTCGGCTTTATTCGCGACTGGTCGATTTTTTAATCGTTGATCTTTGGATAAGTCCCCCAGCTATCAGGGCTCCAGTAGCCAGACAGTTCTCCAGGCTGAGAACATGCCCAGCCTGTAAGCCGCGCATATCCGAGCCCATTTTCATTAACCTTATTCATAATCCCAAATTGCCCCGTTGAAGTCACACTGCACGAATTGCCCGTGGCAGAGCCTGACCAATACGAAACCTGATTACTCCAGGGTCCATCGATGGTTCTTCCCCCATCGATATAAACCTTGCAATAGTCCATTGTCATAGTTATGACTTGAATATAGGCAGAGCTTGAATCCTCTTTAGCGCGCCCACTTGTCGCCCATGTCGACCCGCTCTCGCTAAACGGGAAGTTGTACCACGTGTCTCCCGTATTGCTTCGTACGACGATTACACCGTCGTCTTGAACGGACGTAGATTCAATCGCCGACGACCCTTCAGCCGCAAAAGCCATCTGAGCAGGCAGCGCCATGAGAGAGGCTATTGCTATTGCAGTGCCGATTTTTGTCTTTATTTTCATGTTGATCCCTTCTAAAAGACATTAAAAGCAGGGCGGTTGCAACCTCTTCCAATATGTCTTTTATCAGGGATGATGTCTGTAGTCAGCCGATATGCTGTTCAATAACCTATCGTGATTACGAACTGATGTTCTTGTCAAGAAGCTCAATAAGTTGGATTCGGCTGTTTACTTTCAGCAGCTTATAAATTGCCGCCCTTGCAGAGTTGATTGTCCCACGCGCATAGTTTAGCTCTTCCGAAATCTGCCGCGATGGCATGCCCTTCGCAATGCGCATGGCCACCTCAACCTGCGTGGAAGTAAGCCCCTTGCTGTAAAGATAGTGCTCAGCCCGATCGCTAAATTTCATCGAATCGAAGCGGACGATTTTTACGAGCTCAAGCGAACCCCGCGCTTCGTAAAGAGTCGTCAGGTGGAGCAGCCCCGAAGCAATTGCCGCAACCCCGAAGCACATGGAAACGAATTGCAGCACGACATTGCGGCCGCCCATATCGTCCATCCGAAACTGATTGAAGAAGAACACATCGGTAAGCATGTCCATTCCAACAAGAGCGGCGAGGCGCCCCAGCCCGAAGCAGCAGCAAGTCAACGCGATATCGCAGGGGCGAAAAATCAAACTCCGAAGCTCCAAGGCGACGACTCCGCAAAACGTAAGGACGATAAGCATCGCCATCGCGGGCAGGCACCCTTTCGCGCCAAGCACGAGCGCGATAAAAGCAACTGCAACAAACGCAATTCCGCCCTTTTTGCTAACGCTAAACCAAAAAATGGTGCACCCAACAATTGAAATCGCCCCGAACACGAGAAGGGAGCTGCTGGCAAAAGTTGGCAATGCGTGTCGCCACAGACTCTCAATCAGAGCGCCCAAGGTGAAAAACGCCAAACCATGCAGAAGGCGGGATGGCGTTACCTGGCTAGAGCGCACCTCGCAGAGAGAAAGCCGAAACAGCAAGATGCAACTCAGAGACAAGGAGAAAAACAGGCTTCCTGCGAAAGCGGCCGAAAAGAGCCCGCCAACGTCCCCGAAGCCAATCCCAAAAAATAAGACCACCTTATACGAGACAACAGGCACCGCCGACACAATCGCAGCACGCGCAAGAACGACCAGGATTTTGGCACTTCCCCAAAAATGCACGCTCATTGCATCCAGGGAAAGAAATGCGGCTCCCGCTAGCGCAAAACCAAGCCCTGCGCCGAATAGCACCGGTCGCCCCTCGCCCCATGAACTTATTTCCCCAAACGGAACAAGGAGGGCGATGGCCAGCACGATTCCAGCAATCGAGATAATCTGGTAGGTTTTCGCTACGCGAGGGCCCAGCTCAGATTGCCGAGGATCACTCGGATTCTCGCTCTTCGCTCCGTCTTTAGCTATTGAGTCCGCAAACCCCAAAGCGAGCAGCCCTTCTCGACTGGAGATATCCATCTTGCGATAAATCCGTCGTTGATACGACCTAACCGTAGAAGCTTTTATCTGGAGTTTGGCAGCAATCGAATCCGATGTCGCTCCCGAAGCGGTTAGCACAGCAACTTCGGCCTCTCGTTCCGACAGGCCGTGTTCAACGGCGATTGCCAACCAGGCCTCCGGCAAACCAGATTGAGGCTCACCTTCTATCTGAGCGCCTGCGTCCTCGGTCTCCTTCTGGAAAAAACGCAGCGAAGCAAAAGCAACGCATACGCCGAGCACAAAGAGAATGCACGCTATGGCGGATATTTCAACATGGCTCGCGAGATTCATGCCGCCAACAGGAATGGCCCTTGTGATGACATTCCAGGTCAAAAGCCCTACGGGAAAGGAAGAGAGAGAAACTACTCCGGCAATCCTCCGTTTCGCAGGCAAGTTACCGTTCACGACTCGAGCAGACACTAGGCAGAGGATGGCCACAACGAACAGGGCAAAGGGAACCACCCAAAGGAGCAGAGCGGAAGTTCGCACTTCCGCAATCGAAGCGTCAGCGCCTTTCGCCACGAAGGGGACGAACAACGCCGCAGCCGCCGTTTCCGTCAATCCGCAAACAAAGATGGCAACCGTCGCAACGAGGACGGAAAACTCGCTTGCATCGCTTCCGCCAACTTCCCAACTCGCTTTCTCGCAGGCATCCTCTTCCCCGCCAGGACGATGAGGCGACTCCAATAACGCAACCGCCCCGAATAAGGCGCAACAGCAACCCGCTAGACAAACAAGAGGCTTTTCCCACTGCATAAGCAAACGAAGCTGATACAAGGGAAGAGCCTCGAAGCGGCCCGCGAAATAAGTTGGCAACGCGAGCCATTCGTAAGCAAAGATGACACTCGAAAGAACGGCGCCGCAGAAAAAGGCAGCAAACGAAACGGGACGAACCGTTGCAGGCACTAAGCGGGAAACAAGTCCATAGGCGACAAGACCCAAAAGAAATCCCAGCGCGCAATAGGCATAAACGCTCGAGGCCAACGCTCCCGAGTACGGCTGCAACCTGAAGTACGGCGTTCCGAAAAGGAGGGCAAACTTCTTTTTTCTGCAAATCAAGCTTGTTCCAATCCTGAAACATATCTTCTGTCGATTCTAGCAACAATCCCGCCAAACGGCTAACAATATGTCCACCTGCCAAATAGCCATCCATTGGGAATCGCTCATAGACGTTGTCATTTGTTCAATATACTGAACGAATTTAGAGATATTTCGTTCAGTATATTGAACAGCTTTGTAGCTTAAATTCTCAACAAGGACCCCAACGAGGGGCTCTGCTCGCTACCCAAACCTCCCCCGAACGTGGAATCTTCGCGTGAGGCGTGCGCGGTATACTGGTTCACGTTATGCTTATGCGGTTGCGACAACGAGCCGCAACGCGCCACCTCCGAAGAAGCAACGAGGCCAACATGGATATTACCGAGCTGTACCATTTTCTTTTCGAGACGCCTGAAGGTGTCGGATGCCTGGTCGGCATCTGCCTGGTGCTGAGCCTGATCGTCTGCGTGATCATGGAGCGCCGCACGCGCAAACGTTTCGCGGACCGCCCGAAGGGCGAGGACGATTGGTCGATCTTCGACGATGACGACGAGGACGAGGAAAAGGAAGACTAGCAACATGACAAGCGCGAACGACCTGCATCTCTACGAGCGCCGCAGCGACTATATCCCGCGCGTCGCCGCCGTCCACGACCTGTGCGGGTACGGGAAATGCTCGCTCGGCGTGGCGATTCCCGTGCTTTCCGCCGCAGGTTGCGACGTGTGCCCCGTACCGACGGGGCTGTTCTCCAGCCACACCGCCTTCCCCGACTGGTACATGCACGACACGACGAGCATCATGGAAGATTACACGAACGCGTGGAAGGGCATCGGGGTCGAGATCGACGCCGTGTACTCCGGCTTTTTGGGCGCACCTGAGCAGGTCGATCGCATTCGCGATTTGTACGAGACCTACCCGAGCGCGCTGCGTGTGGTCGACCCCGTCATGGCTGACCACGGCAAGGTCTACCCCACCTACACGCCCGAGCTCTGCGACGCGATGGCCGAACTTGCCGCCGGCGCCGACATCCTCACGCCGAACCTCACCGAGGCTGCCATCATCTTGGGCGAGCCCATCGGCGACGACTGGTGCGGCACCGACATCTCCGACGCGGAGGCGGCGCGCATGATCGACGCGCTCGTGGCGAAGGGCGCCAAGCACGTGGTGCTCAAGGGCATCCAGCGCGAGGGCGAGAGCGTCATCCGCAACTTCGTGGGCGGCGTGGACTGCGACATGTTCGAGGCCGAGAACGAGTATTTGCCCTATATGCTGCACGGCACGGGAGACCTGTACTGCTCCTGCCTGATGGCGGCCGTCATGGCTGGTCGCAGCCTACGCGACGCCGTCGTGTTCGCGGGCGACTTCACGCACGACGCGATGATCGTGTCGGCAAAGCAGCCCGATTTCAAGAACCGCGGCGTAAGCTTCGAACCGCTTCTGGGGAAGGTCGCCCAGCTTTTAGGGTAGAAGCGAGCGGCCTACTGCCTGATTTTGTCGGGAATGCCCAGGGCGGCAAGTACGACGCCCGCAAGTCCGGGCACGATTGAGCCGATGAGCGCCATCGTGCTCGGCGGCGTCCACGACGCAGGGTTTGCCGCCCACGCGGCAGCGCACACGCCGAGCACAAGGACGACGGCGCCTACGAGTGCAGCCGCGACATCAACCTTGCGCGACATCCCCCAGCGGGAAAGCGCGCTCATCGCCGCCGCAGCGATAACCCAGCTCGCGAACACGCACCACGTGCCCGGCTTCAGCAGCATCCCGCCAAGGCGCGCCTGCGTCTGCGCACCGATCCCCGTACTCGAAAGCACCGCCGACGCTACCGCATCGGGGTCGGCGACGGCGTTGCTTCCCGCCGAAACCGCACCCGACATCGTTGCGTAATCCCAGTACATCGGCGCATTCCAGTCGATCATGCCCGACGTGCCCAAACTGCCGAGCGCAAGCGCGCAAAGCCCAGCGAACGCCGCCGTTGCCGCCGCGCGGGCAACCGAGACGACAAGGCTGCCCGCGACAACCGGCGAAAGCGGCGCAAAGCCGACCGCCCCCGAAAGCGGACCCAAAAGGGCTGCGACTGCAGGCGCATCGGAGCCGCGCGCGGCAAACCACCACCAGGCGACGGCGCCGAGGAAGAGAAGAATCCCCGGCGCGTAGGCGCCGTTCGCCGTGAGGGACACTCCAAAGATGGCGAACGCCGAGAGAGCCCCGACATGGGGTTTTATCGCTGCGAGCACACACACCGCCGCAAGCAGGCCCCAAAACACCGGGTTCGAGAACACGCCAGGACCGAATGCGGGGAAGTTCACGAGCGCGACCGCACCCACCAAGGCTGCCGCAGCGACGGACACCACGCGCGCAACCACTGCCATCACGCGGGGCGTCAAGTGGTCGACTAAGGGGACGCGCGACGCGGCGGGCGCAGGTTCCCCTTCGCCGTCCTCGTCTTCCCCTTCCTCATCGACTCCGTTGACCAGGCGCGATAGTTCCGCTTTGCCCGCCTTCACATCGCCCAAGTAGGGCATGAGCTCCTCGTCGAATTCCCGTACCGTGGCGTATCGCTCCGCCGGGTCGGGGTCGAGCGCATAGAACATCACGTCGTCGATGCCCTCTTCCACGTCGTCCCAGCACAGCGAGGGAAGCACGAGCTCGGCGTTTTCAATCGCCGCCGCGGCGCGGGGCAGGTCGCGCGCGAAGAAGGGGTTGTCACCCACGAGCATCTCGTAGGTCAGGCTCGCAAGCGCCCATTCATCGCAGCGGGCATCGAGCGCCTCGGAGCGCATCTGCTCGGGCGGCATGTAGCCGATTGTGCCGCCGCCTGCACGCCCCGTGCCGTTGGCATCGGCAAGGGTCGCGAGGCCGAAGTCGGTCACCTTCACCTCGCCCTGACGGTTGATCAGCACATTCGCAGGCTTGATGTCGAGATGCAGCACGTTGTGGGAATGCGCAACCTCGAGCGCGTGCGCGATGCTCGAGAAGACGTGCGCCACTACATCGAGCGTGAGGTCGCCGTCGTGCTCGCGCAAGAACCGCTCGAGCGTCGTCCCTTCCACGTACTCCATGATGAGGTACGCCATGGAGTCTTTGACCTCGAAGTTGTACACCGTGACGATGTTTGCATCGCTGAACTGGGCAATCGCTCGAGCTTCCGCAAGACCGGGGATGTCGGAAGCGAATTCATCGGAAGAGCCTAAGTCTTCGGGAGCGTCTTCCCAGGGGGGAATGTCCTCGAGGCGAACGACCTGCGTCGGCGCCGATGGCGCGGCCTCGCCTTCGACACGCGCATGGCGGGCCGCCTTCGGCTGATCGGCGGGCGCGACCTGGTTCGAAGAGTCGGGCGACACCTTCGGCAGCTCGATGCACTTGATGGCGACCTTGCGGCGCATCTGCGTATCCCATGCGACCTGCACCGTCGCGAAGCCACCTGCGCCGGCTTCCGACATCGGGCGATAACGATCGAGTATGAGCTGTTTGCCTGCCATGTGACTCCGAGTCCATTTGAGCTGCGTTTGCTATCGAGAAGTATAGCCAAGCCGAGCCCGCGCGTCCCCTTCGAAAGCGAGATGCGACAGCGCACCGCCCTGAACACCAGGACGACACGAATGCACGAACGCACCTCGCTGCGCTGAAAACCACCTCGCCCCGCTACGGCACCGCGCACTCCGAAGCCCCTACATCAGGAATATGCAAGCAGCTACGAAGGCAATTGAAGCCAGCGTGAATCCTCCGACGATGACCCACGTCGCAGGGCGTGCCCAGTTCATCGTCCAACCTACGCCGAAACGTTTGGGCAGAATCAGGCTCGCGTCGTCTTTGTTCCAGTAGAAGATACCCGCCTTCCAGTGCTCGTCGTTGTCAGCGATTATGTCGCCGTTCTCTTCCAAGCGCTTGACCAGGCGCGACCCCGATTGTCCGTAGACAACGGAAACGGCGATCGTCGCACCAACGAAAATCACAGTCACCGCAAAAATAAGCGCCATGGTCACGAACAGCGACAGGACCTCCGCCATCATCAGAATCATCACGATTCCCAACACCGCCGTAAGCACCGATCCGCCAACGAGAAGCAGGATGCATTCGGCGCGGGCGAAAGCTCCGTAGGCATATGCCGAGATGGCGGGTCGTGCAGGGTCAACGTCTTTCTTCGACCGAATCGCCATCCAGTGGCTGAAAATGAAGCACACGGCCATGAACACCTCGAACAACAAAGGGAACGCGATGAGCGCAGGGCCTTTCGGCGTCCACTGGTTCACATTTCCCGCGAAATCGAAATGCGTAGGAACCAAATCGGGAGTGGACGGGTAAAGCGCAAGGCCAATGGCGAGCGTGATGAGCACAATGGGCACGTACACCACGTTCCATGCGAGCGACGGCGGCACGGGCGCCTCCTCGAAGCCGATGAGCGCAACGGCCTCATCGCGCTCGGCTTTCCAACCCTCTTCCCTCTTGATGGCCTCGACCCTTTTGCGGTAGTGAAGCATCAGCGCGAACGACGCGATCAAGGGTATTGTTGCCGCCGCGACGATTGCCGCAACGAGAATTGAGCTCAACGAATCGGAATCGGGCGCCGAGCCCATCTTCCCGAGGGCAACGTTCGAAACGGCGCCAAGCGCGACCGCGCAGATAAGGGTCACCGCGAGGACCGCCGCCGCATAGCGCTTCCGAAAGGCAAGAAAGCGCTCGTCGGCCTGCGCCGATTCGGGGATGGTCACCGCGAAGCACTCGCCTTTCTTCATGAACCACGGCGTTGCAGCAAGAAGCGCTCCGGAGAGAAAAATAATCGCAACAAGAAACACCATAAGGATGAGAGAATCAGTCATTGCCGACCTCCTTTGGGGGCAAGTTGCCTTTGCTATTTGAGGAATCTTCGATCTCGAAGGCATGCGCGACCTGGGATTTCGCGATGGCCATAAAGCTTTCGGGCGTGCCACCTCGCGCGCGGTGTTCGAGCGCCAGACGGTAGATCCCACTCGCCATTCGCTCGTCGTCTATCGTCTGATGGCTTGGCGCGCCGATGCTTTGCGCGTTTGCGATGAAAGCGCCCTTGCGTCCCCGCATGGCAACGTACCCCTCGTCCCGCAAAACGGCATACGCCTTGTTGACCGTGTGGAGGTTGATGCCCAAATCGGCCGCAAGTTGACGAACGCTCGGCAGACTGTCACCCGACGAGAGTTCGCCACGAGCGATTCCCTCGATAATTTGATCGCGAATCTGCAGGTAAATGGGGACTTCGTCTGATTGATCAATCCGGATGACCACAGGTGCTTCCTCGTATAGTTGATGGGTTTGACTTTACCAACCGAGTTGGTTTCTCGCATTGTTTGTTCTATTTGTTCTATTGATAATATAACAGGTAGAACAGCACTACGCAACCAGTAAGATGCGAAGGAGCGGCGTCTCAAACAATCGCGCCCCACTTTCGCCACACAAGAAGGCCTAGTGGATTCCGCGGAAGAAGGCAACAGTGCGGCAATGCGGTTTCCGAGCGCAATTTCCGCCAGCGCCCCCACCAGCGCCCGCCTTCGTCGCTACACTGCTCGAGACACCGGGCCGCTCGTGAGGCAAATCGCCCGATTCCTGCCCCACAAACCCCTGTCTCACTCTCATCCGCCGGACCCCTTGCCTCATCCATGAGGGTGCCCTGAGAAAGGCGGCGGCGCAACTGGGCGCGCGATCTCGTGGGCGCGCGCCGCCAGGGATGCCGCCTCGGCGCGGCGCGCTCCGCAGCCCTACACGAGAAGCATGCCAACTTGGGATATGCCAGCTTAACTTCTTGCTTGAAATCGCCCCGTCGTGGACAAAGACCGTCGATATGTGAGGAGTTAGTTTTAGGCAACTCGACCTTGAAAAAACCGACCTGGGCAAACGCAGAACTTTACGGAGGCAACCACTCGCATCGCGCTTTTCAGACCGTTGGTTTTCAGACTCACATATCGACGATCTTTGTCCACGATATTGGATTTCCGCGAAAAAGGGGGCGCGTCGGTGGCCTCCCGAATGACGATGCATCAACCCATTTTGGAGGGAGGACGAGGGGCGGGCGACTGGCGGGCTTGCGGTTGGCTGGCAGGCTGGCTGGCGACAAGCTGGCGGCTAGCGGCGAGCGAGCTAACAGCGGGAGGCGACAACCGGGCAGGCAGAAGGCAGTCGAACGCGGAAGGCCCCGCCCCACGCCCGACACAGAGCGAACGACAGAGCGCCCGATCCCGCCCTATGCCATGGTGTAGGGAGCGACGGCGCGCACGACGGCGTCTTTCACCAAGGAATGCTTGTCGCCGTCTTCAACCCACACGATGAGGCTCGCACGGTAACCGTACTCCATGGCCTCCGTGAAGAGCACCTGCGGCTCTTGCGACATGCCTCCACCCACTTTTTGCGCTGCTTGACCTGCAGCTTTAGCAATCTTCGCAGCAACGGCATCAAGGTCTGCGCCACCCGTGGTGACAAGCAGCGGCACGACCACCTTCGTAAGCGGCGGCAGATGCGTGAGCGACGACTTGTTGATCACCGAATTCGGCACCACGACGCGCTCGCCCGAAAGCGTCTCGAGCGACGTGTGCCGCCAAGTCACATCGCGCACGACGCCGCGCTGCCCGCCGACCTCGATGTAGTCACCCGGTTCCACAAGCCCGGTGATGCTCACTTGCACGCCGCCGATCAGGTTCGAAAGCGTGTCCTGGAAGCCGAGCGAAATGGCGATGCCGCCGATACCGAGCGCGGTAATCGCTGCAGAAACGTCGATTCCGAAGCAGCTCGAAAGCACCACGCTCACGCCGACTGCCCACACGGCGATGCGAGCGATATTGACGAAGATGCTCGACGAGGGCAGCGGCGAGTTGTCGTGTGAGAGCACGCGGCGCAGCACCTTCGTCACGGCGCGAGCCACAAGCGCCGTGAAAGCGAGCGCAATCGCCACCGTCAGCGCAGTGGAAAGCCACTCGACATGGACGACGCTCTGGATGATGCCGTAGAGGTCGGACGTCTGCTCTTCGGGATCCATCTTCTTCCCCTATCGGCGCAAAGTGCCCACATCGCTCGCAGCGACCTGGGACTTCGTCTGGGCGGCGCACCCTTCCAAGAACAGCGTCACCGTGGTGCCGACCCCCAGCTCGCTTTGCACGTCCATGTAGGAGTTCGGCCCGAAGAACCCGACGATGCGGTCGTGCACGTTCTTCACCGCGATGCCGATTCCCTTAGTTTCCTTAGGATGCATGATACCCTGGCGCGCTTCCTCGGTCATGCCTGTGCCGTTGTCGCTCACGCGCAGGTACACGTCGTCGCCATCGACCTCGCCGGTCACCGTGATGGTGAGCTTGCCTTCGGAGGGCATGGCGTGCTGGACGGCATTTTCCACCAACGGCTGGATGAGGAACGACGGGACCATCATGTTCTCGCACTCGGGCGCCAAATCGACGTCGAGCTCCACGCGCTCGGCGCCGAAGCGCGCCACCTCAAAGGAGAAGTAACGCTGCGTCTGCTCCACCTCGCGCGAGAGGTAGATGAGGCTGTCGGAATTCTCCAGCGTGCGGCGGTAGAACACCGCGAACTCGCGCAAAAGCACGCGAGCCTCGTTGGGACTCGTGCGGATGAGCGAGGCGATCGTGTTGATGGTGTTGAACAGGAAATGCGGGTTGATCTGGTTCTGGAGCGCCTTAAGCTCCATACTCGTGGCAAGGCGCGCCTGCTCTTCGAGCTGCGCCGCAGCCATCTGCGTCGAAAGCAGCGTACCGAACCCTTCGGCAATCGACTTCTGAGTCTCGCTGATGCGCTTGGCGGAGCGATAGTAGAACTTCAGCGTGCCCACCACGTCGCCACGTACCAAAAGCGGGACAACAATGGCCGCCTTGATCGTCGTGGCATTTTCCGGGAAGCCGATGTCGATGCTGGTGAAGAGCACGCGCATATTGCCATCGTCGAGCGTGGCCTGCGTGGCATGCGTGCGGATGTTGCCGCCGGCGGGATTCTCGGCCTCCAGATAGCCGGCGTAACCGAGGATCTGCTTCTTGTCGGTGATGGCCACCGCGATAGCGGCCGTCGAGGGCAAAAGCAGCTGACAGATTTCCTGCGCAGATTCACGGTTCAGACCGTCTTGCATGCTCTCGAGCGTTTTGCTCGCCAGGCGCAACATGGCGTCAGATTGGCGCGCGCGTACCGAATCCGGGTCCATCGACAGGCGAATCACCAACACAATCGAGAGCGTGAACATGGCGCCTGCGGTAATCATGATGGGGATGCTGTGGGAGGGGGCGAGCGCCGTCCAAAGAAGCGTTACGCCCGAGAGGACCGCTATGGTCGCAAGCAGCATCTCGACCGTGAACACACGTGCGACGCCTTTCTTCGGGGGGATGGTCCCCGGTGCCGCCGCATCGATCAAATTTTCCGCTCCGCTATCCTGCATGGCCGTTTCGCCCATCGTCTCGCTCCCCTATCGTCAGTTTGCGCTAAGTATAGACGATTACCCGAAGACGCCAACCTCGTTCAGCACAAGCATGACCGCCGCCACAATAAGAAAACACCCGAACAGCAGCCGAAGCGTACGCTCGGGCACCTTCGTCACGAGCCTCGCGCCGATGACGGCGCCGGGAATGGTACCGATGACGACGGCGATGCCTGCAAGATAGTTGATGTTGCCGATGATCCCCTGCTCGATCACGCCGGGGATGGCCAAAATCATGACCGCGATGAGCGAAGTGCCCGACGCCTTGCGCATGGGGATGCCGATAATCGAGAGCATGAGCGGCACCATGATAAACCCGCCGCCAACGCCGACATAACCCGAGGCAAGGCCTGCGACCAGGCCGATTGCGGCGCCCTGCAAGAGCTGCTTTCGGGAAAGGGGCGAATCGTCAGAGGAAGCCGAAGCCGCCGGTTCGCCCGAGGAAGCCAGCGAGGGCATCGCGCTCGAAGAGCCACCGGTCGCCGAAAGGTCAGCGAGGGTTTCCCCAGTGCCCGAGATTCGGGCGGTCGCGGAGGCGACGCGTACTTCGGTACGCGAGCCTTCGGGAGCGCCCGAAGATTGGGTGCTGGGGGAAGCCGCAGCGTCGGCTCCTTCCGCGGGCTGGCCAGCCCGCGAAACCTTAAAAGCCTTCTTGAACATGTTGATGGCCGAATAGCCGATGATGAGCGCCGCGGCGAGCATCACGAGCCAGCCGGGAGAGAGCTGCGCGAGCCACACCCCCACAGGCGACAGGCACGCTCCCCCGAGACCAGCGGCGATGCCGAGCGCGGGAATGCAGGTCTTGCCCTTCACGTGCGAAATCGCGCCCGAAATGGACGTCGGGATGATGGCGAACAGCGAGGTCGCCGTGCTCACGGTGGCGCTCATTCCGAATGCAAGGCGGAAAATCGGCACCATGACCGTGCCGCCGCCGATACCGAGAAGCCCCGAGGCGATGCCAATCAGCACGCCGACCAGAGCGGGAACAACAAAATGAACGAGTATTTCCACCATCGTGTCTTTCTACTGCAGATTCACCCCGACGGGGCGCACACCGAGAACGCCCCCAACGGGACGTTTCCCTCGCATGCAGTGTATCGCGGGAATGCGCGCCGTTTCGCAGCGAGAAGCCGACCGCGCGCATTCGCCATTAATCGGCAAGGTTCAAGCGAATCTCGCTCGTCATGCCCGGGTCGATATTGGGATACTGGGCCGCGAGCTGCTCGGAAACACCCGCTTGAGGAACCGCAGGAGCCCCCGCTTCCCCCGCACTCTCAACGCGAGGAGCGCGCTCGACGACTCGGCCGTTCGCATTCGCACTGGCCACAGCCTCTGCGCGGGACACAGCGCTGCGGACAAGGGCGGTGCTTAAAATCCGATCGCCCTCGATGCGCGACATAAGCTCCGACCACACGAACTGGAACTCGAAGTACTTCGTGCAGTTTCGCTGGGCATATTGCGCCGCCTCGGTGCGCGCCGCCTTCGCTGCCTTGCGATACGCCTTCTTGTCGGGGCGGGCGAGGCTGCGCAGAAACGCCGTGATGCGAATCCGCCGCACGATGCTCGGCTCCAAAAACGGCCCCGGATACGGTTCGAGGGACGAAGGCTTCACCTGCATGAGGTCGATCTGGGTACGGCTGTATTCCATCTTGCGATATTCGTAGAGCCAGCGATAGATGTCCTGGCGAAAACGCGTGCCCTCGCTTGCCGACTCGGGCGGAAGGTGGCGCAGGCTCCATTTGTTGTCGAACCAGATGTCGGAGCCGTACATGCGCAGGTCAAGCATGTAATCCAGATCCTCACCGCGCGGGATCCACGGGTCGAACGAAAGGCGCTTGAACGCCTCCTTGTGAAGCGCGAGGCACCCGCCGCACACGTGGTTCGAGCGCGAAAGGCGCGGCGCGCGCATGGCTCGCTCGATCCATTTGTTGAACGCGCTTCCCTGCTGCCAGAAGCGGTTGTACCACTTGTTCTGGCTCTTCGACAGGTAGGAGCCTTCCGAATTGTAGTAGAAGCCCGTCTTCGCGAGAATGGGAATGCCCTTGCGCGTGAGCTTTCCCAGACCGTACACCGCACGGCGCAGGAAGTCGGCGTCGGTCACCACCTCGTCGTCGTCGAGGAACACCACCGCGTCGAACCCGAGCGCACACGCCACGACAAGACCGAGGTTGCGAACGGCGCCGTAACCCGACAAGCCCACCTCGCGCGTGAGCTTCCCCAGGCCAAGCTGCTCCATGCGCTGCTGCACCAGGCCCGCCTCCGCGGCGCCGATGACTGCGATATGCAGCTCGGGAAAGCGCGCGGCGATGGCTTGGGTCTTCTGCGCCGCCTTGTGTGCAATGGAGGGCTCCGCCGCGACGACCACGATGATCTGCCCGATGCCCTCGACCTTGGTGAGCGATTCGAGGCAACGCGGCAGATCGCCCTCCTGGGACAGGGGCGTCGGATGGTCGTACGTGGTGATAATGGAGCCGCCCTCGCGTTGCGAGCGCGTTGAGACAAAGGTGGGAATGACAACAACCGGGTTCATATGCTTCCTTTAAAGTTCGATGAGTCGGCCCCGTTTGGCCTGTTCACAGAAGCGCCTAGCGAACGCCGCGGCAGATTTCGCCATCCCGCGAGGGAAAGGCCCGCCACACGCCGCCCGCAAGCGAACCTCATGAACCGAATCATTATATCGCTCTGCGCTTTGCGTAACGAAGGCGCGCGAGACCTTCCATCGAATGCAGAGAACGAGAAACCTGGCATGGGAGGGGAATTGCCCGCTCGCGCAGGGCCGATTTCTCACGGCGAGCGCCCGGGAACCCGCTATTGCGAGACGAGGCGATACCCCACCCCACGCACCGTCTCGATGAGGGAAGCATGCTCACCGAGTTTCTGGCGCAGCGTGAGGACGTGCATGTCGACCGTTCGGCTGCCGCCCGCGAAGTCCCACCCCCACACGTGCTGCAGCAGCGCATCGCGGGAAAGGGCGACGCCTGGGTTTTCCATGAAATGAAGGAGCAGGTCGAACTCACGTGCCGTGAGCGAAAGCGGCTCACCGCCGCAAAACGCCTCGTGGCGCATCTCGGAGATGGAGAGCGGCCCGATCGTTATCTCGTCGCTCGACCCTTGATGGCTCTCGTTGCCCCAATCGGGGGCGCGGCGCAGCAAGGCGCGCACGCGGGATACCATCTCCATCATGCCGTAGGGCTTGGTGAGGTACTCATCGGCACCGCCATCGAGGGCGGTCACGATGTCGAGCTCGGTGCTTTTCGCGGTCACCATGATCACGGGCACGCGCGAAAGGCCCGGCGTGTTGCGAATGCGATGGAGGATTTCCAGGCCGTCGGCGCCGGGCAGCATGATGTCGAGCATGACCACATCGGGAAGCCGTCGCGCACAGGCCGCGCGGAACTCCACGTCGTTCGCCATGCCCTCGGCCTCGATCCCCGCCTGCGTGAGGGCGTAAAGCGCCAGCTCGCGAATGCTCGCGTCGTCTTCCACGCAGTACACCATAGCTTGCCGCCTTCCCTCGCCGAAACCCTTATCTGATTGATTATCGCACAGAGGAAAGGGTTCAGGCGACAGGCGGTTCGCCCGCGCATCGGGAGGGACGAAAGGCGGGCGGCGGGCCCCGGTCGAGCCCACGCGGCCGCGCGGCGCCCGTGCGGGCTCGGGGCGATGCGAGGCGGGAAGCTATTCGGCTGGGATTTCCCCAACCTTCAAGTCGTGCGTGCCGGTCAGGCGGAAGATCGTCCACTTCGCGATGCGCTCGGCATCGTCGCCCATGCGCTCGAAGTACTTCGCAGCCATCAGCAGCTCGGGCAGATGCGTCGCGTCGGCATCCCCCTTGCGGATGAGGTCGACCACCACCTGTTCAGCGCGCTCATAAAGCGCATCGACCTCGTCGTCGGAGGCGAACACCTCTTCGGCGCGATCGCGGTCGGCGTCCGCAAAGCTCTCGAGCGCCGTCTTCACCATGTAGGCGACCTTGCCGGAGGCCGTGGCGATCTCGGTCTCGATCGCGGATGCGACCTCATGGGGAATCTGAGTCGCCAGATACGCCACATCGCGCGACTTGGAATCAATGTGCGCCAAGTCGCTCACCAGGCGAAACGACCCTGAGACGAAACGCAGGTCGTCGGCGACGAGGGGCTGCTGCATGAGCATGATGTCGAGGCACGTATCCTCGATCGTCGCGCGGAGGCGGCGCATGCGCATCTCGCCCGAGATGACCTCCTCGGCGGCTTCGGCGTCGCCTTTCGCAAGCGCAAGGCCAGCCGCCGTCACGTCGGCTATCGTCTTCCGGCCCAGATCCTCCATTGCGGCAGACAAATCGTCAAGCTGCTTCAAATATTTCGAACGGGGAACCAACATTAGCTGAACCTTCCTGTCAGGTAGTCTTTCGTGCGCTCCTCGCGCGGTTGCGAGAATAGCTGCTTGGTCGGGCCTTCCTCAATGAGCTCGCCCAGATAGAAGAACGCTGTCTTGTCAGCGACGCGCGTCGCCTGCTGCATGTTGTGCGTCACAACGACGACGGTGCGCTCGCGCGCCAGCTCGACCATGAGCTCCTCGATAAGCGACGTCGAGATCGGGTCGAGAGCGCTCGTCGGCTCGTCCATGAGCAGGACCTGCGGCTCCACGGCAAGAGCGCGCGCGATACACAGGCGCTGCTGCTGGCCGCCGGAGATGCCCAGGCCGTTCTGGTCGAGCTTGTCCTTCGCCTCGTCCCAAAGGCCCGCATCGCGCAGGCATCGCTCCACGATCTCGTCGCCTTCCGCCTTCGAGATCTTGCGCATGCGGCGCGGCCCGTACAAGATGTTGTCGCGAATGCTCATCGGGAAGGGGTTCGGGTGCTGGAACACCATGCCCACCATGACGCGAAGCTCGTTGGGCTCGGTCGCGAAGATATCGCGGCCCGCAACCTCGATGGTTCCCTCGGTGCGCACGGTCGGCACGAAATCGCACATGCGGTTGAACGTGCGCAGAAGCGTCGACTTGCCGCAACCGGAGGGGCCGATGAACGCGGTCGCCTTGTTCTTCGGAATCTCGAGCGAGATGTTCTTCAGCGCCTGGAAATCGCCGTACCACAGGTTGAAGTTGCGAATCGAGATGACCGACTCGCCCTCGGCGACCGAGAGCATGCTTGCCTGGGAATCCGACAACGACCTGCTCTTTTCCGTATTCTTTCGTTCCACCATGCTCATTAGCCAAACCTTCCGGTGAGATAGTCCTGCAAACGCTGGTCTTTCGGCGCCGAGAAGATCTGCTTGGTCGGGCCCGTCTCGACCATGTCGCCCACGTAGAAGAACGCGGTGCGGTCGGAGACGCGCGTTGCCTGCTCCATGTTATGCGTGACGATGATGGCGCAAATGCCGGTCTGCGCGATGTCGCGGATTGTCTCCTCGACCGAGAACGTCGAAATCGGGTCGAGCGCCGAGCACGGCTCGTCGAAAAGCACCACGTCAGGATGCATGGCGAGCGTGCGCGCGATGCACAGGCGCTGCTGCTGGCCGCCGGAGAGGGCGTGGGCGCTCTGATCGAGCTTGTCTTTCACCTCGTCCCACAGCGCACCCGCGCGCAGGGCCTCTTCCACAAGCGCATCGCACTCGTCTTTGCCCTTCACAAGGCCGTGGCGCTTCGGCGCGAACAGGATGTTGTCGCGAATCGACTTGCGAAACGGCGTCGGCTGCTGGAACACCATACCGATGGATTTGCGCAACTCGAAGAGGTTTTCCGAGCGCATGTTGATATCGCGGCCGTGATAGTCGATCTGGCCTGCGACCTTACACTTGGGAATCTCGCGGTTCATGAGGTTCAAGCAGCGCAGGAAGGTGGACTTGCCACAACCCGAAGGGCCGATAAGCGCCGTGACCTGCCCTTTCCCGAAGTCGAGAGAGGTCTTGTGCAGCGCCTCGAACGTATCGTAGGTCACCGTGACGTCGTGCGTGTGCAAAAGCGGCTCGGCGCCTTCCCGTGCGGGGGCCTCCGCTTCCGTCACAACGTCCTGCACGCGATTTTCCGTTTCAGCGAGGGGTTTCTCTTGCGTCATCATTCGCTTGTCAGCCTCCTTTCCAGAAGCTTGCCCACGAAGCGGGCGATCAGGTTGAAGGCCAGGATGCACACCATGAGCACGGCCGCGGTGCCGTTCGAGATGGCCTCAAGATCGGGCACGACGCCTTCGGAGTTGATCTTCCAGATATGGACCGCGAGCGTCTCGGCGGGGCGGAAGATGTTCCACGGGCACGACGGACTCGAGAGGTCAAAGCACGTAAAATCGAGCACCGGCGCGCTCTGACCTGCAGTGAAGATAAGTGCCGCAGCCTCTCCGAACACGCGGCCGGCGGAAAGCACGATGCCAGTGACGATGGCGGGCATCGCGGCGGGCAGCAGCACGTGGATCGTGGTCTCCCAGCGCGTGAGCCCCATGGCGAGGCCCGCGTCGCGCTGCGAGCGCGGCACGTCTTCGAGCGCCTGCTGGCAGGTGCGGACAAGGATCGGGATGTTGAACATCGTGAGCGCGACCGCGCCCGCGATGACCGAGAATCCCCAGCCCATGGTCAGCACGAAGAACAGGAAGCCGAACAGACCGACGACGATCGACGGCAGCGATGAGAGCGTCTCGATGATCGTCTTCGCCACGCTGGTCACCCAGTTCTCGGGCGCATACTGCGACAGGTAGATCGCCGCACCAAGCGAGAGGGGCACGCTGATGACGAGCGTCAGAAACAGCAGGTAGAACGAGTTGAACAGCTCCGGGCCGATGCCGCCGCCCGCCTTGAACTGCTGCGGCTTGGAGGTGAGGAAGCTCACATCGAAGAGCTTGCCCGCTCCGGCCACCAGGATGTAGATCACGATAGCGGCCAAGATGAGCAGCACGAAGCCCACGATGGCCGTGAGGATTCCCGTGGCAATCTTGTCCTGCGAGTTGATGCGGCGAACGTGCGCCGCCATGTCGAACTTAGCCACGCTTGGTCCCTCCCTTGTGCCCAATCAGGTGGATGATCAGGATGAACACGAGCGACATGAGCAGCAGTAGCAGCGCAAGCGACCAGAGCACGTCGTTGTACACGGTGCCCATCGCCTCGTTGCCCATGCCCATGGTGAGCACGGATGTGAGCGTCGACGCGGGCGTGAACAGGCTCGTCGGCATCTGGATTGCGTTGCCGACGACCATCTGCACGGCGAGTGCCTCACCGAACGCACGCGTCATCCCCAAGATGACCGCCGTCATAAGCGACGGGGCCGCCGAGCGCAGAACCACGTTCCACACCGTTTGCCAGCGTGTGCAACCAAGCGCGTAGGAACCTTCACGATATTGATTAGGCACCGCGGCGAGCGCATCGATCGAGAGGCTCGTGATCGTGGGGAGGATCATCACGGCGAGCACGATAGCGCTCGAGAAGATGCCGAAACCGGTGATGGTCTGGCCAGCCGCTGCAGCCATATCGCGGGTCCACGCCACCACGACGGTGAGGCCGATCAGCCCGTAAACGACCGACGGGATTCCCACCAGAAGCTCAATGAGCGGCTGGAACACGCGACGCCCAAACCGGGGGGCGATTTCAACGAAGAAGATCGCCGAGCCGATGGCGATCGGCAGAGCGAACAACGTCGAGAGCAATGTGACCGCAAACGAACCGGAAATCATCGGCAGCGCGCCTACCGTCGGCATGCCGTTCGCGTCATCTTGATGGGGGTTCCATGTGGTGCCGGTGAGGAATGCGCCCAAGTCGATGCCGTCAACGGCGAATGTCGCGATGCCGCGTTGCGCGACCATTGCAACGAGCGTAACAACAAGAAGCGCCACGAGCGCGATGCACGCACCCGTGACGCCCTTGCCGATAAGCTCGACGCGATGCTTTGGCAACTGAGCCATAAAGCCGCGTCTCCTTTCGAGTTATTTCTTAGTGACCTTGCCGGAAGCGTCCTTCTCGACCTTCATGCCGGAGACGGGGATATAGCCCTGCGCCTCGACGAGCTCGCCCTGGACATCGTCGCTCATCATGTACTCGATGAACGCCTTGGTGGCCTCGTCGGGATCGGCGGCAGTGTACATGTGCTCGTAAGCCCAGATGGTCCAAGAGTTGTCCTCGACATTGGCCTCCTTCGGCTCGACGCCGCCGACTTTCAGGGCCTTCACGGTGTCGTCGTAGTAGGAGAACGCCAGGTAGGAGATGGCGCCCGGGGTGGAAGCAACCATCTTCGCAGCGGTGCCCGAAGAATCCTGCTCCTGGGGCTTGAAGGTATCGGGGACCTTGGCGTCGCCGAGCACGGCGGCCTCGAAGGTCGCGCGGGTGCCGGAACCGGATGCGCGGTTGATAACCGTGATGGCCGCATCGGCGCCGCCGACTTCCTTCCAGTTGGTGACTTCGCCGGTGAAGATGGACTTCAGCTGGTCGATCGTCAGGTCGTCGACGGTGACGTCCTTGTTGACGATCGGGCCCATGCCGACGATGCAGACCTTGTTGTCGGCGATCTTCTTGAGATCGGCGGTGTCCTTCACCTTCGCCTCGGCGAACACGTCGGAGTTGCCAATCTGCACCGCGCCCTGGGTAATCTGCGTGATGCCCTGGCCGGAGCCGCCACCCTGAACGGTGATCTGAACGCCGGAGTTCTTCTCCATGAACTGCTCGGCAGCAGCTTCGCAGAGGGGCTGAAGCGCCGTGGAACCGACAGCCGTGATGGTGCCGGAGAGCGCCTTCGCCTCGGCCTTGTCTTCCTTCGCGTCGGACTTCGCGTCGCTCGAGCCGTTCGAACCGCAGCCGGTGAGGCTGAAGGCGGCGACCGTTGCGGCAGTGGCCGCGGCGGCTCCAACGAAGTTACGGCGGCTCATGAGGTTGCCCTGCATAATGTTATTCTCCCTTCGAGATTTCCTTTTTGGCGAGCGTTGGCGTTGAGTTGGGTTTCGCCGTTTCTCGCTGATGAAAATAGTAGGGAGCAAATCCGCCCGATGGGAGCACAGCGGCAAGCCATGACGCAAGCATGACGCAGCTTTACCTCCCCCTTACCCAAACATGCAGGAATCGCTTACATTGGGGAGCACAAGGGTGGCCCGGGACGGGACGTGAAGCGCGCGTCTGGCGAGGCCGCGGGTCCGCGGGCGCGCGCTACTGGCCGTACTTTCGCCAGCTCGAGCCGCCGCTGCCTCGGCCCGACTTGTTGCGGCGCATCTTCGACGAGGCTGCCGATGTCTTTCGCCCGCCCGCGCTGCCGCCCGTTCCCGCCGCGCTTCCCGAACGACGGGAACCGCGCGATCCCGCCTGGGCCTGCTCGCGCTGCATCCAGCGCGCCTGCTCGCGGCGCTCGCGGACGACCTCGGTCTCGCGCTTCAGCGAAACGTAGGACTCGAAGCGCTCCCGCGCGAGATCGCCACGCTCGACAGCGGCGCGGACGGCGCAACCGGGCTCGTTCTCGTGCTTGCAATCGCGGAAGCGGCACTGCTCGGCAAGCTCTTCCACGTCGGCGAAGGCAACGCCGATACCCGCATCGGCATCCCAGAGGCCCAAACCGCGCACGCCTGGCATATCAACTACATAGCCGCCATGGGGAATGGCCACCATCTCGCGGCTCACCGTGGTGTGACGGCCCGCACCATCGGTCTCACGCACCGTCCCCGTCTCTTGCACATCACGCCCAACAAGCAGGTTGACCAGGCTCGACTTGCCCACGCCGCTCCGTCCGATAAGCACCGCCGTTGTCCCCTCGGGCACGAGCGCGCGCACGGCTTCGACGCTTTCGGGCATCGCTTCCGACACGACGAGCGTCTCCACGTCCGCGCCGACAAGCGCCCGAACGCGCTCGCGGACGTGCTCGACTTCGTCCTCGCTTTCGGCAAGATCGGCCTTCGTGAGCACGACGGACACGGCGGCGCCCGTTTCGTGGGCAAGCACCAGCTCGCGCTCCAGCCTGCGCATATTCACTTCCACTGAAGGCTGCGTCACGATAACGCGATCGAAGTTGGCAGCGAGCACTTGGGGAACGGCACGCTCGGTGGGGTCTTTCCGCACGAGCTCGCGGGTGCGGGGAAGCACTTCGACGATGAGCGCCTTGTCGTTTCGCTCGGCGAACGAGACGCGCACCCTGTCGCCGATCACCGCGCGGACGCGCTCTCCTTTCACGAGCGACGTTGCGTGCTTGCAGCGAAGCTCAGCCCCGTCCTCAAGACGCACCAAAGGGAACCCGCGGTCGAGCTTGACGACGCACCCGATGGCAACCGCTTCTTCCAACAACTCCCCCTAACGCTGGCGTTCCCGCAAGTAGCGGAACAGTCCCATGAGAGCAAACCCGACGACAGTGAGCGCGGCACCGGCTGCAAACGCCTCAGGGCGGAACTCCTCGACATGATGCGACCCTTTCGCAGCCACGGCAACGCTCGTCGCATGCACGTCGCTCAATCCCTGGTCTTCGGGGCAGGCGAGGTGGAACACCCCGCAGACCTGCAGCATCGTCCCTGTGGTGCCATAGCGTCCGAGCGTGTCGATATGCGACGCGGACTCGCGCGTCATCAGCACCGAAACCGACGCGTTGCTCGAGTTCGAGGCCTCGGCGAGCGTGACCCATACCATGCCGTCGCGCGCATCGATGATGTCTCCCACCGCCTCGCCGGTAATCTGCACGGTCTGCTTGTCGTAGTAGGAATCGGCGTTCGACAGGTCGATGATCGACGAATCGTAAATGAACGACGAGTCGGGTCGCTGCTGAGGGTTTACCAGGTTGGAATCGTCTTCGCCGTCGCCGTCGTCCGCGAAGGCGACGGCGGGCATGCACGCGAACAGGCAAAACGCTACCGCGAGCGCAACCCGCAGCGCGCGTCCGGGAAGCGAGGCCCAAGGTGTCGTATCGTACCCGCTCATTAGCGCCCCCTTCTTTTTCGGGGAGCAAGCGACGCGATAATCTCGGCCAAAACGGCGAGCAGCGTGACGAACTCGAGACGACCCGCCCACATCTGGAAGATGTAGAACGCCTCGAGGGAGGGCGACATGCCGGGCGTCACGATGCCGGTGACAACACCGCCGTTCGACGTCATGGCAACCGACTCCATGATGGCCTGCGACGCCTCGTATCCATGAGCGATGCCCACGAGCGCACCGACCGAGTACGTGATCACAAAGAGCACGAACACGGTCATCGCCTCCTTCACAGCTTCGGAAGAAAGGACGCGTCGTCCCAGATGGTTATAGGAAACGACAACGCGAGCAGACGAGGGGGACACCGCCTCTTTCACCGTGGAGACGATCGACTTGAAGATGATGCCCACCCGGTAGAGCTTCACGCCGCCTGCGGTCGACCCCGCCGAGCCGCCGACGGCCATGATCAGCGCGAGCGCGAGGAAGGCGCCCGACGAGAACACCGTCGTGAGCTGATTGGTCGTGACATTCTGGAACCCAGTGGTAGAGAAGGCCGACACCACCATGAACAGGCCGCGGCGGATCATCGCGGGCAGGTCGGAGAACAGGGCGCTCGCCGAAAGGGACGCCGCGACGACGACCGTCATCACGAGCAGCCAGATGAGCATCGTGCGGATCTCGATATCGCCGAAGAAGGACTGCAGGCGCCCCTTCCACACCTCGGCATGGACGACGAAGCTGATAGAGCCCAAGATCATAAGCAGCATGAGGAATATCTCGATGGGAATCGAGTTGTAGTAGGAGACGCTTTCAGCCATCGGTGCGAAGCCGCCGGTGCAGAACGCGGAGATTGCCAGCCAAATCGATTGCAGCACAGCGCGGACAGGCTCCATGCCGATCGAGATGCACAGCGCGGTGAGCACCACCGCGGCGATGAAGATGATGACGAGCGTGATGCGCAAAATGAGCTGCGTCGTCTGGACGATGTTGGGAACCACGTGCTCGCTTCGGCCCTCGGCGGTGTAGAGAGACGACCCCGAACGCTTGCCGAAAATGCCGAGCGAGAGCGCGACGACGATGAGTCCCAAACCGCCGACCAGGTGCATCATGAAGCGGAACATGTTGTCAGCGTTGGAGAAGTGGTCGATGTCGAGCGCAACGGTGGCGCCTGTCGTGGTGAGACCCGAGACGCCGTCGAAAAGCGCATCCATATAGGTGGCGTAGTGCCCGGAGAGAAAAAGCGGGACCGACGCGAAGAACGCGAGCACGATCCACGCGAAGCCCGTGACCGCAAGCGCTTGGCGGCGGCCCAAGCGACCAGGCTCGATGCGCAAAAACTGCAGCAGCGTGCCGACGACGAGCGCAATGCCGATGCCCAACAGGTAGCGCTCGGCGGGCTCCCATTCCTGGAACACGAGCGCCGTCAAGAACGGCACCGCCATAAGCGCCGCGAAGAGTTGGGTGAGCGTACCGAGGTAGTGTCCGATAACGCGCAGGTCGTAAAGCGAGAACCTCTGCCACATAGCGCTACCCCATCAACACGCGAACGACGCTCACCAGGACCACCATCGCAAGAAGGAAGCACACGAGAAACAGCACGACGATCGCGAAGCCCATAAGGGGCGTCGTGATGGATTCGCGTATGTCGGGCCAAGATTTTTGCATGGGGCATATTCTAGTACATTTGCCGAAAAAGGCACGTCGGACGCGATGGGTTGTCCCATAGTGCCCCAAGAGCGGTCAAAAGCCAGCGCCCCGCGGCTTGCATGGCCCGAGAATGACACAGGGGGCGCGCTTGTACGCACAAAGAAACCCGCCAAGCTGCTTCTCGCAACTTGGCGGGTCCGATGGCCATATCTGCAGCCGGCGCATGCGTCGGCGAATCAATCGGCGCATGTGCCTTTGGACGCTACTCCAGCGGCGAAGCGTCCAGATCGAGCGGCGCCTCGACACGGCAGGTGTAGTCCCCCGCGGTATCGTCGATGTCGATCAGCACATGGCTGCGGTCGAGCAGCTTGCCGCGAACGGCAGCGTCGGCGATACGGTCGACCACTTCGCGCTGGATCAGGCGCTTCAGCGGACGGGCACCATACACCGGGTCGAAGCCGTCGATTGACAGATGCTCAAGCGCCGCGGGCGTCACGTCAAGCGACACATGGCGATCCGCCAGGCGACGGCGCATGTCTTCGAGCTGGAGCTTCACGATGGGCTCCATCGACTCGATCGACAGCGGCTTGAACGTGATGATGTCGTCGATACGGTTCAGGAACTCGGGCTTGAACGTAGCGCGCAGCGAATCCTGAATCCTGTTCGTGAACTCGGCAAGCTTCTTCGACGCAGTGGCCACGTCGGCCTTCATCATGCCTTCCATCATCTCGCCCATCGACTCGTTTTCCTTCGCGAAGTCGCGAATCTCCTGGCTGGCGATGTTGCTCGTCATGATGATGATGGCGTTCTTGAAGCTGACCACACGCCCCTGGCCGTCCGTCAGGCGACCATCGTCGAGCACCTGCAGAAGCACGTTGAACACATCCGGGTGTGCCTTCTCGATCTCGTCGAGCAGCACGACCGAATAGGGCTTGCGGCGCACGGCCTCGGTGAGCTGGCCGCCCTCGTCGTAGCCTACATATCCCGGAGGGGCACCGATCAGGCGCTGGACGCTGAACTTCTCCATGTACTCGGACATGTCGATGCGCACCATTGCCTTCTCGGAGTCGAACAGGTACTCGGCGAGCGCCTTGGCGAGCTCGGTTTTGCCCACGCCCGTGGGGCCTAAGAACATGAAGCTGCCCACCGGGCGGTTCGGGTCGGAAAGCCCCGCGCGGTTGCGGCGAATGGCGCCCGCCACCGCATGCACGGCCTCGTCCTGGCCGACGACGCGCTCATGCAGCTTGTCTTCCAAGTCGGCGAGCTTCTCCATCTCGCCCTGCATCATCTTCTGGACCGGGATGCCCGTCCACGCGGAAACCACCTCGGCGATCTCGTCTTCGGAGACCTCCTCCTTCAAGATGGCGCCGTCCTGCTGCTTGCCGACAAGCGTCTCCTCCGCCGTCTTCAAGCGTTGCTGCAACTCGGGGATAGTGGAATAGCGCAGCTCGGAAGCACGCGAAAGGTCGCCCTCGCGCGTGACGCGCTCCTCTTCGGCCTGGGCGCTTTCCAGGTCGGCCTTGAGCGTCTGCACGTTCTCGATGACGTCTTTCTCGTTGCGCCATTCGGCCTTGCGGCGGTCGAGGTCCTCTTGCGCGTTCGCGATGTCGCGGCGCAGCGCCTCTAAGCGCTCCTTCGAGGCCTCGTCGCTCTCCTTCATGAGCGCCTGCTCCTCGATCTGCATCTGGGTGAGCTTGCGCTCGGCCATGTCGACCTCTTCGGGCATCGAGTCGATTTCGATGCGCAGGCGGCTCGCCGCCTCGTCCATCAGGTCGATCGCCTTATCGGGAAGGAAGCGGTCGGAGATGTAGCGGTCGGAAAGCTCCGCGGCGGCGACGATGGCGCCGTCGGTGATGCGCACGCCGTGGTGGATCTCGTACTTCTCCTTCAAGCCGCGCAGAATGGCGATGGTGTCTTCCACCGTCGGCTCGCCGATCGTGACCGGCTGAAAACGACGGGCAAGCGCCTTGTCCTTCTCAACGTACTTGCGGTACTCGTCAAGCGTCGTCGCACCGATGGCGTGAAGCTCGCCGCGCGCGAGCGCAGGCTTGAGCATGTTGCCCGCATCGAGCGTGCTGTCGCCCGAGGAGCCGGCACCCACGATGGTGTGCAGCTCGTCAATGAACAGGATGACCTTGCCCTCGGACTGCTTCACCTCGCGCAGCACCGCCTTCAAGCGGTCCTCGAACTCGCCGCGGTACTTGGCACCCGCCATCATCGCGCCCAAGTCGAGCGACACGATGTCGCGATCCTTCAGGCTGGAAGGCACGTCGCCTGCGACAATGCGCTGAGCGAGCCCCTCGACGATAGCCGTCTTGCCCGTGCCCGGCTCGCCGATGAGCACCGGGTTGTTCTTGGTACGGCGGGAAAGCACCTGGATGGTGCGGCGGATTTCCTCGGAACGGCCGATCACCGGGTCGAGCTTGCCCTCGCGTGCCTGCTGGGTGAGGTTCTGGCCATACTGCTCCAAAGCCTCGAACTGGGCCTTTTCCTGCTGGTCGGTCACGCGCGTGTCACCGCGGAGCTCCTCGTAGGCCGCTTCGATGTTCTTGCGCGTGATGCCCGCGCCGTTCAAGATGCGCCCAGCCGCGCCCTTGTCCTCCGAAAGCGCGATGAGCAGATGCTCGCTCGTGGCGTAGCTGTCGCCAAGCTTCTCAGCCGCCTTCACCGCGTTGTCGATCGTCTTCATGAGGTCGTTGCCCGGCATCGGCATGGGCATGCCGCCCTGCGATTTCGGGCCGCGCTCGACCTCTTCGTTCACGTTGCGCTCAAGCTGCACCGGGTCGGCGCCAATGCGCTTGATGATTGCCGCGAGGTTGTTCTCATCGGCGTCGAGCAATGCCTTCAGCAGGTGAATCGGCTGGATAACCGCCGATTCGGCATCGCTCGCCACGCCCATGGAATTCTGGAACGCCTCCTGGGCGGTGATTGCTAGTTTGTCTAACCTCATAATCTAAGCCTCCTTCATAAGGAGATGGTTTGCCATTTAAGAGAGGCGCCGTAAAACGATGGCGCCCGGGGTGACGCCGCCGACGTCGTTTTGCACGAGCGAGTTCACGCTTTCGCGCGTCTCGAGCTCGTGCACGCGGTCGGCCAAGCGGCGCACGCGCTTGTGCAGGTCGTCGATTTCCTCGTCGCGAGCGTCCAGACGACCTTGCAGATCGAGGATGCGCGTCACACCCGCGAGGTTGATGCCCTCGTTGGTAAGCTCGTTGATGAGCCCGAGCCGTTCGATGTCGGCCTGCGAGTACATGCGGGTGTTGCCGCTCGTTCGCTGCGGCGTGACGAGGCCTTTCTGCTCGTACGCGCGCAGCGTCTGGGGATGCACTCCCGCAAGCTCCGCTGCCACGCTGATCATGTACAGGGGTCTGTTGCGGTCGTCCATTACCATTTCCTCACGTCCTCGCTCGTTGCTGCCTGGAATTCTTCCAGGGCCCTACGTTGTCCTTCGTTCAAATGCTCGGGAACCTTAACGATCACCTTGATCTTCAAATCACCCGAACCCTGTCCCTTCACTCGCGGCGCGCCTTTGCCGCGAACCGTGAGCCTTGTGTCGCTCTGCGTTCCTGCGGGAACCTTCACGCGCACCTTCGTGCCATCCGGCGCGGGAATGACGACGCTACCTCCGAGTGCCGCCTCCGCCACGGTGACCGGCACGTCGACAAGCACGTCGGCGCCGTCGCGCGTGAAGTACGGATGGGGCTCTATCTTCGTGGTGATGAGCAAATCGCCCGCTTCGCCACCGCCTGAGCCCAAGCCGCCCTTGCCGCGGAAACGGAGCCTTCCACCGTCAACGGCGCCCGCGGGGACCTTCACCGTGAAGGTTTCGGGGGCGTCCTTTCCGGGAATGCGAACCGTCACGCGCTTCTCGGTACCGTGAAAGGCCTCGTCAAACGTCACATTCAAAGTGACGTTCATGTCCTTGCCCTTCTGCGGGCGCGGACCGCGACGTCCGCCGCCGCCGAAGTTGCCGAAATCCCATTCCGTGCCGAAAGCGCCTTCGCCGCGGCGGATGCTTTCCAGGATGTCGGCCCAGCTGCCGGCGCCGCCCATGCCTCCGAAGATGTCTTCCACGTTCACGCCTTGGCCGCCGCCCCAGCCGCGCGGGATCTGGTTCTCGTTCGCCGTGCCGTACTGGTCGTAGAGCTTGCGCTTCTTGTCGTCGGAGAGTACCTCGTAGGCTTCGTTGAGCTCCTTGAACTTCGCCTCGTCGCCGCCCGCATCGGGGTGGTGCTTGCGCGCGAGCTTGCGAAACGCCTTCTTTATCTCGTCGGTGGACGCCGTGCGCGGAACGCCCAGCGTTTTGTAGTAATCCGGAGTTGCCGGCATACACGACCACCTGCCTTTCTCGCTTGAAAAACGAGGGCGGACTCACGCGCCCGCCCCCATGCATTACTCTTCGGTTTCGTCCTCTTCGGGCTTGGGCCGCTTCGGACCGCCAGTGGTTACCGTAACCATAGCGGGCCTGATGACCTTCGCTCCAAGGCGGTACCCCTTTTGGTACACCTCATGGACCGTCTCGTCGAACGCCTCCGTGTCGGGAACGGTCGCGACCGCCTGAGCCTCCAGCGCATCGAACGCCTCGCCAGCCGGGTCGATCACTTCCACACCGTCCTTCTCGAGCACGCCGACGAACTTGGAGTGCACCGCGCGGACGCCTCCGAGCAGCTCGCCCTCGCCGTTCTTCTCGGCGTAGTCGATCGTGCGCTCGAAATCGTCAATCACGGGAAGTAGGCTCGTGACCAGCTTCTCCGCGGCGCGGGCCTTCTCAGCTTCGCGCTGCTCGTTCGTGCGCCTGCGGTAGGTGTCCCACTCGGCGTGAAGACGCATGAACTTGTCTTTCCACTCGGCAGCCTCGGCCTTCGCGGCGGCAAGCTCGGCAGCAGCCTTCTCGGCTTCGGCCTTCGCGTCATCGGCAGGCTTCTCGCCCTCGGCGCCCTCGGCGTCCTCGGCGGGCTTTTCCGCCTCTTCGGGCTCGCCTTCGAGCACTTCCGCCTCTAGCGCTTCGGCGGCAGCGCCCTCCGCAGCCGACTTCGCATCGGCCGCGGTGGCGCTATCGTTGGCGCAGGTTGGGGAGGAGGAGGGAGCCTCTGCGCCCGTGTTGGCATCATCGATGGGAATACTCACGGCGTCGTCCTTTCCAGATTTCGCCATAGCGATTACTTGCCTTCTTTCTTGTCGTCGTCGACGACCTCGTAGTCAGCTTCAATCGTATCGTCGTCGGCAGGAGCCGCGCCGCCCTGGGCACCGGCCGCTGCAGCCGCCGCAGCCGCGGGGTCGCCGCCGTTCTGCGAGTACACAACCTCAGCGAGCTTGTAGCCAGCCTGCTGCAGCTTCTCGACCGAAGCCTTGATGGCCTCGATGTCGTTACCCTCGAGCGCGCTCTTCGCCTCGGCGATAGCGGACTCGGCAGCCGCCTTCGCGTCGGCCGGCGCCTTGTCGCCCAGCTCATCGAGGGTCTGCTGCGTGGCGTTCACCAAAGAGTCGGCGTTGTTGCGCGTCTCGACTTCTTCCTTGCGCTGAGCGTCCTCGGCGGCGTGCGTCTCGGCATCCTTCACCATACGGTCGACTTCGTCGTCGGAAAGCGCGGTGGAGCCGGAGATGGTGATCTGCTGCTGCTTGCCCGTGCCCAGATCCTTAGCGGAAACGTTCACGATGCCGTTCGCGTCGATGTCGAAGGTGACTTCGATCTGCGGAACACCGCGACGAGCAGCCGGGATGCCGGAGAGCTGGAAGCGGCCGAGCGTCTTGTTGTCGTTCGCCATCTGGCGCTCGCCCTGCAGGACGTGGATTTCCACAGACGTCTGGTTGTCGGCGGCGGTGGAGTAGACCTCAGTCTTGCGGGTCGGGATGGTGGTGTTGCGGTCAATCATCTTGGTCATGATGCCGCCCATGGTCTCAACGCCCAAGGACAGCGGGGTAACATCGAGAAGCAGGATGCCCTCAACGTCGCCAGCGAGCACGCCGCCCTGAACAGCCGCGCCCATTGCAACGACCTCGTCCGGGTTCACCGACATGTTCGGCTGCTTACCCGTCATGCTCTTCACGAGCTCCTGAACGGCCGGCATACGAGTGGAGCCGCCGACGAGGATGACCTCGTCGATGTCGCCCTGGGACATGCTCGCGTCGCGCAGCGCCTGCTCAACAGGCTTGCGGCAGCGATCGAGCAGATCCTTGGTGATGCGCTCGAACTCCGCGCGGGTCAGCGTGTAGTCCAGATGCTTCGGGCCGGTGGCGTCAGCCGTGATGAAGGGCAGGTTGATGTTTGCCTGTGTGGTGGAGGAGAGCTCCATCTTCGCCTTCTCGGCAGCCTCCTTCAGACGCTGCAGCGCCATCTTGTCCTGGCGCAGGTCGATGCCGCCGTTGTCGGCCGCGAACTTGTCGGCCAGCCAATCGATGACGCGGTGATCCCAGTCGTCGCCGCCGAGCTGGTTGTCGCCAGCGGTTGCAGCAACCTCGAAGACACCGTCGCCGAGCTCCAAGATGGACACGTCGAAGGTGCCGCCGCCGAGGTCGAACACGAGGATCTTCTCGTCCTTGTTAGTCTTATCGAGACCGTAGGCCAAAGCAGCAGCCGTCGGCTCGTTGATGATGCGGAGCACTTCGAGGCCGGCAATCTTGCCAGCGTCCTTCGTCGCCTGGCGCTGCGCGTCGTTGAAGTACGCGGGCACGGTGATGACGGCCTGGGTGATGGGGCTGCCGACCTGCTTCTCCGCGTCGGTCTTCAACTTCTGGAGCACCATTGCCGAGATTTCCTCGGGGGTGTAGGTCTTGCCCTCGATGTCGATGACCGTGCGGCCGTCCTTGCCTGCCTCGACCTTGTAGCTCACCTTGGCCTGCTCAGCCTTCGTCTCGTTGAAGGAGCGGCCGATGAAGCGCTTGACGGAAGAAACCGTGTTTTCCGGGTTGGTGACTGCCTGGTTCTTCGCAGCCTTGCCGACGACGCGCTCGCCGTCCTTGCGGAAGCCCTCGACCGACGGGGTGGTGCGATCGCCTTCGGCGTTCACGAGGATCTCAGGCTCGCTGCCTTCCATGACTGCCATTGCCGAATTCGTGGTGCCCAAGTCAATACCGAGAATCTTAGACATTATGTTTCCTCTCCTTTGTAGAGATAGTTACCGTGGTTTCGAGGGGAGGCTTTCGGAAGAGCCGCTCCGAGTTTTCGCGGCTGCCCCATCGACCTACCCGTTCGATATTGCGTACTATAAAATCTAAGTGCGAAGCTGTCAAGTTTGCTTCTGAATTTCGCTAAGGTTTTTTGCAAAACTAGTGCTAAAACGATTGACCTGCGATAACGCAAATTATGGTATGCAGGAATTGTGAAGATAACACATATGAAATCTAAGTCAGGAAGACTCAAGGAGGCCAATCAAGGCGGGGAAAAGCGCTTAAAGCCGAGGCGCTCCGACGAAAAGGGGCTCACATTACCACGGCGAAGATGAAGCCCACCTCGCGCCCCACGGCGTGCGAGCATTCCCCAAGCCCGCGGCAAACGAGGACCCCGCCCCGCGCGGCGCTACGGCAAGACAAGTTCTTCGATGTTGAGGCTCTCGCAGTTGAGCGCAAAGACCGACTCCCCCGCTTGAGCATCCGACCAGGCAAGAGGGCCTTTCCCCAGGAAGGCAAGCTGCACGCCTGCCGCCTGCAGAGCCCCTGCGGCGCGAACCTGCGCGCTCTTCCGCACGCGCATCAAGAAGTAAAGTCCCCGGTCGAGCCCTTCGAATGAGACCTCCTCGGCAAGGGAGCTCTCGCGCACACGGCGCACCAGCTCGTCCTGCAGCTGCTTCGCATGGGTGCGCAGGCGGTTCACATGCCGCTCGTAGTGTCCTTGCTCGATGAACCGCGCAAGGGCAAGTTGCTCGAGCGGGCTTACCGTATTCGAGTAAAAACCCAAGTTAAGCTCGAATTGCGCAGCAAGTTCCTCGGGGAGGGCCATGTAGGCTATGCGGAATGCCGCGCCAAGGCTTTTCGTGAACGAGTTCAGATAGATGACGCGCCCCGCCACATCGACGCTCGCAAGCGGCGCGATCGGGCGCCCCGACATGCGGAATTCCGCGTCGTAGTCGTCCTCAACGATGAAACGGCCCCGCAGCCCCGCGGCGGAAAACGCCCGCGCCTCGTCCGTTCGCGACCAGTTGAGCAAGTCTCGCCGGCAGGCTGCGGACATGACGATTCCCGTCGGAAACTGATGAGCGGGCATCACGTGCGCCACGCTCGCGCCGCTTTCGCGCAGAGCCGCAATGTCGATGCCACCTGCGGAGAGAGGGATGCTCGCGCAATGCACGTTCTGGGCGCAATATATGCGCCCGAGCAGCGGATACCCCGGGCATTCCGTCGCGAAGGTGCGCTCACGCCCCAGCAGCTGGACGATCAGCTGGTAGAGCGTCTGTGACCCCGCGGCGATGACGATGCGCTCGGCAGGCACCTCCATTCCGCGGTATTCGCGCAGGTAAGAGGCTATCGCCTGGCGCAAGCGCGGGGACCCTGCGGCAAGCGCCGCCTCCGCAAGCGTCGCCGAGGATTCTTCAGTGAGCGTTCGGCGCATCACGCGCGCCCACGTTTGATAGGGGAAAAGTGCCGTTGCCGCAGCCCCCGACGAAGGCACGAAGGTCATCGGGTCGCCTGCGGAATCGGAGAACGGGGAGTCGCCGAGCGTATGCGCCGGAAAGCGAAGGGACGCAAGCCTTCGCGCAGGGGAAGCGGCGGGCGACTGGGCTGCATCGGAGTCCGGAGACGCAGCATGCCTCCCCGTCGCGCCCTCGGAAGCGAAACCACGCTGTCCGGCGGCACCTCCGGAAACGCCGCCGGTCCGCGCATTTCCCCCGTTGCGCGCCCCGCCCTGCCGCCCGCCGCGAGCAACGGGGGAAAGCTCGCACGCGAAGTAGCCCCTGCGCTCTTCGGCGCGAACATAGCCTTCTGCGATGAGCTGAGCGTAGGCCGCTTCGACCGTAATGACGCTCACACCGAGATTGCGCGCGAGCGCCCGCTTGGAGGGAAGCTTCTCGTCGGGCAAGATGTTCCCGTGGGCGATATCGTGGCGGATGCACCGATAAAGGTAGTCGTAGCGGCTCGCATTCCCTCGCTCGCCCATGTCGTAAGACAGCATTTCTCGCCCTCGCCTCAATCTGGTCTTATTTATTACTCGCAATTTGACCATGTTAACAGGTTCAAATCGGAAGTATGATGCCAAACTATCAAATACCGATAGAAGGAGTAGGAAATGTCTGAACCGCAAACCGCAGCCGAGCGCGTTGCACTGAACCGCCAGCTCGCCCAGATGCTCAAGGGCGGCGTCATCATGGACGTCACCACGCCCGAGCAGGCGCACATCGCCGAGGAGGCCGGAGCCTGCGCCGTCATGGCGCTCGAGCGCATCCCCGCCGACATCCGCGCAGCGGGCGGCGTGTCCCGCATGAGCGACCCGAAGATGATCAAGGGTATCCAAGAGGCCGTTTCCATCCCCGTCATGGCGAAGTGCCGCATCGGACATTTCGTCGAGGCGCAGGTGCTGCAGGCCATCGACATCGACTACATCGACGAGTCCGAGGTGCTCTCCCCCGCCGACGACACCTATCACATCGATAAAACCCAGTTCAACGTGCCGTTCGTGTGCGGCGCGCGCGACTTGGGCGAGGCACTGCGCCGCATCGCCGAGGGAGCCACGATGATCCGCACGAAAGGCGAGCCGGGCACGGGCGACGTCGTTCAGGCCGTGCGCCACATGCGCATGATGAACGCCGAAATCCGCCGCATCCAGAACCTGCGCGCAGACGAGCTGTTCGAGGCGGCCAAACAGCTGCAGGTGCCCGTTGACCTGGTGAAGTACGTGCACGAGAACGGCAAGCTGCCCGTCGTGAACTTCGCCGCCGGCGGCGTGGCGACCCCCGCAGACGCCGCGCTCATGATGCAGCTCGGCGCCGAGGGCGTGTTCGTGGGATCGGGCATCTTCAAGTCAGGCAACCCCGCCAAGCGCGCGCAGGCCATCGTGAAGGCCGTGGCGAACTACACCGACGCCAAGCTCATCGCCGAGTTGTCCGAGGATCTTGGCGAAGCGATGGTCGGCATCAACGAGAACGAGATTGCCCTGCTCATGGCCGAGCGCGGCAAGTAAGCACTCCACTCGAACGTCGATATCGCCTGAAAGGTTTGCATATGGGAAAGAAAGTTGCCGTCCTGGCTGTTCAGGGGGCGTTTATCGAACACGAGCGTGCGCTTTCGAAGCTGGGATGCGAATGCGTGGAGCTGCGGCAAGGGCCCGACGTCCGCCAACCCTTCGACGCGCTCGTGTTGCCAGGCGGCGAGAGCACGGTGCAGGCGAAGCTCCTGCGCGAGCTCGGCATGATCGACGAGCTGCACCGCCGCATTGCGGACGGTATGCCCGTCATGGGCACCTGCGCGGGGCTCATCCTGCTCGCGCAAACCGTCGAAGAGGGCATCCCCGCAGCGGGCGACCCCACGGCGGAAGTGGTCGGAGGAGACGTCGCGCCGGGCGCTTTCGGCACGCTGCCCGTCACGGTGCGACGAAACGCCTACGGGCGTCAGCTAGGCAGCTTCCACACAGAAGCACCGTTTTCGGGCATCGAAGGCGACGTCCCCATGACGTTCATCCGAGCGCCGTATATCGCCGAAGTCCACGAGGGCGCAACCCCGCTCGCCACGGTCGACGGGCGCATCGTCGCCGTGAGGGCCGAAAACCAGCTCGGCGTTGCCTTCCACCCCGAGCTCGACGATGACCTGCGGATTCACGAGCTGTTCGTAAGCCTCAT
>ERZ1034876.210-NODE-210-length-39453-cov-33.964414_pt1 | contig 39453 bp, 67 predicted proteins | sample MGYA00520698_ERZ1034876 | MGnify/ENA primary metagenome ERZ1034876 (study PRJEB33766, sample SAMN09781723) | gut metagenome | biome: gut microbiome | host: Homo sapiens | place: Madagascar | study: EMG produced TPA metagenomics assembly of the PRJNA485056 data...
CTCCTTCTCTTTCTCCTTGCGGGTTTGTTCCGGTTTGTTGTCGGTTTGTTTTCGTTTGTTCTGCGTTTGTTCCGGTTTGTTTTTCGTTTGTTCCGGCCTGTTGCCGGTTTGTTCGGTGGAGGGTACCATTTGTTCCGCCCGGCTGCGGTTTTCCGCCTTGCTGCGGCCCACCTCCAGCGTGGGCCGGATCAGGGTGAAAATGGCCCTGGCCACGCCGGATAGCTCCGGCTCCTCTCCGTCCAGTGCATAGGCGCATACCGCCAGCACGATGGCCCGGAACTCCTCCGCCGGGATCTCCTTCAGTGCGTCGTAGTAGCTCCGGTACCAAGTAAATTGCTTTCGCTCCATCCCACGGCCCTCCCGTTAAAAGGGCAGGTCGCCGTCGTCCTCGACCTCCTGAAAGTCATCCGCCGACACATCCACGCCCCGTCCGGTGGTCTCCTCCCGCTTGCTGTCGGCAAAGTAGAGACTGTCAGCCAGCACCTCCATGCTGCGCCGCTTGTTTCCCTCCTTGTCCTGCCAGCTGCGGCCCTGCAGCGACCCGGTCACCGCCGCCATCCGGCCCTTGTCCAGATACTTGGCGGCAAATTCCGCCGTCCCCCGCCATGCCACCACGTCGATGAAGTCCGTCTCCCGGTTCCCCTCGGCATCCTTATAGTCCCGCTCCACCGCCAGCGAAAAGCTGGTCACCGCCACGCCGCTCTGGGTGCGCCGCAGCTCCGGCTTCCTGGTCAGCCGCCCCATAAGCACGATCCTGTTCAGCATACTGCCACCTCCAGTCCGTCGGCAAAGCCCTTCAGTTCATCGGGGCGGAAGTACACACGGGGGTTCCCCGCCTCGATCCGGTAGCCGTTCAGCTTCCCGCTGCGCCGCAGCTGGTCCAGCGTGTCCTCGCTGATGGAGAGCATCCTCGCCGCCTCCCGCTTGGTGTAAAGCAATTTGTCCATTCCTGCATCCTCCTTGTTATGTTCGTTGTTATAGCGTTGTTATAGCGTTGTTATGGCAGTCACAGATCAATCTTCCCCAAATCTCAATTTTGTTACGGCAATGGGAAATTCCTCAATTTCGCTTGCCCAGCGCGCCGTACCCTTGCCGTTGTGCCGTTCGAACACCAGCGGAAAGCCTCCGATGCCGTCAAACAGACTACCCATCGTAACAGGGCGAAGATATTGTGCGCTGATACGCTTTGCCAAAAAGTTCCAGAAGGGCAATGCGATGGAGTTGCCCAGTGCCTTGTACCGGGGGCTGTCCGCATCCTTGTGCCGCTTGCCCTTGCTGTCGCACCACTCGCCAATGTCTGTCCAGCCGTCCGGGTAGCCTTGCAGCCGTTCGCACTCCATCGGGGTCAGGCGGCGCACCACCATGTTCTGCACGGGGTATGTCTCCGCATCCTCCCGGTACGCGCAGGCAGCCTTTGCCCGCAGTGCGTGTGCCACATCCGGTGTTGCCCCGCACACCAGCATATCATTATAAGCATCCTGCCCGTTATAGCTCCCAGCATGGGCACCGGGAGAAAGCGTACCTGTCACATCTTGGTATGTAAGCGGCACTTGATTGCCGCCTGTTCCCATACGGGCTTGCAAACTCGGAGCGATCTCTCCGCAGTCCCGAATGACATCGCAAGCGTGCGACATATCCAGCGCCACAAACGTCTGGCAGTGCATACCGACCTCCGCAGCAAGCGACACTGCCTTATCCCCCACGCTGCGAACCTCTTCGCGCTGATTTTGCGCAAAAGCCATGACCGCTGGCTGGTGCCCATGCTCCTGTGCTCTCAGCGTCCCGGAAATATCATGGCTCACGCCCATCACATTCCCACCTTGATCGTTCAGGCACATCACCGCCGGTTTATTCCCCCCACACTCTGCGTTCAACGTGGGCGATTGCTCTTCGGCGTATCCGATACTTCGCGCCTGCTCACTATTGCCGAGCTTAAACCCGGCGCACATCACGCTATCCCGCGCCATGCCACCGTTTTCATTGGCGTTTAAACTATGCCATACACCATCTTGGTCATACACCCGTGCGCTTTGTGCCTCCCACGGTGTCAGGCATCTTACTCCCGCGCAGACCGCCGGTCGGTCGATGGTGTTCAAGGTATAACTCGTGTCCTCCCGCCATCCTTTCCCGTTGCATCCAGCAGTGTCTGCGCGGTCAATGCCGTTTCCCTGCAAGCAGAAAATCGTCTGGTCGTTGCCGGTGCCGAGCGTTCCGCTCTTGTCCTCCTGCACTAAAGCGCCTTTTCCTCCTCCGTCACAGCCCCCCATGATTCGGACTGCATAAGAAGCACCGCTTTCAGCGTTTCCGGCAAGTCTTTCCCTCGCCGTTCCGCTCTCCGCAGGATGCCCTGACACGCTTTTGCGCTCAAAGAGTATTTCTCCTGCGGTGTCGCCTCCAAAATCTGCGACAACCGAGATCCGACGGCGGCGTTGGGGGACTCCCCAGTATTGCGCGTCATGCACTCGCCAAGCCACGCTCCATCGTCCTCCCACTTCATCGTGGTAGCCACCCCAAGTTGGCCAGCCTTTTTCAGGCACTTCAATATCGGGGGCTTCCGGCTCTGCGATGCGGATGATCTCTTCGAGGACTGCCGCGAAGTCTCGCCCTTTGTTGCTGCTGAATGCTCCGGGCACATTTTCCCAGACCATAAACCGAGGTCTGACCATGTCACCTGTCCGTCCGCTCTTTCTGTCATGCTCTCTCATCTCCTTTACGATGCGGACCTGCTCCATGAACAATCCGCTCCTTGCGCCGGCCAATCCGGCGCGTTTTCCCGCAATGCTCAAATCCTGGCACGGCGATCCGCCCGTGATCACATCCACGATCTCAATTTCTGCCCCGTTGATTTTCGCAATATCACCGAGGTGCTTCATCTCCGTTCCTCCCATCGATCCTTACAAATAGCTTTTCCCGAACTCCAGCCGGAAGTCCTCCTCCGTCCAGTGCTGCTCCTCCATGGCCTTTAACTGGCCGTAGCGCTTCAGGCGCTGCATCTGCCCTGCGCTCTGGTGTACGGCGCTGGGTGCAAAGATGTGGCACCTCCTGTGGCACAAATACACCACAAGGCCGTATTTCTCGCTCTTCTTACGGTACGCCCCGCTGAAGATGTGGTGCCGGTCCAGCGGATCCTCCGCCCCGTTTCGCCCGCACAAAAAGCATCGTCTCTCATCCAATGGGCTGCGCCTCCCCCCATTGGGATTTCAGCGCCGCCAGCTGCTGCGGGGTCATGGTCTCGATCCCCGCCTCCCGGCAGTCCTCCACCACCCGGTCAATGAGCCTTGCCATCTGTTCCGTGTCGTAGGTGGAGGAACCGTACCACAGTGTCACGTTGACGCAGCCTTGGAGCTTGCTGGGTGCCTTTTCCGCCATCCATCCAATCCCCCGTCCGCTCCACCGGCGCATCAGCTCGTCCGCCGCCTTTTCCTGCACGCATACGATGTCGCTGACCCCGGCGATCTGCCGGATCTCCTCCTGATAGATGCCCTCCTTGGTGGCCCCGTAATGCGCCGCCAGCTTGTCCATCAGCACCCAGCAGTAGGCGTTGGCATCGAGGCTCCGGCCCTTGCGCTTGATCTGCGCCAGGTACTCCTTCCCCGGCTGCAGCTCGTCACAGATGGCCATTGCAGAGGCGGGGGACTGCACCCGGAGGCACAGCCACGCCCCATCGCTGTCCTGCTGCCACCGTGCGGCGGTCACATCAGCCTGCAACATTGTCCTGCTCCTTCTTTGCAGCCTTCATGCAGCCGGCGCACATCTGCGCTCCGTAGCGGCCCTTGGAGTACTTAACCATGTCCTTTACCGTCCACATTTCGCCGTTGCGCTTCCTGACGGACACAATGTCAGCTCCACATCGCTCACACACCGGAGCAGCGTTCCGCTCCTTCTCGTCCAGCTCGGCGGAAGAAATTTTGTCCGGGTCCTCGCCGGTGGGAAGCGCAAAGGTCCGCAGCCACATATACTTAAACGCATAGGTCATGGCCTTGCCGCTGCCCTTGTCTTGTGTGTCTGCTCCATCTCCGCAGGATGCAATCTCGATGTATTCCTCCGGGTTTTCCACGTTGACCATGCGGTAGATGACATCCACGTGGGTAATGTTCCCAGTTCTCCCGGCTGTCTGTGCGATGGGGTATACAACCAGTTTGTGTTTCAGCAGTTCCGCACGCATGATGGAGGTTACCTTCTCCTCGCTCAGTGCCTTGTATTTGGTGCTGCCAAACTCTACATGATCGTCCTTTGCAAGATACTGGACATCCTGCATGATTGCAGCGATTTTCTCGTAGATATTCATCATTCGGGTTTCTCCTCATCAACAACTTGTAGCGGGCAATATGCCCCGACGATTCTCGTGTCTAACAGATACTCGCCTGTTCTCCGACATTGATTTCGCGAATAAGTCTCCAGCAGTGGGCAGAGGTTACAGCACATTTTCCCCTCCGGGAATGGGATTTCCACTGTAGCTTTTATGTACCGGAGGACACCGTTTATCATCCCAAGCCTCCCTTATGCAAAAACTCCGAGAGATACTCACCCTCCGTCAGCTCGGAAATATAATCAAGCTGCACATCGGAAAACTTCCGTATAGCCAGCTTAAAATTCCCGATCGTTTCCAGCTCACACTTGTGGCACATAGCGGCTTTCATCGGCTTCCAGCCGTGGCAAACAGGACATTCATCCGCTTCTCCGGGGATAATCTCCTCTCCGCACTCTGGGCAGACATAAATTATGCTGTTTCCGCACTCATCGGACTTTTCCTCGATGTAATCCAACGAATGGAACGCTGCCCCACAATAATCACACAAATACATCGTCTTTCCCTCCGTTTGTGTTACTTCCCGTCCAGCTTGTCCACCAGCCGCATGAGCCAATAACTCACCGTTGCGGCTCCGATGATGACCAGCGTCAATGTGTACCCGTCCATCAATTCACCTCCGCAGCGCAAAGCGCATCGCACATACCCTTGCAGGGGCAGGCCGGACAATCGCACTCCAGCGGGCTCTTCTCTTCGCACAGCGCATCGTGCCGTGCCAGAAAAGCATCCTCCAGCGCCCTGTATTCTTGGTTGGTCATGTTTACTCCTCCCGCTCTGCGATCCACGCATCCAGCTTCTTTTTGAAAATCTGAAATACCCGGCTGCGGTCGGTACGGATGCACACGCCGAAGGGGTACACGCCCTGCTCCAGGCCGTCGGCCAGAGTGTCAGAACAAAGGCTCAAGCCTTTATCTCTAAGATACTTCGATGCCTGATGCAGCGTCATGGTTTCGATCATTCGCTTGCCTCCTCCTTGTCTGTCCCCATCAGTTCCTCCACCTTCACGCCGTAGTGCTTCGCAATGGCTTTTGCGTGTCGCGGGAACGGTCGGGTAACACCATCCCGCCAGTTCTTTACAGACGTTTGAGATACTCCTATCGCTTTCGCAAGGCGGTAGTTCGTCTCGCCACGTTCCTCCTGCAAACGAACAAGGTTCTCTTTCAGCGGCATCCTTTCACCTCCAAATTTGATTATTTGCTTGACAAATTGGAGCAATAGTGTTACTCTAAGTTTGCTACAACATTTGACTAACGCCAGCTCAATCTATCAGGGGTGGTGCGGCTTTTTATTGCCCACCCACGGTATTTATTATACTCAAGACTTGAGCAAATGTCAATAAAGAGTTGAGCAGCAAAGTACACAAGTTTTGAGGTTTCATTTTATGTCATTTGCACAAAACTTTTGCTGTTGTTTGGAGGAAAACGGGCTTTCCCCTTACGCATTTGCTAAAATAATTGGCGTGAGTAACCAAGGCGTCTTAAATTGGACAAAAGGCATTTCTCTGCCATACCCTAAAACGCAGCAAAAAATCGCCGATTATTTTGGCATAACGGTAGAAGCATTGATGGGTGATGAACTGCCCGTCCTGCCGCCGGAGGGCGCAAAAAAAGCCCCCGATCCGGAGATCGAGGGCGGGATGAAAGATGAAGATTTGAAAGAAGCTGTCGAGCTTTTGAAAAAAATGGATAAGGAAACCCTGCGGATTTTTATCAAAGCCGCCCGCGGGGCTTTGGAGAATTAATTATGAGTATTTCGCGCTCGTAGCCGTTTTCTTTACTGATAGCCCAAATTTTCATTTTATCGCCTCTATAATTTTATCAAACTGATCGCGGGTCATTTTACTCGCTAAAGAAATCGCCTCAAAAAGTAACGCAATATGCTCTGCATTCTTTATTATATCACATTTATTTTTCGTTTCACAGCTTACAATTTCCATCTTTATATTTTTCTGCTTCCAATCCACATTATTTCTCCTTTCGGTTTATCTACCTATAGTCAAAATATGGCATTTGTTGCACAGTTTAGGGCAACAATACAAAAAATTTTTTAAGAAGGAGCATAATTAGAAATGGCTAAAAAATCTTCCTTTAAAATACCAGGGCTTTCATTTAGCTGGAAACGTGCGCTTGGAATTACCAGCGCAAAACGCAAGATTGCAAAAGCAACGGGAATTCCTACAACAAAGGCGGGGCGGCAAAGAAAAGTCGGCAAGATATTGGGGATTAAGTGAACGCCATAGAAAATTATTTCATATAGTCCCCACCGCCCCCGCACCGGACGGTGGGGATTTTTTGCCGCCTATCGCCGTCACTGGCTCTTGGCCGCATACCCACAGTATCAGTTTGTTGTTTGGCAAGTCAATCCAAAAACCGGATAATATGCGATTAGCCGGTAAAAACAAACGGAGAGGTTTGCCCAAAATAAGGCAGGAGGGGAAGAAATGGGAAAAACTTTGCAGGATATTTGCAGAGAGGCAAAGGAGTACCAGCATCTTACCACGCAAGACTTAGCCGATTTAACAGATCTGTCATCGTCCACGATCAGCAATTACTTTTCTGCGTCGTCAAAGGATCCAAGCCTATACAAAATGGGGCTTATATGCGCCGCCCTCGGTGTGTCTATAGATGAGTATTTTGGTATCGTAAAGAGACCAACCACGGAGGAGCAGCTGGCAGAGGCCCACAGAGCAATGGCCGATGCAGATGCAAAGCATAGCGCAGCCCTACGCATTGCGCACTTGGAGGGCGGCATGGAGCAGCTGACCGGATCAGTGGCAAAGCACGAAAAAAAGGAGCGCGTATTGCAAATTTGGGTGTATATCCTGGCGTTTTCGCTGTCAATTGCCGTATCCATAATATTTGGATATTTGGCGTTTGATTCAAGCGTCCCGCACACAGGGCTTATCCGCAACGGGCAGATTACATCAATCGGCTGGATGCTATTTGCTCTGCTTGCGGTGGGCGTCGGTGTAATCATTGCTTCGCTGATTAATGTGCTGCGATATTACAGGCACCATCAAACTGATAAAAATATAGGGTAGGAGGATAAAAATGGGAAAAGCAATGAGGAGGGCCAACGGAACCGGGACAGTGTATAAGCTCGCCGGGCGCCGACGCAGGCCCTGGGTGGCTGCAAAGCAAAAAATCATTATAGGATATTACCCCACCAAAAAAGATGCTATAGCGGCGCTGGAACGTCTTGCAGGCAAGGATTTAACGGAGCGGTACAACATGACCTTTGCCCAGGTGTTTGACGCTTGGAAAGAGGAGCATTACAAAAAAATAGGGCCAAACGGTATAGAAGGCTATGACGGCGCATTTAAAATTTTTGCGCCGCTGCACGACCGGAAGTTCCGGGACTTAAAAACGGCGGATTTCCAGGGCGTACTGGATGCCCATATGCATAAATCCCATAGCACTGTGTCCAAGTATAAGCAACTCATAACGCAGATGTCCACATGGGCCATGCGCGAGGAGATCATCACAACAAATTTTGCAAAATTCGTCCAGCTCCCCGAAAACACAAAAAAAGAAAAAGAAACATTTACCGATGCTGAAATAAGCAAGCTGGAAGCGGACGGCAGCGACACCGCAAAAATTATCCTCATGCTGATTTACACAGGAATGCGCATAGGGGAATTGTTTTCCCTACCGGCTAAAGATTATCACAAAGATTATGTGGTCGGCGGTGAAAAGACGGAGGCTGGGCGAAACAGGATCATCCCAATCCGCCCCGAAGGGATCCCATACTTTGCCTATTTTGCAAATAAGGCTACTGGCCCACTGCTCATATCCGGCTATGCTGGGGAAAAAATCCCAGCAAACTTCCGCCGCCGGGATTATTACCCGCTTTTGGAAAAATTAAAAATCCAGCGCAAAACGCCGCACTCCACCCGGCACACCTATGCGAGCTGGGCGAGAAAAGCGGGGATTGCTCCGGAAACGCTACAGAGGATCCTCGGCCACGCCAACTACTCCACTACCGCAAATATATACGTCCATACATCAGCGGAGGAATTGGTGCAGGCCGTTAAAAAGGCGAAAATTTGTTAGTAGTTTGTTAGTTACCGACGGGAGCCAAGGCAAGCCCTTGCAAAATTGCTCTGCGAAAAGTTGCAAAATCGCAACAAATATTGTTATTCTTATTAACTTTTGTGCCTATATATTCAAAACGATTATAATTCACACGCAGGAGGTCACTGGTTCGAGTCCAGCAGTCTCCACCAAAAAAGTCCGGGAATCTCAAGGGTTCCCGGACTTTTTTATTTTTGCCAAGATTAACTTTGTTAGTAACGTGTTAGTAGTAGCGATTTAGGTTAGTTTTTTTAGGACGCTGTTATAAGCTTTCTCATTGACGATTTTTAGTGTGTCCATAAGCTCGTCCATAACTTCCCACGCCCTATCCTGCGCTACATTCCCGACCGCTTTCAAAAATTCACTGCCGGAGGGTTTTATTCTCTTGGCCGGCGCAGGCTCTGCAGAATACAGCATTGGGGGCGCTTTCGCCTGCAGTTGCTCCCCGCCGTGCTCGTTACGGATAATGTAGAGCGCCGCCAGTTTCTCATAGTTTGTCCAGCTCGATTCTTCTGTTTCAAGGCGAGCTATCCAGCGCTTGACCTCATTCTCGTCGACCATAGGGGTGCACCCCCTTTAGTCCTCGATCGTGTCCATGCAGCGCTGGATGGCTCTGCGGATGCTTTCGTCGTCGGCGTTGTCCAGCATTTCCTGCAACTGGCGTTTCATGTTGTCGATGCCACCATCACGGGAATAGTGGCCGCGCACATAATGCGTGCCGCGTCTCGCATTGGACATATCACGGTCATAAGCGCCGCGCATGCCCGACTGCCAGTCTCCGTCGCGGGAATAGCGGCGAGAATAGTCTTCATCGCGGGAATAGCCGCCGTCTTCCATCATCTCGATCTTATCGATGTTCTTGATGGTTGCTGTCAGTTTGTGGGCAATTTCTAGGTCACCCGCACCCAATTCGCCTTTTCGGGCCAGTTCGTCCAGCTCCTTGCAGAGCATATCCCGCAGTTCATACATAGATTTCATACCCATTGTGTTCTCCTTTCTCAGCTCACACGGTCGATGGTCAGGTTGCTATTGGCAAAGCTGACCGCCTCCGCGCTGGTGTTCTTTGCTGCAACGGTCACGCAGCAACCACGCGGCACTTCCACAATGGTGCTGACGTAGACGTTAAAATAGTTTTCCACCGCAGCCGGGGTGACGGTCGCCGTTGCTCCGTTGAGTGCTTCGCCGTTGACGGCAAGCGCCGTGGTGATCGCGCCTACCGTGCCGCCAGTGGGGACGGCGATGTTCGCGCCAAAGTTCACCTTAAAGCGCGCCTTACACTGCTGCGTCAATCCGCGCAGGGTGACAAGTCCACTGCCCTCGCGGTGGACGATGCAGGGCTTGCCGCAAGCCGCCGTGGAGACCATCGGAACATTCTGGCCAGCAGGGACGGTCACGATTCCGGGATTTACATATTCAGCCATAATTTCAGTCCTTTCATAAAATACAGCGGCAGGGCTATTGCCCCGCCGCTTTTGTTTAGTATCGGCACGGGGCCGACCATTTCCCAACATAGGGAAAAGCTACGCTATGCAGTTGTCAGCAGCCACAACAGGCAAACTGGTTGCAGCAATAGGGGTTCTGCACCGTGTAGGCCGGAATGGGAGAAGGCCGGAGCTGAGACACCAGATAACTGTTCTGCGCCGCCTGGCTTGCCGCCAGCTTCAAGCCCTGGTTCTCGGCCTGGAGGTCAGAGAGCTTGCTCTGCGTCAGGAAGTCGAGGATTGCGCGGCTGTTGCTGTTAGCGTTGTCGATGATGTCGCGGGTCGCGTTCTGCACGGTGTTGCGCGTGTCGCACGCCTGCGCCGCCATATCATAGCGCACCTGCGCGATAGCCGCGCGATTCTCGCAGCAGCAATTTGCGGCCTGCATCTGCATGGCGTTGAGCTGCTGCATCAGCGCCGCTTGCTGGTTGCTACGGGACAGCTCGGCCTGTGCAAAGCCGTTTGCCATCGCCATGTTGGTGCCGTTGACAAGCTGCGCCTGCTGGTAAAATCCGTCGCAAAGGCCCTGATTTACGCTGTCGATCTTGCGCTCGACATTGGCGAAATCAGAGGTCAGCACGTAGCCGTCTACGACACCGCCGGAATTGCCAGCGTTGTTGCCCCAGCCGTTGCGGCCCCAGCCGAAGAGGAAAAGAACGATAATCCAGATCCAGTTTTCGCCCCACATACCCATGCCACCGCCGTAGCTGTTCGCGGGCGCGACCGGCATAGTCATCATGGGAGCACCGTCGGAAAGAGACATATTATCTCCCCTTTCATAAATTTTATTTATCAAATCGTGGCCACGATAAGATCAATGGAATAAATGCTCGAACTGTTTTGCCATAGATTGAAGTTGGTTTAACTCTTGCTGGCTCATAGCCCCAGATTGCAAAAGCTTGTCGACCTCCGCTTTTGGGTTACCCTGAAAATTCGCCCTAAACTGTTGGAACTGCTGCAACATCTGCATAAAGCCGTTGCCGCCGCCGAGCGCTCCGAAAAAGGGATTATTCATCGTCATCGTCCTCCTTGCGCTTCTTCTTGCCCTTCAATTCGCCCACAAGCGCCGCCAGCGCGTCAAACTCCTTGCGGGTGACAAATTCCACGCCCGGCTTTTGCGGCGCGTTAGGGGCCGTCTCTGTGCGTTCTACGAGGTCATAAATCTTGAGCGTCGGTTTCCCGCTTGCGTCTGCCTGCTTGAGGTAAACGGTGGGGGCGGTGGAATCCCACAGCGCTACGGCAGAGTTGGGCGCGATGAGATAACCTCTTGCCTCCTGCTCTCCGCTTACCCACTGTACGCCGCCTTGCGCGATGGGGTTCTGTTGCCCTGGCTGCGACATAGGCTGCTGCATGGGCTGCATCTGTGGCTGCTGTATCTGCCGCATCTGCATGAGGTTGTCCGGCATCGGCTGTGGATAATAGGGGTTGAAATAGGGATATGCCATGTTCATTCCTCCGTTTCTTTGTCCCAGAAATAAAGCGGGATTTCGTTCTCGCTGTTCCAGCTGTCATAGATGATCCCGTCCTGAACGCACACTACATGCCCAGAGAGGGCGAGAATATATGTCCCGCGCGGGTGCTCATCGGCAAACCTGCCGACCGTGTAACAGTCTGGGCAAGTGTCCGGTATGATGTATCTCCGGTAGCCTAAGGACCGCAGATACGCGCCCCAACAGGCGTTTGCATTGGGTAAATCACCGTCCAAGTAGCCACGCATGCACAGCCGGAGATAAACCTCGCCCCAAGCCTTTCCCGTGGCCTTACAGATCGCACGGACAGTGCAATCGGACACGTTTTTCCCGCAGGGATTTGGATTAAAATATTTATACATGATTGCAACCCCTATATAGGCTTTCAGCAATTTCCACATACGCTAAAAGCCCCTGGGGATCGTCTGCGTACAGAATGCAAATATCCTGCGCCATTTGCGCGGTAAACCCGCATTTGATTAAGCGCTCGTACATATTCCCGCCTCCTTGCCTCTATAATAAAAGAAATCCGGGCAAATAAACTGCCCGGATTCTGCCTTGATTCTGCAATAATGTAGTTACAGTGTACACCAATTGTGTGCAAAAACGAAAAATAGCCGCACCCAAAAAGGGCGCGGCTACTTTTAGGAATTGAATGCATCCGCCAGTTTTTGGTATGCGCGGCGGCGCAATTTGTAAAATCCATCTACGCTGATATGTAGTTTTGCCGCCGTCTGTACGCAGGTGCGGCCAAAAATGTCCACGTCAATTACACAGGTTTCCTCGTCTTCCGGTAGCCCTACCGCACGGATTGTTTCTGTGGCGCGGCATGGTGCCATAGTGGATAGTTTTTTGCGGATTCTTTTGTGCTGATCTATCATTTCCCACGGTGTGCCGTGGAGGTGCGGATGTTTATGCACGGGCGTGAGGCCGGCGTAGCGGTGTCCTCTGCGCCCTCCAGTGGATTATTTTACCCCTTATTTCAGCAGGAAATTCCAGCTGGCGGCACCGAGGATGCCATCCACGCCAAGGTCGTGGTCAGCCTGCATCCGGCGCAGACCGGCCTCCATCTTTGGGCCAAAGAGCTTGTCACCGCTCCAGATCTCATCCGGGTAATAGCCCTTGTCCTTCATCAGCAGCATGGCGGCCCGGACGTCATTGCCCTCCATGCCACGGCGCAGCATACGCAGTTCCATGTTGATCGTCTCCTCCTTCGTCGTCGGTGCGGGTTTGGGCTGCTCGTTCAGCAGCGCCTTGACGCTGGCCTTGAACGCCTCCCACTCCGCATTGTTCTTCCCTGCCATCTGCCGGGGGCAGGACTTCCCGGTCACGTCGTAATGCCGCAGGACGTAGGTGTCCACGCCGGAGATGCCCAGCAGCTTGCACAGCTCCGCCGTCAGTGCCGCAGCGTTGGCCTTGGTGCGCTCGGAAACATGGTAGTTCCCGGAGCAGCACATCTCGATCGAGATACTGTTGGTGTTGCGGCAGAGAGGATGTACCGGATCAGGAGAGCCTACCGCCCACGCACGGTCACAGGCCGGTACGGATTGGTAGATGCTGTCCTCGTCCACGAAGTAGTGTGCGCTGGCCTCCCGGTCGCCGCCTGCGAAATACTTACAGTTGGCCTCGGCGGTGTCCTTATTATTGCCCGTGTAGTGCAGCACCACAAAGGCCACGTCCCGCCCGCCCAGCCGGTCATAGGTCTCCTTGCTGGCCGGGATGCTGGTGTTGATGGGGATACCGCCCGCCTTGGCGATGGGATATGCGGCAGTGATGCGCTTGCCCATATCTCACTCCCCCTTGCTCAGCTGCTTGACAGCCTGATTGATGCCGGTGGCCGCCAGACCGCTGACGATACCCACGGCAATGGCGGTGATGGGATCGCCCGCCGGGAAGTCCGGGATGGGTGCCAGATAGTAGCTGACAGCCCCCAGTAGCCCGCCGCAGACCCCGCACAGGATGGGAATCCACTTGTCGTTCATGCTGCTGGCCTTGCCCACCAGCCCCACGAGGTAGGTGATGACGGTGATGACCGCCACGCTTGCGATGCCAAAAGTTTCCATAATTGCTCCTTTCCGTGCCCGATTCGGGCGCACAAAAAATGTTGATAAGTCTTTGTTTATCGGTTTAATCGGTATTGTACATTCACTGCCGTCTCCTTCCCTTTTTTACTCCCCAGTATAATCGTAAATGATGGTGGCATTGCTCGCACCCCAAGGAGCATTCGCTACCTGCCCCTGCGACCACGGGACATAAATGGTAGACAGTTTTGTGCATCCGGAAAATACTCCACCTGGAATTGAGGATACCGTGCTCGTAAATTTAACCGTTTCTAACCCAGTACAATTGGCAAATGCAAAATCTCCAATTGTAGTGAGTGCGGGGGGAAGGGTTATTGATGCGAGACCTGTACCCTGCCTAAATGCATAAGCTCCAATCGAGGTCATTCCAGACGGGAAGGTCGTCAATGCTAATTTTGGACAGTACTGAAATGCGGCTGTTGGTAATGAGGTAATCCCAGAAGGGAGACTTATCAATGCAAGCCTTGGGCAATTGTTGAATGCATACTGTCCGATTGAGGTAATCCCAGAAGGAAGGGTTACCATTGATAGTTGATAACAATTGAGAAACGCAAAATCTCCGATTGAGGTAATCCCAGGAGGGAGACTTGTTAGTGCTACCTTTCCACAATTTCTAAATGTGTAATCTCCGATTGAGGTAATTTTAGAAGGGAGACTTGTCAATGCGAGACTTGAGCAATCCCTAAATGCCTGGTCTCCAATTGAGGTGATTCCAGAAGGGAGGCTTGTTAACGATAGCTTTGAACAATCAGAGAATGCAAAATCTCCGAGTGAGGTAATTCCGGGTGGGAGACTTGCTAATTGGAGCTTTGGGCAGCGATAAAAACCATTATCACCAATTGCAATTACATTGTCTGGCATATCTACTGATGTCAATTCCGCCAAATAAGAGAATGCATGCTCTGGAACAATTGTTCCTCGAAATTTAGCAGTAAACACTCTACCAGAACTGTCGAGGGACGTATACTCTATATAAGGGCCTGTCGGTGGTGCCTCAAGGGCGCCGGTCACGCCGCCGATCACCACATCCTTCTTGATGTTCTCGGGCAGTAGGGTGTCCGGTTTTTGAATCGTCACCTTACGCATGCCTTTGCTGCTGGTGGGCAGGATGACTTGATTGCCGGAGGGCATAGACAGCTCCACCGTCCGCTCCTCGGTAGCAAGCACCTCCATCACCTGACCCATATCGACCTCCAGGTCAGCGCCGGGAGAAAAAGTTACCGCAAACTCGATCATAGCGCACCATCCCGCAAGATACGCTCCACCGGCACCGTGAATACCTGAGATGCCATGCGCTGCGCCCCCACGCCCACCCGGAGCTGTATCTTTGCGTCAATGCCTCTCCCGGCAGTAAGCGACAGGGTCTCGGCTTCCGTCAGCGTGCAGGAGACAACATTCCCGTCTAGATGTACATCCGGCAATGTTTTTTCGATCTTAACCTGTCCGGCCTGAGCCACGGCAATGGACAGCACCGTGATACTTCCCGTGTCGATGGGTAGCTGGAATGTCAGCGTAGGGGTCGTACCTCGATACATATATATCCCTCCTCATACTGTAAATCTGCGATGCTTAGTGGTTGGATAATCTTTCCAAATCCGCTATCCTGTGATTGGCGACCTTGATCTGCTCCTCCAGCACCGGAACGCGCCGGGCGAAGTTGTTATGCTCCCGGACTTCCCGTGTCAGCTCGTCCAGTTTGGTGTCGGTGACGGCCTGCTGCGTGTCCAGCTTGGCCTGCACATCACGGGTGGTCTTGTTGCTGGTGATGATTACCCCCAGCAGCGACAAACCGCCGGTGATGATAGCTACGACGATTGTTTCCATTCAGTAATTTCCTTTCTCCTCTGGGGCTATGTTATAAGGTGGTATCACCTCCTTACACCCCCATTTTCCACTGACCCGCAGCGAGACGATTAGGCTGTTCGCCGCCAAGCATACACCGTCAGATATGGCGGCATATTGTTATGAGCCCTCCCGCCGCCGGTGGTGCCCGTCAGGGTGTTGCGGCTGATGTCAAATGCCGCCGCTGCATAGGGGTAATATCTTCCGCTTCCGCTCTGCGACCCCATGTCGCCTACGGTGAACGCTTTCTTGCTGTTGGTGATAAATCCGTAGTATCCTGGCTCATTGGCCGGGTTGTGCCCGTGGCTGGGCATCTCCTCTGTCGTCAGGGTGTGGCTGGCCTCGCCGCCGGTGGCACCAGCTGCGAATGTATCACCCGCCGCCAGCAAGAATACATCCTTTATGCGCTCCCATGTCCCGCCGCCAAAAAGATTGGATGGATGTGTGGCAGAGGTGGAGATGTATACACTCCCAACCGGGTGAGCATAATCCAGCAGCGTTGTCCCTCCTACCACCAATGCACCGTCTATCTGTACATCCCTGTCAAAGTAAGCATCCAACCCAACTTGCAATGCGTTTGCCTTGTCGCAGAGACGGCCAAGCCCCACAGACAGCAGATGCTTTGCCAGATGGTAAAGGGCATACGCTGCCGGCAGATCTCTCAGTGAGGAACCTACACCCTCCCATGCATCCGTCGCCACCACACGCACCTCGTAGCGTTTGCTCTTGTCTGCAGCAAACACGGCAGAAATATCAGCAGGATCATAGTTTCCCGCCGCCGGTCGGCCTGCCGTAGTCCAATCTTCAGCGCCGACTTCCCTATACTGCACCGCATATGCTGCGGTGTTTTTAGCAGAAAGTGAAGTAATGGCCCCGGAGAAAGTCACCTTGCCATAAGTGCCAGCCCGGTTTGCTGTTCCATCGGCATTGCAACGGGCGGCAGAAATAGCAGTAATTGCTGGTTTGCTATAAGCGAGGACAGTGATACTTTGTGTCTTTGTAGTCGTGCGCCCTCGGCTATCCGTAACGGCGCAAGCAACAATCAGTTCGCCGGAACCGGGCAGATAATCCGTTGTACCACTGGCCGATGTCGCAGCGTAGATGCTGCCCACCTTGATACTGTAAGACTTGATGGAACTGCCCTGCACACCGGATGCGGTGATATCCACTTTGACTTTGCTGCGAAGCTGGACATATCCACCATAGGTGTTGGACACACCTGTTGGATCATCGATTGCAACAGACAAGGACGGAACCACGGTTGACGGCACGGCAAGCTTAACAGCCGTCGACCACGCCCCAACATAGGTGCTGCCGTTGTACGTCTTTACTGTGAGTGTGAGCGCCACAGTCTCTGCGTTTGGTGCTTGCTGTGCCAGAGACACAGGCGGTGCGTTCCAACTGTACGATGTGCCTACATTTTCGGCAATCAGTTTGTCCTTGACGCTGCCGCAGGTGTAATAGAGTTTGTGCGTAAAGCTGCTGCTGGCCCGCTTGATGGTGATGGTCAAGGTTTTCCCCAGCGTGGAGCCGCTTGTGGTGGCCGTGGACGCTCTTGGAATGGTGGTCAGCGTCACCGTTTCCGACAAGGACAAATGGCGTGGCGTGTAGGAGCTGTCAAAGCCACAGTCCCACTCTGCTGTCAACGCAATGCTTTTCGTGCCGTCTGCATTATGGCTGACTGTAATAGTCTTGCTGCCCAGTTTGTACCATCCGGTGGAACTGTAATTATACGGATTCCAGCGTTTTTCGCCCTGAAGTATATAATACGCTTCGCCGCTGCTCTCGTTCTGTGAATATCCGGTTCCGTCATATACCCACAAATCAAGACTTAATGTGCTTTTGTTGTCTGCGATAGACTGGCCTGTGATTGACCAATCCAGACGCAAGCGCCAGCCTTTGTTTGTGCTGCTGTAAATGGACGCCATGTTCTCAACTCCTGTCAACTGGCAATTACATCGCCGTTTTCGTCCTCCGTCCAAACCACGTTTCCGATGCAGAGGATAGATACCTTGATACGCATTGCTTCCACGCCCTCTGCGGTGATCTGCAACTCCGGTGTGTTGTTGCGGACAAACTGCAACACATCATTATCCAGCCGCAGCAGGATTTCATTGCCCGTTTCGCCAATGATTAGGCCGTCAGACGTAAACCGGAAAGCCTTTGTGATCTCGCTGTACTTGCTTTGCAGATCGCCGTCCACCTTGTCAATGCGCTCGGTTACCTTAGTGATGTCAATGCTCAGCTGGTCAGTCAGCACAGACAGCTTTGTGCTGACCTCCTCTTTGTAACTGTCAAAATCCCCGGTTTCTACATAGTTTTCCAGAGCGGACAGGATGATGGAGTTGACATTCTGCTGCAGATCGGTAATCTGCTGGTGTGTGGCCTGAATCACTTGGCTTGAAGATTCGTCCACCCGCTCAGAAATCTCCTGCCGTGTGCTTTCGATGCGTTTATCCGTTTCACGCTTGGCATCTATCTGCGCCCCCGTGTAGGTTTGCTGGGTAGCGCCCAGCGTGATTTGTGTGTTGCCGGGGTCAAGAATATCCGGGGCCAACTCCATCAGCGGATAGGACGCGCTGTAGCCGTGCGGAGTGCTGAAAAGGGCCGTCATCCGGCCCACCCGGAAATGCTGGATGCCATCTTGCCAGCCCAAATCAACTGCCTTGCAGGTGATGGTCTCCGGCATGGACAGGCCATTGTCAGCCAGCGCCGCCTTCGCCTTGGTCTGAAGGTTGGCGGCAACAGTCACATCATCCCATTTGATGTGCCGGGTAATGCGCCCGTATGTGGCCATGCCAGACTTGCTATAAATAGTAAGCCCGGATTTAACAAGGTCATCTGTCAAATCACCATCTGGCAGCGCTTCGATAGTCAAGCCGTCCTTGCCCTCTGGCAGAATAGCGGTGTAAATGTTTGTTCCGTCCGTCTCGCTGGAAAGGTCAAGGAGATTCTCAGCAAATTCCACAGACTGCGTATTTGTGAGCGGCAACGCAGCGTAATAATCCAGATAGTTCCCGTCATCCTCATATCGAATCAGGAGATACCCGCCCAAAGCCGATTTAATCAGCTTGTCGGATATCGTGGACATCGCCGTGGCGTACTCCTCAGAGCTGCGTGTGATGTAATTGTTCGGGTCTGTTACGGTACACACTCCGGGCCTGATCTGCTGCTCTGCGGACACTTGGCTGTTGTGCTGCCCTAAAATCCAGCGGAAGAAGAAGTCAACCACATTCCCGCTTGCGGCTACGGCCTTATAAGCAGTGTCATTCTCGAAATCTTCCGGAAAGTTGAACGGTGGGATGATGCTGTCATTCAGCGCCGCCATAATGCCCTCTGTTGCGATTTTATGTGCTCCGTAGAAGTCTTTTATATCGCTGGTTATTCTCCCCCTATATATAGGAAAAGTGCCGTCCAGCAGCTCCACAAGGCCGCTCATGCGCCGAAGATTGCTTAAATACGGATGGTCTGCATCCACTGTGAAGGACATTTCCCCGGCCTTGCTGACCGCCAGCTTCACAGAGGGGTCACGGATGATTAGTTTTTCATCCGCAAGGCGCGGGTCATACAGGATATAGTTTTGATATTTTAGTTGGTACATTACAGGCTGGCCTCCTGATATGTAACGGTGATGCTACCGGTGCCGCTGGCCACCTTCGCCTTCAGGCTGTTGCTGCCAGCCGCAAGCCGAATGGCGGGGAAAATGTGATCTCCAGCGCTGGCATTGATGGTGTTGTTGTCCCAAAGTAATACGGTATCTTGCGCCACCGTGATTGTGGGAATAACCGGGCGGCTTTCATTCGGTAGCGTAAGCTGTTTATATGCCGTTCCCAAATCAGCCCGTGTCACAGTTGTTTTCTCTTTCTTGTATTTCCACGGATCGCAATCAACAGTAACGGGAATTGTCTGCTTTATTTTGACAAGCTCCACCTGCCCAACGGAGCACCGCCCACTGTAATAATGGGCGGTGTCCTCGGGGAAGGTCACTTTCACGCGCTTGCCGTGGACTTTGTTGCAGAAGTCAGAAAGCGTGGCAGGCCATTTCTTGCCGCTCACCGTGTCCACGCCGGTGAGTATCAGTGCAATGGTGCGGTTTTTGTAGGTCACTTCGCCGGTCAACACTTCGGAAGCGTCCAGCAGGCCATCCCGGCCCGGAACATCAATCATATTCGTGCGGACTTCCGGCAGAGAAATGGACTTGCTTGCAAGCAACAGGCCGTATTCTGCGTAAGTGTCTTTTCCGTCAAAAAATACTTTTCCTATCATACAGCCCTTGCCCTCCTCGCATTGATTTTGGCCAGTTCTTCATCCATGCCTGGGGCAAGCAAACCGACAACCTGACCACTGTCCATGATGACTTTCATATTTGCCAACATAGGTAAATACTGTTCCAGCAGCATTACAATTCTGCCGGAATCGCCGCCCCCTCCGTAAGAGCCACTTGTATAGTTTCTGATGATGTTTGCATCTGCTGTAATGGTGCCAGCGTCAAAGCTCATATTGCCCTCAATGTCCTTTTTTACGGACTTGAATTGATCGTCAAAGCCCTCGCCCAGACCTTCGGCCATAAAGCCGCCGATGCCCGCAAAGACCTTGGACGGGGATGCAATACCAAGGATTTTTTTCACACCGCTAACCAGCCCATTTACCTTATCACTGAACCAGCTTTTTATATTGCCCCACATTCCGGCGATGCCGTTTTTTAAGCCCCGAACGATGTTTTTACCGATGCCGCCCCAGTCATAGTTTCTGATTGTGTCGGCAATGGCAGCGATAATGCGCGGGACGGCTGCAATCAATTCCGGGATTGCCCCGATAATGCCGGTAATCAGCGATACAATAATCTGCGGACCTGCAAGGATGATCTTGTCAAGGTTGTTCACGATGCCGTTGATGAACGCAATAATCAGCGTAGGGACTGCCGCGACCAGCTCCGGGATGCACTTGATAATTCCGTCAATCAGCGCAAACAGAAGATCAATGCCCATCTGGATGATGTTGGGCAGCTCCACAATGATTGCGGCGAGCAAGTTGCCAATAATCAGAGGTACTGCCGCGATAAGCTGCGGAATCGCGTCAATCAGGCCCTGCGCAAGCGTCGTAATCAGCAAGATTGCCGTTTCAATGAGTTGCGTCAAAAAGTCCGGGCTTGTCAGCATCTGCACAATCGTCATGGTCACTTGCACAATGCCGTCAATAAGCGTGGGCAGGTTTTCTATCAGGCCATTCGAAAGGAAGAAAAGAATGTCGATTGCTGCTTGCGTAATTGCAGGTAGGCTATCAATGATACCCTGTCCCAATGCGCCGACAAGCGCAGCCGCCGCCTGCAAAAGCGAAGGCAGGTTGTCTGTGATGGTTGTTATGACCATCGGAATAATAGTGGTAGATGCAGATGTAACAAGCTGTGAAATGCCGCCCAAGATGGCACTAACGCGCGGAATAATATTTCCAGCCGCCGTCTCCACGCTGCTGACAAAATTGCCAATCAGCGTATCAAGGTCTGCGTTGTCGTCTGCAATGCCGGTTATCAGGTTTGCCCATGCGGCTTTTGCCGACCCACCGCTGCCCTCGATGGTGCTCGCTGCCTCTGCTGCCGTGGTGCCAGTGATGCCCATTTCCGTCTGCACCACATGGATGGCATCTACGATGTCGGAGTAGGACGAAATATCAAACTTCTGCCCAGACAGCTTCTCCGCGTCCGCAAGCAGACGCTCCATTTCCTCTTTGGTGCCGCCGTAACCGAGCTTTAGGTTGTCCAGCATGGTGTAGTTCTGCTTCGCAAAACCCTGATAGGCGTTCTGTATCATCTCCATGCCGGTGCCCATCTTATTGGCGTTGTCTGCCATGTCGGTGATGGCCTGATCCGCCTTCTGAGCTGCTTTATCCGTATCTCCGCCAAGGCTCTGGAGCAGGGAGGCCGAGAAACTGGTCACCGTGTCCATATATTCGTTGGCGCTCATGCCAGCGGTCTTGTATGCGTTTGCGGCGTACTCCTGCACCTTGTCCGATGCAGTCTTAAAGAGGGTATCGACGCCACCCACTAATTGCTCATACTCGGCATATTGGTCAATGGACGCTTTGGTCAGCGCCGCCACGCCAGTAGCCGCAGCTGCCAGGGCCGCAGCGCCCACCTTTGCCGCAGTTGCAAGGCCACCTTTTAGTTTCCCGGCAAGAGATTCTGCCTTGCTGCTCGTTTCCGAAAAGCCTTTATCTACATCACTGTTATCCACACCGATTTTCACAAAAAGATCGAGCAGGTTCATTCTTTCACCACCAATCCGCACCGCGCGACTACATCGGCGGTAATTTCTTCGCAAGTCCTGTCGTCCTGTTTCTTTGGCTCAACAATGTCGGCGTATCGCACTTTAATATAGTTCCCGCTGCCATAGTTCCCGCTGGCGACACGCGCCGTGTTTTCAGTCACAATGCGCAACGCGTCCGACATATAGATGCGATAAGCGTCAGTTTTTGCCTTTTCATTGAGCCGCGCTATGCAGTAGCGCAGAAACGGCCTTACTCGTCGGCTTCCCCGGTATTCTCCTGCGCAGAGCCAGAGGAGTTCTCGCTCTGCGCCGAGAGAAAAAGCTCGATGAATGCATCATCGGTCAACAGCTCCACCGTGTCCTGCGACAGTTTCACAAGGTTCAGCGCATCCTTGTAAGCGTCCGCGCTCACACCCTCGATCGCAGCAAGAATGGCAATAATATCGCCCTTGTGGTCTTTAAGCAGCACAGGGAGCGCTTTCCGCGCCCTCTGCATCATAAACCGCTTCGCCGTCATGCCCTCCGGCAGCTTTTCACGCCGAAACATGGCAGAGGCTTTCTTGTCCTCCGCAATGTTGGCTATGGGGTCGATGATGTCCGCGATCACATCAAATACGCGGTCTCCCTGGATATCAGAAAGTTTCATGCTGTTTCCTCCGTACCCGCCTTGATGTAGATCTCATACGGGACCTTGTCCTGCTCCGCAAGAGAATAGTGCGCCGTAAATTCAAAGGCAAACTGACCCTTGGCCTTATCTGCCGTCTTGAGCTGGAAACCGCCCGTGGAAAGCGCGTTTAGCATATGGATAGCGATAAAGCCGCCGTTTTTCGTGCCGTTCTTGTCGGAGTAGTCGCCTACCAGCCAAATGTCGGTAAAATCGCTGTCCTTGAGGTCCGTGCGGGGAACGACCTTCGTCGTGTCGCTGGCATCAATGTCCGCCGCACCGCACAGCAACTTTGCCGTTTTCGTATCGGCGTTGATAAACGTGCCAGACATCTTCGCCTCCACCATATCCTGCCGCTTAAACTCCTTCATGTTCTTCGGGCAGTTGTCAATGTCTTCGCCAAAGTCGGTGAAAGTGGGCGTTGCCGTAAAGTTCACACCGCCGGTGGTTGCACCGATCTGGCCAGCCGCACCGATCTCCCCGGTAGACGGCGTAAAATCGGTGGTCAGAATACCGGCGTTGATCTGCAATTTCTGAAACGCGTCAGAAGGAATTTTCGTAAATTTCATAGTTTCGTCCTTTCATCAGTTCTGCGACAGATATTCAACCGTGACGTTGAGGTACCGCCGCTTGATGTTTTTGTTGCTCTCGTCCGCAATGTTCTGGCACCACGGAGACCCACGCTTGATCCACATAGCCCCGCCGTCATAGGGCACCATACAGCCGCCCATACCGATGGCGTCGGAGATCTCCTGTGCCTTTGCATTGGGCACCGCCTCGCCTTCCGTGTAGTACCAGAGGTTTACCGTCAGGCCGATTTCCCCGCTCTCCCACGAGCCTGTAATAAGTTCATAGGTCAGCCAAGGGAAGGTCGCGTCTTCCGGCACATTAGAGGTTGGATACGCCGGGAGAAATTGAGAAAACCATGCGTGGAGCGCCTTATCCTTTGTCATTTCGGCAACTCCCTTCGTTCTGCTGTGAAGAATTTCAGCGCCTTAATGGTCGCTCCCGCAGACCTCGGCGCGGCCTTTTCCTCGGGGTTAGAGGTCACGCGGTAAGTCAGCCCTGTTTCCGCGTCACGGAAATAATCGTTGTACTCGATGGGAACGCGCTGATTGACCAGTGCGGAATATACCGAGGTAACACCGTCCTTTTCCGCTTTTCGCGCCTCCATCGATGTGTCAAGAGACTGGTAATTGAGGAACTCCGCTCCCTCTTCCCACGCGGTGATGTAGCCGCCCGCTCCGTCAGGCGTGCGCTTTTTCTCCATCAAAATGCACTTGTGGGCAAAATCGTCCAGTAAACTCACGGTTCCACCCCCTTGAGCTTGCGCCAGTCATTTAACCGGCCTTTAAAAGCGCCCTGCCAGCCCGTCCCGGCGCTCGTGTCGGCATTTCCGCCGCTTGCCTTTGTGTAACTGTACCCGCCGAAGCTTTCGCTCGTGTACGGGCTTAAAACGGCTTCACCGTTCTTTTCTTCCCATGCGGCGATATCTTCGGCAAGCACAACCACAGCCTTCGGAACAGCCAACACCCACACCGTTCCGGTAAAGGTTTCATCCGTAAGGTCAGCCGCCGGATATTGATGCAGACCGTCATTAAACACAGAGCCGCAGATGCGGAAATATTGATTGTTCAGGAGAAAGGGCAGCGCAATGCTGCCGTTCTCCACGGCAAACGTGCCCTCGTGAATCTCCACAAGGAACCAGTTGTTCAAGTGCCGTAAGACTTGTTCAAGCATTACGCTGCCCTCCTATTTAGCCCGCGCCGGCCACAGAAACGGTAGCCACGGCAATGCCGTCCAGATACTCTGCCCACAGTTTCATACCCATGATGGCGTACATATCGCCGGTGGCGCGGCTGTAATCGCCGTCCACATGAACGCCGATCAGATTCGTCTCGCCCTTCACGGTGTAGTTCAGGCCCAGCTTAGCAAAGTCGCTGTCACTGGGATCCACATAGTACAGGTCGATGTTTTCAACCGGCAGTGCGATCACCGTCTTGGCCTTGATGTACTTATCGGGCAGCAGGAACAGGGTGCGGTAGCCCATGAAGTTCTCCACATAGTTCAGGCCGAACATGGTCTGCACGGTGATTTCCTTATCGCCCAAGTAATCGTAAGCGTCGATAATGTTGGCGAAGCCTACCACCTCGGTCACGTCCTTATCAAGACCCGCGAACTTTTCCAGAACCTTGCCCTTGGCCATAGCCAGCGCACGCTGCCAGGTCTTCTCGGTCAGCTTCAGCGTGCCGGTGCCGAGGAAAGTGTAGAAGTCGGTCAGAACCTTGTTCTGCAAGGCCACGAGGAACGCTTCGTCGGTCTTTTCCACGGCAACGTCGGCGCCGTACTTCGCCACGCTCTCGATGGTCACGCTCTTGGCGTACTTGGAAATGTCGATATCGCCGTATGCAACAGGATCAACCTTCATCTTGGTGAAGGGGATCTCATCGCCTTCGGCCACGGCGCCGCCCTTAAGAGCGCCGTCCACGCTGGCTTTGTAGGAAACCAGCTTCGTGCCGGGCGCCTTGCGGATGGGACGCATGATGCCCATGATGTTGCGCAGTGCGTCCCAGTTATCAGCGAAGCGGGACACGAAATCCACCTCTCGTGCGGAAGTGGTAAACTGTGCGGAAGTTGTAACGTTAGTTTTCGCAGCCATAAATAGCTCCTTTCAAAAAATCAGTTGTTTTCGCTTGCCATCAGATCAGCAAGCGCTTTCTGGCGCTCCGCCGTGGACATCACATAGCGGCCCTTATCGTCCTTCTTGTAGATGTCCTCTCGGGATTTTGCGCCGCCGGTGTTTGCCGGGGGGTTGGCGGGATTCGCTCCGTGCGTCTGTGTGGTGGAGACAAGCCCCTTGTAGGTGCCGTCTACGAGTGCATCAAGGCTCTTGGTGTCCTTGATCTTGTCGCCGTCCATCTCCAATGCGGCCATTTCTTCGCCACAGCCGCGCATCGCAAGGTCCAAATTCGCACCGGTGATGTTTTTGCTCTCAAAGTAAGCACGCACGGCCTTTTCCTTTGCCGCCTTGCTTTCCTTTGCCGTGATGTCGGTCTTAAAGGCTTCAAAGGCCGAGTGTTCCTTCTCGTACTTCTCCTTGTAACCGCCGTCACCCGCTGCCTTGAGGTCGTCCAACTGCTTCTGAACGCCGGGCAGCTTCTCCGCATCGGCCTTGTAGCGGGTCACATCCGCCTTGAGGCCGTCCACGGTGTCGGTATGCGCCTCGATGATGGTATCAACCTGCTCATCGGTAAGCCCCATACCCTTCAAAAGTTTTCGTGTAAGTGCCATGACACTATCTCCTTTTCTTCGGTTCCGTTCCTTCGGAAACGATAGTTTTATAAAAACCGCTGTCCTTTGCGGTAATTAACAAAAAGAGCCAACTGCATACAATTTGTAAGCAATTAGCTCCTATTTCAGTTCGTCCTCCAATATCTTCCGGTATTGGATGGCATGGTCGGCGGCAGCAGGTTTCAAAAACGGCTGTGCCTTGTTGCCACGCGTGTAATGCCAATTTCCCTTTGCGTCCTGATACACCCACGGTGTAGGCCGTCCGCCGCCACCTTCGGCGTAAATGCCGGTTCCTAATTCCACATACGCACCGTACTCAGAATCCGTTCCGATGATTGCCGCCGGTTCCTGCTCGTCTACCACATGAGTAATGCTGTTGCGCAGATTGCCGGTGTCAACGGGGCACAGCTTTTTTGCATATCCCTCTGCCACCAGTCCGCACTTTTCAAGCCCGCGCAGCAGCGCCGCCTTGATCTCAGCGGAAACCTCCGCGCTGTGGTCTTGGATTGTAACGCTCATCTCTGCAAATACCCCTCTCCGCGTTTCTGCCGCTCCCATTCTGCATAGGACATATTCGAGATAACCTCTGTTTCGCCCGTATCGGCGTTTCTGGCGCGTCTTTGCGCCGATGAGGTATCTACCCCATCCGCGGCGGCAATCAGCGTACAGCGGCAGTTATATATCTCCCACGGTGGCCCTTGTGGGTCGCCGGGAAAACGACAACCGTTAGAAAACTTCTTGTCCTGCGCCACTTGTTCGCCGTCAAGCATGGCATGAGAGTGGCGTGTACGCGCGTCCAGCGTAGCCAACCATTCTTTTTTGAGCTTAATGCCCATCTTTTCCGCTGCCGCATAGCTGTCCATGCGTCCGGCGTTCTGTGCGCCGGTCACGGCTGTGCGGGCGGTGCGGATGGCGGAATCGCGACTCATGGTGGTAATGCGCTTTTGCAGATCATCCGCCATGTGCTTGATGCTCTTTCCCTGCAAGATGGAGCTGGTGACGCTTGCCGTGATTTGCTTCTTGCCATACGCGAGGTCGATACCGCGTTTCAGTGCCCTGTCCTTTGGGTAGTACGGCATTAAGTCCGGCTGCTCTACCATAAGCCGCTTTACCGTCTGCTCGTCCCACAGGTCAAAGCCGATATTCCCAGCGACCTGTTCAATGGTGTAAGCCGCATAATTGCGGTTCAGGCTGTAAATACCGGGCGTCGCATCGTTGGTATAGGAAACCGCCACAGCGTTTGCATCGGTCGCCCTCTGCGCCACCTTATCGCGCATGGCCTGATAGCGTTCCCCGCGCCCGATCTGGTTGAGCCGCCATTGCTTATAGTCGGCCTCCGTCCATTCCTTGCCGTTCTGCACAGTTCCGATCAGCGCCTTCATTTCCTCGTCGCGCTTTTTGAATTGCTCAAAGTATGCGTCTATGGTAGCTTGCATCTCTTCCCCAGCCTCACGGTACAACTTCGCAATGCGCCGTTCCAGCTTTGCAAGTTCCTTGTCGGTCAGATTGTGACCGAGGTCTTCGTTTGGCATTTCTGCCTCCGTTTCACAATATCATCATAGTGCGGTTTTACTCGAATTACATTCCAGTCGCATTCCTCCGGCACTTTCCCGTAAAATATCACCCATTCCGGCGAGAGCCGCTTCATCATTTCCTCGTAGCCGCGCAGAAACAGCTGCTTGCTTTCCTTATTCTGCTGTGTGCCTACTGAACTAACCGCAACAATTCCACCAACAGGCTCACCATCAAAGCACCAATCGTAACTGTTCTCGTCGCTCCATGAGATCGTTGGATAGACCGTCATGCCGTGCATTTGCCAGTATGCTGCCAGCCAGTGCTTGCGGTAATGGTTGTATATCTGCATCGAAAGCGGCATATCCGTGTATGTAGAGAAGTCCGGTGCGCACACCGCCGCAAACTGCGACAGCTTTGGAATGTACTTGTCCGGCGTATTCCAGTATCGAATGAATTGGTAATCGTCCACGAAGAAATGCACGACCTTGCTTCCCGTATCTTTCGCCGTGTAATGGTAATTTACGGGGATAAACTCGCCCTGCGGGTACGCCTTGACCGGCTCGATCTGCGGAATGTCGTACTTCCCAACACCGGGGAATGTGGCTTTGTCCAGATTTTCAAAGTTAATCATGCTATCTTAATAACCGATTATCTTCTTCTTAAACGCTTTCCATGCAGGGTCGCCGGGGTGTGTGCTTCTATGGTCAATCCAGAATTTCGCGCTTGTTTCTTTTTCAATCAACGCTCGAATGCGACCGTACTGATCGGATGCTCTGCGTAAACTGTCTATGCTATTGTTTACTTTTTCTTTCAATATTTTGCTATTAGCCGTTTGGAAAGCATCTCGCGTTTGTTTTACCCATGTTTGCATGCCTTTAGCCGATGTGATATAGTTCGGCGCCTCTGTCCTGAACCCAGATTCTGTTTTATACATCTCTCCAACGAGTGTATCGTAAACTTCATCTCTGATTTTATTGGCCCACTTGACTTGCTTTTCGGTTCCAGTTAGTGCTGGGAAACTCTCCACAGGGCGCTGCACTTTTGGCAAACCGCCACTTCCCACACCGCCACCTGCTCCGCCTCTACCGCCCATTACTCTACCTCCGTTTCTTCTGTGCCAGTTAAATTCACAAAGCTGCGGCCGATTTCCTCCGCCGCCTTCCGCTTTGCCATGTCCTCATACTGGTCAATATCGCCGTTGATGGTCAGCAGCTTCTTCGTGATGTATTCGTCATCGTAATACGCCGCGCCCAGAAGGATATTCTGCGTTTCCTCGCTCTTGTTGATAATTTGGTTGCGCGTGTAAGTCGGCTTGTCCTCAATGCCCGCCAGACGCAGGATTTCCACAATAAACCGCGTGACCTCGGATTCAAACTTGTCTGTTTTCAGATCCAGCGGCACATAGCTGGCCTTGATCGCAGTCGCCGTCTGGTTCCCGGCAGATACCGCCGCCGCGTCAAAGCACTGAAAATCCTCGTATAGCTTTTTCTTGAGCATATCAATGGTGCTGCTGGTGCCCTCATACGGCGCCTCGATGGTCCTGCTCTCCACCTTTGCGCCATCATCGCCGTTGGCGTGGGCAACGTGCGTGGTTTTCAAGCGCTCCACAAACTTTGCATCGTCGAGGTCGTCCATGCCGTTGCAGTTAGACAGCACCCAATAAATCAGGTTGCCCTCATCCACATTGTTAACCATGTTCGAGGACGCCAGATCCAGCGCGTCAATGGTGTTGCGCTTGCCGACGATTTCGGAGAGACACCGCTTGTTGTTTTTCAGCGGGACGATGGGGAAACTCGGATAATTCCCGCCGTCGTAAATCTCTGTTTCGCCGACTTCCGCCTTGCGCTCGATCAGCTTATAGCTGCGCTTTGGCTGCATGACGGCCATATCCTCGCCGCTGGGCTGGAAATACTCGGTAAAGCCGTCGATCTCATACAGCGTCGCTCTCATAGGCTTATCCTGTGCCACCTGCCAGAACCGGATACCGGCTTTCATCGCGCCGTCCTCTTCATCATAGAGGGGGACGAACTCAAGCAGGGAGAACACCCGAAGATGCGTCAGATCCCAAAAGCCGAAGGATACGCCTGCGATTTTCGCCGCCCGCGCCGCATCCATGACTTCCTGGTCAAAGTCCGGGCATAGCTTGTTCGGCGTTTCCTTCTCCGCAAAGGTTACGCCGTTGCCCAGCAGATATGAAACTTCCTGATCCACCGCCAGGCCGAAGAAACGGCTGGCCAGCTTATGGTTTGCCGTCCACATATCCGTGTGGGCACGGCCCTGCATATCGTAGATGATCTTTTCATAGCGGTTAATGGTCGGATTCAGGCCATTGTAATATTCCTCAGCATCCGCCGCCGTCTTGTATGCGTGTGAGCTTCGATGCTCGTTGATTGCTCCGCGAATAAACCCAATCCGCGCCTGGTCACTTTCTCCGACCGCAACAAGGTCATTGTAAGTTTTGATAGCCTCTCACTCCTATCTGCTCCAAATGGGGACGTAATCGCGCTTATACGCCTTATTTTTCAAAATCGTATAGGCAAAATAGCGCGTTTCGTCCATTGCGTGGTCGTTTTCCTTGATTGGCCTGTCGTCGGCGGATTTTTCGTCCCACCGATATAGCCCAAACTCGCGGATGCAGTCTTTGCAGCCACGATGCACCTTAAGAATGCCGTCTTGCAAAAACCGCGCCGTAGTCATAATCCCGTTTGTCACATCGTTGTTGGCCTTGCGGACCATATAACCGTGCCGCCGCAAGACCTCGATAAACGAAGCGGCAGACGGGTCAACGATAATGCTTTTGACATCCGCCTCGCCAATGAGCTTTTTAATTTCGTCAGCGTATTCCTCGTCTGTCTTGTTCTTTTGGTTCTCGCGCCCGGAATAGTAATACTCGCGGATGCGCGTGGCCGACTTGCCGTCCCAGCACCAAAGTCCTGCAGAAAACGGGTTAAGTGTTCCGTAGTCGCAGGAAACATAGTATTCTCCCTTTTCCGGCAGCTCGTCCACAATGCAGCTCTCGTCAAACATGGGATAGATCAGCCCCTCGGCCAGCACCCACAGTCCCCGGATGTAACGATCATAAAACACGCCCGTAAACATCGACTGATACCGCTCCAGCGTTTTCTGCGACAGACCGGGGTTGTCCGTCATTTCAAAATGCAGATACAGCGCGTTCCGCTCTTTGTTCCTCTGTATCCACTCTGTATAAAACCAATGCTGTGGACTTCCCGGGTTGCAGGAAAACCACAGTTTTGCACCATCTACCGAGCAGCGGGTCAATGCCTGTTCCACGAACGAACGCGGCATCAGCACCACCTCGTCCAGCAGCACCCCCGCCAGCGTGCGGCCTTGGATCAGCGTATAGCTGGCCTCATCCTTGCCGCCGAACACCTCAAAGTAATTCGTCACGGCTCCGCGCCGCACTTCCATCACCTTGTCACCGCGCCGCCAGCGGATGAGATAACGTTCTTTTGCAAGGCTCATCGCCGTGAACGGCACTATAATGTTCTTTGTGCAGCTATCCACCGTGCGGCCACACACGCCGAAGCGCTGACCGCTGAAATTTTCCATCGCCCAGCGGACGAACGCCCACATCATGATGGAGGTCTTGCCGGAACGCACGGCGCCGTCGCAGATCAGCGCGTCATACTTGGAATAGGGGAAAGCAAGGATTTTTGCTTGCTTCGGGCTAATCATCGCTCTCCAACCCTTCTGCCATTTCACGCAGACTCACACTCAATGCGTCATCCTGCGTGTTGTCAGTCGGCAACCCCATCTCCACAATATCGCGCTGCCCAAGGTACTGTTTCCCCAGCCAAATAGCCATGCTTGCGTTCTTTGCCGCAAGCTGCCACTGGCTCCGACGCAGTGAAATTTTCCCCGCTCCTCGCTTTTGCCTAAATACCTCGGAAAAACTGGCATGATAGGTGCGTTTACACCAACTATCCAATGTTTTATCGGTCACATCAAACCAGCCGCAGATTTCCTCAAGCGTGCATTGCAGGCCGCAGAGGTTCTCGAACTGCTTCTGATCTATTTCCTTTCTTGGCCTTGCCATACGCACCCTCCTTTCTCTGCTGGCGTTTAATAAACTTCTCCATGTCCCGCTTTAAATATGGGCTGTTAGTTTTTGCAATGATCGCCTGCGCTTCTTCAATCGTCATGCAGAAGCACCGCCTTTTCTCCGGTAAACTTTTCCCATCGATCAATAATGACATCCGCATACTTCGGATCGTACTCCATGCAGAAAGCGTGTCTGCCATTCTGCTCCGCTGCCATAATTGTTGTGCCGGACCCAGCGAACAGGTCAAGCACATTCTCACCCGGCTTACTGGAGCACTGCATCTGGTAATCAAACAGCTTAATCGGCTTCATGGTCGGATGCTCCGCAGATTTTACAGGCTTATCAAAATTCAACACGGTTGTCTGCCTGCGGTTCTTGAAGAAATAGTGCTTCTTGCCTTCCGTCCATCCGTACAGACAAGGTTCGTGCGCTTCCTCTTCAATCTCGCTCTCACCATACAGGCAAGGCTCATGTTTCCACTGAAAATCCTGTCTCCCCATCACAAGGGAGTTCTTCACCCAGATCAGGCACTGCCGGACACGCAGCATCGCATCTCTGCACGCGCCTCGGAAGTTATACCCCTCGCTGTCTGCATGCCAGATGTAGAACGGAGCACCGGGCTTCATGACCATCGCCGCATTGGAGAAAGCATCCGTCAGGAATCGCCTGAAGGCCGTATCCTCCATATTGTCGTTCTTAATCTTCCCGGCGGTGCCCTGATAGTCCACATTGTACGGGGGGTCTGTGAGCAGCAAATCCATTTGTGCCCCCCCCACGAGCTTCTGTACGTCTGTCAAAGACGTACTGTCTCCGCACATAAGGCGATGGTCTCCAAGCTGGTACACATCGCCCAATTTGCTCTTCGGCTCTGCCGGTAAAACGGGATCGTAGTTGTCCTCTACCACTGACGTGTCGAGTTCATCACGCAGACCCCAATCAAAGTCAAAAGCAGACAAGTCAAGCCCCGGCAGCTCATCAGCCAGCAGGTCAAAGTCCCAATCGCTCTCGTTGCTCTTGTTATCTACCAGCCGCAGGGCGTTCACCTGCTCCGGTGTCAGATCGTCCACGCAGACACAGGGCACTTCTTCCATGCCCAATTTCTGAGCAGCCAACGCTCTGCAATGCCCAATGACGATAACTCCATCACGGTCAATCACAATCGGCTGCACAAAGCCGTATTGCTTGATGCTCTCCGCAACATTGTTGATTTGCCGTTTATCATGCTTTTTTGCGTTGCCGGCATACGGCACAATATCCGCAAGCCGCCGTTTTGTGATTTCCATGCTTTCCTCCTGTTTTGTCACCAGCCCCCACCCCTTGGCTACAGTAACAGTCTTTCCCCTCCCATGCGGCCTTCTGGAAGCTCTCAAACATGGGTTACACAGTTATTTTGGCACCACACCGCGCCGCGCCTTTTCATCAGCCGCACACTGTTTTTGCGGATTAACTGTCCGCCGCTGTGGCCACAGCTTGTGTGTACTTAACTTCTCGCGCTTCCTCGCCCGCTTGTGTGGTTGGTGCGGCATTGCAGTCCTGCCCTGCTTTAGCGCTTCAGGGAAAGTCCCCGTCACTCGCTGTGGTCTCCCCTTACGGGGCACCTATGCCGCATAGAAATTTTTGGCGATCTGGGCTTCCGCCAGCTCTATTGTCCCATGCTGGCTCCCGGAAAAATATGTGCAAACTTGTGTCATTTTTCATTTTTTAATTTTCCCCCTTGACAAACCACGCAATGCGTGGTATTATATAGACAGATCAAAGGACAGGGTAGCCGCACAGCGGCAGAAAGGAAAATATCATGAAAAAGCTTATCGACACCGCCACCAACACCACGATCTGCGAGATCGTATCCAATCACAGCATGACGCTGGACGAGGCCATCGAGTGCGCCGGAGGCGAGATCATCAACGATGCCAACGATGATCGCTGGTCCCCGGAGGAAAATGTCATCATTGATGGCGCGTACTATTGTTACGACGATCTGGACCTGATTTACGTCCCCTCCGAGGCCCGCTGACCTCGTGCTACTTGAACCTCGAAGAATCAACGCCAAACAAAGCAAAAAGGAGAAATTGCCATGACCACCGACAAAATGTTCTTCGCCCTATTCGGCGACGCCATCACTTCGCCAGACCGAGACGCTTTTGTCTCCGACTGGTCGCTGTCCTCCGTCTGGGGCGATGCACCAGACGCAGACATACCCGCAGACCGCATCGACCTGCTGGCGCATCTCTGGGACGCCGCCCACCTGACGATCCGGGACATCCGTCAGCACACCGGCCTGTCGCAGGTGGCCTTTGCCACCCGTTATTGTATCCCCACCCGCACGCTGGAGGACTGGGAGCGCGGCGTGAGGAGCTGCCCAGATTACCTGCGGCTCCTGCTGGCGCAGGTCACCGGCCTTTACACAAGGCCGTGACGATTGCGGTCTCACAGTGTCCGGGTGCTACCCGGCCTCTTGTGCAGGCGACAGGATTCGAACCTGCGAACCCGAAATTTTACTATCGGAGCTGATTCCTCCCAGCTTCCGCCCGCATATATTTGTGCCGTGTGGGAGGTGCGACCTCCCGCCCCTGATCGTGGGGTGCAACGAGCGCACGGCATATGACAACAGCCCATAGGTTTCCCTACAGGCTGTTTGTGCCGGTATGACCTTTCGGTGCCAGAAGGTGCGCCCAATACCGGCGGCGCATAAGATGGAGGAAACGGGTTGAGTGGAAAGACGGGTGGATGGCTATGCCTTATCATCCACTGTACCTATTGTAGCACATCATTAGGTGGAATTTGTGCCAACTTTCTCTGCAAAACCACAATATATGGCTATGTCAAGCAAAAACTGCTCTTTTCTCCTGCTAAATGTCCGCTCGCTTATCCCCGGCACGATGATCCTACTTCGAGAATACTTGTGCTTGCCCTGACAGTTGCGCATGATCCCCTGTGTAAGCTGCTTTCGGACGCTCTCGCTCTCCAAATCCAGCCCGCAGCGGTCTATGGCGTATTCTACAGCCCGCATTTTCTTGGTTTCCGGCCAGTTTTCTATGGCGGCAAGCTGCTCCGCCTTGCTTTCGGACGGCCTACCAATACCTGGAGAGCGGGGCATTCCCTCCGTTGCACTGCTTCCGCCGCTCAGTATCTCGCTCCGCGCATCGTTGTATGCCTGTACTCTCCGGGGATAACCTCTGACATAGGCGATGCACTCAAGCCGCACATCATACGGCAGTTTTTGTTTTCGACTCATGACCGCCTCCTCACTCTGCGTTGTTGATTAGTTTGTAGTCGATCCGCAGAGCGTCCGCAATGTCTTTCTTGGTCACATAGCCGCTGTTCTTTGCATTCACCAGCTTCACAAGGCACTTTTGCAGATACTCAATGCTCATGGTGTCGTGGCTGTCCGGCGTTTCCTCCAGCACATGGAATCCAAACTTTGTAAGCAGCACTTCGGATACCAAATCCATATTCTGCTTTGTCCCTATCAGCTTTCCCTGCTGATACGCTTTCATGGGGTTGTTGGGCAGCGTTTTGCCGTCAATTCTCATTTCCGTCCCTCCTTGATCTTGTCCATCAGAAGCAGCCGCACAGCTTGGCAGAGTGCATATACAAGGCTATTCTGCCAAATGCTCCTCCGCTCCTTAATGCGGCACATACCGTTCTCGATTTCCTCCAAGGCTTCCAGCATTGCGTCTTTATTCGCCATCGGCTGCCCTCCACGGAGTGTCCACGCATTCAGGATGGACAATCTCCATCTCGATCGCCCACAGTAGGTTCCACGCCGCAGCTACAAGGTGCGGCTCATCCACATAGCCCGCCAGATATTTCGCCGCATGGCGAATAGCGGAATCTAACAAACTGTGGGTTGGAATCCCTTTATCGACATTATGCTCCCCGTATTTCAAAGCGCCCGCCTCGCAGTGCTTCGACACTTCCATGATAGCCGACCAAGGGAGCAAATCCATCCGTCCCTTGCCCGTGTGCATATCCCGGAGTGCTCCGCTTGGAAACTTGGTTCTTTCTCCGCTGTCTTTAATCATAGTCCCTCCGTTCTCCGTAGCTGCAATAATCGTCAGGTTTAGGTGTATCTTCTGGGATAATCTGGATGGTCTGAAAGAGCCAGCAGCCAAACCAATCCCCGTCGTTATTATCCGCAAACCACTTACACTCCTTACACCGCACCACCGGAACAGCGTCCACGGTGGGCGTGTCTTGCAAAGCATCATAAAACGCATCAAACGCACCTATTACACCCACACCTTGTTCAATTTGCTCGTTAAACAAGCGCTCTAATTCTTCCCCATCAATCAGCCGCATCGCCGTCACCTCCGTCCATCTTCGCCCCGCAGTTGGGGCAGTAATTGCTTTTTATAACCGTTTTTCTCCGGCATTTGTAGTTGTGGCAGACAAAGAATCGGCCATCGCGCCATTTTGGTTCGCCATATTCGTCTGTCCCCATATACTGCGAACAGGAATATTCTTCCCAGTAGCTATGCACCACCGGCACTGCATCAACGGTTGGAAGAACATCCTTGATTATGTGATATGCTTCTGTAAATCCATCGGCAAGACTATCAAGCTGAGTTTCAGCGTTGTGTATCAATTCTTTCGTTTCCTTGTATTCTTCGGCAAACAGTCTCAATGCTTCATCAGCGTCAATCAGCCGCATCGCCGCCACCTCCGTCCATCTTTGCCCCGCAGTTGGGGCAACTAATCGCTGCTCCAAAATTCTCATCGAGGTCTCTTTCGAAACTACAGCATGTACACACTGCTTTATTTCGTTTATGGTAGTATTTCCACAGCCCATACACAACCGGGGCCACATCGGAGGGCTGGAAACAATCTACCTCGTCGATCATATCGTCAACCCAACAAGCACGACACCAGCATCCGTTGTGGTCTTTTCCCTCCGCCTTGCACGGCTTACAATAACGCTCCTCGACGCTTTTCTTAAACGTTCCCCTGTCAATGTATTCAGACATTGTCTGCCCTCCTAAAACAGTTGAATATGCTTCAAGCCCTTCTCAAGGTCATAATTCTCGTCGAACCGTTTCGCATCATCCACCGTGTAAACGTTCGCCAAGTCCTTACGCGCTTTTGTGACGCGATCACTCAGGGTTTGTATCTCAGCATCCAATTCTGCGAGAATCGCAAACAGTTCAGCCTTTTTCTTTTCAATATCCATTTTCAGCCCTCCTATTCCATGCTTCGATTGCTTTTTCTTTGCTGGGCAGCCCAGATACTTTCATTTTCTTTGCGTGGAGGCCATCACCAGCCCTATATCTCCCACAACCGGCGTCCCACCCAAAATCTGCCCTATCATAGGTATCGTACATATGGATAACGATTGCAACTCCACCGCACTCAGGGCACGGTTTTAGTTCAGACATTGTCAGCCCTCCTCACAGTAAAATCTGGAAATGTCATCTATACGCCACCGCTTCGTGTCCGAAATCGTGGAGCATAGATACTTACCTTCCATGTGTATGGATTTCACGCCATAGACTTGCGGATTCGTGAAATGCCCGAATTGCTTTTTCATGTACTCCTCAAACTCGTCCTTGAAGATAATAGTCAGTTTCATTTCATCGCCTCCAATGCTTTCTCCGCCTCCTCGCGTGTCAGAAATACGGTCTTGCCAAATTTCTCCGGCAAGATAATTCGCCCGCTGATCAGCTCAACGCACAGCGTCATATCGTCAGCAAAGTACATATTTCGCACTTCGTCCCGTGTAATATGCGGGTCTGCGTCCCGAACGATTCGGTACACCGTATCGTCCACCTTACAAGGCAGCAACACCATGCGCCCGTCCTTGTCGGCTTTAATTAGTTCGCACATTCTTCCGATTGAGTAATACTCGTCCAGCAAAATATCGTCAATCTCAGCCGCTCTTGCGCAGTCCTTCGGCGTTAGCTCCGTGTCCTCATATTCTTTCAAACGCTCCCACACTTGCTTTTGTGAGCAGTTCCCGCCGTGTTGGCAAGGCAGCTCCCGGCACTGCGCAATGTCGCAAAAGTTCCCGTCAAATGTAATCCGCTCCATCATCCATTCCACCTCGCAGTCTTTTCCTGCACACCCCATTGGAGTGCGTCCTCGTGGCTATCAAAGTACAGGTCAATGCGGTTTCCGCTGATTGCTCCTCCCACATCCTGCGCTATGTAGATATGCCCATCGATCTCAACCTCTGTCCCCAACGGTATCACATCGGGGTCGGTAGCGATGGTCACGCCCTGTGTTGCTTTCACTCCTGTGGCTGTATAGCCGTTTGAATACGCTCCACAGCATTTTTCGCATGGGCAGTATGCTGTCACGGTCATGGTGCTTTTGTGCGTGTAGGCGGCTTCCTGCGGCGTTTCTTGGCGGATTACTTCCGCCACCGGCGGGGAAACGGGTTCTTGCTCCTCCACATATTCCGCTTCTGCGGCAAGTAGATTCACCCACAATATCCCGGCGGCAAACAGCAGCCCAAGGGCCGCACCTCCGACAACTGTAAATATGCTCTTTCTGCTCATTTTCTTCCTCTCCCGTATACCATCCATTGCATAGATACCCCAAGCGCATCACAGATATGTGCCAGCACCCACACCGATGCGGTGCTGTGTCCACACTCAATATAGCTGATTGTCGATGGTGCTACACCAGATTCCAAAGCCAAATCATTCTGCGACATAAGTTCCTTCTCCCTTGCCTCCCGCAGGCGCTTCCCCATACCCGCAAAATCTGCCGTCATGTGTATCCTCCTTTCTATCATCAGGATCGTACTCTGGGCAACTTACCACCAAAAATGATGTGTATTTTTCATTTTTTGTCGGGATTGCATTCCACCCCTTTACCGGCTCAAATCGTATAGGCCAGCCCTTTTTTGTGTAGTCTACTTCTGTCCATGAGCATCCTCCATACGCTTTTCTACAAGTCCAGCAAAGCGTTTTCCCTCCAGTGGTAATATGCTCCTTCACGAGTTTTTTCCTCCTCTCACCACTCAACCGTGACTTCACATTCATTCGGCATAAGCAGGCGTAGATTTTGCAAAACGCTTTCCCGGTCTCCCCGGATAGTGAGCCGTGCGTGCAGCAGCTCTGCACCCCTTGCGGGTGGGGCAATTTCGTCGGTCTGCTTCTCCGGCGTTTCTGCTGCCGTCACTTCGGCTGTGTGCCACTCCGATAGTTTCTTTTGCCACAAGTCAAGGTTCCGACCACCTCGCACAAACGGCACGCCCAGCTTTTCTCCATATTCTCTGATGGTGGCGCTGCAACAGCCCATCTCGTCTGCAAGGTATGTAGCTGCCCCTCCACAACTCTGCATATTCCGCAGGTATTCTCGCTGCAGGTCGTCCGGCATTCCCTTGAATTCAGCCAACGGCATAGGCCGCGTGATGTTGTAAGTTTTCACCGCTCCGTTCATCTCCTTTTTCTGCGCCGCAGTGAGATAATCACTGGGCAATCTGCATTTCCCACGCTTACGGTTTACATGGGCAAACGCACCTCTTGCAACACGCTTTTTCTGCACGATGTCATAGTCAAAATCATTCATAGGCGGTTATGCTCACCTCCGTCCGGGGGTGCTGCTTGTCATACAGCACCCGGCTTCCGTCGTGGCTGACGATAATGCCGCTGTGGTCGTCCTCCAACACACCCGCCTCCACCAGCACGTCATCCAGCGCCTCCAACAGGTTTGTCAGATCCACTTTGCGCCTTGTGGGCATATAAAACAGCGCCTTCACCTCCACCGGCTGCCGTATGGTCTCCAGCCGATACGTCCGCAGACACCATGCCGCCGCCTCGGCGTACTCCCGGTACGCCCGGCTGGGGGCGATGAAGGGGCGCCCCGTTCCGTCGTTTTTCAGGATCTGCTGGCTATTCTTCTTCGTCACCGGCGCAAGGCCGATGGTCATGATCACTTCCACTTTCTTCCTCCCGTCTTGCATATTTCCCGTCCACGGCCTCGCACAGCGGACACAGCCAGTATTCCCCGGCGCAGTATCGGGTGATCTGCCGCCGCAGCGCCTCACGGGACGGCATCCAGCTGACCACCGGATCGTCCGCCAGCACCCCCTCGCACACAATGCGCTGGGAGCCGTTGTCTGTCCTGTAATAGGGGCATCGCACGTGTACCTTTGCGTGTCCTCCGGCCATCCTCTCACCATCCCATGTACTTTTCCATCTGCCGGTCTGTCAGAGCCTGTGCAAGGCCATTTTTGGGCGGCGCAGAGGCTTCCGTCCTGCTCCACCGCTCCCACGTCTCTGCATTTCGGCAAGCCGCTTTCCAGTCTTTCATGGGGGTCTTGCCGACCATCCACCCTTTCGATGCGTAGAAATCGATAAAGCCCTGCGGATCTACGGGTGACTGGCGTTCAGCCACATAGGACTGCACCTCTGCCAGCGTGGGCGGAACAAAGCGCTTGGGGGCTGAGGGGGGAG